>LXNJ01001074.1_pt1 | contig 16875 bp, 16 predicted proteins | sample 809081 | NCBI WGS metagenome assembly LXNJ01 (sample SAMN04870510, study PRJNA318959) | sponge metagenome | biome: sponge; feature: marine sponge reef; material: water | host: Petrosia ficiformis | place: Greece: Milos, Mediterranean Sea | collected 2013-05-29 | depth 5-7 m
GAAGCGGTAAGACGTACCCCGCCGTACTCAACGCCGCCGACGAAATCGCCGTCGAGATCTTCCTCTCCGGCGCCATCCCCTTCAACTCCATACCAACTCTGATAAGGGACGCGCTTGACTCCCACACGCCGGTAACTCAGCCAACCCTTGACGACCTGCTTGCGGCTGACACATGGGCGCGCGACCACGTCCGGAGCGCGGCGAGAGACCGCTGACGTGTCGATTCTCATCACCATCGCCGCCTTTGCGGTCGTGCTCAGCTTCCTCGTGCTCATCCATGAGCTAGGCCATTTCTGGGCGGCTCGTCTGCTCGGCATTCGCGTCCGGGAGCTCGGCATCGGATTTCCGCCCCGCGCCAAGGGTTTCTGGCGTAACGGCATCGTCTATTCCCTGAATTGGTTGCCCGTCGGTGGGTTTGTGCGGCTTGAGGGTGAAAGCGACCCAACCGTGCCGGACGGCTATGCGGGCAAGCCGGTCTGGGCGCGCGCCACCGTTCTCGTGGCGGGCTCCGCCATGAACATCCTGCTCGCGTGGTTCATCTTCAGCGCCCTCGCTTCCCTACCCGTCGATCGGCTCGTTGACAGTGAGATCGTGATTGAAGAAGTCGTGCCCGGCTCCCCCGCGGACGATGCCGGCCTGCGTGTCGGCGATGTCATCCGCGGCGTGGACGGTCAGGACATATTGACACTGGGGCAGCTCTCCGACCAAATCAACCGCGCGAACGGCGATGAAGTTGTGTTGCGCGTCCTGCGTGGAACAGTCCCGCTCGCCGTCTACCTTGCTCCCCGCGCAAATCCCCCGCCCGGCGAGGGGCCCATGGGAGTGTCGATACGCCTACTGAATCCCGTCTTTGAACGCCGCGCCGCGCCCGTGTGGCAGGCCCCGTGGAACGGCATCGTCCTCATGGGCAACGTCATCACGAGCACTGCGACGGAGATACAACGCGCCGTCGGCTCCTCTAGCAACCCCGGCATTGCGGGTCCGGTGGGTATTGCACAGGCAACGGGCGAGGCGGCGCAGGATGGCCCGATTTCCCTGCTGATCATCGTCGCCCTGCTGAGCCTCAACCTGGGCATCCTGAACCTGCTGCCCATCCCTGCCCTCGACGGCGGGCGCATCCCGTTCCTCATTCTCGAAGTGGTCCGACGTGGACGACGGCTCTCGCCCGAGCGCGAGAACGTGGTCCACCTCATCGGCTTCGTCTTCCTGCTCTCAATGGTCCTCTTCGTCACCGTCGGCATCGACCTCCCCCGCCTCCTGGGCGGAGAGTCCGTGCTGCCGTAAAGGGACATCGATGGGTCATCACTACATTCCCCAGCACTATCTACGTCAATTCGCGGCCGATGAGAAGCGAAAGCAGATTTGGATGTACGACTTGGATTCATCCAAGTCAGTACGAACGTCAATCACCAATGCCGCCAACGAGAATGGTTACTACTCCACTGATGATGAAATCGCAATGGCAAATCAGATTGAATGGCCCGCCCAAGAACCTATGGAGAAATTGCGACGGAGATCCGCAATTGATCTGCCTGAGCGAGTCAGGGTGGCTACATATGTCAACTGTCTAATCAATAGGGTACCCGCCATGAGACGACAGCGAGAGGACACACTCAGAAGCAACTTGTCCGGCTTTCTCAATGAGTTGCGTGAACGGGTCCTGAAGGGAGAGAGAGGAACACGGCTTAGTTCGAGCGCGATGTCCCAATACCTGTCGCTAATCGATGATTATAAGGATGCAGGCTACGAGGGTCTTCCCGAGGACCTAACGGTCGCGCTCACTCATAAGATTTTGGTGAGCGAGAGAATCTCCGTGTTGATTGCTGGCATGGCTTGGGTTGTTTTGTTCACAGACCAAAACCACCCATTCATTTGTAGTGATAACCCTGTTTCTTGGTTACGATCGATTGGGATGGCAGGAAAGTCGGCTGAGATAACTTTGCCATTGTCTTCTAGTGTTGCCCTCCTAATGGTTCACTTGCCGCAAGGGCCCATCATGCAAACATCTGATGTTGCTCCAGAGATCGTCGAACAAATCAATCGTCGCACCGCGACCGAGGCTACTCGATTCCTCTTTGCTCGAAATGGTGGAAAGTGGCTCGCCGAAATCGCGGAAGCACGGGGAAAGGGTTCTCGGACGATTCGGTGAGGGGATCAGTCTTGCGGGACAATTGGAATCGCCACCGTAAGAAAGCACATCTTGTGGTTGCGCAACTTCCGTACCTAACCTGAACCCTAATCCATGCCAGTCTCGTATCTCGTCTAAGGAGGCGTTATTGTGACCGTTCCCCAGTCCGGTTCCGAACGTGTCTGGACCATTGCCGAGGCGAAGGCGCGGCTGTCTGAGATTCTGCGACTGGCGGAGGAAGAGGGGCCGCAGCGCATCGGCGTCCGAAAGCCCTTCGTTGTCGTGCCCGCGGAAGTGTGGGATGCGAAGGCAGAGCCCCGGATGCCCTTGGGCAAGTGGTTGGTTGAGAACACTTCGCGCGGTACGAACCTCGAAATTCCGAGAGATCGGGGAAGCCGTCGTAAAATCCCTTTCGTGGACTATGACGTCGAATGAACGGTTATCCTCCACCCCCTGACATCCAGTCTCACCTCCACTGAATCTCATGCCCCCTATGGTATGGTGGAAGTAAGCATTAGGAAGAAATCGACGCGCGCGGACAGGAGTAGGTCCGATGAATCAGAGACGTCTTTCCCGGCAGATCCAGGTAGGTGATGTCCCCGTCGGTGGCGATGCACCCATTGCCATCCAGTCCATGACAAAGACGGACACGCGGGACGCCGAAGCAACAATCTCCCAGATATATGAGGTTGCCGCAGCCGGATGTGACATCATCCGCCTTGCAGTCCCCAACATGGACGCCGCAGCGGCCCTCAAGGAGATCTGCAGCCGCGCTCCCATCCCCGTTGTCGCAGACATCCACTTCCATCACCTGCTGGCGCTTGAGGCTATCAAGAACGGCGTCAGCGGCATACGCCTGAACCCCGGCAATATCCGTGACGCCGATAAGGTTCGTGAGGTCACGACCCTCGCCAAGGAATACGACATTCCCATCCGCATCGGCGTCAACTTCGGCTCCCTGCCGCCCATCGGCGGCATCGGCAAGACCGGCGATTTCCACCGCCTCGCTGATGGCGTCAACAAGCTCGCCAAGGCCAGCCAGGAGGGCGAGGGCGACTACACCGTCGTCGACCACATGGTGGCAACGGCCCTGTGGGAAGTCGGAATCCTCGAAGAGTTGGGGTTCGACCAGATCAAGATTTCAGTCAAGGGATTCGATGTCCCCATGACAGTCCAGGCCTACCAGCGAGTCGCAGAGCAGGTCGACTATCCCCTGCACTTGGGAATCACTGAGGCGGGCACGCCGTTCGGCGGCTCCATCCGCAGCGCCATCGGCATCGGACACCTGCTCCACGAGGGCATCGGTGATACCATCCGCGTCTCGCTCGCCGGCGACCCGGTGAAAGAGGTCGAGGCCGGTTGGGAGATCCTCAAGTCGCTGAACCTCCGCAACAAGGGCGTCACGCTCATCGCCTGCCCCTCCTGCGGTCGCGCCGACGTTGACATCATCAAGTACTCGCAGATGGTGGACGAAGCGCTCAAGCAGGTGGACAAGCCCGTCCGCGTCGCCGTCATGGGCTGTGAAGTGAACGGCCCCGGTGAGGCCAAGGACGCCGACGTGGGGATCGCGGCAGGCAATGGCCGCGGCATCATCTTCCGCAAGGGCGAGAAGGTCCGCGTCGTTCCTGAGGACGAGTTCGTCTCTGCCCTAATGGAGGAGATCGAGAAGATCGAAGTCGATCCCGAGCTCGCCGCAACCTAGAGTCCCCTCCCACGCCCCAACTGACAACGGCGCCGTTGCCGCTGTATCCTATTCGCAATAGATTCGCGCGTAGGCCGCGACGTCTGCGCACGCCTAATGGGAGGATCAGCCCGTGACTAACGGTTCAAACATGTCCAAGCAAGAGTGGCTGGAGAGCGTCTACGGCCCCGCTGTTGCCCGCAATAAGGAGCGGCAGGAGAGATTCGAGACCACCTCTGAAATCGAGATCGATCCGCTGTACGACCCCAGCGACGTTGCTGAATCTGAGTTCGCCAGCAAGGTTGGCTACCCCGCCCGCTTCCCCTTCACCCGCGGCGTCCAGCCCACTATGTATCGTGGCCGCCTGTGGACCATGCGCCAGTACGCCGGATTCGCCTCAGCCGAGGAGACCAACCGCCGCTACCAGTACCTGCTTGAACAGGGCCAGACCGGCCTCTCCATGGCATTCGACCTCCCCACGCAGACGGGCTACGACTCCGATGCGCCCCTCGCCCTCGGTGAGGTCGGCAAGGTCGGCGTTCCGGTCGCACACGTTGAGGACATGGCCATCGTCTTTGACGGCATCGACCTCGCCAAGGTCTCAACGTCCATGACGATCAACGCCACGGCTAGCATCCTCCTCGCCTACTACATCGCCGTCGCCCGCCGCGAGGGCGTTCCCACCAAGGAACTCAGGGGCACTGTCCAGAACGACATCCTCAAGGAGTACATTGCGCGCGGCACGTACATCTATCCCCCTGCCCCGTCCATGCGTCTCATCACGGACCTCTTTGAGTACTGCGCCACTGAGACCCCAGCGTGGAATACCATCTCCATCAGCGGCTACCACATGCGGGAGGCGGGCAGCACGGCGGCGCAGGAAATCGCCTTCACCATCGCTGACGCCATCGCCTATGTTGATGCCGCCATCGCCGCAGGCCTCAAGGTAGACGACTTCGGTCCGCAGCTCTCATTCTTTTTCGTCGCGCAATCCAACCTGCTTGAAGAGGTCGCCAAGTACCGTGCCGCCCGGCGACTGTGGGCGAAGATCATGGTTGAGCGGTTCGGTTCAGAGAACCCCCGATCCCAGATGCTGCGATTCCACACGCAAACCGCCGGCGTCACACTCACGGCACAGCAGCCTGACAACAACGTCGTCCGATCAACTTTGCAGGCGCTCGCCGCCGTGCTCGGCGGAACGCAGTCACTCCACGTCAACTCCAAGGATGAGGCCCTTGCCCTGCCTTCGGAGGACGCCGTAACGCTTTCGCTCCGCACCCAGCAGGTGCTTGCCTACGAGTCCGGCGTCACGGACACCGTCGACCCGCTTGCTGGCTCCTACTTTGTGGAGGCCATGACGGACAAGTTGGAGGAAGAGGCGCGCGCCTACATCGAACGCATCGACAAGATGGGCGGCGCAGTCCGAGCTATCGAGAACGGGTTCCCGCAGCAGGAGATCGGCGACGCGTCATACAAGTACCAGACGCAGGTCGAAAGCCGAGAGCGCACCGTCGTCGGCGTAAACTCCTTCACATCGGGCGACGAGACCCCCATGGAGATTCTCCGCATCAACCCGGAGGAAACGAAGCGCCAGGTCGACCGACTTGAGCGCGTCCGCCGTGAGCGCGACAGCCACAAGGCGCAGGCAACTCTTGAGCACCTTGAAGCTGTCGCCAAGAGTTCCGACAACACCATGCCCGCCATCATCGACTGCGTGGAAGCCGGAGCCACCACCGGCGAGATCTGTGACGTCCTTCGTGGCGTCTTCGGCATGCACAAGGAACTCCTCGTCGTCTAGCTACACATATCAACAACACCCTCTGCCTAAAGGAGAGGGTTGGGTGAGGGAAAAGCAGGGAGGCTAGCCAACGGATGTTTAAGAGAATCGACCACATCGGCGTCGTCGTCCGCGACATTAAAGAGGCCACGGACGCCTACGAAAGGCTGTTCGGCCTGAAAGTTGCCGCCCAGGAGACCATTGAGGAACGCGGCCTTATCGCCGCCCTCGTCCCAACCTCCAACGTGCGCTTTGAGATCATGCAGCCCATCAACCCAGAGAGCGCCGTCGGACGGTTCATCGAGCGCCGTGGCGAGGGCATCCAGCACATCTGCTTTGAGGTCGAGGACATCCGCGCCACCATCGCGACCCTCAAGGAGCGCGAAGTCCAGCTCATCCAGGGTGAGCCGGAGGGCGGATTTGTCGGCGAGGTGGAGTTCATCCACCCCCGCGCCGCCAACGGTGTCCTCACGGAGATCGCGCAGGTCACCCGCCACACCCCAACGGAGCATGATCTCCGTGTCCACCACGTCACCATCGCCGCCACGGACCGCGACGCCGCAGTCGAAAACTGGACAAAGAGCTTTGACCTCAAGCTGAACCGTATGTCGGAGCGAGAGGGCGCTGGGATCATCGCCGGCTGGCTTGACGCGGGCGACGCAGAGGTTGAATTTGCCCAACAGACCTCAGATGAAGGCCCGCTGGCCAGGTTTATTGAGGAACGGGGCGCCGGCGTCTTCGGCATCGTCCTCGAGACTGACGATGCTGAGGGACTGACCGAACACGTCCGCAGTCAGGGCCTGCGCGTCATAGAAGACCCCGAGGGCGACAACGTCATCCGCGTCGTCCATCCCCAGGACTTCTTCGGCACCCTCATCATGATCAACCAACGCTGATAGGCCGCTCTGAAAGGCAACAACAATGACAGACCAGCAAGATCTTCTGCTACAGCGATTTGACCAGGTCGGTCTCCTTGTTCGGGACATCGATGAAGCCGCACAAAAAGTGGAGGATGTCCTCGGACTCAGCGCCACCGTCAAACGTGACGCCTACGACGAGGGTTATCGCGCCGCAATCATCCCGCTGCGTGTCGGCCGCCTCCTGCTGCTCCAACCCACAACCGACGACAGCCCCCTGGCCAAACAGCTTGAGGAACGCGGCGAGGGCATGCACCACGTCAGCTTCCACGTTGATGACATCGAGCAAGCAACAGAAGAGATCCAGAGCCGCGGCGGAGAGTTCATCGTCCACGCCCCTCAACAGGGCATCACGGGCAAGAACACCATCATCAGCCCCGCCATCACCGGCGGCGTCCCCGTGGAGATCAAGGAAACAACACTGTTCACTCCCGGCACGTCACGGGATATCGGCCTCCACCACGTCACCATCCGCACCTATGACGTGGGCACGGCCTCGGCGACATGGCAGCACCTGTTCCGAATGCCCCTCAAGCGGCGTGCCGTCTCCGAGGGCTTCGGCATGGACACCGCGTGGCTCGACGCCGGCGATGCCGAAGTCGAATTCGCCCAGGACCTCAATGAAAACGGCCCCGTTTCCCGCGCCCTCAAGCTCATGGGTGAGGGACTGCATGCCGTCGTGCTTGAATCTGACGACCCCGAGGCCGTCGAGGAGCGCGTTCGCGCTGCCGGAGTCCGCATGATTGTGGACGACGGCGAGCCGACCAATGTTCTCCGCGCCGTCCATCCCCTTGATTTTCTCGGTACTCTGGTATTGATAGCGCAGCGTGACGCGGCCCATGCGGGGATGAACCGCACACAGCCCGCGGACGACGCGGCGCACTAAGGGCGAGCGTCACTAAACGCCCGCCCCACGGAGAGGAGTGACAACAATGACAACAGCAACAGCCCCGGCCCGAGTCCTGATCGCCAAGCCCGGCCTTGACGGACACGATCGCGGCGCAAAGGTCGTCGCCCGCGCCCTGCGTGACGCCGGATTTGAAGTCATCTACACCGGCATCCGCCAAACGCCTGAGATGATCGTGCAGGCCGCCGTGCAGGAGGATGTGGACGCCATCGGCCTCAGCATCCTCTCCGGCGCGCACCTTGATCTCCTCCCTGCCATTGTCAACGGCCTGCGCGAGAACGGCCTTGATATCCCCGTCTTCTCCGGCGGCATCATCCCCAAGGAAGACTACGAAGCCCTAAAGGAAATGGGCATCACGGCCATCTTCGGCCCGGGAACCAGCCTCAAGGACATAGTCGACTTCACCCGAGAAGTGACGGGCACACCCTCCCCCGAAGAAGACTAAGCCCGCCCCCCCGGTCCGGCTCCGTCATTCCCGCGTAGGCGGGAACCCAGAAATGGAGCGTATCCACTTAAGCTGGAACGCGGCCACCAAACTTCATAGACCAACCAACATAGATTGCGAACTTCAAGAAAATGCTGGTCAATGTCAGCGGCCTCATGCAAGAACCTATCGGCGCGCGCCGATCCTACGGCTTCATCGGGGAAGACGTTGGGAGCGCCCTCGTCAACTGTGAGGTCGAGCTTATGCGCACTGACGTCGGCATCCTCGTCTCCGCCACATGCGACTGCGAACAACAATTGACCTGCTCTCTGTGTCTCGAGCCCTACCGGCAAAAGCTCAGCTTCTCGTTCGACGAGGAGTACTTCCCGATCATCGACATCGCCACTGGCCGCAAGATGCCGGACCGCGACACATCGGAAGACCTGCAGATCAACGAACAGCATCACCTTGATGTCGGCGATGCCGTCCGCCAGTACCTCATCATGCATGAGCCGCAGAACCCGATCTGCAAAACCGACTGCCTCGGCCTCTGTCCGCAGTGCGGAGTCGACCGCAATACGGTATCCTGCAAATGTCCGCCCATTCCCGCTCGTAGTGAGTGGGCCAAGCTGCAAGAGCTTTGGGCCGAGAAATCTGAAAACTAATATTTGCACGAAAGGAATAGGTACACATGCCTCCTTTGCCTAAACGGCGACGCTCCCGCGCCCGCCAGAACAAGCGCATGGCGCACACTGCCAGGTCGCCCATTCTCACATCGCAGTGCCCCAACTGCGGCAACGCCAGGGTTGCGCATCGCGCTTGCCCTTCCTGCGGCACCTACAACGGCAGGCAGGTCGTCACGCCCCGCCGCGCCGCCGCCGAATAACCGTGAACAAGAAGGGAGCAGTTGAAAATGACAATCGCATATCTCTTTCCCGGCCAGGGCGCCCAGGCAGTCGGCATGGGCAAGGACCTCTATGATGCCGTTCCCGCCGCCAAAGCCATATTTGATGAGGCGGACGAGGCCCTCGGGTTCTCACTCTCCCAGCTGTGCTTTGAAGGCCCCATGGAGGATCTGACGCAGACCATCAACACCCAGCCCGCCATCCTCACCGCGTCCGTCGCCGCGCTTGAAGCCGCGCGGGAAGTACTTGGTAATAAGGGCCTCACCCCGTCATTCGCTGCCGGTCACAGTCTTGGCGAATACTCCGCGCTTGTTGCCTCCGGCTCGATGACCTTCTCCGACGCGGTCAAGCTCGTCCGTGAGCGCGGCCGCCTCATGCAGGCCGCGGGAGATGCGGCAGAGGGCGCGATGGCAGCCGTCATGGGAATGCCTGAAGACCAGCTGCAGGCCATCTGTGAGGCCAACGGCGTGGACATGGCCAATCTGAACTCCGCTGAGCAGATTGTCATCAGCGGCTCAAAGACAGGTGTCGAGGCGGCACAGAAAGCCGCTGAGGAAGGCGGCGCGCGTCGCGTGGTGCCTTTGCCAGTCAGCGCGGCGTTCCATTCCTCGCTCATGGACCCCGCCGTCCCCGGCATGCGCACTGCCTTGGAAGGCGCATCAATTTCCGCCCCCACCTACCCTGTCGTTGGCAACGTCACCGCCCAACCGCTCGAAACGGCCGATGAGGTCGTCGATGAGCTTGCCCGCCAGATCCGCAGCTCCGTCCAATGGTTCCGCACCGTGGAGTACCTGCGTGACAACGGCGTCACCACGTTCATTGAGATCGGCCCCGGCAAGGTTCTCACCGGCCTCGTCAAACGCACCTTCGATGGAGCGGAGACTGTCAACATCGGCAACCTGGAGGAGCTTGAGGCTCTCCGAGCCTAGGCAATCGTCGCTCGTGTCCCAAGCGCCTGCGGACGGCGGAGCCGTCGAACGATTCGCCGAGTCGCGCCGCAGCGCCCGCGCCATTGCGCTTCAGGCGCTTTATGAGTGGGATGCCGTCAGGCATCCGCCCGCCGACTCGGTAGGCCGAATCGCCGACGATTTTCTTGAGGACTCGGGCCGGGATTCCATCCTGTCGTACGCCGCCGCCCTCGTGGATGACGTGCAGCAGGATGAGGCCCGCCTTGACCGCCTGATCCAGGAACACGCGACCGCCTACCCCGTTAGCCAACTTGCTACAGTCGACCGCAACGCCATCCGCCTCGCGCTTTCCGAGATTACGAATGAGCGTGTGCCGGTGGCGATTGCCATCGATGAGGCCGTCGAACTCGCGCGGACATACGGTGCGGAATCCTCCGCTCGCTTCGTTCACGGCGTATTGGGGGGCGTGCTTGCGGAACTCTCGATTGACCCCTAATGTAAGTCTAGGAAGCAATTACTCAGCGCAGGGAGGAAATATCACGTGGCTACCGTTGAAGAGAGAGTCAAAGAGGTCATCGTTGCGCAGCTTGGCGTCGAAGCGGAGAACGTCACCCTCGGAGCGTCTTTCACTGAGGATCTCAACGTCGATTCGCTCGATATGGTTGAACTCGTGATGGCGTTCGAAGAGGAATTTGAGAAGAGCGCCGAATTCTCCATATCTGATGAAGACGCCGAGAAGATTCTCACGGTGCAGGACGCGATCAACTACTTCAAGGATGAGGTTGGAATCGCTGACGAGTAGACCCGGACTTCAGTGCAGGGGCTTTGGGACTGGGTTCATGACTAGCGTCGAACCCATCCCAATCCGTTGTGGCTATGGCCTCCCCTGCTGCTGATGCCGCGGAGGCCCTCCGCGCCATTGCCCTTGAAATCTCGACCTGCACGGAGTGCCGACTCTCTGAAGGCCGCACGAACGCCGTCCCCGGCGAGGGCGCGCCGGACGCTGATGTCATGTTCATCGGCGAGGGGCCCGGTTTCTATGAGGATCAACAGGGACGCCCCTTCGTCGGCGCCGCCGGCAAGTTCCTGGATGAACTCCTCGCCACCATCGGCTGGGAGCGCAAGGACGTCTACATCACAAACACCGTCAAGTGCCGCCCGCCCGACAATCGTGACCCCAGAGACGACGAGCTGGACACCTGCGAGTCTCTCTACCTCAGCAGGCAACTCCAACTCGTGAACCCTACCCTGCTCGTGACACTCGGGCGATTTTCACTCACCCGCCTCTTCCCGGGGCAGGCCATTTCACGTGCCCGCGGCCAACTCCTCTACAAGGACGGCCTTGCCGTTTATCCCGTCTATCACCCCGCCGCCGCTTTGCACCAACAGCGACTGCGAGATGTCATCATTGACGACTTTCGTAACATCCCCACCGTCCTTGAGACCGCCCGCCGTCGCTTGACTGGCGCAGTGGCGGACCAACAGGCCGGCTATGGCTCAGACGAAACAGACAACAACGAGAGTTCCGGGGAGCAGCTGAGCCTCCTCTAGGCCCGTAGTCACCATGTCTACTGCAAGCCCCCCACTCCGCATCATTCCGCTCGGCGGCCTTGGCGAAATCGGCAAGAACATGATGGCCATTGAGTACGGCGACGACATCCTGATCATTGATTGCGGTCTTATGTTCCCGGATGAGGCGCACCACGGCGTCGATATCGTCCTGCCGGACGCTCAATATGTCATCGACCGCGCCGAGAATGTTGTCGGTGTCGTCATCACCCACGGCCATGAGGATCACATCGGCGGCCTGTCCCATATCCTTCCCGAGCTTGGCGTGTCTGTCTATGGCACCGCCCTCACCATCGGGCTTGTCTCCGTCAAGCTCCGCGAGTCCAGACGCCTGCGTGGAATCACCCTCGAAACCGTTGAACCGGGGGACACGTTCGGCCTTGGCGTATTTGACGTCACCCTTTTCCGCGTCAACCACTCCATCCCTGACGCAACCGGAGTCATCATTGACACTCCTGTCGGAACGGTCGTCCACACCGGTGATTTCAAGCTCGACCACACTCCCGTGGACGGCAAGCCGACGGACTTTCAACGTCTCGCCCAAGCGGGAGAGGACGGCGTGCTCCTGCTCCTCTCCGATTCCACCTATGCTGATGTCTCCGGCCACACGCCCTCAGAAGCCGTGGTCGGCACGGCCCTGGCCCGCTACATCGGCGAGGCAGAGGGCCGCGTCATCGTCGCCAGCTTTGCATCACTTATCTCACGCATCCAGCAGGTAGCGGATGCCGCCGCCGTCCATGGGCGCCGGCTCGGCATCATCGGGCGCAGCATGGTTGATAACGTCCGCCTTGCAACGGAGCTCGGTTATCTCCGTATCCCGGACGGCCTGCTCATCCCTGCCAATCAGCTTGACTCCAGCGTGCCTGAGGAAACCGTCATCATGACCACCGGCGCGCAGGGTGAGCCAACGTCCGCCCTCGTCCGCATGGCTCGCGGCACTCATCAGCAGGTTCACATCGAGCCCGGAGACACGGTTATCCTCTCCTCAAACCCCATCCCCGGCAACGAGGCTGTCGTCGGTCAGACCATTGACGGCCTCTTCCGACTCGGCGCTGACGTCCTCTACAGCCGTACGGAGCAGGTCCACGTCCGCGGCCACGCCAGCCAGGAAGACCTCAAGCTCATGATGCGCCTCACCAAGCCCCGCTATTTCGTGCCCGTCCACGGCGACTTCCGCCACCTTGTCCACCACACCCGCCTCGCAGAATCCGTCGGCATCCCGGAAGACAACATATTCCTCATGAACGATGGCGATGTGCTTGAGATCGATGATGTGGGCGATGCACGGATCGCTGAGAGTCTTGACCTGCGAGACAGGTTTGTTTCCGGCATCCACGTCGGCAGTGTTGACAACGAGGTTCTGCGGGAGCGAGCTGCCCTCTCCCGCAACGGCATCGTCACCGTCTCTGTGCCGATCGATTCTGAGACCTATGATCTCGTGGGCGATCCGGTGATCTCTATGGTCGGCTTCCTTGATCAGGAGCGCGCCGATGACCTTTGCATCCGCCTCGTGGAAGTCGTGGAGGATGCTGTCGCCAAGGCCCAGGACGCCGCCGTTTCCAAGCCTGCCGCCGGCCTCAGCGCGATTGAATCCGCCGTCCGCGAAGAACTCAACAACGTCATCTACAAAGACACCCGCCGCCGCCCCCGCCTCCTCATCCAAACCACCCCGCTCTAGAGACTTCCCTCCCTCGCTTCCTCATCCAGACCACCCCGCTCTAGCTAACCCCTCGCCGCTCGCCCTGAGCCTGTCGAAGGATATGAGCGCACCCCCGCCCCCCAAACCCCGCTACAATCACTTACAGGAAACTTGGGGGGACGGAAACAATGACGGGTACGAACGATAACGGCAATTCCAATACTGATCAACAGGGCGCGCTCAACCACCTGCGAATCATCGAGTACGGTGACATTCCCGCCTCATACGCCGCCCGATGGCTCGGCGACCTCGGCGCGGACATCATAAAAGTTGAGCCGCCCGGCGGCGACCCCAACCGTCATCTGCCCCCATTTGCCGGTAACGTCCAGGACCCGGAGCGCAGCCTCGCTTTCATCAACGCCAACCTCAACAAGCGTTCCATCGTCCTCGACATCATGAACTCCGATGCCGACCGCCAAACCTTTGTCGACCTGCTGGTGGGCGCAGACGCCCTCATCGAGGCCACGCCGCCGGGCACCCTTGAGTCCATCGGTCTCACGCAGGAGTCCCTGCTTGGGCGCAACCCCCACCTCGTCACAACATCAATGACCCCGTTTGGCCAGTGGGGCCCCTATTCCGATTACAAGGGCAGCCACGCCGTCATTGAGGCCATCTCCGGATTCATGAGTGCCCACGGCGATGACACAATGCCGCCGGTCGCGACACCCGCCCACCAGACCTATCAGGTCGCCGCCGTTCATGCCGCCTATCTCACGTTGGCCGGCATCCGCCACGCCCGCCTCACCGGGGCAGGACAGCGCATCGATCTCTCCATCGCAGAGGCCACAACCTACATGGGCTCCAGCGCCATCGCCCGATACACGCAACGCAGCGAGATTGTGGAACGCAACGGGGCCAAGCCACAGGGCGGCGCATCAAACATCTTCCGCTGCCGGGATGGCCGCTACGTTTATCTCTCCATCTACATCCTCCCCCACTGGCACCTCATAACGCGTGAGTGGATGGAGGACGCCGTTCTCTCGGCGCCCGAGTGGGACGACCAGGAATACCGCGGCGCGAACGATGATGTCATCAACGCCATCTTCCAATCGTTTATTGAACAGTTCGACGCCGATGAGTTCGTGGAGGAATGTCAGCGCCGCGGCCTGCCCTGCGCACCCGTCAACACGCCCGGCGATTTCCTCACAAGCCCGCAGCTCACCGACCGGAAATGGATCCAGGAGCTTGAGCATCCCGTCATCGGCAAGTACCGCGCCCCCGGCTTCCTCTTCAAGATGTATGAGACGCCCATGCGCGCATGGCGTCACTCACCCAGACTTGGTGAGCACCAGCAAGAAATCCTGACCGAAGCGCAAAACGGACGAGAGCCCATTGCCGCCTCCGCCTCTCGCAACGGCCACGCGCAGGATGAGTCCATGCTCGCCGGAGTCCGCGTCGCCGACCTCACTCGCTTCTTTGCCGGCCCCATCGGCACCATGTTCCTCGGCTTCTACGGCGCAGAGGTCATCAAGGTCGAGTCTGAGCTGCTCGTCGCCAATCGTGACGCCAACGGCCCCCTCTACCCTGATATGAACCGCAACAAGCTCAGCGCGACCATCGATCTGCGCCATGAGGACGGCAAGAAACTCATGGACAGCCTGCTCAAGGAGAGCGATGTCTTCGTCGACAATTTTTCTCCGCGCGTAATAGACCGCCTTGGCTTTGGGTGGGAGCACAACCGTGAGGTCAACCCCGGCGTGGTCCAGATCACCGCGCCCGGCATGGGCCTGGATGGCCCCCTCACCTCATGGGTCACGTGGGGCAATCAGCTTGTCGCCTACACCGGCCTCTGCTCCATGTGGGGATTCAAGGAATCGGAGATGGCCGCCCACGGCAAGCTTGTCATCCCGGATTACCTTGGCGCGAGCCTCATCGCCCTCTCGTCAATCTCAGCGCTCGAATACCGCGACCGCACTGGCAAGGGGCAATTCATCGAACTCGCCCAGGTTGAGGCGCAGGGCGCGATCATGGGCCCCGCCATCCTGGACTCCACTGTCAACGGAAACGAGTGGGAGGCGATGGGCTACAACGAGATTCTCGGCAGCCACTACGCTCCCTACGGGGCGTATCCGTGCAAGGGCGACGATGAGTGGATTGTCGTTGCCGTAGAGACAGACGAGGAGTGGCAGGGTTTCGTGCAGGCGATGGGTTCACCGACCTGGGCGCAAGACCCCGCCTACTCCACCCACGCCGGCCGTGTTGCCGCAAAAGACGATCTCGACGCGCAGATTGGCGAATGGACTCGCGCCTTCACCAAGCGGCAGGCCATGCGAATCCTGCAGAAGAACGGCGTCCCGGCCGCCGCCAAGTACACCGGCGAAGACCTCTATTCGGATGTCCACTTCCGACAGCGCGGACACATCGTCGATGTTCATGAGCCGCCGTGGGGCGACCTCTCTCACCAGGGCCTCCCGGGCATCCCATCCCTCGCCGAGGCGCACGGTGACGGCCCCCCGCCCTGGATAGGCGTCCATAACGACTACGTCTTCAAGACCCTCTTGGGCCTCACCGACGAAGACTTCACAGAAGGCCAAAACTCCGGCGCCATCCGCTAACTGGGTTCCCTCAACCATCTGCGTTACAGTACCCGCGCAAAAGGACGTGCTCAGATGCCCGCCACGGCCCGGATAACCTTTACGCTCGCCGCTGCATTGGCGGCGCTGATTCTCGTATTGACCGCGTGCGAAAGATCGACCCCAACCCCAACGACACCACCTCCTTCCCCAACACCAACGCCTGAGCCGACGCCCGAGCCAACCGCGTTAGAGCATCTGGCCTGGTTCGATGCGCCGACGGACGTCCCGCATTGGGTCGCGTGGAGCGCGCTTCGCCGAATGGCCATTGACGACGGGCCGCTGAGCCAGCAGATAGCCTCGCTCGAGTGGGTGGTTGACGGCATAACCGCCGAAGAGGCCGGCGCCCTCGACGACCTTTCGTGGCTTCTTCGAGAGAATCCTGACATCGCTGATACAGTCCTGGAACTGCCGTGGATGGCGACGAACGGCGTCATCACCCCGGATGGCCGGCGCGCCATCCGCACCATCCGCGCCGCAGCGGATGCGGACGCCGAATTCGGCGCTGAGCTTGCCGCCTACGGCTGGCTCCCGGATGGAGCTACGACAGATGAAGCCGATGTCTTGGAAACCCTCGGAGAAATCGTTGCTCCCGGATTCACCAACCAGACCGCTACCGGCATCGGCGCGATGCGATTAGACCGCTCCGACGGTGGAGCACCGCCATCGATCTCTCCAGGAAGGCTTGAGTTCGCCTTGTCTCTCTCTCAATTCTCCTGGATGCAAGACGACGTAACATCGCCTGAAAGTGAATTTATCGCTAACCTCAGCGAATTCACTGAAACGGTCGGCAGCCACCATGCGGACGCGGTGGACACTATCGCGTCCTATGACTGGGTCCAGGACGGGATAGCAACGGACGAGCCTGATTCGCTGTTGCGCTATGGGCCCCTATTCGAGGCGGCAGGCGAGGAGGACGGCGATGTACTGCAGATCATCCTCGAATACGAATGGGTAGCGGATAACCTGCTTTCTGCTGAAACGCGCTATGTTGGGAGACTCGCATCCCTCCTCAACGCCAGTTCTGCGGATGATGCCGACGAAATCCGGACCATGGTTAGCTACCGTTGGCTCGCGGGCTCGATCAATCCCCTTGAGTATGTCCTGCTCAATGAATTCACCGACCTTCTGCGCGTGGAGGAAACCGAAGGCGCGGAGTATCGTCAAGACATACTGGGTTTTGACTGGCTCTCGGACGAAGTCACGACCGAAGAAATCGCCGGCTTCCAGCTCCTGTCCAATTCCGTCGAATACCTTTTGCCGGACCGCCCGGACGCCCTGGATTCCCTGCTCGCATATGAATGGCTGCAGGATGATGTTCGGGGAGACGAAGTTTCCTCAACCCGTGCATTGGGGCGAGTTATTGGACACTACGGTGTCGATACCG
>LXNJ01001075.1_pt1 | contig 16875 bp, 16 predicted proteins | sample 809081 | NCBI WGS metagenome assembly LXNJ01 (sample SAMN04870510, study PRJNA318959) | sponge metagenome | biome: sponge; feature: marine sponge reef; material: water | host: Petrosia ficiformis | place: Greece: Milos, Mediterranean Sea | collected 2013-05-29 | depth 5-7 m
GCAGCTCAAGCTGATTCGCGGCCGGGAATTCGGCAGCTACTACGTGAAAGCGCTGGATTCGGTGCCGGTGAATTTTCTGAGCACCCTGGACTCTACCGGAGGCAACTCGGGCTCCCCCACCTTGAATGGACGCGGGGAGCTGGTGGGGCTGCTGTTTGACGGCAACTGGGAGAGCATCGTGGCCGACTGGGACTTCATTCCGGCCGTCACCCGGTCCATTCACGTGGACATCCGCTACGCCCTCTGGATCATGCAGCATCTGGACGGCGCCCACCGCCTCCTGGCGGAGATGGGCGTGGAGGCCGAGACCACGGACAAAGAACCTCCTGCGCTTCCGACGGGGCGGTAACCCTTTATCCTACGAGCCTTTTTCGCGAGGTGGCGGGAGCCGTCCTGTCAGCGGGCAGTCTGGCCGCGTCGCAGGGGGCGCTGGGGCTTGGCAGGTTCGTCCGGGTAGAGGTGGCCCACCTGGTCGGCATAGCCGTTGAAGATGAGAGTGGGACGGCGAGGTCCCCGGCGCGGTGACGCATTGGCGACCAGCATGTAGTCCCATTCCTGGGACCATCGGGGATGGGGAACATTGGGGTTCACGTTGCTCAGGTAGCCGTATTCGTGCTGGTAAGGCTTGGCCGACCAGAAGGATCCGGGATTCTTGGCGACCAGCTCGATCTTCACGATGGACTTGGGGGACTTGTAGCCGTATTTCCAGGGCACGATGATGCGCACGGGCGATCCGTGCTGTTTGAGCAGAGGCTTCCCGTAGACTCCGGTCACCGCCAGGGTCAGGTCGTTCATGGCCTCGTCCAGTCGCAGGCCTTCATAATAGGGCCAGGGGTAGTGCCTTTCACTGAGTCCCGGCATCTGGTCGGGTCTTTGGGCGGTGATGAAGCGGACGTGTTGGGCCTTGCCGGTGGGCTCGACGACCTTGAGCAGTTTACTCAGGGGGAAACCCGTCCAGGGGATGTTCATGGCCCAGGTCTCCACGCACCGGAAGCGGTAGACGCGCTCTTCCTGCTCGAATCCGAACAGGTCGTCCAGATCGAAGGTGCGGGGTTTGTGACACTCACCGCCCACCTCCACCTTCCAGGGCTCCACTTCGAACCTGCTGGTATATTTCCAGACCGGCCCCCCGCGATTGGGAAGAAACTCGTAGAAATTGTTGTGGGTCGCCGCCACCAGGCGGTCGGTCAGTTCGAGGTTCGGGGGATCGAAACCGGCGTTGCGCTTGGCGGGGAACACCGCCGGCCGCTCGAAGGGAACAGACAGGGGGCCGCCTTCCGGAGGTGGAGGCGGTTGAGCACAGCCCAAGGAAGGAAACAGGCAGGTGCCCGCACTCGCCAGCAGGGCCGTCTCCATGAACCTGCGGCGGTTCAGGAATACCGACTCCTCTGTAGGCTCCAAACGCGGAAGCTGAAGGGTCTTGTTCACCGTGTTACCTCCACTGGTTCCCGGTTGGAGACCGGGCGTCCGACCGGCGGATGCTACCGTTTCTCCGGCGAGGAAGAAATCAGGGGGAAGCCGCCTCCCCTGATTGAATCTTAGCACGGGAGATGGATGCGGACCGTGGAATTGAGGTTGGCCGGGGGATCGTTGCGGGGAATGGCCACAAAAGGCACAAAAGCACAAAAAGAGCGGAACGAGATCAACAAATTCGTTTTGTGACTTTTGTGCTTTTTGTGGTTGGACAGCATTTCTCACCAGGTCGCACCCGATGAGGTTTTGCAGATCGATAGCAAAGCCCAAGAGAAATTCGAGAGACTTGCGGCCATAAAGTGGCTGAGGCTATGAGGGAAATGTAATTGGTTTCGCGTTGTGAGAATCAGTGCCGCCACGGACATTCAAGTCCTGCCGGAAATCGCAATCAAGAGATTCGCCGCACCGGCCGCCATTGCCAAGAAACCTTTGGCGGCCGGTAACGGAAAATTGGCCCGCCCGAACGGGGCGATAACAAATGGCAAAAACCCACCGATCCGCCGACAACGGGCCTGCCGTGACCCTGCCCCCTCCCAGCGACTTCCTGGGTCGTCTTCGCCAGGTCGGTCCTTCTCTCATCCTGACCGCCGGGATCGTGGGCTCGGGCGAGCTGATCGTCACCACCACACTGGGAGCCAGACTGGGCTTTGCGGCGCTGTGGCTGATCCTTTTGAGCTGCGTCTCCAAGGTGGTTCTGCAGGTCGAGATCGGACGCTACGCCATCTCATCCGGGGACTCGTCGCTCAGGTCGGTGGACCGGATTCCGGGTCCCCGCTGGCGAGCCTCCTGGGTGGTCTGGGGCTGGCTCTGCAGCACCTTGATTTCCTCCAGCCTGGTGGGGGGAATCGTCGCTGGGGTAGCTCAGTGCCTCCACCTGCTGCTTCCGCAGGTGAGTGTCACCGCCTGGGGAGTCATTGCCTGCCTGGTGACATTGGGAATCCTGCTCAGCGGCGGCTACAGCGTGGTGGAGCGCGGTTCCATGCTGATGGTGTTGGCTTTCAGCCTGACCACCGTGGTGGCGGCAGGGGCCTTGCAATGGTCGGGCCACGCCGTGTCTCCGGAAAATGTCTGGGAGGGACTGACCTTTCAATTGCCGGCGCAAGGGGGGCTGGCCTTGGCATTTGCCCTTTTCGGGCTGACCGGGGTGGGGACGTCCGATCTGTTTGCCTACCCCAACTGGTGCCTGGAGAAGGGATACGCCCGCCATATCGGACCCCGCAGCAGCCAGCCGGACTGGTACGCGCGGGCGAGGGGCTGGATCCGGGTGATGCAACTGGATGCCTTGCTGGCCATGAGCGTCTACACCGTCATCACGGTTGCCTTTTATTTCCTGGGCGCCGCCGTCCTTCACCGCCAGGGGCTGGTGCCGGAAGGCGGCCAGATGATCGATACCCTTTCCGGGACCTTTACCGGAATTTTCGGTCCCTGGGGCTACTTGGTTTTTCTTGCCGGAGCCCTGATTACTCTCTACTCCACCCTGTTCGCCTCGGTGGCGGCCAACGCCATCATGGGGCTGGACTGCCTTACCGTCTTCGGCTTCGTCTCGGGAGACCGCCCGCTGCAGCGGAGCCGCTGGCGAAGAGGCATGCAGGTCTTCTGGGCGGTGGTCTATGCCACCATCTTCCTGGCCTTTCCGGAACAGCCGGTACAGCTCATCGTTGTGGGAGGAGTGGTGCAGACCGGCATGTTGCCCGTCATTGCCTGCTCCATTCTCTACCTGCGCTACCGCCGGCTGGATCGCGGGATCGGTCCCTCACCCTGGGTCGACGGGCTGCTGTGGCTGTCCGGGGGACTCACGCTCTGCGTGGCCGCCTATACGCTGCTGGGGCGCCTGGTTGGGTAAGGAGGGATGGAGGGTAGTGTCTCGGCCGGCGCTCAGGAATCCCCTGACGGAGTTGCCGAGTGTCCCGTGGCTTCCCGTCCGGCCGGTGTCAGCAGGACGGCCCGGCCCAGCACCCTGCCAGCCCTCAGGTCCGCCATGGCCCGGTTGATCTCCTCCAGCGGATAGGGGTGAGTGACCAGGGGTTTCAACTTGTTCTCCGCCATCAGTTGCACCGCGCCTATCAGGTCCTGCAGGCGGCCGCAACGGGTGCCGACGATCTCCAGCTCATTCTGCGCCAGCCGTTTTCCGTTCAGCCCGTAGGTCTCGGGCGTGTAGCCCACCACGGTGAGGCGTCCCCCGGGGCGAAGGCTGTCCACCCCGGCCGCCAATGTCTGCTCCACTCCGACGCAGTCAATCACGCCGTCGGCTCCCTCGCCCCGGGTAAATTCCCGGACGGCCTGCTGGACGTCCCCACGGGTGGAGTCGATGGCCAAGTCGGCTCCCATCCGGAGGGCGAAATCGGTCTTTTCCGCGACCCGGTCCACGGCCAGGACGCTGGCGCCGGCCAGTTTGGAGATCTGAATGGCCGAGAGGCCCACCCCCCCGGCTCCGAAGATGACGACGCGGTCGTTCAACCCCACTCCGGCCCGGTCCACGGCGTGCAGGGCCGTGATGCGGGCATCGGCCAGCACGGCTGCTTCCGGCCAGGGGATGTTCTCGGGCAGCGGGACCAGTTGTCGGGCCGGAATGGCCAGATATTCGGCGTGGCCGCCCCGGTCCTTGGCTCCCAGGACCCCCGTCATGTGGGGACAGAGTTGTTCGCGGTGGGTCCGGCACATGCGGCAGCGGCCGCAGGTGGAGAAGTTGTAGACCACCACCCGGTCGCCCGGCTTCACCCGGGTGACCCGATCTCCCACCTCGGAGACCACGCCGGCCACCTCGTGGCCCAGGATAGCAGGGAGTTCGGGGCTGTAGCCGAATCCGTCCACAATCTTCAGGTCGGTGCCGTCGGTGCCGCAGGCCATTACCTGGATCAGGGCTTCTTCGGCTCCGAATGCGGGCCGGGGCTTCTCCTCGATCTCCAGAGGGCGGCCCAGTTGTCTGAGAACGGCGGCGATCATCACGTCCCTCCTCGATGGGCCCGCCAGGGAGGCTCTGCCGCCCGTCGAAGGCTTCGACGGACATCGGAATGGCGCCTCGAATGGAGTGTGGGCTGGCTGCGGGCGAGTTTAGGGGATGGCGCCGCCGGGTGTCAAACATTGGTCCTCCGTCGTTGACTCTCCTGTGCCAACCTCCTAGTATTGGGCTTTCCGGCCCGGACTACTCACCGGTGAAGGCTGTAAGTAAAGGTGTTACTCGCGGGCCAACATCAACCAGGGAGGAACGAAGCCAGTGAAACTTGGATCCGGTCAGTTGACATTTGAAGAGGCGGAGGGTTGGGCCAGGCTGCCCGAGGGGTGGGACCTGGGAGAAGTCCCGGGGATCGCGGTGGACTCGCGGGACCGGGTCTACGCGTTCTGCCGCGCCGAAAATCCGGTGGTGATCTTCGGCCGGGACGGCAGCTATCTGGACTCCTGGGGGAAGGGGCGCTTCGTGAGGCCCCACATGATCTTCATCGGCCCCGATGACTCCGTTTACTGCGTGGACGACAACGGGCACCGGGTTCACAAGTTTACGCCGGAGGGAGAGCTTCTGATGACCCTGGCGCCCTCCGACGGCGTGGCCGACACCGGTTACAACGGCACCGACCATCAGTCCATCCTGCGTTCCGGCCCGCCCTTCAACACCCCCACCGACGTGGCCCTGGCTCCCGACGGAAACCTGTTTGTCTCTGACGGATACGGCAATGCGCGGGTGCACAAGTTCAGCTCCGACGGCCAGTTGCTGCTCTCCTGGGGAGACCCTGGAGACGGCCCCTCCCAATTCAACCAGCCTCATGGCGTCTACGTGGATCCGGATGGAAAGGTCTACGTGGCCGACCGCCAGAACTCGCGCATCCAGATCTTCTCGCCCGATGGGGAATACCTGGACCAGTGGACCGAAGTGCGGTGGCCCAACGATCTGTGCCAGGATCGCCAGCAGAACTTCTGTGTGGCCGAGATCGGCGGCATCTTCATGTATGGCCGCGAGGCCCGCCTGGACAAGCCCGCCGCCCGTATGACCGTCAGGGCCGCGGACGGCGCCATCCTGGCCGAGTGGTGCGAGGAGGATCCCTACGGCACGGGGCGGTTTTTCTCTCCCCATTCGGTGGCGGTGGATTCCCACGGAGACATCTACGTCGGCCAGGTCACCTTTTCCTACACCAAACGCCAAGCCCCTCCGGGCTCCAAGGTGCTGCGCAAATACGTGAGGCAGTAAACATTGAGGTTGGTTTTGCCTGAAGATCCCAGTGAGACCAATGGCCATCCGCCAAGTCCGGCAACCTGTCAGTGAACGCCACACCCCGAGCGCTGAACCGCCCGGGGTCTGGTGGTTTATGACCTGTATTTAAAGACTTGCGCTGTTCCACCTTTCCGTTTCTATTCTGATATTCGAACCGGGTTCCGACGAGGGGTTCCGGTTGGAGCAACGGCTTGCCGCCCCGGGCCAGTTCCGGGTCAAGTTGCGCAATGGCGCGTGGCATATTATAGAAAGAAGCAGATCGGATCGCCGGTCGAGGGCGAGAATCGCGATTCCGGAGAAACACCGGCCGGCGGCAACGGTGATCCTGTTGCAACCAGGAGGAAACAGACCAATGCGTTGGAAACACGGATGCCTGCTGTTGGTCGTTCTGGCTCTGACAGCCTGTGGCAGCGGGAAAGATACACCTCGCGCGTCGTCGGATTGCGTCGAGTGCCACCGTGACGCGACGCCGAACATCGTCACTGATTGGGAACTGAGCCGGCACAGCACGGAAGGGGTGGATTGCTCCCTTTGTCATGGAAACCGGCATCGCACGGCGGACGATGTGGCATTGGTCAAGACGGCCACACCGGACGTCTGTGGCACATGCCATCCGATCCAGACGAAGCAGTTCGAAGGCGGCAAGCACGCTCTGGCCTGGGTCAGCATGAACGCCATGCCGACGACGCATTGGCTTCCGATGGCCATGACCGAAGGCATGAAAGGCTGCGGCGGGTGCCATCGTCTGGGGTTGAAGAGTGAAGAGGAGATCCGGGAGTTGAGGGCGGATGGTGTGATGTTCGGGCTCGCCTCCTGCGATGCCTGCCACACCCGCCACCTGTTTTCCGTCAAGGAAGCTCGGGAACCGCAGGCATGCCGGACCTGCCACATGGGCATCGATCATCCACAATGGGAAATGTACTCCTCATCCAAGCATGGAGTTCGGCACCTCCTCAAGCAGAACGGAACGCTACCGGAGGAGGCTGCGGCCCCCACTTGCCAAACGTGTCACATGCCGCAGGGGGACCACGGTGTTCGGACCGCCTGGGGATTCCTGGCCGTGCGATTGCCCTTGCCGGAAGACCCGCAGTGGGCGGCGGATCAAACCACCATTCTTCAGGCGCTTGGGGTCCTGGACCCTCAGGGGAATCCAACCGCGCGTCTCGATGCCGTCAAGCAAGCGGACGTCGCCCGCCTGACCCAGGAAGAGTGGCAGGCAGAGCGTGACCGCATGATCGAGGTTTGCGAGCAATGCCATTCGGCCAATCTTGTGCGAGCGGAGCTCAAAAAGGGCGACGAAATGATTCGGGAGGCGGACCGGTTGTTGGCCGAGGCAATTCGCATTGTCAGCGCACTCTATCGTGACGGCGTGTTGCGCAAGCCGGAGCACTACGCCTACAACTTCCCGGATTTGCTGGCTTTCCACGACGCGCCCTCGGTGATCGAACAGCGACTCTTCAAGATGCACCTGGAACACCGGATGCGAGCCTTTCAGGGTGTGTTTCACAACAATCCCGATTACGCGCTTTGGTATGGTTGGAGTGAGATGCTGCAGGATTTGACCGAGATCAAGATGCTGGCGCAGGAGTTGCGCAAGAGCCACTAGTCGACGCTCCGGGGACCTATTCCAATGACCGGTTACGCCATCAGCCTGGGTTTCCTGGCGGTCGTGACAATCGCGCTGGTTGGGCTCCTTGTCCGCAGGCCCGATTTGACCGGCACACTTGGAGGCAGGATACTGGCCTTCCTGGCTCTTTTCGTGCTGCCGGGGCTGCTGCTTCTGGGTGGCGCCGGACGACATTACGAGCAGGCAAAGACAACCCGGTTCTGTCTTTCTTGTCACATCATTCAACCCTACGGGGAGAGTCTGTACATTGACCACGTCCGCTTTCTTCCCGCATCCCACTATCAGAACAAGCGCATCCCCGCCGACCGGGCCTGTTACACCTGCCACACCAACTACACCATGTTCGGCGACCTCGATGACAAGATCCGCGGCGTGAAGCATGTGTGGCACAACTTCTGGGGCTCGGCATCCGACCCTGTAGAGTTGTATGAGCCCTATGACAACCGGGCCTGTCTGGAGTGCCACGACGGGGCCAGATCCTATGAGGAGCAGTCAGTTCATGCACCTTTCCGGGCGCAACTGCTCAGTGGTGAAAAGTCATGTCTGATGTGTCACAACCTGGTTCACGAGGTCTCAAAGCTGGACCGGTTCCGGCGATGGGACCCGGAGGCGACGCAATGAGCCTTCTTCGATTGCTGGGTTTGAGGCCGGGTTTCGTCGGGCGGTTGCAACTGTCGGGACTGCTGATCGCATCGGGGTTGGGAATCGAACTGGCCACCCTCTACTGGAACCATCCGCTTTCATTCTTCCTGTTCCTGTGCCTGGGGGGGTTACTGGTGGGTGCCGGCATGCTCCTCTACTTGTGGTCTGTCGTGAGGCGGAGTGAGTGACGGTGCTGCAAGAGGGCCGGTTGGTTCATTGAGGCTTGAGGCGACGATCTCCTCGTCCCTTGACCGACCCGATTAGATCCTGTTTCAGGGATTCCACACTCTCTCGAAGAGCTTCAGCCAGTTTCCGCCCAACAGCTTGGTGATGTCTTCGGCGCTGTAGCCGCGATTGGCAAGCGCGTCAGCCAGGTTGGGGAACTCGGCCGGGGTGTCGATCCCCTTGGGCTGAAAGTTTATCTCGGTGTAGGGCACCGAGCCGTCGGCGAAGGTGGAGGGGAACTTGGTGCCCTGCTGGGAGACGATGTAGTGCCAGAACTCCAGCGGCTGATCGTGGGTGGAGTCGGTGCCGATGGCCACGTGGTCCAGGCCGATCCGCTCCACCATGTTGTCGAGGGCATCCACGAAGTCCTCCAGCGTCGAATCGTATCCCTTGGGAAGGAAGGGGGTGTATGAGGTGGCTCCCACCACACCCCCCTTTTCGGCCAGCAGCTTGAGCGCGTCCTCCTGCTTGTTGCGCGGGTGATTGTAGAAACTCCGGGCGTTGGCGTGGGTGATGGCGACCGGCTGCTCCGACATCTCGATGGCCTCCATGGTGGTCTTGGGGCCCACGTGAGACAGGTCGATCAGGATGCCCAGACGGTTCATTTCCCGCACCGCATCCACCCCGAAGTTGCTCAAGCCGCTGTCGAACCGCTCCCAGCAGCCGCTCCCCAGCAGATTGGTCTCGTGGTAGGTGAGCTGGATGACTCGCACCCCCAGGGCCAGGAACAGCCCCAGCCGGTCCAGCTCGTTCTCTATGGGCGAGGCGTTCTGAAATCCCAGGATGATGCCGGTCTTTCCCTGCTTCTTGGCGGCGAGGATGTCGGCCGTTTCCTTGACCTGCAGGATGTCCTGGCGCTCGCGAAAACGCCGCATCCACCTGGCCAGGTGAGCCATGGTCTGCTGGAAGTTTTCCCAGGTGGCCACGGTGGCGTTGATGGCGGTGAGGTTGCCGGTCCTCAGGCGCTGGAAGACGGCATCGCTGTCCCAGTTGCTGATGCTCAGGCCGTCGATCACGATGGCTTCGTCATAGACTTTCCTGGCGTCCATACCCGTCACTCCTTTCTTCCTCAATGGAACCTGTTTCCAATCCGGAACAGGTCCCCCAGGGGATTCTCCCGTTCCTCCAGCGCGTCGGCGATCACCGGCCCGATGGAGCCGCCGAACTTGAAGCCGTGGCCGCAACCGCAGCCGGCGATCAGCACCCGTTCGCGCCCCGGCGCCCAATCGATGACGAACTGCTCGTCCTCCATGTCGGCCATGTTGGTGTAGAGACAGGAGCGGCCGCCGGCCAGCTCTCCCCGGCTGAGAGCCGGAATGCGCCGGGCCACGAACTCGCGAGCCCACTCCAGAAACTCGGCCGTGGGTTCACGGGAGACGTCCGCGCGGGTGTCCTCCACCTTGCTGTCTTCGGCCACCTTCACCCATCCCTCGTGCAGGTAGGGGAATCCGTACCAGAGATTCCCCGGCGACAGGATCGACCAGACCGGGAAGCGGCCGCGCCGGAAGGGCGCCGGATCGGTGGGAACGAAGAAGGCCATCTGCTGCCGCGTGAGGCGTATTCGGGTTCGCATGGCCGGCAGCAGCTCCGCCAGCCAGGGGCCGGCCGCCACCACCACCCGGTCAAAGTCCTGTCTGCCGGAATCCCAGCAGACCCTGGCGCCGCCGTTGGTCTCCTCCACGGCCTCCACTGCTGTGTTCTCACGCAGGGTCACTCCCGAGTCCCGGGCAAGACTGGCCAGATCCTCCAACGCCTGGCCGCTGCGCAGGTAGCCGGCCCAGGGATCGTAGAACAGGCGGTCCTGGCCGGTCAGAACCAACTGGGGAAACCGTTCTTCCGCCTCCTTCACCGTCAACTCTTCTATATCGGTTGCCAGACGGCTCAGCGTTTCCCAGCCGGTCAGGGACGGGTGCTCCGGTCCGAAGCCGCTCAGCGCAATCACCTGGCCGGTCTGGAAGTAGATGGAGCGACTGGTGCGCTCGTGCCACTCCCGCCACTGGGTGGCCGCCCGGCTCGCCAGCTCCACGTAGGTCTCGTGCGGGTAGTTGGTGCGGCGAATACACTTGGATACATCGGTGCTGGAGGCCTCGGGGTTGGGGATGCGGCCGCGTTCGAACAGGGTAACCCCGTGGCCGCGACGGCGCAGCTCGAGCGCGGCCGCCATGCCGAAGATTCCGGCTCCGACGACGCCAATGTTCATGGAAGCAATCCGTTGAGTTCAAGTGCTTCCGAGAGCGCTTCCGTAAGGCTTTGCATCAACTCCTCATGTGTGCGTTCTTGCCAATTCACGCCGGGGACTTCCTCAATCCAGCCAATCCACCACTCGCCGCGATACTTTACGACAGCCGTGTATTCCATTATTGCTCCTTCTTTGCTTTTTCGTATTCCTCCGGGCCAAGCCATTTGTTCAGTATCTTCGCATCGGCTGCCTGCTGTGGAGGTTCCGCGGTGGCGTTCCACGCCGCTGCAACTACAAGCAAGGCCGGCACGACCCACAACCGATTCATTTTTCGCTCCTTCGTTTTGTGTGCTTTATCAGGCCGGTACGGATACTGCAAATGCTTCAGGGACAGGAGCCCTCTTCTACCGTTAGTTGCCATCAGTGACATAGTATCTCAATCCCCTCTTTTTCGCTCTCGGCACTCCGATTTCTGCTAGGCTTTGATGGCCCTGATTCCTGCTGTTTCCACTGCCCGTTCTCTCTTGGGTCCCGACATGTTTTCTCGAACGCTACTCCCCCTTTTACTGGCTGCCGCAATTCTATTGCCCGGCCGTCTGGCTGCCCAGGAAGACCCGCTCCGCAGCCGGACGGACCCTTCACTGGTTTATCCGATCCGGGTGGTCGAGGCCACGCCCTATCTGAGACCGGGAACCGACATGGCGGGCAAAGGGGACTTCAGGCCCGTGCACAGGGAACTGGGGACCCTGTCGGCGGAACGCCTGCGGTTGCCGGTTCCCGGTTCCACCTGGCGGCTGGACGGCCGGGTGGTCAGGACCGAAGATGGAACCCTCTACGCCGGATTCGGCACCTATCTCTACCGGTCGGACGACGACGGCAGGAGCTGGACCGGCAGGCGGCTTCAGGGACTGCCGAACACGCGCGGCGAACCGGTGGCCGCCCAGGCCTTCGGCGCGGCCGGAACCTACATTCTGGTGTGCCACGCCGCCACCACTTTGCAGCCCGTGATGTCCGAACTGGTGGAAAATCCAGCGGTTACCGCCGACAAGCACGAATTGAGTCCCCTGGTCATCTCCCGTTCCAGTGACGGAGGAGAGCATTGGGAGAGCAGCCGTCCACTCAGTTCCCCTCCCGGCTATCGGGCGCTGGCCGGCGACGGCAACTCCATCATCGCCCTGGGAGACGGAACCCTGCTGGCGGCTCTGGATGCCTACAATCCGGGGATGGAGGCGGCACACTCGGATCGCTTCGCCGAAGTGTTTTTTCGCAGCCGGGACCAGGGACTCACCTGGGGAGAACCGACCCTGATCCGAGACACCGCCGCCGAAACCGGTCTGGTTTCCTTGGGGGGTCTGCGGGTGTTGGCCGCCATTCGAGGCGTTCCCAACTCCCGGCTGGGGGGCAAGACCATCCAGTTGGCGAATTCCGACGACGGCGGACGCAGCTGGCGCCACTTCCGGCCCTTGACCCGGACCTTCGGCCAGGCTCACGGCACCCTGGCCTCTCTTCCCGGGGGAGGGGTCGTGGCCGTCTACGAAAACCGCTACCCGTACCATGAAGGAGGAGACGTTCGGGCCAGAGTCAGTTGGGACGGAGGCGGGACCTGGGAACCGGAGGTCTACATCCTGATGAAGGGCCATGGTTACGGCAGTGCGGTGGCAGGCAGGGACGGGACCATCATCACCGTTGCGGGCGATAGCGCGCTGGGAAGGAATGGCCGCCCTGACGGCAGAGGTCACACGCTGCAAGCCGTGCGCTGGAAGCCGTGGCCCAAGAGCGGCAGGATCGTGCACTGACCCGGTCGGTGGGAAAGTGGCCCCCGGCCCGCTCGCCAATAGTGGGACCCGCATCCAGGAGATCTCAGGGAGGAACCATGCGGCAATCGAGCTCTTTCGTTCGTGTGGCCGTGGCGGCGGCTCTGCTGTGGTGGGTCGGAGTTGGTCATAGCCTCCCCCAAAAGCCGGTCCGGGAGGAGCTGATCGAGAACATCCGAAAGGTGCTGACGGCGCTTCCCTACTACGGCATGTTCGACCACCTGGTCTTTGAACTGGAAGAAGGCCGCGTCACTTTGGGCGGCTACGCCTTTCGACCCGTCTTGAAGGTCTGGGCCGAGCGGGAAGTGTCCAGGGTCGCGGGTGTGGGGAAGGTAGATAATCAGATCGAAGTCCTGCCCGTCTCAACCAACGACGACCGCATTCGCATGGCCGTCTTCCGCGCCATCTACAAGGATCCCAACCTTGCAGGCTATGGGTTTGGCGGCGAGACCTGGAAAGCCTTTGCCGGCTACGAGCACGAACTCCTGTATTTTCAGCGCGAGCCTCTGGGAATCTTTCCCATACACATCATTGTCAAACACGGCAACGTCATCCTGGCGGGTCTTGTCGCCAGCCAGGAAGACAAGAGCCTCGCAGGCGTCAAGGCCAACGGGATCAGCGGGGTCTTCTCGGTGACCAACAACCTGCGGGTCGACCAAAAGATGAAGGCTCCGTAGGGCATCGGAATCCAAAAACCCCGGATTGGAGGCGCTGCCTCCTCGAGGACCGCGGTCCGCAAATCGGCTTCCCGTCACATGTCCCAACCCCATTGGGAAAGGAGAACTCCATGATCAGAAGAGACTTTGTGAAGCGTACCCTGGGCGCCGGCCTGGTTTCCAGTCTGGCGGCTTCCGCCTCGACGGCCGGCGCAGCCGTGCCCGCGGTGAAGCGCAGCAGCTCGGGGAGACGGAAACCCCGCATCCTCTACTTCAACGACAGCCGTCACGACCTGGTCTATCACTACGAGCCGCCCATGTCCAAGCGCCAGTTCCAAGCGCCGGTGGACGAGTTGGTGGGCACTTCGGTGGAGGCCGTCTGCCTGGGGCTGGGTGACGGGCGCACCGTCTTTCACGACACCAAGGTCGGCGAGGTGTGGGGGGATCCGGTGGACAAGTGGACCCACGCCGTCTTCCACCGCGCCGGGCAGAACGTGCGGGCGGCTCTGGACCGGGGCGTCGATCCGCTGGGGGTCTGCTGCGAACGAGCCCATGCCAAGGGGATGTTGCTTTATCCCACCTTGTTGCTCAATCAGGGGCAGCGTGGCTCCTCCATCGAGGGGGACGTGCGCACCTCGAAATATCGCCTTGAAAACCGGCACCTGGAAATTGGAGCCAAGGGCGATATCCCCAATTTCCCGGGAAAATCCAACCAGGATTTCAAGCACGAGCAGGTACGCCAGGAGCGCTTCGCGCTGATTGAAGAGGTCGCCAAGAATTACCCCATCGACGGCTTGGAGCTCCAACTCAACTACATCAGTCCCGGGCCCTACTTCTTTCATCCCAACGAGGTGGCGGCAGGCCGCCCCCTCATGACCGCCTGGCTCAAGAGGGTCTATGAGGCTTTGAAGGCCGGCGACCCGGATCGCGAACTGGTGCTGCGCGTCCCCAACGACATCGACCAGGCCTATTCTCTGGGACTCGACTACCGGGAATGGATCCGGCAAGGCATCGTCGATGTTCTGGTGGGGGAGACCTATTGGGGGCGGCTGGACACCATGGCCGATTTCCGCCCGCTGGTGGAAGCCGTCAAGGGGTCCGAGTGCCGCGCCTTCGCCGCCATCAACAGCATTGTCAGCTCCGACCGCCTGCTGAGCGCCACCATCGAAATAACTCGGGCCATGGCTTGCAACTACTGGCAGCAGGGGGTCGACGGGCTCTACCTGGCTCAGTGGTTCGCGGGAGCCAACTGGCCCTATCGGGCCGATTTCTACGCCCAGTTGCGAGAAATCGATCATCCCGACATCATGGCCCCCAAGGACAAGTTCTATGCGGTGATGACCCAGGGGGACTATGGGGGGACCCGGGGCATCCCGGCCTCCGAAGCGCAGCCGACCTTGCCGGTCGAGCTGAAACCAGGCCAGACAGCTAAAATTGAGGTGACCATCGCCGACGACCTGATGCACTGGGACCGGGAGGGTATCGTCCGAGAAGTTCTGCTGCGCTTGCGCATAGGGGTCAACGAACGGGAGCGGTTGAACATCAGCCTCAACGGCAAGACCCTGCCGGAATCGGCGCTGAAAAAGATTAACCAGATGTACAAGATGTACGCCCCCTGCAAGCGGATCGGAGGCTACTGGTTTGTCTACAAGCTGGATCGTCAATACTGGCCCAGGCAGGGGAGCAATCTGCTCGAGGTGACCCTCACCCATCGGGACCCTGACCTGGCCACCGGCCATGTTCGGCTCGGCGACGTGGAACTCGAGACCAAGTATCTGATCAGCAAGAACTTCTGGACGGACGACGATCCCGATGTCGGCCCCTACGAAAAGACGGGACGCAATTCCAGGCGTTAGCCCGTCGCTACGGATCGACAGCCACCAACACTTCTGGCTGGCCGACGGCTTCGACTATCCCTGGATGGATCGCAACAATCCGGCGCTGTTCCGCGACTACCTGCCGGCGGACCTGGCGCCGGCGCTCGGGCGTCACCGAATCGATCTCACGGTGGCCGTACAGGCCTCGCCGAGCCTGGCGGAAACCGATTTCCTGCTGGCGCTGGCCCAGAAGCACGCCTTCATTGCGGGCGTGGTCGGGTGGTTGGATCTGGAGAGCCGGGACTTCCCCCGGCAGTTGGACAGATACAGGAAGCGAGCAGCGTTCGTCGGGGTCCGGCCGGCGGTAGAGTTCCTGGAGGACGACCGGTGGCCTCCGTTTTGAACCAGTCGGTCGAGGCCGCGGTGTTCGGGGGCAATGCGGCCAGGTTCTATCGGCTTGCGGGTGGAGGAACATGACCGGCTACTTGACCAGCCAGTTCGGATTGGAGGGAAAGCGGGCCCTGGTGACCGGAGCCGGTCGCGGCATCGGCCGGGCGGCGGCTCTGGCCCTGGCCGGCAGCGGCGCCCAAGTGGCCGTGCACTACCGGCGGTCCGGTCAGGCAGCCGAAGACACGGTCGATCGGATCAGGCAAAGCGGGGGGCAGGGATGGACTGTGCAGGCGGATCTCGAGAGCGCCGCCGCAGCCAGGTGTCTGGTAGAACAAGTCGGTCGGCGCTGGAAGGGTCTGGACATTCTGGTCAACAACGCCGGGGACATGGTGGGTCGAAGCCTGCTGCAGAAGGCCGGAGACGACTGGATCGAATCGGTCCTGCGGGTGAACCTGCACAGTACGCTGTATGTGACTCGCGAGGCCATTCCCCTGCTGGAAAGAGGTTCGAATCCCTCCATCGTCAACACGTCCTCGATTGCCGCTCACACCGGCGGAATGGGGGGCGTATCCATCTATGCGGCAGCCAAGGGGGCCATTCTCAGCCTGACGCGGGGTCTTGCCAAGGAACTGGCGCCCCGGGTGCGGGTGAATTCCGTTTCACCCGGTGTTATTCTGACCGATCTTCACGACCGCCTGAGCAGCCCGGAAGCGCTGGAAGCCCTTGCCCGCCAGACGCCTCTGGGTCGCAACGGCCGTCCCGAAGAATGCGCAGCAGCGGTGGTCTTCCTGGCAGGAGCGGCCTCTTCCTTTGTCACCGGACAGGTCATCGAGATCAACGGCGGATTGTGGATGGGATAGATGAGCCTGCGCATCGCTGTTGCTCAGATTTCATCCGAGTCCAACCACTTCGTGACGGGCCTGGCCGGGCTGGACTTCTTTCGAACCACCGGCTACCTGTTGGAAGGCCCCGAGCTGCTGGCCCTCGGCCGGTCGGACACTGAAGTCGGCGGTTTTCTTTCCATCCTCCAGTCGGAGGAGCAGGTCGAGGTGGTCCCGCTGGTAGCAGCGCGGGCCAACTCAGGCAATCCGCTTTCGGCGGAATGCTACCGCTCCCTGAAGCGGCGCTTGCTTGAAGGGTTGCGCCGGCACCGCCCGGTTCACGGCATCCTCCTGTCCTGCCATGGCTCCATGGGCGTCCAGGGTCTGGACGATCCCGAGGGAGATCTGGTCTCCGCCCTCCGCAATATGGTCGGCCCGCGGGTTCCCCTGGCCCTCACGCTCGACCTGCATGGCAACCTGACCAGGTCCATGGTTCAGGCGGCGGATTTCCTCCTCGGTTACCACACCTATCCGCACCGGGACGCTTTCCAGACGGGTCAACTCGCCGTCAGGTTGTTGTTGCGGGCAGCCAGGGGGCAGAGCCGCCCGGCCATGGCCATGGCCCGGTTGCCCCTGATTCTGACCAGCTTCAACGCCTCCACCGAGGGGGACGGTCCCTTTGCCAGGCTGCGGCGCCAGGCCGACCGAATGGAGCAGGCGCGGCCGGAGGTCCTGTCGGCCTCGGTCTTCAACCTGGGCGCCTATATCGACGTTCCGGAGATGGGTTGCAGTGCGCTGGTGATTACCGAGGGAGAAGAGGCCCTGGCCGGGGAATTGGCCCGACGGCTGGCTCTGCAGCACTGGGGGGAGCGCGAGGCCTATCGAGTGGAGACGCTAACGGTGGCCGACGCGGTGGAGCGTGGCCGCCGGATTCAAGGAGGCCCCATCCTGCTGCTGGACACCGCCGATACCACGGGGGGCGGCGCCGCCGGCGACAGCATCGCGCTGGTCAGAAGTTTGATCGAGC
>LXNJ01001076.1_pt1 | contig 16847 bp, 14 predicted proteins | sample 809081 | NCBI WGS metagenome assembly LXNJ01 (sample SAMN04870510, study PRJNA318959) | sponge metagenome | biome: sponge; feature: marine sponge reef; material: water | host: Petrosia ficiformis | place: Greece: Milos, Mediterranean Sea | collected 2013-05-29 | depth 5-7 m
GGACTCCGAAGCCAAAGACACCGTGAACCCCGTTGACACAAGCGCGCTGACGGCGCACGCCGGCAAACGCCAAGAAGAAAAAGAGGAATCGGCCGAAGCGGCCTTAACCGATGGTCCTGTCGACACGGAGGTCGTCAAAGAGAACATTATCGCCGCGCATCGCACGGTGTTCGACCCGGAGATTCCGGTCAACATTTACGATATCGGCCTCATTTACGATATCCGGGTCGAACCCTCCGGGATGACCCACGTTCAGATGACGCTCACCTCCCCCGCCTGTCCGGCAGCGGGAATTCTGCCCGGTCAGGTAGAAAGCGCGACCCGGTCTGTTGCCGGAGTACGCGACGTCATTCTGGATCTGACCTTCGACCCGCCATGGAACCCTGAATTGATGTCCGAAGCCGCGAGGCTCGAACTCGGGTTGCTATAGCCGGACTTCAATTGAGGGCAGCCGCATGCCTCCGGCTGCGCCAACATTTCAATGACACCGTGCCCGGGCATCCGCACGGCGTCATCGCCTCTGACGGCACAAACCAGATTCCATCCCAACAGGAAATGCGATCGTTCCATGAAATTAAGCGCAGGCGAAGAATACGGGCTCCGGTGCCTGCTCCAGATCGGTCGCCGGCAGAGAGAAACCGGCGGCGGCCTTTCCATATCTGAAATCAGCCGGTTCGAAGGGCTCTCGGTCCCGAATGTTGCAAAGCTGATGCGTCTTCTTCGGCTGGGAGGATTTGTCGAGAGCTCTCGAGGTCAGTCCGGAGGGTACCGGCTTGCGCAATCTGCCGACATGATCGTGGTTGGAGATGTATTGGCAGCCCTGGGCGGGCGGATGTTCAATCCTGAATTCTGTGAAGATCACGCCGGCCGTGAAGGGCTGTGCACCCACTCCGTGGACTGTTCGATCCGGTCGCTGTGGACCTCTGTGCAGTCTGTGATCGATCAGCTTCTCAGCCGCGTTACTCTGGATGACCTGCTGGGAGAAGAACAGGCCATGGACGCCTGTCTGCAAAACGTCACCGAAGAGCTGATACAGGTATCCGGTTAGCGGCTCGCCTGACACGCGAGGCCAACGCAATGCATTGTGGGGGGCCACCCCAGCCGTCGTAAAACCGGGCGACAACGCCAAATATTCCTTCCTGAGGTGTTCAATGGGACTTGAAACCGGCCTTGGCGACAACGTTATCACGACCACTATGTCCAAAATGATCAACTGGGCACGCAAGTCATCCCTCTGGCCGATGCCGTTCGGCACGGCTTGCTGCGCCATCGAAATGATGGCCACGCTCTCCGGGCGCTTCGATATGGCCCGGTTCGGCGCGGAAGCCGTGAGATTCTCGCCCCGCCAGTCCGACCTGCTCATCGTATCGGGCCGGATATCCATTAAAATGATGCCGGTACTCAAGAAGATTTATGACCAGATGCCGGATCCGAAGTGGGTAATTTCCATGGGGGCGTGCGCATCGTCAGGGGGTGTCTTCAATACCTATACGCTGGTACAGGGTGTGGACCAGTTTCTGCCGGTCGACGTCTACGTGCCCGGCTGTCCCCCCCGGCCCGAAGATCTGCTGTCCGCGCTGATGAAGATCCAGGAAAAGATAGACCGGGAACAACCCGCACGGTCAACCGTGGCGTTCGAATCCTGACCGTCCGGCATTCCGTTGATAGAGTCGCTCTGCAGGCAGGGCCGGCCGCAGCCCGGATGGACTTTCTCAACGGGACGACAGGTACTGCCAACCTCTCCAGGGGGAAAGTCCATATGAATATCACCGTTACGGAAGCCGCGCAGAAGGAAGTTGTCAACCTGATCGGGAGCCAGGAGTCGGACATCATTGGCGTTCGGGTCAAGGCCGAAGCCGTCTCGCCGCTGCAGGCCAACTACCGACTCGCGTTTGTTGCCAGCGGCCAGGAAGAGGAAGACGACACCGTTACGCCGTTCGACGGGTTCAACATCTACGTAGACCCGGAAAGCGCGCCCTATGCCGAGCACATTACACTGGACTTTGTGGACAGCCTCATGGGCAGGGGATTCAAAATCGAGAATCCCAACAAGGTGCCTCCGCATCTGAAGGGCACGGCCGCCGAAAAGATCCAGAACATCATCGACGAGAAGATCAACCCCAGCGTGGCCATGCACGGCGGCCAAATCTCACTTATCGACGTAAAGGACAACAAGGCTTACGTCCAGTTCGGCGGCGGATGTCAGGGTTGCGGAATGGTGGACGTGACGCTCAAGCAGGGGGTTGAAGTCCTCATCAAGGAGGCTGTGCCGGAAATTGAAGAAATCCTCGACGTGACCGAACACGCGGACGGCACAAACCCCTACTACCAGACCTCAAAATAACGTGTGTTCACAACAAACGGCAGACTTCATGGGGGCCTCCCCGTTGTCTGCCGTTATTTTTTGGACAGATGACCGATGACGGCCATTAACCGATCGCGTCCTTTCAAAGCCGTACTCGTTTCCACCTACGAACTGGGTCGGCAGCCGTTCGGTCTGGCGTCGCCGGCTGCGTGGCTGCGGAGGGCGGGCATCGACGTGGTCCAGGCCGACGTTTCGATAGAAGACTTCCCTGACGAAGACGTCCGCGACGCCGATCTGGTGGCTTTCTACGTACCAATGCATACCGCGACGCGCCTTGCCGTTCCGCTGGTCGCCAGATCCCGAAAGCTGAATACCAACACGCACCTCTGTTTCTATGGTCTCTATGCTTCGGTTAACGAATCCTTCCTTAGAAGCCTGGGGGCGCAGACCATCCTCGGTGGCGAATTCGAAAACGGTCTGCTTCAGCTGTGCAATCGTCTGCGGGGGGCGCCCGGCACCATCGGAGACCAGGAAGAACCCGTCGTTTCCCTCGCCAGACAGCGTTTTCTTCCACCTGACCGCACAGGCCTTCCGGACTTGCCCAGCTACGCAAGACTTTCCACCAGTGACGGGCATCTGAAAACCGTCGGCTATACAGAGGCAAGCCGCGGCTGCAAACATCTCTGTCGCCACTGTCCCGTGGTGCCCGTGTACGGCGGGAGGTTCCGGATTGTACAACCTGAAATCGTACTGGACGACATTGAAAGACAGGTCGCCGCGGGTGCGGGCCATATCACGTTTGGCGATCCCGACTTCTTCAACGGCATCGGCCACGCCCTGCCGCTTGTCGAAGAGCTCCATGGCAGATTTCCCGACCTCACGTACGACATCACCGTCAAGATCGAACATCTGCTGAAATATCGCCGCAATCTGCCCCGCATCAGAGACACCGGGTGCGCACTCGTCACAACCGCCGTCGAGTCCCTTGACAGCCGTGTTCTCGCGCTGCTGGACAAGGGCCATACAGTAGACGACTTCCTCGAAGTTGTGGACCTCTTCAATAAACACGGGCTGGTGATGAATCCGACGTTTATCCCGTTCACGCCATGGATCACGTTGGAGGGATATGCCCGCTTTCTGGATACACTCGCCGACCTCGATCTGATCGAGCATGTCTCGCCCGTTCAGCTCACCATCCGGCTGCTTATTCCCGGAGGATCAGAGCTGCTGAATCTTGCCGAGGTCCGCGACCTGGTGGGTCCGTTCGCGCCGGCAGCACTGTCGTACCCCTGGGCGCATGCCGACGCCCGCCTGGACCGGCTCCAGCACGAACTGTCCCGGCTCGTCACACGGCTTCAGAACCGGGATGCCGCACGGGGAGAGATCTTCCGCAGGATACGGTCGCACGTGTACGGGTTGGTGGAACGCCCTGTCCCGGACGCCGATTTCGATGCGACCTCAGCCCGCCTTTCGCTCCCCCGCCTTACCGAACCCTGGTACTGCTGAGCGGAGCCAACCGAAGAGCAGTTCGCTCTTGTCTGACGCTGGAAGTGAAAGACCCTGGCATATTGATCCCCATCCCGCCTGCCTGCCGCCGGTCAACCCTCGATCTCGACGGCGAGCAGACCATTGGCCTCACGAAGCGCCGCTACCACGGCCTCTGGTGTCCTTCCGCGTGCAAAGATGAACCCCAGGTACCGGTCTCCCTCGGGCAGCGGCTGAACGGGATGCCCCCTCGGAACGGTGATCGCGACGTCGACAATTCCCGGTACGCGCCGCGCGCCCGCCGTACCGCGTACGCACCGGAGCGTTCCCGGCTTCGGCACCGGAAGCATCATCACCCCGGCCGCCGTGTTTTCCCTGCACAAATCGATCGGGGAGCGACCCGTCGCCTGGCGCAGAATCAGTTCCTCCAACGACACGCCAGCGCCGAATCTCAATATACGCGAACACAGCCCGCCGATGGATCGCGCCGCGATTTCCACCACGTAGATGCCGCTCGTGTTCAGCCGCAGTTCGGCATGCACCGGCCCCACGGTCAATCCGAGGGCGAGTGCAGCCTGCTGCGCAGTGTCCTGAATCCGCGCCTGCACGCATTCCTGCAGCAGGGACGGCGTAATGTACAGTGTCTCGGCAAAATAAGGGCCGTCCAGCGGGTCCGGTTTATCGAACAATGCGAGGGTGTGAAGCTCACCGTCAACCAGCAAACCCTCCAGCGCGACCTCCCGGCCGGGAATGTAGTCCTCCGCCAGAATTGCCTCGTGCACGTTATTCCCGGATTCCGAAATCAACGCCCGAATCCGATCGAAAGCAGTCACGAAATCCGCTTCACGATCCGCCCGAATCACGCCGCGGCTCGCGGAGAGCGAAACCGGCTTCAGCACGCACGGATAGTCGACGGTTGCGGCGGCTTCCGCCGGTTCGTCCCGAATTGAAAAAAGCCTGAACCCCGGCGAGGGCAGGCCTTTTTCGGCAAGTATCTGACGCATCACGTGTTTGTAACGGGACGCCCGTACGGACGTCGTCGTATTGTGCGGAAGTCCGAGCGCCTCGCAGGCCATCGCTGCGAGTACGACGGTCTCGTCGTCCACGCCCACCACCGCCCGGACGGGGTATTCCTCCGAATAGGCGACGATTCTTCCAACCGAGGCTGCCGGCCTGGCGAAGTTCAACGCGAGCGTCTTTCCGGGGGTCAGGCTCGCAAGCGCCTGGCGGCGGTCTGTTCCCACGACCACGGCAACATTGAGTGCTGCCGCCGCTGCCATGAAATCATGGGTTCGGTAGGATGACGTTGGAATAAGCAGCAGAAGCCGGTTCATTGCAGCCCTGGCCTTGTGTCCTGTCCCATAAATATCTCACCACTCGTCCGCCGAATTCAGGCAACCTGTTTATGGGAAAGAACACTTGCAGCCCGTTGGAAGCGCCCATCCGGCCTGCGGCCTGCGGGCAGAGCAACTTTATCAACGGACTGCTAGGCGCTCACGTCGTCGTCACCGGAATCTGCGTCGGCTTCCTCCTCAGCCTTCTTCCGGTCTCGCTTCTCCTTAAAGGCCTTTACTTTCGACAGAAGGTCGGGCGCCAGATCCAGCAGACCCTTGATGGATCCTTCCTTTTCCTGGACGGGAAGAATCTGGGCCTTTCCGTCTCGAATCACGACAAATGCCAGGGGTTCCACGGATGCGCCACCACCCGTGCCGCTCCCGCCGCCGTCCGCCGTGTCCGCGCCGCCACCCGCGCCGAATCCGAAAGAAATCCTGGAGACGGGTACCACAACCGTACCCCCGATTTCGATCGGCTCTCCCACAACCGTCTCCGCCTTGACGATTTGGCGGAATTCCGTCATCACCGTCCTGATGAGATCCTCAACCGACATAATACCTCCATTAAAGACCGCTCAACTCGTCGCGCCGGCCCCCAAAATGCCTTCCTCACGCCGTTTCCGGTTGCGTCGTTCCGAAAACCACGCAAGCGCAAGGCGCCATCCGAAATAAACGGATGCCAACAACAGCCTGTGGGGATAAATCCGAATTTCAACCCGGGCTTCCCCGTCCAGACGCTGTGACTCGAAATCGGGCGTCACGTGAATGCTTCCCTTTGCTCCAATCAGAGAGGAGGCGGCCATGACGTATCCGTAGATCCGGCCGGTCGTGGCCGGATCGGAGGCGCCGAACGTTACGCTGCATTTGATGCTGCGAAGACGGAAACCCCTCAGAAAACGTAACGCACACCGCCTGAGGGGCAATGACAGCGTCCTTAAACGCCGTCCGGCCCGCGCGAACCGCTCAACCTTTGCCGAAAAACCATCCGATACGTCCGCTTCCGCCTCGTCCCTCGCACCGGGGTCGCGTTTCTTCTTTTTCCCATCTTCTCCCTTTCTCAAGGGTGCGGCCCACACTGTCCACCATCCCAGTAGCGCGCCAATACGCCAATCGCCGCCGGTGTGGAACAGCCGGATACCCGCCAGTCCGATCCACGGCCTCACGCGGATTTCCAGGATCGGTCCCCGCCCTGAGCCGTTACGTCCTCGCGCCCACAGACGCACGGGCGCGAGGACGATCAGGAAGCACAAAAACAGCAGAAGAAAGAGTATTGTCATTTGACCAACTTCATATCCCGCCGCCTCGTCGAACCCATATCCCCGCGGTTCACTGCGAAAGTCATTCACCGCCCGGCGCGTTTTCACTGAAAACTTCGATCAGGCCAGGCAACGATCGCTGTTACGAGGCCGCTCAGGCGATTATGGAGTTTACAATTGGATATTTAAGTAGTGTTATTCAGTCTGCTTTCCAAGGGTTTTCTTTGGGGGCTCTGCGGCACTGATCCTGCAAAGACGTCACAGATTTCCGGTATTTCCTCGCCGTGTTCTATGCGATCGGCAAGAACCCGCAATGCCAATGCCTAAACCTTAAGAATGGCAACTTCTTTATCGCCTCCATAAACGATCACACCGGGCAAATCAGACACTTCTGCAATCCATCTGCCATCTTCTTCTCGTTCAGTTTCAATTTTCATATAAGATCCTTCCGTCCCGCAATGCGGGTTTAAACACCAGTGCGTGACAATCCTCGTTCTGCCTTTTGTTTCCTGTTCACGTTTTGTTTCGCTGCAGAATGGCGGTCTGCTTATTGCAATCAGCTGAAACACAAGGGTCTTCCGGCACCTCATGTCGAAAATATGCGCAATGGCTTCCAAGAATCAAACTATTTTGTGTTGTTCGGCGCGTCCCATCCGATATATTGATGAGCGCGGTACCGGCTTGCAAGCCTGAGGCAAACGAGTTTCTGACCTCAACCAAAATCGCGCGTATTCGTCAGGATCGGTTCTGTGAAAAAAACTCCCAAGGATCTATTGGATAGAATCCGGTTCCGGGTTGCTGCGGGCGAACTGTCCGCAGCCGCCGGAGCCCACGCCGCGCTCTGGCTTACCGACCCCCGTTTCGCGGCATCGAAGGAGGAAATCAATAACCTGATCCGTACCAACGATCTGAACGAACTCGAAGACGCATTTCGCGTGAGGATCCAATTCGGCACCGGGGGCATTCGCGGCGCGATGGGACCGGGGCCGAACCGCATCAACCTGCGTACTGTTGGTGAAGCCGCACAGGGCATTGCCAGGTACGTTTTGAAATCCGGCGCCGATGCACCGCGCCGCGGCGTGGTCATCGCACACGACACACGGAACAATTCACAAGGCTTCGCCAACGAGGTAGCAGCTATTCTTGCCGGCAACGGTATCCGTGTCAGGATTTTTGAATCCTGCCGGTCCTCTCCTGAACTTTCCTTTGCGGTCCGGTTGACCAACGCTGTGGCCGGCGTGGTAATCAGCGCCAGTCACAACCCGCCGGGCGACAATGGAATCAAGGTGTACTGGTCCGACGGAGGCCAGGTCGTACCCCCTCATGACAGAAACATCATCGCCGAGGTCAACTCGGTTACCGCGATCAAAAAACTCGACTTCAAGCACGCGATGGAACAGGGCCTCATTGAAATTCTGGATCGCACCGTCGATACCCGCTACCATCGTGAGCTGGCCGGGCTCACCCTCAGGCCCGATCGCCAGGTTCGGGCAGTCTACAGCCCGCTGCACGGCGTGGGTTTAACGTCGGTAGTGCCGGCGCTGGAAATCCTCGGCTACAAGGATCTGCACGTCGTCCCGTCGCAGGCGAAACCGGACGGCAATTTTCCCACGGTGCCTGACGGCGTCGCCAACCCCGAAGATCCGCGCGCGCTGGCCGTGGCTGTCCGGGAAGCCGCCGAGATCAACGCCGATCTGGTCATCGCCAGCGACCCGGATGCGGACCGGCTCGGCTGCGCCGTACCGGATTCCGGAACCGGGTGGAACGCACCACCCGAGAATCTTGCGCTCAACGGAAATCAGATCGGCGCTGTCCTGTGCCACTACATCCTGGAACAAAAAAAAATTCGCCGGGAACTTCCCGACGAGGGTGTTGTCGCCAAGACGATTGTCACAACCGACCTGACAGCCAACATCGCGCGCGGCTTTGGCGCCACGGTCGTCGACAACCTGCTGGTCGGATTCAAATACATCGGCAGGCTGATCGACGAGCTTCCGGCGGGCGCCGAATTCCTGTTCGGGGCCGAAGAAAGCCACGGCTATCTGACCGGGTCGTTTACGAGAGACAAGGACGCCGCGGTTGCCGCCGTCCTCCTGTGCGAATGCGCAGCGGCCCTCAAGGCCCGTGGCTGCACGCTAAGGGACTACCTGGACGAGATCTATGCGGAATTTGGTTACTTCCGTGAAATCCAGCGGTCTGTAATGAGAACCGGAGCGCAGGGCAGCCGGGATATCGTTCACATTATGGAATCCCTGCGTTCCCAGCCGCCAACGCAGATCGGAGGTTGTGACGTCGTGGAAGTCATCGACAGGAGAACGGGGAAGGCACTGAACCTGCACACGGAGTCCGTCCGGACGATCGAAGGCGCAACGGGCAACGTGATTACATTCACGTTCACCCCCGCCGGGCATACCCGGGTCACCGCCCGGCCGTCGGGAACCGAACCCAAGATTAAATACTACGTCTCCGCCGCATCGGTGGACCATCCCGATCTCGGCGGCACGGGCCTGCAGGAAACGAAAACCGCAGTCGACCGGATGGCGGCGCGAATACTCACAGGAATGGTGGACGAAGCCGAATCACGCGTGGGTACGGAAACCCCCTGAAACGCGCCGGACCCGTCACCCTGGCCCCGCTTCTAGAAGATGTCGCTCCACCAGTAGAAGGGCCCTTCGCACGCCGGCAGCGATGCCATCCATTCCGACAGGGATGCATCCGGTTCGGCCACCGCCTGACCGTACAGCGCGCGCCAGAACGCCCCCTCGTCCTCCGGTGCGCCCCCGCACGGGTCTCCGTTCAGCTTTTTCCTGAATGAACGCCAGTTGATTCCCTTCAACATCATTTCATCGTGACTGGCCCACGCCGCATTGGATCCGCAGATTGCTTCAAGCGCGCCAACCAGGCCGTGTCCGGCGGGAAGGCTGCCCTCGATCCGTTTCAATCCGTTCCGGCGGGCGCAACCGCAGATCAACCGCGCCAGGTCCGGGTACGCGCCGTCTCCTGATGGCCCAACGCATCCTTCTTTCACCCATATCCGGTCCGCACAGGCGTCGAACGTCGCATACCCGCAAAGTTCGGATCCTGCTGCAATGCCCCACTCGGGGAAGACACCCCGTATCCGCGAGGGACCGGCGCGCCAGTAGTCTCGCGGTCTTACTTCAGGTCCGGTCAGGGAACTGGAACAACGCCCGTAAATCGCCATCACCGCATCCAGGTCCCTATTGACGTCCAGAGCCCGCACGTGTGTGGAGGGGCGGTATTCGGGCCCGGACTCCAGATCGATCGCAAACGTCGGCAGCGGGATGGGCGTCCATCCCAGCGCCCGGTAGAACGGCGTCCCGATGATTGTGAAAAGGAGCCCGACGTCGCACCCCGCGGCCAGCATATAGGCCTCGGCATTTTGCATCAGCGCGCGCGCATATCCCCTGCCCCGGTAATCGGGATGGGTCAGTACGCTGCCGATACCTCCGGCTCGAAGCACGGACCCCCGCACGCGGATTTCCCGGTTCCAAACCCGCAGATGCGCCACGATCCGCCGGTCTGCGAGGAGAACCCGCGACTGTTCCAGCCGATAGCTCGGATCGTCCCGCACGTATGTCCGGTACCGTTCAAGCGCTGCCTCCCCCTCGTCCGGCCGGAACACCATCCGCTGGAGCGCCAGCGTCTCCTCAATCTCGTCCTCTCGTACGGCTCGGATCTCCATTCTTCACCGATTAATCGATCGAAAGCGAACGCGGTTCGTGCCCCGCGGCGGGTTCCATCGGTTAGACGGGCGCGAGCCAGCCGCCGTCAACCGGCAGCGCCACCCCCGTGATCCACTCCGCGTCCGACGACGCCAGGAAGACACACGCGCGTCCGATATCCCGGGGTAATCCGAACCGGGGAAGGGGGGTGTTGTCCAGCGCATCCTGTATCTGTTCCTCGGTCAGATAATCCTGTATGGCGGTTTCAATATAGCCCGGGCAGACAGCATTCACCGTTACCCCTTCCGAAGCCACTTCCATCGCCAGGTCCCGCGTGAGGTTGACCACGCCGGCCTTGGCGGGCGCATAGGCCGGGCCGCCGCCGCCGCCGAAAGAATGCACCGACGCGATGTTGATCATTCTCCCGGCCTGAGATCGCTTCAGGTGGGGAATCGCGGCTTTCGACACCACGAATACCCCCCGGATGTTTACGCCTGTCACCCGGTCCCACGCCTCCAGCGACAGGGTCTGGCTGTCGCCGGGAATGTGAATGCCCGCGTTATTCACCAGAATATCCAGTCCGCCGAACCCGTCGACCGTCCGGTTCACCAGCGCCTCGACCGCGGCGGCGTCGCCTACGTCGGTTTCTATGAACATCCCGTCACCACCCAGCCCTCGCACCTCTTCCAGAGTGGTTGTCCGGACTTCCTGTTCGTGATATTTTCCCCGTTTCGGCGCCTCCCGGATATCTGCCACCACCACCGTCGCCCCCTCTTTAGCGAATTCAAGGGCAATGCCTCGGCCAATACCCGAACTCCCGCCCGTGACGATGGCCACCCGGTCTTTCAGCACCATTGAGACCTCCTTTTCTATCGATACAACTGCCGCGGAGTAATAGGAAGATTTCAATCGGCCGGCAAATCGACACTTCTGACCGAATTCTCGCGTTCGACGCGCGATGATCCGGGAATCAGCTCGAAACCCAGATCGGGCTTGCCCATGCCCACTGGTTGTTCTCCTGCGCCACCCGGACGTAATAGAAGTCGGTCTCACGCTCAGGCGCGGCATCTTCAAATGTCAGCGTCGCCCGCAGCCGCGAATCGGGTACGGCCCGGTGTACGAGCATTGCCTCGGAACGCCATCCCCGGATGAACTCACTCCTGGAACCCGTCATGAGATCCTCCAGCCGGTAACGGCAGGCCGCACCGTTGATATTGAATTCCAAAACGGCGGAGCGTGGGGCATCCAGTTCCAGGACCAGCGCGTTCGTACCCCGCAGATAAGGGTGGGCGTTGCCCCGGGTATGTGAAAACCACGCCACCTGCCTGTCGTCCTGCGCCACGATCCCGTGAACGGGCTCGTCGCCGGTTGCCAGAATCGCTCCGTCCGCCGACGGCGCCAGAACCGGGTCGCCGGTGAAACAGGGTTCCACGGAAAGCAGCCGTCCATCCGACAGGCGCACACTTGCATCCCACCGCACCCACTCCTCCTTGTCTCCCCATCCCCATTCCAGCCTCACCTTCGCGCGGACCGGGTCGGGCGGTTCCGCCACGGGCGCGGGCCCGAATACCCGTTTCAGGGGGCGGTTGTTCTTGATGACCTCTATCCGATCCAGCGCGTCGGCGCCACTGACGGACACCCGGATTTCACGGCGGCCGGTACCCGTGGTTTCCTCCCCCATCGCCGCGTCGTTTATGGAAAACCGCAACCCGATTCGATCGCCGGTTACCGCATAGCACCGCCTTGCGCGAATCGCGTCCCAGATCGCCTGTCGGGTGAGTTCCGACGCATACACGCCGGTTATTCCCTCGCCGTAGTGACCAGGATATCCCCCATGATGATCCGTGCCACCCAGGAACCCGAACCGGTGACCGAGCGCAAGCCCGTGCGCCACGGTACCCCGATATTGCCTGGGGCCCATGGTATGGTACATCGGGTATGGACCGCCGTCCCGTTCGGACCCACCGTGTCCGGAGAAAATCTCGACGACCGGAGAACGTCGTGAGTCGAAATGCGACCAGTTTATTCCCCTGAAGCCCGCACCATAGCCGATATGGTGAGGGTGGATCATGACATCCTGTCCCTCGAATGCCTCATCCAGTTCCTGAAGGCTGTTACGCTCGACGATTTCGCCGCCATCGTCCAAATAGTAAACGTTGTGGTCGCCGAAAGCGCAGGAGTGCCATTCGTAACCCAGAAAGGAAACAAACCGCCCCGGGCGATTATGTTGCCGAACGGTCTCCTGCACCTGCGGCCAGTCTCGACTCAGCCTGTCGAAACCCTCCCGGTGATAATCGATAATGAAGCCGTGACGTTCCCGGTCGGCCGGCATGTCGTGCCACGTTGCGTGCCCCACCACCGAACAGAAATCCAGGTGCTCGTCCGCCAGCCTGAATGCCCTCTCGAGACTGCCGTAGCCATAGCTGATCCCACAGTGCGCGTGCAGGTCTCCCCAGTACAGCGAGTCGTCCATTTTTAGCTCACTCGAGGGTTCTGTCCTGAAAACCGGTTGCCTGAATGGTCAGATATCTTCGGGACGGGGCACTACCTTGTCCCTGCTGGAATCGCCACGGTCAAATCCTCCAGGGAAGCCGACACCCCGCACCGGACGACTCCGGTGCATTATGACGGCCGAAGCACGGCGGCGATGGATTCGCAGAGATAGTCGATGTTCGCCTCGGTGATTCCGGCGACGTTTATCCGCCCTGAACCCACCATATAGATTGCGTATTCCTCCCGCAGGGCGTCCACCTGTTGACCGGTCAACCCCGAGAACGAGAACATCCCGCGCTGCCGGGCGATAAAGGAAAAATCGCGTCGTACGCCTTTCCTCTCCAGGGTATCCACAAATAACGCCCTCATGCTGTTGATTCGGTTTCTCATCTCGGTTACCTCGCCCTCCCATTGCTGACGAAGACCGGAATCGTTCAGCACTTCCGTCACGATCGCCGCGCCGTGGGCCGGCGGATTCGAATAGTTGGCCCTGATACAGATCATCACCTGGCTCATCAACGCACCGGCCGCCTCGGGAGAGGACGCCACGAGGGTAAGCGCGCCGACACGCTCGTTATACAGGCCGAAATTCTTCGAAAACGAACTGGACACCATCAACTCCGCGCCCGTTCGGCAAAACGCCGTCAATCCCCGTCTGTCCTGCTCGAGCCCGTCTCCCAGCCCGTGATAGGCGAAGTCCACCAGAGGTATCCAGCCGCGCGCGCCGGCCACGTCCGCGATCTGCGCCCACTGTTCGGGCGTGGGATCGATACCCGTGGGGTTGTGACAACAGCCGTGCAACAATACGATATCTCCCTCGGGAACGGAATTCAAAGCGTCGCGCATGGCGGCGAAATCGAGATCGTTCGTTTCCTTCCGGAAATAAGGATACGTCTCGACGGCCACACCGGCGTGTTTGTAGATATTGGGATGATTCGCCCAGGTTGGATCGCTCAGCCAGACTCTCGCCTGCGGAAACAGCTTGTGGACAAAATCGCCGGCAACGCGCAGTCCACCGGTCCCCCCCGGTGCGTGGAAAGTCGCCGCCCTTTTTCCTGTAACGACTTCGTGTTCGGGGCCGAACAACAGGGCCTGAACTGCCGCCGCATATTCAGGCGCTCCCGAAATCGGCAGATAGTCTTTCGTGTTCTGTCGGTCGAGGATCCGGGCTTCCGCACGTTGCACCGAGTTGAAAACGGGCGTATTGCCGTCGCCGTCCTTATAGACTCCGACGCCGAGATTGATTCGATCGGGATTCGTATCCTGGTTGTATGCCGCGGTCAATCCCAGAATCGGGTCCGCGGGCGCCACCTCCAGCGTTTCAAACATTTCGTTTCCTTTCCAGGTCCTGGCCGTTCATGTTGGCCATGAACCGCCACCCTGATCCTTGTTATGTAGAATGAGTAACCCCGACCCGGACACCTGCGGGGGTGAAACTTTCGACACAGGATAGCTCGATCCGCATCGAACGCTCAGATCACTGCCATCGCCATTCCCGGAGAACCGGGATCGGCCCCACCGTCCAGGGTTCCCGTTTCCGGATCCAGAATGATGCCGTGCACCGACGCAATTCCACCGTAGCCGTCCAGCAGTGAATGGACCTCGTGGCCCATCGCCCTGACTCCCTCGCAGACGGAAGGCGCGATTCTGGAGTGGGCGACGATTACGTCGCTCTGGCAGTCGAACCTGGGGGCCGCGATCGCCTCGGTGGCCGACATACCGTGGTCGATAACGTTCAGAATGGCGTGCAGGATCCCGGTTACGATCCGTGTGCCCCCGGGCGCGCCCACACTGAAGACGGGAGCGTCACCCCGTTTCACCAGCGTCGGCGCCATACCCGTCGTTCTGGATTTGCCCGGTTCGATCGAATTCACGTGTCCGGGCACGGGGTTGAAACAATTCATACAGTTATTGTACATGAAACCCAATCCCGGTGTAATCACATCCGAACCCGATCCCAGCGAGTGCGTGAGCCCCACCACGTTGCGCCATTGGTCCACAACGGAAATATGGGTGGTACTGGGCGGCTCCTGCGGGCGCCATCGAGGAATCGTGATCTTTTCCCGGGCATCGATGCGGCGGCGCCAGGCCGCCGCGCGTCTTTCACACAGCAGGTCCTCCACCGGGACCTCCACGAATGCCGGGTCTCCAACCAGATTCGCCCGGTCCGTCCACGCCGCTTTCATCGCCATCGACACCGTATATACGTATTCCGTCGAAAGGTGTTCCATATCCGAAAGGTTGTATCCCTCAAGAATCTTGAGCATCTGCAGAATGGTCAACCCGCCGCCGGGAGGCTGGTTGGATGCGACCGTATATTCCCGGTACCGTGAGACCAGCGGCGAGGTTACCGTCACCTCGTAGCGGTTGAGATCTTCCAGCGTAATAAATCCGCCGCCTTTCTCCATGTCGTCGGCAATGGCCTTCGCCAGATCTCCGCGATAGAAGACCTCTTCGCCGCCCTCGGCCAGGGCCGAAAACGTCCTGGCCATATGGGGATTGGCGATCAACTCGCCCCCGCCTTCGTGGGGCGACGCCGCTACGGTTATCCAGGGCGTCGTTTCAGGAGTTGGAATCTGTTTCCACGCTGCCGCCGTCGCATGCGTCACCTCGAAGCCGCCGGTTGCAACCGCGATACCGGGTTGGAGGGTCGCCCGCCACGGTATGGTGCCGAAATCCGACTGGGCTCTGTAAAGGCCGGCCACCGTGCCGGGCGTTGTCACCGCGCCGTAGCCGCGTTCGTTGACCTGGTCCCTCAGCGTGTATCCGTAACCCGTGGCGTTCTCACGGAGCATCTCGTGCTCCCACATATCGGGCCTGACCCGTTCGCCCGCCTTCCCGTGAAAATCCAGAATCGTATCGGATTCCGGCGTATGGATGTACATCATACCGAAGCCACCCACGCCGCAGCTGCGCGGCGTGGTGACCATCTGAACAAATGCCGCCGTTACGGCCGCGTCGACGGCATTCCCGCCATCCGCCAGGACCTTGACGCCGGCGTCTACCGCCAGCGGCTGAGGCGCTGAAACCATGCCTTTCACGGGATTTCCTTTCAATTTGCTGCGAGAACGTCCACGATGATGGGGAAGACCGCTCAAGCGAGACGATCGGCAGTCCTTCGAGATCCGGCGAATGGCATTACCCATCCCGGTACCGGGCCGCGTGCCGGACGAACAGGAATCTCTGGCAAAGCGTGCAGCGGGATATTATATTCCCGCGCCAAATCAAAAGCAAGTGCAAACCCAATACAACGACGGAGGTATTCCGATGGAGATTTCACTCGCGGGATGGAGCATTCACCGGCGGTTCAGGGATTCCGAGAGCCCCTTGCTTCTTCTTGACTTTCCCGCTCTGGCCGTTGAAGAATTCGACATTCGACTGTTGGAACTCAACAGCCCCTTCTTCGCGTACGCCGATCCGGACAACCCCGCAACGAGCCGACTAGCCGCCGGGTATCTCATCGAACTGCGCCAACGCGCCCGGGATTCGGGCGTACAGCTGCTGAATGTCGCCGTTGACGGCCACGGCGACCTTGCGTCGCCAGACAACAAGGAGCGAAAACAGGCTGTTGACAACCACAAGAAATGGATTGATGCCTGCCTGGCGCTGGGCTGCAACGCGTTTCGCGCCAACACCGGCCCCGGCAGGGGCGAATCCGTGACCGAGACCCATATTGGAAAATGCATCGAAAGCTTTGGCGAACTCACGGAACTTTGTGCCCAGGCGGGTATCCGGCTGCTGATGGAGAATCACGGGGGCGTTTCGGTTTCGCCGGAAAACATCCTGCGGGTCATGGAAGCGGTTGGAAGCGACCACTGCCGGGTCCTCGCCGACTTCCTCAACTGGCCGGCGGAAGACGACAAGCTGGAAAACCTCAGAATGGTCGCACCGTACGCCTGGGCGACTCATGCGAAATTCCTCAGCTTCACGGCGGACGGCGAGTCGCGGGAAATCGACTGCGCCGCCGCGATTGGTATCCTTAAGGACGCGGGCTATGACAACCCCTTCGGTATCGAGTACGAGGGTAAGACCGACGACCGCGAGGGCGTTCTGAAAAGCAAGGCGCTCCTGGAAAAACACGCCAGGACGTTCGAATTACGAAGTAACTGCACAAACGATGAAACCCTGAATCTAACCTTGATGCGAAATTCTTCGGGGAAGTAAAACCGCATATATGCAAGTGGATTAAGGAGATTTAACTGCTGATTACCAGGATACACCAGGTCACTGGACGTGAACTGAAAGCATGTCCTTTTTGATGACCGTTACGCCCCGTTTCAGGGGTTTTCGT
>LXNJ01001077.1_pt1 | contig 16833 bp, 10 predicted proteins | sample 809081 | NCBI WGS metagenome assembly LXNJ01 (sample SAMN04870510, study PRJNA318959) | sponge metagenome | biome: sponge; feature: marine sponge reef; material: water | host: Petrosia ficiformis | place: Greece: Milos, Mediterranean Sea | collected 2013-05-29 | depth 5-7 m
GCGGGCGAGCGCGAGTACACCGGCGGCATCATCATCTGGGATATGAAGGAGAACGGGATCGATTGCCGGGAAGGCTGCCAATCGCGGCCCCGGCAAGCGGCGCCCGATTGACGATGTACCCGGGAGCCAATGACGGCGCCGCACGCCTGACGGTGACCGGCTTGTCGAAACGCTACCGTGGCCGCAGCGTGGTCGAAGGGGTGGGCCTCGCGGTCGACAGCGGCGAAGTCGTCGGCCTCCTCGGCCCGAACGGCGCCGGCAAGACGACCTCTTTCTACATGATTCTCGGGCTCATCAAGGCGGACTCGGGAAGCATCCGGATCGACGACGAAGATCTAAGCCGCGCACCTATGCACAAACGCGCCAGGGCGGGCATCGGCTACCTCCCCCAGGAGGCGAGCGTGTTTCGAAAACTCACCGTCGAGGGAAACGTCCTGGCGGTGGCGGAATTGCGTCGCGACCTTGACCGGGCCGCGCAACGCGCACTCGTCGCGGATCTGCTAGGCGACCTGCGCCTTACGAACATCCGCGACACCATCGGCGAGCGCCTATCGGGTGGGGAGCGACGACGCGTCGAAATCGCCCGCGCATTGGCCGGCGAACCCCGGTTCATGCTTCTCGACGAACCCTTCGCGGGAGTCGACCCGATCTCCGTCGACAACCTGAAACAGGAGATCCGGGCACTCGCCGGGCGCAACATCGGCGTACTCATCACCGACCACAACGTCCGCGAAACCCTGGATATCTGCGATCGCGCCTACATCGTCAACGAGGGCCACCTCATTGCCGAGGGAAAGCCCGACTCCATACTATCCAACGAGACGGTACGACGAGTCTATCTCGGCGAGATGTTCGAACTGTGATGAAGCAGACGCTTGCCCTGCGCATGGGCCAGCAACTGGCGATGACGCCACAGTTGCAGCAGGCGATCCGACTGATGCAGCTCTCCGCCTTGGAACTCAAGACCGAGGTTCGCCAGACCATCGAAGCGAATCCGATGCTGGACCTGGTCGAGCAAGACGAGGAGGAGGCGTTGGCGTCGGACGAAGGCGAGGATCCGTTAGACGACAACGGCGACCCCGACGCACCCGGCGGCCTAGAGGATCCCGCCGCCACGGGCGATGCCAGCGGCGACGAAGACGCGGACGCAGCGTTCGAGTCCGACGCCGACGAGACACCAGGATCCATCGAGGAGATCCCCGACGACCTGCCCGTGGATGTCACATGGGACGACGTCTACCAACCCTCGCGCGCAGCGGCATCCACTCCCATCCCCGCAGAAGACACCGGTTTCGAGGAGCGCAACAGCGCCGAGGACACCCTCGTCGATCACCTGCTGTGGCAACTGAACCTGGCACCGTTGTCGGAACGTGACAGGGTGGCGGCGCATATGGTCATCGGCTACATCGACGACGACGGCATGCTCATCGCCTCGGCAACCGAACTGGTCGACGCCATGGATCCAGAGATCGGGTTCGGCGTCGACGAGATGGAAGCGGTGATCAAGCTGGTGCAGACGTTCGACCCGCCGGGTGTAGCCGCCCGGGATCTGCGCGAGTGCCTGCTCCTGCAACTCAAGCAGCTTCCCCCGGACACGCGGATGCGAACCGAAGCCGTCGGTCTCGTCCGGGATCACTTCGCGTTGCTCGCCAACCGGGATTTCGGCGGCCTTGTCCGCAAAGTGCGGCTCACCGAGGGGGAACTCGTCGAAGTCATGACCCTGATACGTTCTCTCAATCCACGTCCGGGGGGCAGCATCGGCAGCGGGGGTATCGAGTACGTCGAGCCCGACGTGCTCGTCACCAAGCGCAACGGCCGCTGGACGGTGGAGTTGAACGGGGATTCGGCGCCTCGTGTGCGCATCAACGACGGCTACGCCAGCATGATCCGCCGCGGCGACTCGAGCGCCGCCAATCAGTACCTGAAAGACAACCTGCAAGATGCCAAGTGGTTCCTGAAGAACCTCGAGTACCGCAACGAGACGCTTCTCAAGGTCGCGGGAGCCGTCGTCGAGCGGCAGGTCGGGTTCCTCGAACACGGCGAGGAAGCCATGCAGCCGCTGGTATTGGCCGATATCGCGGCGGCCGTGGACCGACACGAGTCCACCGTGTCCCGGGTCACCACCCGCAAATACATGGAGACACCGCGCGGCATCTTCGAGCTCAAGTACTTCTTCTCGAGCCACGTCGGGACCGTGAACGGCGGCGAGGTGTCGAGTACCGCCATCCGGGCGCTGATCCGCAAGCTGACCTCGCAGGAGAATCCGCGCAAGCCGCTTTCCGACAGCAAGATCGCCGAGGTGCTCAAGGAACGCGACATCAAGGTGGCCCGGCGCACCGTCGCCAAGTACCGCGAGTCCATGGCGATTCCGCCGTCCAACGAACGACGCAGGCTCGTATAGCAGAGCCGGACGCCTCGGCGACGTGGCGTCAGTATCCCGTCCGGGTGCCGTCTCCCTTCTGGACCAAGGCAACCAACTCGGGATCGGTGCCCAGCGCACCGTGTAGCGGGGGTCCCGGCAGGCGTCGCACCAAGAGCGCTTCCAACTCGACTCGTTCCCGTTCGGTGATGTCCTGATACACCGGGCTCGCCGCGAACTGCTTGTAGGCGGCGCTCATGTCCACCTTCGGCATTACGTACATCGGCACCATCGCCTGCAGCATCGCGGCACGCTTGTTGTCCGTGCGGTTGACGCCGGCGCGATGCCACGTGCGCGAGTCGTAGAGAATGATGCTGCCGCCGGGCGCTTCGACGATGTCCGCGTCGGGGCCGTTGTAAGGCAGGCCGTGCTCGGCACGGTAGCTGCGAGAAGCGTACCGAGCGGCGGTTCCCCAGTCGTCCGGGGGACCCTCGTTGCGGGCGTGGGATCCGAGCTTGAACGCCGTTGCGCCACCGACCTTGGTGAAGTCGGACACGCAGACGTTGCGTTGCACGCCGAGGCGGGATGCACCCGGTTGCACCGGCACCTGGCCCGGCGCGGGAACGCCCCAGTGATACGGATAGTCGGAATGCCAGCCCTGAACCGGGCGCTTGCCGTCGTCCTTGGTCAACACCGCCATGGCGGGCGTGTGGGCCATTGCGATGTCTCGGATTTGCATATATTGGCGGATCAGCCAAAGCGAGATGGGTTCTGCGGCGGTCTGCGCCACGGCCACGTGTTGGCTGATCGCGGCGCGCGCTCGGTCGGGGTCCCGTTCGGCGTACTGATCGGTGCAGGCCACCCTGCGCAAGCCGTCGACGACTTCATCCGACAGGACCGACGTCAGGCAGACCCAGCCATTGTCCTCGAAGAACCCGAGGTACTCCGACGGGAGTTTCTCAGGGCCATGTGAGACCGCGAACCCCTCGCCGTCCACCTCGATCGCGCCGTCGTCGATCGTCAGCGAACGGCCGGTCGTGGTGTGCTGCACTTCGCCGTTGCGCTGGTCCCAGACGACCTTGTCGTCCGCGTCGGTAAAGCACGTCGGTTCGCCGTCATCGCCAATCCCGAGGAACCGGCCGTCGGCGCCGATGAGCAGTGTGTGGAACTGTCCGGGACGCTCGAAGCTGACGACCCGTTCGGCGAACTGTTCGGCCATGGTTGCGCCCCCCCTGCCTGTACTATACGTCCACCCCTGTGAACCCCGCCACGTCGTCGATAGGATCACCGATTCCATGAACACTCTTCTCGAACGCCGTCAGCGCCTCCTGGGACAACGCATGCCGCTTTTCTACGCCGAGCCCGTGCATATCGTCCGCGGCGAGGGTGTCTGGTTGTATGAGGCGTCCGGCAAGCGCTACATGGACATGTACAACAATGTACCGTGCGTGGGACATGCCAATCCCCGGGTCGTCGCGGCCATGCAGACCCAGGCGGGCACCCTGAACGTGCACAGCCGGTACTTGCACGAGGGCATCCTCGACTACGCTGAGCGACTCACCGGCCTGCACGCCGAGCCGCTCAGCCGTGCCGTGTTCTGCTGCACGGGCACCGAAGCAAGCGAGATCGCCCTCCTCATGGCACGGGCGGCCACCGGTGGGAGAGGCATCATCTGTTCGGATGCCGGGTACCACGGCAACTCCACGGAAGTCCGCCGGTTGTCCCGGCGGGGTGCTGCCGAGAGCCCGGAGATTCGTGCGATTCCGTACCCGCAGCGATACCGTCCACTCGAGTCCGCCTCGGAGGCCGAACTCTCCGAGCTCTACCTGGACCGGGTGCGCCAAGCCATCGCCGACTTCGCCGAGCACGAAGTGCCGTTCGCCGGCATGTTTCTGTGCTCGCTACTCTTCAACGAAGGCTTGCCGGACATTCCGGCCGGCTTCATGGCCGGTGCGGCCGAGATCGTCCGCGAAGCCGGTGGCGTGTTCATCGCCGACGAGGTGCAGGCGGGATTCTGTCGTAGCGGCAACTGGTGGGGTTACGAGACCTCCGGCTTCGTCCCGGACATCGTGACCATGGGCAAACCCATGGGTGCGGGGCTACCTCTGGCCGGCGTCGCCGCCCGACCCGAACTCGTCGACGTATTCCGCGACAAGACGGGTTACTTCAACACCTTCGCATCATCGCCCCTGCAAGCCGCGGTAGGCACGGCTGTGCTCGACGAACTGGAGCACAGGGATCTGCTCGGCAACACGATCGAAGCGGGGGCTCACCTGCGCAATGCCCTTGACGCGCTGCAGATGGACTACGAGTGCATGGGCGACGTCCGCGGCCATGGACTCGCGCTGGCCGTGGATTGGGTCCGCGACCGCGAATCGAAGGAACCGGATCGCGCCGGCGTCGGTTCGGTCGTCAACAGCCTCAAGGAAAAGGGGTTCCTGGCCGGCAGCGCCGGGTCTCTCGGCAACGTCCTGAAGCTCAGGCCCCCGCTCGTGTTCTCGAAGGACAATGCCGACACCTTCGCGAACGCGCTCACGGAGACGATGCAAGAACTGTATGGCTGAAGTGGACGCCGCGCTCCGCGCCCTGGCGGTTCGAGCGTTGGCCGAGTGGAACTTGGACGGCGCCCACCTTGAACCCATCGGGATCAGCGAAAACGCCTCCTTCCGCGTAGACGGACCCGGCAAGCCGTGCGTGCTGCGAATCCACCGCCCGGGCTACCACACCCTAGCGGAACTGGAGTCCGAACAGGTTTGGACCGCCGCGTTACTCGAAGCCGGGCTCGATGTACCCGTGCCGGTGCGCACCCGCGACGGCCGCGGCTACGCCACGCTGCCTTTCGAAGGGGGCGAGCGCCATATCGGCCTGCTCGAGTGGGTGGACGGCGAGTTGCTGGGCCGCATCATGGTCCGGCAACCGTCAACGTTCCCGGAGCACTTCCACGCCATCGGCCGGATCGCCGCCGCCATTCACAATCAGTCCTCCACCTGGACCGTGCCGTACGGCTTTCAAAGGCACCGCTTCGACGTGGAGGGTTTCGTCGGCGACGGGGCGTTCTGGGGTCCGTTCTGGGAGATCCCGCCGTTGGACGCCAAGCAGCGTGATGTGTTGGGGAAGGCCCGCCAGGCCATCGCCGACGAGCTATCGCGCCTCGAGGACCCGGCGAAGAGGTTCAGTCTCATCCACGCGGACCTGCACCCCCACAACGTCGTGGTCGGCAAACACGGCTTGCATCTGATCGACTTCGACGACTCGGGGTTCGGCTGGCACCACTACGAACTCGCGGTCGTCCTCTACCAATATCGCGAGCTTGATCCCTTTGGCGACATGCAGGCCGCCTTGCTGGACGGCTACCGCGAGCTACGTGCGTTCACCGACGCCGAGGTCGCCAAGTTGCGGCTCTTCTTCCTGATTCGCACGTTGATCCACCTCGGCTGGCGTGCCGACCGTCCGGAACACGGCACGGACCTCAGCGAGGACATCGAGTACGCGGTGCGGGAAGCGCGCGAGTGGATGGGATGACATCCGGAACGGATACATCATCGACATGATTGATAGGATGACAGGCGATCGATGGTCTTGGATCGTTGGGATCTGGATAGGGCAACATGCAAACCCCGAGGCACAGCGGACTACACGAACCGCGCCGGAGCCCTCGAGTCCTCTGCCCGGGTCTTGACGTCGATCAGCACCGTCTTGCCTTCAGCGTTCGAGCGCTTGGCGCTCTCCAACGCGGGGGCCATCTCCGCCGCCTCGGCAACGTGGATGCCCTCCGCGCCCATAGCTTTCGCGAGATCCGCGTAGTCGCCCTGCATGTGCGAGACGCCGAAACGCTCCCGGGCGGTCGGGAAACCTCCCGGGTAGGTCGCCATGATGCCGTTGTTGAGCACGATGGTGGTGATCGGGATACCCGCCCGGGCCGAGGTTTCGATGTCGAGCCCGGACATGCCAAACGCGCCGTCACCCATCAGGTTCACGCACATTCGCTCGGGTGCCGCCATCTTGGCGCCGATCATCAGCGGGATGGAGAAGCCGAGATGCGTGGTCTTGCCCCAGCCCACGTAGCTGTGCGGGGTTGTGGCCGTGTAGAACGGGACGATCTGGTCCCTGGGAGCCCCGGCGTCGTGGGTGACGACGCTGGATTCGCCGTCGAGCACCTGGTTCATCTCGTGGATCACGCGATACGGGGAAAGCGGGCCATCGTCGTTGGTGAGGTAGGGTCGCCACTGGGCCAGCCAGGCATCCCGTGCCGCCTTGACGCGGACCTTGGCGCCGGTGTCTCGGCCCGCCTCGCCGACGAGTCCCTTGACGGCATCGATCATGGCTTCAAGGGTCAGCTTGGCGTCGCCGACCAGGCCGATGTCGGCCGCCGTGTCCTTGTTGATCTCCTCGTCGGCGATGACCGAGTGGATCAGGAACTTGCCCCGGGAGAAGCGCTGGCCGTAGGGCGTCGCGGTCAGCGAAGTACCTACGGCGAACAGCACGTCGCAGGCATCCAGCCACTGTCGGGCCGGTCCCGCGACCGTCGAACCGCCCGCTCCCACCGACAGCGGGTGGCGTTCGTCGAACGCGGACTTGCCGGGCATGGACGTGTACACGGGTACGTCGAGCAGTTCCGCGAGGGTTCGGAGTTCGTCGGTGGCGTCGGCGGACATCACCCCCGCCCCCGCCCAGATCAACGGCTCTTCGGCGTCGACGAGTTTCCGAGCCGCGTCCGCAACCGCGCCGGCCGACGGCGCATAGAGGGCAGCACTGGGCGATGCGTAGGTCGGCGCGTTGTCGGAAATCGGCTGCGCGCAGACGTCGCCGGGCATCTCCACGAGCACCGGCCCCGGCCTGCCGGAGCGCAATGCATGGAACGCCCGACGCATGATGTTGCCGGTCTGGTCCGGCCGGGTGATGACTTCTGCACGCTTGAGGACTCGTTCCCAGGTTCTCGCCGCGAAGAAATTGGGACGCACGAACAGCATATCCAACGGATTTCCGCCGGGTAGCGCGAGGATCGGCACGTTGTCGGCGTTGGCCTGGGCCAGGCCGCCAACCGAGTTCTCGGCGCCGGCCTGGGACTGCACGGCAACGACGCCGAAACGTTTGCGGTCCGAAAGGCGGGAGTAGCCGTCCGCCGCCATCACCGCACCCCGCTCGTGGCGGAACGCCACGGGTCGGATTCCCTCCTTCGCCACCGCTTCGATCAGCGGGTTGGACGGGTAGCAGGACATCCAGGCGACACCCTCCTCTTGGAGGATTTTGGCGACGTACTCGACGCTGTTCATGGGCGCTCCGACCGGTCAAAACGCGCCATATTACCCGACCAGGTCGTCGGTGCATCCCGGCGGTTCGGCTGACGAACTGACGCCCGTATGCCCCGATCGTCAAGATGTGAACGGATCGACTACCCGCAGCCCACCGAATGACTGTCCATGTTGGAGATCCTCCGTAACAAGACGAACCGCCCCGGCTTCCGTCGCGGTTTCGATCACGAGAGCGTCCCAATACGACAGGGTCGAGGTCTCCGATCGCAATGTGGCCGCCTTGACCGTGCGCACCCCGATGGGCTGGATGCGGAACATCGCCAAGTCCTCTATTTCGCCGCGTGCCGCTTCGGCACTCAGCGGCACGGCCAGTTTGCGGGTAACCGAGACATAGAACTCGCTGAGTATCTGTGTACTCAGGACGATCATATCGGCCTGTTCGACGATGATGCGACGTGCGACCTCCTGCTTCGCGGGAGCATCCGCATCGAACAGGTAGACCAGGACGTTGGTGTCGACGAAGTGCAGATCAACGCTCATGGAGCTCGTTGCGGGACCACTCCGCCCCTCCCCGTCGGGACGTAGCCCTTCGAGACCGCTGCCGGATTCGGCCCGCCGCCCCCTGGCAGGACCCGGTGCCCGCGTACCACTCCAAATGTGTGCGAAGCACAGCGTTCACGGACGTGTTCTCCTCGATGGCTCGCATACGAGCTTGCCGCAACGTCTCCCGGTTCACGGAAATAGTCAGGTTCATAGGATTCTCCCGAGAGAGCACGAATCCAGTGTAACACGAATGTCGTGTCGACTAGGTCGATCCAGCCCGGCCAGTGCCCCGGGAATATTCCACGAAGGTCAAGCCTCCTGCGATCGGTGATCCGCCAGCCATGTTCGGCCGTGCACGCCAGCCGTCCCGAGACAGAGCAAGGGGTAGAAACGGGGTATCTCCGAACCGGCTGCTACCGATATGTCTTGACAAGCCATTGGCTACATCACAACGTTTTATGGGCTAGATCGCGTTCGCGTCCTAGTCAGAATCTAGGCACACGGTTTGAGGGGATCGGATGATGGAAAAGAGACAAGACAGCCTGCTGTTGCTGGCCGGAACCTTTCTCGCCTTTGGCGGCTTTAACCAGGTCCACGGGGAGGAATCCGAGGAGCAGACCACCGGCGACGACTCGATCGAAGTGATCGTGGTCACCGCGGAGAGGCGCGCGGAGAATATCAACGAAGTTCCGTTGACGATCAGCGCGTTCGACTCCTCGGCGATCGAAGAGCTCGGCATCGTCGACGAACAGGATCTCGAAGCGCTCACGCCCGGACTGCAGTTCGGGTACAGCGAGGAACAGACCGGCCAGGGCACGGTCATTCGCGGCATTGGCACGCGGGTGGCGGGGGCGAACCACATGGATATGGGTGTCGCGACCTACGTGGACGGCGTCTACAGTCGTACCACGACCGGCGTTGCCCCCAACCTGTTCGATGTCGAGCGGGTCGAAGTCGCGCGCGGTCCCCAGGGCACCCTCAATGGGAAGAACTCCATTGCCGGCTCCATCAGCTTCGTAACGAAGAAACCGTCGCCCGAATGGGACGCCCATATCTTGGGAGAGTTCACCGATCAAGCCACCCAGCGTTACAACGTCGCTTTTGGTGGGAGGTTGCTGGGCCCCTTGATGTTTCGGCTCACCGGGGGTGTCTACACGGGGGACGGCGCCCAGAAGAATATCGGCCTAGGTGGCGACTACGATGTACCCGATGAAGTGTCCTATTCGCCCCAGTTGCGGCTCCAGTGGAATCGGTTCGATGTGAACGTGCGCTATGCCCACACCAGTGACACCGGCGTACCCAGGACGAACTTGAGCCTCTTCGATCCACCGAGGGATCAACCCTGGATCTGCGATGGCGCGGCCAACTTTGCCGCCGACGCATTCAACAACATCACCGAGGACACCTTGACGGGAACGATCAACGGCGTGCCCTACACCTGCGAGGGAACGTTCGACGAACCGGAGAACATCTGGTACGGGTATACGGAGCCCGCGCCCGCGGTAGAGGATTGCGGCGGCATCATCGCCAACCTCTGCGATGAGCTGAAGAACGAGGTCAACCTGAATCGCCCAGGTATCAAGGACGTTACTCGCGAGGCATGGACCATAAACGTCGACATCGAAATCATCGACGGTTTGGTGCTCCAGTACACCTATGGTGATAACACCACCGACCAGTTTGGCTCCCGCGACTTAGACCTGACCAACCAGACGGAGCCCTCCGTGCCCAATGGGGTGTACGACGACCGGCGGAATATCTCGCCGTTCCTCATGGAAGACGCTTCTCACGAGATCCAGCTGCTCTCGAACTTCGACAGCAAGTTCAATTTCATACTCGGCTACTACGAGCACGAGGGCACCAATCTCTGGGCGGTTTCCGCGGACGGCTTTTCGCATGAATGGCGACTTGCCGATACGTACGACACTTGCGTCAACGACTTCGCCGGTTCCTGGGCCGACTACGAAGGCACGGAGTTTTCCTGTGCGACCGGTTCCGATCATACGCAGATGTGGTATTTCGGCACCGATTCCGCCTCGGAAACCGAGGCCTACTTCGGCCATGTTACCTACGACTACAACGACGAGTGGGCATTCTCCGGCGGTCTGCGCCAAACCAAGGACACGAAATGGCGAACGGTCCAATTCATCTGGTGGTCGAAGTTCGAGACGTACTTCGGGGCGAATCCGGTCGTCGCTCACTACGCCACGTCCGAAAAGCCCACTCAGACGCTGGGTGCCGAGCAACGCCCCAGTTGGAGCGACCTGATCTGGAACGTTGGCGTGGAGTACAAGCCGACCGATAACCGCATGATCTATGGACGAATCTCAACGGGCTATCGCGCCGGCGGGTTCAACGACTCCAGCGGATACAACCCCGAGATCAAGAAAGAGACGCTGATCAACTACGAGCTAGGCGTCAAAGGGCTGTTCCTGGATCAGCGACTGAATGTACGCGCCGCCGGTTTCTTCCAGGACTACGACGACTACCAGAACGTGGCCAGCATGGACCCGGGTCTCCCCATCTGTGCGGGCGGAATCGCGGCCCCCTGCCTGGAGCCGACCGCCTCATCCCCGATACTCGAGTTCACCACCAACATACCGGACACCGAGATCTGGGGCTTCGAGGTGGAGGGCCAGTACTACGTCACCCAGCAGCTGAAGGTTGGCGGCTTCTACACCTACCTCGGTTCCGACCTCGGCGAGTTCGAGGCAACGACTTTTGCTGACCCCAATCCGACAGTGCTGCGATGGGACTACATCGACCTGGAAACTGGACAGCCGACGTCCGGCCCCTACCAAGCACCCAAGGTGTGGACCGGCGGCAGGCTGCCTCAGCAGCCCGCGCACAAAGCCGCCATAACGGTGTCCTATGAGAATTCCTTCGAGGGAGTTCCGGGGACGTTCCAGTGGTCGGGGTGGTTGAACTACACCGGGGAGCGGTACCCCTACGCGCAGAATCTCGATTCGCAGATCATGCGTTCCTACAATCGCCTGGATCTGCGCGCTAGCTGGACCTCTCCCAATGGGAAACTGTCCGCATCGGGCTTCATCCAGAACGTTATGAACGAGATCGGCCTCGTGGCATACCTGCCCCAAAATGGTGGCGCCAACACGCTCTACCCACCCTTGGGGACACTGTCCGACCCGCGGCGAATCGGCGCGGTCATCAGTTGGAGGATGTAGGCGACGAGTAACGAGGGGACAACGGCCGTAGGGGACGGGCTTGTCCCGTCCCCTTGCGCCGCGGGCGCCGGTGCGGGCCGACCGCGCGCCCTTCGGGCGCGTTAGGGTCGCCCCTACGGCGTTCGCGCCAACGCCGAGTTCAGCGCGCCCCAGCCTGTAGCGTGGCGTAGTCCCGATATTGCCCGTCGGGTATCGCCATCAGTTCTTCGTGTGAGCCCACTTCCTTGATCTCGCCCTCCCGCAGGAAGTAGATCCGGTCCGCGTTGGCGATCGTGGACAAGCGGTGGGCGATGATTATGACCAGCTTGTCCTTCGCCGCTTCGTGCAGCGCGTCGACCAGATAGGCCTCGGTCTCCGGGTCGAGCGCCGAGGTCGGTTCGTCCAGGATCAGAATGCGCGCATCGCGTAATAGTCCGCGGGCGATGGCGATACGTTGTTTCTGCCCGACCGACAGCTTGCTGGTGACCGTGCCGAGTGCGGTTTCATAGCCGTCGGGCAGCGCCAGGATGAACTCGTGGGCACCGGCAATGCGTGCCACCTGCTCGACCTCCTCCCTCGAAGCGTCCTGCTTGCCGTAGCGGATGTTGTCCAGGATCGAATCCGAAAACAGCTGAGTTTCCTGGAAGACATAGGAAACCTGGTCTCGGAGGCTGTCGACCGAGACATCCTTGAGGTCGATCCCGCCGATCGACACCGTGCCCTCGGTTGCCTTGAGAAATGCCGGCACCATATACGCGAGACTCGTCTTGCCGGCACCGGTTGGGCCGACGAAGGCAACGATTTCCCCGGTTTGGGCCTCGAGGTTGATGTTGCGAAGGGCGCGGCGTCCGTCGGGATAGGCAAACCCAACGTTGTCCATCACGATGCCGTCCGAGATCCTCGGCAGTTCAACGCCATCGCGCGTTTTCTCGGCCTGCACGTCCATCAGGAAGAACACCCGACGCATTCCCGCGATGTTCCTCTGCCATTCGGTGTACATGTGACCCCAGGCGCCGGCCGTCGCGTAGATCTGAAAGAAATAGACCAAGACGACGAAATAATCTCCGGCCGTGAACGTGCCGTCGATCACGCGTCCTGCCATCAGGATGAAGAACACCACCTGTCCCAGCATCAACGACAGGCTGTAGAGTTGGTTATACGAGAGAATGACGAACGACTCCGTACGAAAGCGCTTGAAGGATTCCCTGCTCGCCTGGCTGAATCGCCGGCCTTCCCGCTTGTTTCCACCGAGACTTTGCACCGCGAGCACATTGCTCATGCCCTCTTCGATGTTGCTGGTGGTACTGGAGCCTGCGGCACGACTGGCCTGGCTCCTTCGCCGCGCGACACGCGCAAGGGGGAGGACAAGGAGTAGCGTGATGGGAAATGCCGACAGGCCCACCACGATGACTTCGGGCGCATTGCCATAGTTGGTGACCATCATGTAGAGGCTGATCACCACGCCGAGAATTCCCGAGTACAACCCCAGCGTCAGTCCCTCGAGCAGCAGGCTGGCGCTCGTGGTGTCGTACAAAACCCGGTAGACGCTGTCGCCGATCCGTTGATCGTCCAATGTCGTCATCGGCAGTTCCTTGATGCGTCCGGCCAGTTGCGTTCTGAGCAGGTGATTCAACGATTGGCTGAGGCGTAGGTGCACCCTGAAATCGATCAGACCCAGGATGCCCCCCATCTGGCTACCGGCCCGGTTCGCCTCGTTCTCGGTCTGCGTGGCGATGTCGTGTCCCTGGGCCAGGGAGGCACCGGCCCGGGATCTCGCCCATCCGCCGCTCGCGCTCGAACCGAACACGATGACCATCAATACGCCCAGGAGCGTTATCCACAACATGATTTCCAACGGTCCCATGCCGTCCAGAAATCGCATGAAAGGCGCAAAGTAGGCCGGAAAACCGGCGATGCCCTCGGCGATGGGTTGGCCGAGGATCACGTGGTCGACGACGATCTTCGCCGGCCACACCACGATCATCAGTCTGAACGCCAGCTCCAGGGAGATGAAAACGAGCTTGGCGACGATGCGAGCCTTGAAGAGGCCAAAGTAGGTGATGACACGCAGGAATACGCGCAGCGTCTCCCGAAACGCGATGTCGGTGTGAACATCGAGAGGACTCGCCAACCGGTCGAGTTCACTCTCTCCCTCCCGTAACGGCGTTTTCGAGGCACGGGATTCGCTGGCCATCAGGCGTAGCCGCCTTCCGGTTGTGTCGCGGTACCCGCAGCGGCAGGTCGTTTCGTCAACCTGGCCTCGGTCTCGACGAGATTCCGGTAACGGCCACCCTCGACTTGCATGAGTTCGTCGTGGGTCCCGTATTCCGCGATCGCTCCCTGGTCGAGGTACAGAATGCGATCCGCCTGCCGAATGGTCGAGATTCGATGCGTGATCAGGAAGATGGCTCGGCCCTCGCCCCACGCCCCCAGCCGTTCAAGCACTCGATGTTCGGTATGGGCGTCCAGGGCAGCGGTCGGTTCGTCCAGGATCAAGATGGGCGCGTCCTTTACCACCGCGCGGGCAATGGACAAACGCTGGCGCTGTCCCGTGGACAACTTGCCACCCCGGTCGCTCAACACCGTGTCGAGACCATCGGGAAGTCCGGCGATGTACTCGTCGACGCAGGCGACATGTGCCGCCCGGCGCACGTCGTCGTCGCTCGCATCGGGGACCACGTAGCGAATGTTGTCCCGCACCGACATTCCGAAAAGCACGTTCTCCTGCAAGGCGAAAGCGACGTTGTGGCGCAGGCTGTCCACATCCAGTTTGCGGAGATCGACGCCATCGATGGAGACGCTTCCCGAGTCCGGGTCGAAGAGTCTCGTCAGTAGGTTCATCAAGCTGCTCTTGCCCGATCCCGTCGGCCCGACGATGGCCGTGACCGTGCCCGGTTCGACGGCGAAACTGACGTCGCGCAGAATGGGACGTTCCTGCTCGTAGGCGAAATCCACGTGGCTGAACCGGATTTCCCGCCTCAAAGGCGGCATGGGAACGGCGTCGGGATCGTTCTTCACGTCGGGCTCGATGTCGAGGATGTCGAAGACACGATCTAGCCCCATGGCCATGTCCTGCGCCTGGGCCCAGAGCGTGACCAGGCTACGCACGGACTCGCTCGAGGCACCAAGCTGATCCTGGGCCCAGTTGTAGGCGGCCAGGTTCCATTTCACGAAACTCAGGCCCACCAGGCCGACGAGGACCGCCGCAAAGACCTCACGCGTTCCCTGGGCCCAGACGGCCATTAGAATCTGGCCGCCGAGAAGTGCAGCCGCAGCCAGCGTAAACGTCACGACGCCCACGATGGCCATCAGGTTGCGGACGCGAAAGGACGCGTTGAAGGCTGTTATGGAATCCTCTACAAGACGCTCTTGTTCCGCTTCCCCGGCCCCGTAGGCCTTGACGATGCGAACCGCGGCAAACGACTCCTGAACGCGTGATGTGAAGTCCGAGTTTGCCTCCCTGGAGGTCAATGACTTCTCGCGCATACGCGGCGAGTACCAACGACCCCAGAGAACGGCGAGTACCACGACGCTCGCCGCCATCGTGCCCAGAATGGGGTCGAGCGCTGCGAGGAAGACGACCCCGATCACATACGTGTTCAGCAACTGCGCGGCTTGCGTGATCGTGCCGATGACGGCGGTAACCTGGGCACTGTCCTGGTAGATGCGGTAGACCGAATCGCCCACCCGGTGATCACTGTGATAGCGAATGGAAAGCCGGTGCCAGCGGTCCAGCAAACCCATCCTGAGATCCTGGTTCACCCGCTGCATGATGAAGATGTAGTAGTACGGCAGGAACATCGCCGCCGGGATCAGCGCGACCCAGGAGACGACCATGAATGCCGCGTAGACCCATTTGAGGCTGTGCCTCTGTTCGGTCGTGAGCAATTCCAGATCGACATTCGCGGCAGCGCCTTCGCGGGCCTCCAGCGCCCCCGGAGTCCCGTTAGCCAACTCCGGCCGGCCAATGAATTCCGCGAGAAACGGCGTCAACGGTTCGGCTTGCAGGATGGATTGGCTGATCAGGTCCACGGAAAAGAGCGCGATTACCATGGTGAGCACGGTCGTGGCCCACACCAGCGCGAAGTAGTAGACCAGATGGCTGCCCAGGCGGATGCGAAGCCGCAACCTGCCGCCGTCGATCCGGTACTGCAACACCCAGATGCAGACACACCCCAAGGCAACAAGCCCAACCTGTACGTTGTCGGCGAGCCCAGCCACGGCAAAGACCGCGAACAGGAGCGCCGATGTTCCGACGAGCGCGAGGGTGAGGGATACGCCTACATACGCCCGCCCCTTCACGAACAGAAGTGCCCAGGTGAGGGTCGCCATCAAGACCGTCGCGGCGAGCAGCAGGTCGTGTGGCCAATCCGTTCCGAACGGGAGCCAGCCCGTGAGCGGCCCGATCGCCGTCAACACCGTGACCAACGGCGGAACGTGACGGAAACTCCAGCGACCGGCGGCGGAATCCGGACCGGTGCTTCCTTCCGCTAAGTCGCACCCATCGCGATCACGACTGCCGAAAGCCCGACTTCGCGGGATCTCGCGCCAGTACCCGATGATGTGGGGCAGCAGGTACGGCCACGTCCGCGCGAAGATCTTGATGATGGCGGCGAAGCGGCGCCCGTCAGCCTCCCGCGCCCGTTCCGCTTGCGGCGGCGCTTCCCCTTTCCCCAGGAAGGGAAGTGCCCGGGCCTGTTTCATGGCATCAATGAGATGGCATCCTCATCGCTGTTCATGCGGGGCTCCCGCAAGTCGAAACGCGCCATCTTACTCGTTGGCAATACACTCGTTGTGTCACCATGGTGGCATGGCCGAGCACGAGTATTGGGTGGCACTGCGCACCGCTCGCGAACGACGCGAACTTAGGACCTTCGCACTGGTATTGGCCGCCCGAGGCATCGACAGCCGGATCGATCTCGTCGAGGGCGTCTGGCGATTGCTCGTGACCGAGGCGGATCTGGATTACGGGCGCGCCGAACTCGACGCCTACGAGCACGAGAACGTCAGTCAACCACCTCCGGCTTTTCCGATCCGGGTCGACAGCGGCTGGTGGGGTGTGGCGGCGTATATCGGCGTGATCTGGTTCGTCATGTTCGCCGAAGGCGCCGAACTCTTCGGTTGGGATTGGCGCACGTCGGGTCGGCTGCACGTTGCGTCGGTGATGTCGGGTGAGCTCTGGCGCCTGGTCACGGCGCTCACCCTCCACGCCGACCTCGCGCACATCGTCGCCAACTCGCTGTTCGGGGCGGTATTCGGTCTGCTTGCAGGGCGATATTTCGGCTCGGGACTCGCCTGGCTCTGCATCGTGCTCGGCGGCACGTTCGGCAACGCCTTGAACGTCCTTGTCCGCCCCGAGTTCTTCATGTCCATCGGCGCTTCCACGGCGACATTCGCGGCCGTGGGCCTCGGCGGTGCGTTCTTCTGGCGAAGCGGATACTTCCGCCAAGCCCGGTGGCAGCGCCGGTTCGCGCCGGTATTCGCGGCGATCGCATTCTTTGCCTACACCGGCACC
>LXNJ01001078.1_pt1 | contig 16829 bp, 11 predicted proteins | sample 809081 | NCBI WGS metagenome assembly LXNJ01 (sample SAMN04870510, study PRJNA318959) | sponge metagenome | biome: sponge; feature: marine sponge reef; material: water | host: Petrosia ficiformis | place: Greece: Milos, Mediterranean Sea | collected 2013-05-29 | depth 5-7 m
TCACGCTCGTCGGCTTCAAGGGCTTCAAATGCGGATGCCGCTTTTCATGCCGGGCGGGGTGCGCAGGAGGATACGCGCATGGGTGTTTCTCCCGGTGGGCCCAGTTCTCCCGATGGGGGCCCGGCTGACAAGGCGCGTGAGGGAGGAATACCCGGTGTATTTCGGCCGAAACGCAACGATGAGCGCCGCATCGCGCCAGTTCTCCCGGTGGGGGGGCGGTTCAGCCGGGATGCATCGCACGTCGAACGCCGCGCGGGTTTTGCCACAGGCTGTTCAAGCCGGGATGCATCGCACGTCGAACGCCGCGTGGGTTTCACCACAGGCTGTTAAGTCCCGGCCCGCCGCGCCCCGACGCCCAAAGCCAACCCGGAAGCCAGGATCAGCGCAATCGCGGCCGGAAACCCGGCCCGGACCGCGCCTTCCGCGGGTGCCGCAGGCTCGAAGACGGGTACCTCGTCCCAGGCCACGGCATCAATCGGCGCCGCGGCAAAGAAGTGGGGGAAGAAGTGGTCCTTGAGGCGTTCGTGAAATCGGCGCACCGCGTCCTGGTAGTCGAGTTGGGCCGCCAGGTCGGTCCCGGCGAGGCGGTCCAGCGCGAGCTGGGTAGCGAGGGGTGGCGCGAACAGGGACCACCTGCGGGCCCACGCATCCCTCTGGCGCAGCACCTCGCGGTAGGCCCGGGAGGTATCGCGGGCGGCCTGGTCTCCCCGGTGATTCATGGCGTAGTACCAGCCCCACGTGAACACGTCTTCGGGCACGGTCTGGTCGCTCCACTGGGGGTAATCCCGGTAGAACGACTCCATCGTCGCGCTGGGCGGGAGATCCCAGGCCTCGTGGTATCCCTGGCGCTGTTGCACCGTCAGCTCCAGCGCTTCCGGCACGGGGTGAAGAACCGCATTGGCGAGGCTCAGAGCCGCCGGAGCCAGAATCGTCAGGACTACCCAGATTCCCGCAAGGATCATGGCGTTGGCGGTCGATGACCGGTGTCCCAGCGCGACACCAACGCAGAGGGCGAACCAGAAAACCGTGTGGAGCGCGACGAGCGCGAACATCCAGCCGGCCCGACCGTCCACCTCGATGCCCGCCATCACCGCTCCGCCCGCCATCACCACCGCCGCGACCGCGCCAACGAGAAGCGCGCGGGATGCGAGCTTCGCGACCAGGAGCCGCCGAGGGGGTGCGAAAAGGCGGACCAGGTTCCACGTGCCGCCCTCCCGTTCGCCGGAAATCAGGTCGTAGCTGACCGCGATGATGAAAAGCGGAAGCAGCGCGATGAGGAGGAAGGCAAGGTCCAGATAACCCGCGGCGGCGAGACGCGGATTCACGGTCTCGTGCTCGTAGAGCTGCCCTTCGAGCGCCAGGAGACGGATCCGGAGGCTCTCGGTCTCCACCGCGGCCCGGCCCCTCGCCAGGGGCGAGACCGGCAACGGGGGTTGGGGGGCGGGAAAGGCCACGTAGTAGAGCACCTCTCCCGCGTCGGTGGTCGGCGGATAGACCGAGAGCAGAAATTCCAACTGGTCGTCGTAGGCGGTCTCGGCCGCCGCTAACGAAGACTGGGCGGCTTCCGCGTTCCGCCCGGCGCGCCACGCTACATAGATCCCCAGAACGAGCAGGAGGATGACCGCGGCCGCGGTCCCGGCCGACCGGGTCAGCCGCCGCAGGTCCAGCGCCAGTAGCCGCGCCCCGGCTCTCACGACGACCGGTCCGTTCCGATCAGCGCCAGCCGTCTCCGCGCCAACCCGAGTCCGGTAAGCGGCAAGCCGATCCACAGCCCAAGCGCGGCCAGGGAGACGGGGCGATTCGCGAGCACCCCACCGAGGGGTGGCGGCTCGGTCGCAAAGACGGGGAATTCCCCCCAGTGTTCGCGCGACAGCCGCTGCGCCCGGTCGTTCTCTGACCGGATCTCGTGGATGTGAAGTTCGTTGAGACGTTGAATGATCGCGTAGCGGTGCGCCTCGGCCTGGGCCAGGAATGCTTCCGTCGCCTCCGGGCCGCTTCCGGCGATGCTCATCGACAGGTCGCGCGCCGCCAGATAGGGGGAGAGGAATCCCGACCAGGCCATGACCCCGTTCTGGCGAAGATGGCCCTTTACCAACTCCTGCCGGTGGTCTTCCAAGACCCGACTCATGAGTGCTTCCGATTCCCGGCTGAGCACCCCCCTCCAGTTCACCGGGAGGTCCTCGACGGCACCGACCTGGTAGCGCTCCAGGTACTCCTCCCGGAGCGAGTCGAAGAAGGGGTCGTCCGGGCGGTGGCTGTCTCCGACCTCGTTCAGCGACTGCTCGACCTGAGCGGTGAGTTCGGCGCGCGAGGGTAGTGGGTAGAGCGCCCCTGCGACGGAAGCCGCCACGCGGGGGGTGGCGACGCAGATGACCACCCAAAGTGCGAGCAGCTGCGCCAGTGCGCTCCGCGAAGAGGTCCGGACGGCAGAGACCAGAACCGTCAGGAGCACCCAGCCCGTGAGATAGATGCCGTAGATGGCGGCCAGGGTGCCCAGCCGCGTACCGGAGGCGGGGCCGTCAAGGCCCGGCCCGGCGATGACGGCGACGGCCAGCGCGACCGGAAGCGTCGCCAGCGCCCCTACGGCTCCCGTGGCGAGAACCTTGCCCGCGAGGATCTGTGCCGGCGTCGCCCCCTGCGTCAGGAGGACGCTGAGCGTTCCCCCTTCTCGCTCGCCGCTGACCGCGGCAAAACCGGCAACAACCACCAGGAGCGGCAACAGGAGTGCGAGAACGCTCGCCGGCGTGAGGCGTCCGAAGCGCGACATACCCGTGGAATGGCGCGCCTCGCCAAAGTTGGCCGTGTTCTGGCGATGGCCCTCCAGGTAGAGCGAGGTTCCCGCGAAATCGCTGACTCCGGCATCGAAGAACTCGAGCGGCGCCTGTTCGCGAAAGACCAGGAATCCATAGTGGATGACCCGGTGCGGATGGCGTTCGGGCTGTTCCATCCACTGCCGATCGACCATTGCCTGGTACCGGGTGCGCTGCTCGGACTCGTTCGCAGCGTGATGCCGGGCGCCCAGCACTGCGACCAGACCCAGGGCGATCACGAGCCCCAAGAGGAACACGACGTAGCCGTCGTGGCGAATTGCCCCCAACTGCCGTCGCGCGATGAGCAGGGTGTTGCGGAGGCCTGCCGGGGAACTACGCATCGGTCTTCTCTTTCGGTCTGACGAAGGGGGAACGGTCGTGGTGGCCTACGGCCAGGCGTCCTGGGGTGGTGCGGACGATGGCTCGCGCTGCCGAAAAGGATAAAGGCGGTGGCATCGTTCTGAACACACCCTCTTCATTCGCGACGCGCGACGTGACGGGCCCCCGCGTGCGCTCTCCCGCGCTGGTGCGGAACAGGAGAACGAGCCCCGCCGGGGGATCTCGATTGGCCCCGCTCACCTTCGAGTGTCGTCTTCGGAGGCGGTTAGCGGACTGCTAACGTCCACCTCAGCATGCCGGACCGACTCTCCGCCTGTCTTACTCTTCTCCTGGTTCCCGGCTTCCTGCTGGGCCTGACGGGGTCCGCCGCCGCGCAGGCGGTCACCATCGATCCAGCGCAACTCGGCGGGCTCCGGTGGCGGACCATCGGTCCCGACGGGAACCGGCTGAGCGCCGCCGCCGGCGAGTGGGGCAACCCCGACGTCATCTACTTCGGCGCCGCCTCGGGAGGCATCTGGAAGACGAGCGACCGCGGGGTCACCTGGGAGCCGGTCTTCGACGACCAGGAAGCGGCCTCGATCAGCGCGCTCGCGGTCTCGCCGTCGCACCCCGGCCAGGTCTGGGCCGGCACCGGAGAGACGTTCATCATCCGGCCGGCGCTCGCGATGGGGAACGGCATCTACCGTTCCACCGACGGCGGCCGTTCCTTCCACCACCGGGGTCTCGAAGCCACCGGGCGCATCGCCCGCATCCTGGTGCATCCCGAGGACCCGAACCTCGTCTACGCCTGCGCCCTCGGCCACTCCTATGCGCCGCAGCCCGAGCGCGGGGTCTATCGAACCCGGGACGGCGGCGCCAACTGGGAGTTGGTCCTCCACGTGGACGAGAACACCGGCTGTTCCGACCTCGCCATGGATCTTCGCCATCCCGAGCGGCTGCTCGCCGGGATGTGGCAGCTCCAGATCGACACCGGCGGCCTCCGGAGCGGGGGCCCGGGCAGCGGGATGTACCGCTCAGGCGACGGGGGCGACTCCTGGGAGCGGATTTCGGGGGAGAGCTCCGACGGCGGAGAGGGCGGCCGGGGCCTCCCCGGCGGGGAAGCCCATCCCATCGGCAAGGTCGCCGTCGGGATCGCGCCGAGCGACCCCGACCGCTGGTACGCCCTGATCGAGGACGAGAGCCCCGGGTTCTATCGCTCCGACGATGGCGGGGATTCCTGGCGCCTCATGATGACGCACCACGATCTCGCCGAACGCGCGCCCTACTACGTCCGAATCGCGATCGATTCGGCGAACGCCGACCGCGTCTATTTCGCTTCGGTGCTCTTCAGCACCACCGTGGACGGCGGCCGCACGCTGATCGAAACCTCGTACCGCGCGGGCGGCGACAACCACGACGTCTGGGTGGACCCGTGGATGCCGGAGCGCATCCTCGTAGGACACGACGGGGGCGGCAGCATCTCCGAGAACCGCGGCGAGAGCTGGCGCCGGGTGGTCCCCCCGGTCGCCCAGATGTACCACGTCACCGTGGACGACCGGATCCCCTACCGGGTCTACGGGAACCGCCAGGACGGCTACTCGTACCGGGGACCCAGCCGCACGCCGGGCGGCGGGATCCCGCTCGGGCTCTGGCACGGGGTCGGAGGCTGCGAGAGCGGCTGGGCCACCCCGGAGCCCCACGACGACAACGTCGTCTGGTCGGGGTGTTACGACGGCGGCCTCGAGATCTACGACGACCGGACCGGACACGTCCGCGATGTCCGGGTGTGGCCGGAAGCCGGATACGGCTGGGCCCCCGCCGATCTGAAGGTGCGCTGGCACTGGAACTTCCCGATGGTCCTGTCGCGGCACGAGCCGGGGACCACCTGGGTCGGCAGCCAGTTCGTGCACCGGACCACGAACCGGGGCCAGTCCTGGGAAACGATCAGCCCCGACCTGACCACGAACGACAAGTCCCGCCAGCAGGACTCCGGCGGCATCACCATCGACAACCTCTACACCTTCGACGGCTCGGTGCTCTTCGCGCTGGCCGAGTCACCGGTTCAGGCCGGCCAGCTCTGGGCCGGCAGCGTGGACGGGAAGGTCCATGTGACCAGCGATGGCGGCGAAACCTGGCTCGACCGCAGCGGCAACGTACCGGGCCTCGACCAGGACGGCTGGGTCAAGTTCATCGAGCCCTCGCACCACGATCCGCAGACCGCCTATCTCGCCGTGAGCTGGCACCAGTCCGGCGACTTTCGCCCGCACGTCTACCGCACCCGCGATCTCGGGGAGAGCTGGGAGCGGATCAGCGGCGGGATCCCGGAGTCGCCCTTCTCGTTCGTCCACGTGGTCCGGGAAGACCCGGGCCGCGCCGGCATCCTCTTCGCCGGCACCGACAACAAGGTCTGGGCCAGCCTCGACGACGGCGCCTCGTGGTTCTCGCTCCAGCTCGACATGCCGCCGGCCCCGATCTACGGGATGGTCATTCAGGAACGCTTTGAGGACCTGGTGGTCGCGACCTACGGACGCGGGTTCTACATCCTGGACGGCATCGGTCCGCTCCGTGCCCTCGCGGACGCCTCCGGCGACGCGCTGCGCGTCTTCGATTCGCCGACCGCCTGGCGGTTCCTCCCCCGGCAGAGCATCAAGTCGGAACCCGGCAGCCTGGTGACCGGCCGGAACGCTTCCTACGGCGCTCCGGTCTCCTGGTGGCTCGAAGAGGAGGCGGCCGGCGGAAGGGCCGAGATCACGATCCTGGATGGCGACGGGGACGTGGTCCGAACCCTCCGGGGTCCGGGAACGCCGGGACTCTCGCGGGTGTACTGGGATCTCCGCGGCGCGACCCCCGACCGAGCCACCCTCCGCACCCGGCCTCCTGACCGGGACTGGGTGGAAATGGGCGAGGACGGACAGCGCCGGATCCGCACCTGGGATCTCGACATCTTTCCCGGCTACCGGGGCCTGCTCCAGCCCCCGGGGTCCTACACCGCGCGGGTCACCGTGGGGGAACACACCGCGGAAACCACCCTGCGGGTGGAAGCCGATCCCGCTTCCGCCGCGACTGCCTCCGACATCCGGGAGAAGTACGCGTTCCTGAACGCCATCCACGCGCAGTTGAACGAACTGGCGGAGATGGTGGATGAACTCGAGTGGGTGCGGCGGGAGATCGAGGGCCTCCGGGAACGCCACGCCGGGGACGAGCGGTTTGCGGCGCTGCTCGAGAGCGCCGGCGAGATCGCGGGGACAGCCATCGCCATCGAAGGCCGCTTCTTCGACGTGGGGCTCACCGGAGCCCGCGAAGACGCCTTCCGGGCGCCGATGCGTCTTTTCGGGCGCCTTGGCGCGCTCGCCAACGATGCGGGCTGGGACGGCGCCGACTTCGCTCCCACCGACCAGCAGCGGGAGGTTCACGAGATTCTCACGGAGCGCTTCGAATCGGCGCGGACGGAGTACCGCCGACTGATGGACGAACAGCTTCCACCCTTCTGGCGGGCGCTGGCCGACGCGCGCGCCGCGGGTGGCGGTTCGCGCTGAGTCCGGAATGGCGGAAGAGCGTTCCCGTTTCGGGATCCGGAATCTCCTGGCTGCCGCTGGACTCGCGGCGTACGGGTGGTTCGCAGCCGCCTACGGGCCCGACGGTTCGTTCCCCGGATCGGACTTCGGCTCGCTCGCCTACGGGCTCTCCCGGCAGGGGCTCTGGTTCGTCCCGGTCGGGGTCCTGATTCCGCTGGCGCTGCCGCGGATACGGGGCGTCATGAGCGGGTTCTTCCTGGTCCTGCTTCCCTCGCTCGCCATCGGAGCGGTGGTGACCGCACTCGTGATCGCGGCTCCGGACGCGGCCCCCTGGCGGGTGTTCGACAACTTCGCCATCCCCGAGATCGCCGTGCTGCTGGCGCCGCTGACCGGGATGTTCGCGGGCGCCCTGTTCGGTGCGGTCTTCGCCCGGGGACTCGGTTCGGCGCTGCTGCTGATCCCGGTGCTGGTCGCCATCGCCGCGGTCCTCCTCGCGAGCGTGGCCGTGCTGCTCCTGCTGCTCACCGACCGGGTTGCGGTCACGGATCCCATCGGGCCTCCGGGCTCTCCCGACGGGCAGTACCGCGACGCCTTCGCGGACTTCTATCGGGACGGGGCGCCCGGATCGGAGGCGACCCTGAACGCGGCCACGTTCGCTGCCGGCTTTCGGCTGGCGCTCGCTGCCATCGGCGTGGACCCGGGAGTGCGGCTCCACGCGGCTCCGGCCGGGGATGCGATGGAGATCGCCGGTTCCGTTCCCGTTTCGCTCCCGGTGTTCGGCGAGCGTTTCCTGAACGTCGCGGCGACCGCGCAGCCGACCGTCAGGGACGGCGATTTCCGGGCGGCATTCCGGTCCGTCCGGATAGGAGGCATCGAGGCGCCGCCGGTGCTCGTCCGGTCCTCCTCCCGGGTCCTGTCGCGCTGGCTCCGCCGAAACGCCGCGGTGGCGGCGCTCGCGGCGCCGTTCGATGACGTCTCGGTCGCCGACTCGACGATCGTCGTTCGCTGGCGGGAGGGGACGGCCACGGGCGCCGGCGTCCATTCGCGGGTGGGCGGTTACCTGACGCTGCTCGCGCGGGACGCGGACCTGCTCCGGGAGCAGCCGGACCGGACCGCGGCGGTTCTCCGGCGCACCTTCGCGCTGGCCGCGGTCCGTTCGGCGGGAGGCGATGCGGTGGCCGAGAACCGGGCTGCCCTGCTCGCGCTCGGCGGCGCGTTCGGACATCCCTCGCTCCTCGACCTGGCCCGGATCCCCGGCGGCGGAGAAGAAGCGAGCGGGCTGCTCGAACGCCTCCCGCTCAGCCTGCACGGACGCCGCGACTGGGCGCGGCATTTCTTCCTGAGCGCGGGCATCGTTCAGGTGGCCCCCGACGGCGTTTCGGGCGGGGCCGGACTCCTGAAGGAACAGCTCGACGCCGCCGAGGGCGGGACCGGCTTTTCGTTCGCCGATCTGCTCATGGATGAGGCGGGGACCCGCTTCGGGATGGTGGCGACCGGAGATCCCGAGCGAGCTCGCTGGATCCAGGTCCGGCTCGCCAACGGGGTCCGGGAGGACGACCTGGCGCCGCGGGACTCCGGCCTTCCTGAAGGGTTGAGCGCGGCCCGGCTGGAAGCCGAGTTTGGCGGGGTGGGAGGTGAGGGCTTCCGCGACATCGAGTTGGAAATCTCACGCCAGGTGGACGCCCTGCCGCTCTACCGCAGGCAGCTTCCCGGAGCCCCGGCCCGAATCACCCCGCCTTCGGGTACTCTGCCCGGTACGCCATGAGGCCGACCCGTCGAGCGCGCACGCCGAACCGGATCCGCTGATGGCGAAGACGGCATCGCTCCTCGACAGTTGGGAGAGCGAAGTCCAGGCGTCCTGGCTCTACCTGGTGCTCGCCGACGTCGAGACCGGAGAAAACAAGCGCCTCTTCGAAGCGCTCTCGGCGGATGCGCTCGGACAGAGCAAGTCCTGGATCAAGGCGATCGAGGAGGCGGGCGGTTCGCCGCCGGGCCCCTACGAGCCGCCCTTTCGGGTGCGGCTCGTGGGGATGCTCATCCGGCGGATCGGTCCGCGCTCCCTGCTGCCGGCGCTCGCCGCCCTGAAAGTCCGCGGCCTCTCGGTGTACCGCGCGGCGCCGTCGAGCCTCGAGGTCCTCATCGCGCAGGAGGCCGGGTCGGCCGCCCGGGCGGAGTCCCGCGATCACCTCCTGGGCGAGGAGCAGCGTCACCTCTACACCCGCGGGGCGGTGGCGCTTCACGCCGCGATCTTCGGAGCGAACGACGGGCTGGTGTCGAACACCGCCCTGATCCTGGCCGCCAGCGGCGCCGGCGCCTCTCCGGGAACGGCCCTTCTCATCGGCGCCGCCGGCATGGTCGCCGGAGCGGTATCCATGGCCACCGGCGAATACCTCGGCGTCCGCTCGCGGATCGAGCTGTACGAGCGGCAGATCGCGCTCGAAGAGGAGGAACTCCGCCTCTACCCGGACGACGAGGCCGAGGAGTTGGCCATGATCTTCGAAGCGCGGGGCCTCGAACGCGAGGCCGCGCGCGATCTCGGCAAGCGCCTCATCAGCGAGCCCGCCCGGGCGCTGGACGTGCTGACCCGCGAAGAGCTCGGCCTGAACCCGGACGATCTCGGTTCGCCGTGGGCATCGGGGCTGGCTTCGCTGCTCAGCTTCGGGGGCGGGGCGCTGGTGCCGCTGCTCCCGCTCGCCCTGCTGCCGGCGGCCGGCCTGGGCAGCGGCGCCGGCCTGATCGGAGCCGTGATCCTGAGCGGTGCGGCGCTCTTCGTGTCCGGCGCCGCCACCAGTCTCTTTACCGGACGTTCCGGCGTGCGCGCCGGTCTGCGGCTGGCGGCCGTCGGCCTGGCGCTTTCCGGCGTCCTCTACGGTCTCGGACTCGCCGTCCGGGCGAGCCTCGGCGGCTGACCATCCGGAGGCGATGGTGAGCCGGCGACTCTCGAGATCCGCCGGCGGTCTGGTGCTCCTCCTCCTGCTTGCGGTAGCGGCGGGGTGCGGGTCGGACGACGCTCCCGCTCCCACGGCGCCGCCGCCGCCGGAGCCGCCCCCGGTCGGGCCCCCGCCGAACACGCTCGACCTGCCCGACGATCCCGGGCATTTCTTTCTCGAGATCTGGCAGGGCCCCGGTTTTGTCCCCATCGAATACGCACTGGGCCGGCCGCCGCAGCACGCGGTGACCGTCGGAGGCGAGGTCTATTACGAGGGACCGGTGTTCGAGGTGTTTCCCGGTCCCCTTCTCCCGAACGTACAGCACGGTCAGCTCTCCGAGGGAAATCTGGCTTCGGTCATCGAGGCGACCGCCGCGACCGGGATCTCCCAGCTTGGGGAGGTGAACATTCCCCAACCCACGACGGGCCCCGTCATCGCCGATGCGCCGACCTATGAGGTGGTGTTGCGCGACCGGCAGGGCTTGCATCTGCTCCGCATCGAGGCGCTGGGCGCCGAGTCGCACACCGATCCCCGGGTCATGGCGGTCCGCGACCTGCTGGAGATCCTCGATCAGGCCGCCGCGGAAACGGCGGCCGAGCCCTACTCCGGGGAACGTGTCCAGGTATACGTGAGTGTGGGCCCCATGCCTCCTCCGGACCCATCGGTGGCTAACGAACGGCCCTGGCCCCTCCCGGATTCGCCTCCGCGAGAGGAGGACGCGGAGGGTTTCGAATGCCGGGTGTACGAGGGGCAGGATGCCGCCGAGCTCCTGGAGGTCTTCGCGGACGCGAATCACGGGACGCGGTGGGACTACGAGGGAACCCTGCACCAGCTCCTCGCCCGCTCCCTGCTGCCGCGCGAAGAACCCTGCCAACGCTGAAGCCGGCTGCTCTCGGACGTGGACCCGCGGGGCCGCGTCTGCGGTACCTTCGCCCCATGGAACTGCGAAGGAATCCGATCCCTGTTTCCTGGTCGTTCGTCCCGCTGTTGGCGGCGTCAATTGCCGCCGCGCCACCGGTTGCGGCCTCCGAGACGTTCGACGCCGAGGCGTTCCACGCCTATGTCGAGCGGGCAGTGTCCGACTGGAAGGCCACCGGACTCGCGGTGGCGGTAATCCGCGGTCAGGACCTGTTGTTCGCCCGCGGCTATGGCGTGCTCGAACTTGGGAGGCCGGAAACCGTGGACCCGGACACCCTCTTCTCGATCGGCTCGACCACCAAGGCCATGACGGCGGCAACGCTCGGCATCCTGGTGGACGAAGGGAAGCTGGGTTGGGACGATCCGGTGCGCCGCCACATCCCGGAATTCGAGGTCGGTGATCCCTGGATCAGCGAGGAGATGACCGTCCGCGATCTGTTGACCCACCGCGGCGGCCTGCCCAACACCGACGTCTTCTGGTACGGCCAGGAGACCGACATGGACGAAATGCTCGCGAGGCTCCGGCACGTCGAGCCCGCCTACTCGATGCGGTCCGGATTCATCTACCAAAACGTCATGTACGCGACTGCCGGGGAGGTGGTGAAGCGTGTCTCGGGAATGCCGTGGCACGACTTCGTGGACTCGCGCATCTTCGACCGGCTGGGAATGGAGCGCACGGTCCCCCTGATCTCGCTGACCCGCGGCCGCGGCAACGTGGCCTCGCCTCACCACGTCGTGGACGGCGAGACGGTGGTGATCGAAAACGCGCCGGTGGACTCCGTCGCCGCGGCGGGATCGGTGTGGAGCTCGGCCCGCGAGATGTCGCTCTGGCTGCGGATGCTGCTCGCGGGCGGAGCGGCGTTCGACGGCACGCGCATTCTCAGTGAAACGGTGGTGGAGGAAATGTTCCGCCCGCAGGCCCTCGTGGACCGGGCCGGCTTCTATCCGACCCAGCAGCTCACGAAACCCAAGTGGGTGACCTACGGGCTCGGCTGGTTCCAGCACGACTACGACGGAGAGGCTCTCGATTTCCACACCGGAAGCATCGACGGAATGGTCGCCATCGCGGGGTTGATCCGGGACGAAGGAATCGGCGTCTATGTCCTCGGCAACCGGGATCACGTCGAGGTGCGGCACGCGCTCATGCTGCGGGGCATCGATGCGCTGCTGGGGAAGCCCTTCCGGGACTGGAGTTCGGAGCTGAAGACGCTCTATGACGGTCTTGCCGAAGCCCGGGAGAAGGCGCTCGCCGCGGTTCGGGCAACGCGTGCGGAGGACACCCGCCCGCACCTCCCGCCGGCCGAGTACGCCGGAACCTACCGGCACGAGGTCGGCGGCGAAATCGCGGTCCGGGAGGGTGACGACGGCCTCCGTCTCGAGTACGGCCCGGGCCTCGAGGGACCGCTGACCCACTGGAGTCACGAGACCTTCCGGGTGGCCTGGGACGCCCGCTGGCGCGGCGAGGCGCTGGTCACCTTCCACCTCGACCCGGCAGGGAACGCCGCTGCCCTTTCGCTCGGCGAGACCCGGTTCCGGCGCGCGTCACGGTAGCCTTGACGGAATCGCTGTTCCTTCCTATCCTCCCCACACGAAAATGGAATCCAATACCACCTTTTGGCGGCGTCTCCCCGGCGCCAATCGCCCCATCGTCAAGAAGATTGCCGGTGCGGCTTTCCTTTTTTTCCTGATCAAGGGCCTCGTCTGGCTCGGGGTGGCGGCCGCGGCAGCGTGGGCCGTCATGCGGTAGCCGGATTGACGATGGGGCTTGCGGACCGGCTCAAGGCGGCGACCGCCGACCAGCACGCCGCCGCGGAGAACCACGTCTTCCAGCGCGACCTGGTCCGCGGCGAGGTTTCGCGCCCCGCGCTCGCGGCGCACCAGTCGGGACTCCTCGACCTGGTCCGGCTGATCCATACCCGGCTCCTTGCCCAGGGCCCCGACTGGAGCGCCTTTGCGGGCGCCATGAAAGGGCACGCCGACCGGCTGTTCCTCGACCTGGAGACTCTCGACGCCGGCCTGCACGGGCGCGCGCCGTCCCGGGCGGTCGTTCAGTTCGCGAACGCGCTGGGCGGGATGTCCTGGAGTCCGGAGGCGGCGCTTGGCGCCTTCTACGTGATCGAGGGCTCCATGAACGGCAACCGTTTCATCCGCCGCGCGGTGGCCGAAAACCGCCCGGATCTGGCGGAGTGCCTGCGCTATTTCGATCCCTACGGCAGCGATCAGCGCGCCCGCTGGAAGGAGTTCCGGAGCGCCATCGATCGGATCGGGGCGACGCTCCGGGACCCCGAGACGGCGGTCCGCGCCGCGCGGGCAACGTTCACCCTGGCCGGGGCGCTGGCAAGTGAAGCCCAGGCCGCGGAAGCGGCGGCCGCCTGAGCCCGCGGGGGAAGAGATCCCGCCTGACCACGATCCCGTGCCCGACTGCTGGATCGCGCTGACCACGCTCGCTGCCCGGGAAGCGGGAGAGCAACTGGCCGCGACGCTCGTCGAAGAGCGGCTCGCCGCCTGTGTCAACGTGATCGGCGGGGTGGCTTCCATCTACCGCTGGGAAGGCAAAGTGGAACGGGATGAGGAGGTGCTCCTCCTCATGAAGACAACCGCCGCGGGCGTCGGACCGCTGAAGGCGCGGGTGCTCGAACTCCACCCGTACGACACCCCGGAGTTCCTCGCCTTCGAGGTCGGCGCCGGATCGTCCGGCTACCTCGATTGGGTGGCGGATTCGTTGGCCTCCTCGAAAACCTGAGGAGCGCCGGCCTCCGGGCCGGCATCGACGCGCGCGCCGGGTGCATCGCACCCGATCCATCGGCCCCCGCCGCTTTGGGCGACACGTTTGCGCCGAGCGGCCGGCCCGCCCCATAGTCGCGTCAAAGGGAGCCGTTGGAATGAGGAAGGGGAGTCGACGTTTTCTTTCGGTCGTGTTGTTTGGCTCGGCCATCGGGTTGTTTCTGGCTGCCGGCGCCACTTGTACGGGGCCGGAATCCGCTCCGCGAACCAGGCTATTGATGGACGAGGGGTGGCGTTTCTTCCGGGGCAGGGCCGAGGGGTTCGTGCCGCTCCCCCAGGGAAAGACGGTTCAAACCTGGCGCTTCCGAACGAGCAAGGCGGGCGAGGCGGAAGCAGAGGAAATGGCGGCACCGGGACTTGATCTCGCCGGATGGGGGGAGGCGGCGGCCGGCGACGATGTGTTCGGGGGGCAGCCGGGCTTTGCCTGGTTCCGGGCGCAACTCGGCGCCCTGCCTCCCGGCCCCACCGGGAGACCGCGCCTCTACTTTCAGTCCGTGGACGACAACGCGACCGTCTTCCTGAACGGGGACCGGCTCGTCCACCACGAGGGTGCAGACGCTCCCTTCGAGGTCACCCTCGACTCCGGCGGCGCCTGGAACCTGGGCGGGCCCAACGAGCTCGCGGTACTGGTGGAGAACACCGACGGCCCCGGCGGCATCGCGGGGGCCTCGGTCTACAACCGTCCCGCACTCTGGCGGGACGCTCCGGAGATGCGATCCGTTGAAACCGCCGCCCTGAACTTCGACGACAGCGACTGGAAAGAGGTTCGCGTTCCTCACGACTTTGTCGTGGGAGGGGACTTCGACCCCAGGGGTGCTGACAAGCCGGGTGGGAAGAGGCCCGGCTTCAACGAACTCTGGTACGACCGGGACCACGGCTACAAGCCCAAGGGCGTCGGCTGGTACCGCCGGTCTTTCGACCTCCCGGCCGAGGACCAAGGCCGACGGATCCGGCTCGAGTTCGACGGCGTCTACCGGAACAGTGACGTCTGGATCAACGGCGAATGGCTTGGCCACCACTGGAGTGGCTACACCGGCTTCCACTACGACATCACGGACGCGGCCAACTTTGGGGGCCCGAACGTGGTGACGGTACGCGCCGATGCGGACTGGGACGAGGGCTGGTGGTACGAGGGCGGCGGGATTTACCGTCACGTCTGGCTGACGAAGCTCGATCCACTCCATGTCGGGCGCTGGGGAACTTTCGTGACCACGCCCGAAGTGACGGCCGAATCGGCCGGGGTGAGGATCGAAACGAGGGTCGTCAACGAGGCGGACCACGCGGCAGACGCCACGCTCCGCACCACTGTTGTCGACGCGGAGGGGAACACCGTCGCGACCGCGGAAGCGGTGGGGACCGTCCCTGCGGCCGGCGAACTGGAGTTCGTCCACACGATGGCGATCGAAAGCCCGGCTCGGTGGTCACTCGACAACCCTCACCTATACGTGCTCCACACCAGCGTGGAGGCCGGAGGGCGGGTGACCGACCGTACCGAGACGCCATTCGGGGTGCGGTCCTTCCGCTTCGACGGGAACGGCTTTTCGCTGAACGAAGAGCACGTCAAGATCAACGGCGCGAACGTCCACACCGACTTCGCCGGCGTGGGCGTGGCCCTCCCGGACCGGATCAACGCCTACCGGCTCGAGAAGCTCAAGGAGATGGGAGCAAACGCCATCCGCACCTCCCACAACCCGCCGGCGGTCGAGGTACTGAACGCCGCGGACCGTCTCGGAATGCTGGTTCTCGTCGAGAACCGCCACATGGGTACTTCGGACGATGTCATCGACACGGTCGAGAGCATGGTGCGGCGCGACCGGAACCACCCGAGCGTCATCGGTTGGAGCATGAACAACGAAGGCTTGCGGCAGGGCCCCGAAGTGGCCGGCGAACAGTTGCGGGCGATGCACGCTGCCATCAAGCGGCTCGATCCCACCCGGCCTACGACCGGAAACGTAGGGCCGCTGACGGGCGCCACCTCTCCCGACGAGATCGGTACGGAGCGGGATCTGATCACCTTGGCGGAAGTCATCGATGTCCGGGGGTTCGATCCGGCGAACTACGACGACTATCACGCGGCGAATCCGGATCGGCCCATGCTGGCGCTCGAGACCGGCTACGACCTCACCACCCGCGGGGTCTACGCGGACGACGAACCAAACGGCCACCACAGCTCCTACGACACATCCGCCGAGGTGACCTGGCGCCGGATCGCCGAGACGGACTACGTCGCGGGCGGGTTCGTCTGGAACGGGATGGACTACCGGGGGGAGCCGTTCCCCTTCGACTGGCCGGTGATCACCGCTCAATACGGCTTCATGGACACCTGCGCCTTTCCCAAGGACAACTACTACTACTACCGGTCCGCCTGGAGTTCCGATCCGTTCGTCCACCTGTTCCCGCACTGGAACGAACCTCCGACCGGGGAAGACGGGTTGGTGGAGGTCCGGTCGTTCAACAACTGCGACAAGGTCGAGCTCTTCCTCAACGGGGAGAGCCAGGGACGCCTGGATCGCGAGCCCTACTCGGGGCTGTCGTGGGACGTCGCGTGGGAGCCCGGATCACTCGTGGCGACGTGCTATCGGGACGGCGGGGTCGTTGCCGAAACGCGGAGGGAGACGACGGGAGAGCCGGCCGGAATCGCTCTCACGCCGGATCGCTCGACCATCAACGCGGACGGGGAAGACGTGTCGCTGGTAGAGGTCGCGATCGTGGACGCGGAGGGCCGAGCGGTCCCCACCGCCGGCAACGAAGTGCAGTTCCGTGTGGACGGACCGGGAGAGGTCATCGGGGTAGGCAACGGCGATCCCTCGAGCCACGAACCGGACCTGGCGTCCGGCCGCCGCGCGTTCAACGGGTTGGCCCTCGTCATCGTCCAGGCGGCGAAACAGCCCGGTGTGATCCGGTTGAGCGCCGAGTCTCCGGGTCTCGAAACGGCGGTCGTTGAGATCACCGCCTCCCCGGCGGCGATCCGCCCTCGGGTGCCTTAGCCGGTCCTCCGCCTCTTTGCGGAGGGTTCTACAGCTTGACGGCAAGTTGGAAAGTTGCCTGGAAGCTCCCGTCCGGATCGCCGGTAACGGTCGCCGTCTGCTGCGAGACGCCGTCGCGGAACAGGGAGTCGGTTGCGTTTCGGGTCGGGTTTTCGCCCGCTCGGCGTAGGCGCCCACCGTGTGCACTGCCGCGCTGACTTCGTCGGGAAACGCGATCTGCGAAACGCTTACCGAATGGCCGCCCACGAAAGCCTCCACATGGATGTGGGTGGCGCGTCCCGGATACCACCCGGGGTAGACGGTGGTGAACAGGGCCTGTCCGTCCGCGTCCGTCGTCTGGATCCCCCGCAGGTAGGACTCGTCCCGTTCGGTCCCGTACTGCGAATAGTCGCCGTCCGCATCGCACTGCCAGATGGAGACGGTGGCGCCGGGCACGGGAGCGCAGTCGTTGCCCGCCTCGAACACGGCTATCGACCGGAGCTTGGGCTGCCGACCGGTGATATCGACCGGAGCTTCCGCGTTATCGACCGGAGCTCGGGTCGCCGACCGGTGATATCGACCGGAGCT
>LXNJ01001079.1_pt1 | contig 16819 bp, 18 predicted proteins | sample 809081 | NCBI WGS metagenome assembly LXNJ01 (sample SAMN04870510, study PRJNA318959) | sponge metagenome | biome: sponge; feature: marine sponge reef; material: water | host: Petrosia ficiformis | place: Greece: Milos, Mediterranean Sea | collected 2013-05-29 | depth 5-7 m
GTCTCACAATCTAAATTACGAACGAGAATACAGTGGTCAGGATCAGGTGGTCCTAAGAAAGATTTTTAATGAAATGTTACGGTCCATGATGAAGAAGCTATCGAATGAGTTCAAGGAAAGAGAGCCCAAGTGATGGGCAAGAATACGGAGCGGACGCGATCACATAATCTGAATGCCGGCACCCCTAAAACAGATGTCAGGTCCAATGGTATTGGCGACAATGGAACCTGGACAATTCTTGTCTTTGTGTCTTCGTTGCTTAGTGTGAGTTCATTGTTATGAACGCGAAAATCGACATCCCAATAGAAGAGATCGCCTCCTTCTGCCAGCGGAATAGGATAAAGCGGCTGGCGCTGTTCGGCTCAGTGCTCCGTGACGACTTCACGCCGGAGAGTGATGTGGATGTGCTCGTGGAGTTCGCGCCGGGCAAGACGCCGGGACTGAAGTTCATCACCATGCAGGATGAGTTGTCGGAGATATATGGGAGAAGAGTGGATCTCCACACCTTCCGGGGGGTCGAAGGCAACCCCAATTGGTTGCTTCGGAAGGAAATACTCAGCTCAGCGGAGGCGGTTTATGAGCAGACGTGACGACAGTGTAAGCCTCGTGGATATGCTCATATACGCAAGGGAAGCCGTTGAGTTACTGGGGGAGGCAACACCGAGTGATATCGTCAAAGATCGGGTAAAGCAGTTGGCACTTACGAAATTGGTGGAGGTTGTTGGCGAAGCGGCCAGGCGTGTTTCCGAGGATACTCGCCAGCAAAACGTTTCGATTCCCTGGCCTCAAATTATCGGGCTACGATGACGTCGACCTCGAAATCCTGCGATCGATAATCCGAAACGACCTGCCGCCGCTGATCGAGCAACTGGAGTCCATCGTCATAGAGGAAGCTTAGATACACAACGCGGCCAGATGGTTGACCCCAATTCGCAAAGAACAGCAACTCGGCGACGCGACGAAAACCCCTGAAACGGGGGATAACGGACGTCAAAAAGGACATGCTTTCAGTTCACGTCCGGTGACCTGGTGTATCCTGGTAATCAGAAGTTAAATCACCTTTATCTACATGCATATATTCTGTTTTACTTCCCCGAAGAATTAGGAATCAAGGTTGAATGTGCCCGGTATATCCGAGCCGTCCAACGATCTGGCCGCGTTTCGGTGCGTTTTTGACACTTCGCCGACCCTTCGACAAGCTCAGGGTGCCGTTTCAATGATGTGTAATAACTTAAGCTGTAGGGTGCTCTTTGTGATATCCGTACCCTGGTTTCAGACGGTCGCAGCGGTCCGCGCGGCGGCGGCGAGGACGTAGAGAATCCAAAGTCCGAAGATACCCATCCCGGCAAGCTTTGCCCGAATACCCGCAACGGCCCCCAGACCCACCGCAACCAGCAGGTATTTCCACACGGCGAAGACGGTAATCATGGACAGGAAGTGGTCTGTGTAACTCCCTTTCATGGATTCAGGCACAAGCAGACCCAGGCCGACCTGCACCGATGGCGAATCCCATACCGTGGCAAGCAGCAACGTAACAATGGCGGCGGGGACGACCACGAGGGAGCTGTAGCTCACAACGGCCAGGGTCTTTTTGTACGTGGCGTCGCCGCCGAAGACGAAATTGGCGAGCGCCAGGAAAATCACCGCCTGGACGAAGATCGTCACGGCAGTCCCGATGGACGGGAGAACAACGGCGCCAAGGCTCATCATCCTTTGTGCGCTTTCCAGCGCCATCGCCCGCTGTTCTTCCGTAAGAGATTCATCTTTCGCTAACTGCTCCTGCATGGCCTGCATCCCGGCCGTCTGCGCAGCGGGCATCAGCTGGTACGCGGAAATCATGCCCACAACCACGATGAGGATCAACGGGAGATACCAGTCCCGGTGATCGGCCTGCGCGTTGACGGCGGCGAATGTCCGTCCGGGGGAGAAAAACGCCCCGATCAATCGCCCGCCTGCACCCATCTCCTTTCCGCTTTCCATATCCTGGGTCTCTGTGGATTCGTCCATTGTGCTCTCCTCCGAATGTGTTCCTCGCGAATCAAGGCTGCTTCCCCGTAGCCGGCAACGCAGAAATCCCGCCTAATATAATCTCTGTGACATATATTTCAACCCGTATACCACGCCAGGGCATACGTCTACCGGCCCGTTTACGGGTTGCGGAAGACAGGATGTTTCGCCAAAATGGGGGACTCGTGGACCCGGCCCGGTATGCGAATCTGCCATGCGAAATGAAAGGGGTGAACGGAATGTCAATCGGGAAACAGCGAAGCCGATTTGTCAGCGCGGCGATGCGGTCGAACGCGGTAGCGAATGCAGCGAAGTGTAACTGGGCGCGCGAACAGCAGGAACGCGCGGTTGCGGCCGCCGAAGCGTGGGTGGGCCGTACGGACGATGCGTTGTGGGAAATGGTTACGGCACAGGAGTTACCGCGGACGATCTATACGAACGAAGGCGTGACCTATAAAGGCCAGCAGCCATACTGCCCCGGCTGCGGGGAGGAGGCGCCGGCGAAGTCGGGGCGTGAGTGGTGGGAATTCGACGACGCCAGGCCGTGGAAGATCTGGTGCGAGCACTGCAAGGAAGTCTATCCGAAGAACGACTTCGGGGCGTTTTACCGGACGGCCCTGGACGCGCACGGGATGTTCCGGCGGGAGTTGGGCGACCGGTCGCTGCTCTTCAATGCCGATCATCCAAATCCGTCGGACCCCCTGCACGAACGCTACGTCGACGACGGATACGGGATGTTCGATGAACAGGGAAACCGGCACGACGTGATCGCATACTACAATTTCGAAGCCGTGTGGCGACGGATACAGCGAGGCGTTGCCGCACTGGCCGACGCGTACTCGCTGACCGGGGACAGACGATACGCCCATAAGGCGGGCGTGCTGTTGGACCGGATCGCCGACGTCTACCCCGAAATGGATTATATGCCGCTGCACGAACTGGGATTTCAGCACAGCCAGGGCGGCTCTGGCAGAGGCCGCATCGAGGGCTGTATCTGGGAGACCTTCGTTGCGCAGGGCCTCGTCCGAAGCTACGATCTCATTTTTGACGGCATACAGGACGACGATGACCTGGTGGCGTTCTGCTCGGACAAAGCCGGACGATTCGCCCTGGGGGACAAGAGCAGCATTGGCGCAATCTGTGGCCACGTCCACAACCATCTGTTGCTGGAAGCGCTCGCATCGGTAAAGGATGGCCGGATCAGCGGCAATACGGGCATGAACCACTCCTCCCTGGCAACCGCTGCAATCGCGTTGGACGACCCGGAGTTAACGCCGCAGTGGCTGGACTGGCTGTTCCATCCGGGTTTTCCAGGGGAACACGCCGCCCGGAATGACCCGGTGACCTGGGTGTTGACCGAGGGGCTCGACAGAGACGGCATGGGCGGCGAGTGCGGCGGCTACGGACTTATCTGGACCCGGCACATGCGGGAACTGGCGCAGATTCTGTCCGCCTGGCCTGAGTATACGAAACACAATCTTGTTGCGGACTACCCCAAGCTCAAACAGGCTTTTCTCGTGGAGTCACGGCTGAACGTGCTGGACGGAATGATGCCCAATACGGGCGACAGCGGCGCCGTTGGCGCATGGGGCAGGCAGGGAGATGCCGCGACCTATGTCCGGGCGTACAGGCTGTACGGGGACCCGCGTTTCGCGGCTCTGGCGTGGCACGAGCATGCCGCTCACGGGTCCTCACTGCGTCTGGATGACGACATATACCGGGAGGACCCGGATGCACTGATCCGAGAGATTGAAGAAACCGGACAACAGGAGATGGGCAGCCTGACCAGCGAGCACTTCGGCCGGTACGGGCAGGCGCAATTACAGACGGGAAGTCCGCACAACGGTCGCGCGGTGTTCATCCACTACGGGCAGGAAAAGGGTCACTCTCACCACGATTCCCTCAACCTGGGACTGCTGGCGAAAAACGTGGCGATGATTCCGGATCTCGGCTATCCCGAATATACGGGTACATGGCCGAAACGGCACGCGTGGACGGCCAACACGGTCAGTCACAATACGCTGCTGGTGGGAGATACCAGGTCTGCATACAGTCCGGGCGGGCAGATCGAGTACTTCGCCGTTGAACCCCCGTTGCACGCGATACAGGTGGATGCGCCAGACGCCTATGAGGGCTTGCAGACCTACCGGCGCACCGTTGCCCTGGTCGACGTGGACAAGGACAACAGCTACGTGCTGGACGTGTTCCGTGCCCGGGGCGGGACCAATCACCGCTTGTCCTGGCACGGAGCGGCGGAAACGGCGCAGACCACCGGCATCGGACTTTGCGAACAGAAAGGCGGCACTCTGGCGGGTCCCGATGTCCCGTTCGCGAAACTGGACGGCGAAGACGCGGACTTCTACAAGGAGAGCGGCTTCACGTACCTTTACGACGTGGCCCGCTCCGCCGGGTCCGTGCAGACTCCGTACGCCGTCGACTGGAAGATCGAAGATATCCGGGGGCGGATTCCTGAAGGCGGCGAACCTCACCTTCGCCTTCACGCGCTCACCCCCTGTGACGAGGTCGCGCTGGCGACGGGAGATTCGCCCCGCCGGCTGCAGCGGCCCAGATATCTCATCCAGAGCAGGCTGGGCGAGGAGTTGCAGAGCCGGTTTGTCAACGTCCTGGAACCCTACGATACCAATCCGTTTATCGTTCGGGTAAGCGAACTGGAGGTAAGACACAACGGGGATGCCTGCGCGGCCGCCGCCGTGGCCGTGGAACTGGCCGATGGTCGCACGGACGTCCTGATCAGTTGCGAGGAGACGATGGAAGTCGAGGTGGAAGGCGGCATCAGATTCAACGGGATGTTCGGAATGATCCGCCGGGTGGGCGATGAGGTACAATTGATGCGCGTGATCGGCGGCACACTCCTGGCGCTCGGTGACGTGACGCTGACCGCGGAACGGGCCGCATGGCGCGGGAGGGTGGCGAAGACCGACGCGTCCGACCCGCGAACAATCTGGTTGTCCTGGATCCCCCCCTGCCGGCCGGTCCCAACCTGGCCGGTCGCACGATCCATTTCATCAACGATCTGCCGATGGACACGAGCTACAGGATCGCGGCCGTAACAAAAAACGGGGTCTCGACAGGAGACATTACGATCGTCAGGGGACTCAGAGACGGCGCCAATCTCGCCAGCGGGTACACGTACCTGGTCAATCCCGGGGACGAATACGTTGTACCGACAATCGTGACGCGCGGAGATATGGGCTGAATCTCCTCACACAAAGACACGAAGACGCAAAGGAAGGTGAGACGGAAGACGGTAGAGAACCTCAACTCGATCCATAGATCATCGATACGGTATCGCGACATCAAATCACGACACTCGGAGACGTGGGCTGAATCTCCTCACACAAAGACACGAAGACACAAAGGAAACCACGGACTATAGACAATATGGGAGAGGAAACAGTAAGATAGATGAATGAAAACGAAATAGGTGCAATGGTCGTGAATTGTGCGGTCCGCCTCCATAGAGATCTTGGCCCAGGCTTGCTTGAATCGGTCTACGAAGTGATTCTGGCAAAGCAGCTTCAGACGGCTGGCCTGAAAGTTAAAGTGCAGGCGCCAATACCAATTGAGTTCGAAGGGATGCGATTCTCCGAAGCATTTCGCGCGGATATAATCGTCGAGGGCCGCGTCATCCTGGAGCTAAAATCGGTTGAGAAGATCACGAGGGCACACAGGAAGCAAGTCCTGACCTACCTCAAGTTGACCGGTATGAAGCTCGGCTTTATTCTGAACTTTGGCGCTGCAACCATGAGAGAGGGCATCGCCCGAATTATCAACGGCACCATAACGTAGACCGCCATCGATTTAGACCATATGTACTGGTTAAATGCGCCGTGTGTCCCCTTGGCCATCTCACCAGCAACGTCCTCTGACCCTTCTTGCATTTCTCCGTGTCTTTGTGTCTTTGTGTGAGAAGAGGTTTGTCGATTCCCTCACCCCATCCGCCCATAGTCCTCACGAGTAATCTCGAAGTCCAGCACCTTCCCGCCGTCGACCTCCCGCGCGACAGTCAATCCGAGCGACCGCCACAGCGCTGCCGATCTCGCGTTGCCGGTGCGCACGTCCATCGGACAGAAGCGGTCGATCCTCAACTCTTCAAACGCATACGCCATCAGACAACGCACCACCTCCTTGCCGTACCCCCGACCCCACAACGACTTGTCCCAGATCCCGATCGGCATGCGCATCACCTTCTCGCCCGGGACTTCCCCCCGCTTCAGGTTCATCCACTGAAGACACGTTTCGCCGATGGTGCGGCCGCTCGCTTTCTCGACAATGGCAAACAGAAATCCCTGTTCCGCCATCGCCCGGGCCGCGCCTTTGAGATAGTCGCTCGTGACCGGTTCGTCCGGCGGGTCCACTTCCATTGCGGTCAGGAAATCGGGGTCCTGATAGAACGGAACCGCCAGATCAAAGTCCGCTTCCTCAAACGGCCGCAGCCTCAGCCGCGCTGTTTCCAGATGAAGGTTGTGACCCGCAAAATTATCCATTCTCATGATTGAATCTTTCTCTGATCTCGCGGTCCGTGCGGAGTCTCAATCCGTAGCCGAAAACGCCATTTCCATCCCGTCTTCAACGTCCACGGTCACGCGCAGAACGCCCGGTCGGACAACGGAGGCGGGCATGGCCTGGTTGTTTACGCGAACCCTGGGATACCGGCACCACGCCGCGGGCACGTCCGCGTCCAGGGTGAGGGCGCGGCACGTCACCCGGTCGGACAACCCTTCCAGGTGCAGACGATAGCGCTTTTCATCGGCGGTTTCAGCGAGGGCAGTGACTGTCGTATGGCGTCGGGTGAGATGGTAGAAGATGGCTTCCTCGGGCACGGCGCACCACACGTCTTCCCCACCTTCCTCGACGACGGCATCAAATCGGCGACGAAGCTGGTCGGCGGTGCAGTCCTTGTTACGATGGACCACTTCGTCCAGCGGACAGTGGCAATAGTCGATAATCCATCCGCTGTCCGCCTGCGCATGGCGTATGTTCCGGTACGGATCGAATTCGCTGTAGAACGGTTCGTAAAACTGGTCGTGCAGCGCCGTGCGGTTCAGCCAGAAGAGTTCGTTTCCGGGACGGTTGAGCGCATCCGTCAGGCTCATCGCGCCCAGGTAGCCGTATTCGCGGCAGGCATCCAGGACATGATCGGCCATGTTCGTATTGTTCCCGGGCGAACAGTAGAGGTTCACCGGTCCATCGATGGCGTCCTCCAGTACCTGCCTGGCTTTCCGCAACTCCCGGTCCACCATATCCGGCCGGATCACTTCGTGGCTCCATGAGTGGTTGCCCACACCCCAGCCGCGGTCGACCATCTCCTTCATTTCCTCTCCGGTCATATGCCGGAAACCGTTGTAGCTGGATGCGCCGAGTTGCCGGATTTCGCCAATATGGCCCGCGACCGCCTCCATGTGTCCCGGTATACCGAACGCTTCATGGATCGGCACGGCGCGTTCGTGGAGTTCGATCAGGGCTTCGTCGTACGTAATGGAGTAGACCCATTTCTTTCCGTGTTTCCAGTCACAGATTCTCAGCGCCATTGAATCTTCCTTTCTTCGCCTTTTATCTGACAACCTGCACGCCCCTGATCCGTTCACGCTGCGATACAGGGATTCTTCATCGCTTTCTTCATCCTGCAACCACGCCGATGTCGAGCCTATCAATTGCGTTCCGGTTTCACGGCCCCCATGAATGCCTCGAAGGTGGTGCTGAACCCGATCTTCCATTCGAATATGTGGATGCCGTAGCGCGTGGCAAGGCGCTCGTCAAAGGTATCCGGACGTTCCACGCCCACAGTCCCGTCGCGCATCAATATACAGCGGTACCCGCGTGAGAGCATCGCCTGCCCGCCGCCCTCGGAGCCCAGAACGCACATATCCGCCGCGAAACCCGTGTAGATGAGGGTGTCGATGTCATTGTCTTTCAGATATGCGTCCAGGGTGTCGGTGTAAAAGACCATGGGCTCGTCACCGACGGGAGACACGATTTCGGACCGTCGCATCTTCGCGAGCGGGGAGTGCTTCATATAGTCGGGGCCGTGGGCGCGGTCCATCAGTTCCTTCTGGCGGCCGGTGGGCTTCCAGACGTTCTTCTTGTCCCGCCTGGACGGAATGTGCGGGTATTGTTCGTCCATCCAGTCGGCTTCAACGTGTACCACGGGAAGACCGATCGCCCGTGACGCGTCCATGGCCGGGCGCATCACCTCGCACATAATGCGGTATCCCTCGGCTGTGGCCTCCGGCCAGCCCAGGTCCACGCAATAGTCCATGTTCAGGGGTGGGCCATCGGGGCAGCCGATATTCCAGCAATGCATGCCGATCAGGGCCGTTCGTCGGATGGGTAACTCGAACGTGACCGACTCGTAACCGGGGTTGTCAATCGGCAGAGCGCGGTAATAGCGTGCGTCCAGCTGGATGGTTGCGGAATCGGACATTGCAAATGCCTCACGGAAACGAGTACCGCGGAGGAGGATCGAACGGATTGCACCGCGTGTTCCGTGTCTCAACGCATCGGTCCGCGGCCCTCGATCATTATGTCTACGGGGTGGGAGAGGAGGACCAGGTCTTCGATATCAAACTGCTCGAGCAGGCCGAAACAGAACGGGACGGGCTCCTGCGTGTAGTCCACGCTCCAATCGATGAGACGCCGGAGCGTATCAGGCAGATTGGCGCTCAGTGCGTCGATGCCGCCGGGTCGCAGCGCTGCCGCGCAGATGGCAATCAGGCTTGTGGAGAGGCCCTGGGCGGTAATATTCAGCCTTTTCCTGCCGGTGTACGATTCGATCCAGCGCCGGAGCGCCAGCAACTGGGCGGTACAGATGCCCAGGGGGCGGTCGCCGGCCGCGGAGATGCATTCCATAAACAGGTAATGGTAGGCGCCGTCCGCGATAACCTGTTCGCCGAAAGCCAGCAAGTCGGCAACGAATACGCGTTTGTTCGCATCAAGCGCTCTTTCAACAGCCCTGGCAGCGCCCGCCCGGCCGCTTTCCGGGAGAATGAGAAGAACGCCGTTCGAACCCTGCGGGCGGAATTCCGTGACGGGCACATTCCAGCTTTCCATCTCCAGGAGATGGTGCGAGATCTGAACTCCGGCAACCGTTCGGGCTTTGCGCACGGAACGTGCGGCGACGGCGTATGCGGACGGAAGCCGTAACACGCTGGCGAGGCGTCGTCGGTCCTGCTGTTTTGTACCCGTGGTCGATCGTTTCACGGGCAGGCGCCCTGCGAGTTCGGCGGCGATCGAGAGGAACGTGGGGTTGTCCGGCGGCAGCCCCACGTTGAGTTCCCACTCGGAGCGTATTTCGTCGTCGCAAGGTAGATCCTCGGTGCAGATATCCAGGTCCCATGATTTCTTCAGAAATTCGTAGAGTTGCTCGCGGATATCCTTCTCGTAGTTATGGGTGCCCGGATCTTCGTTGGCGTAGAATCCGATGCGATCCGGCGCGCCGAGCCGTTCGTAAACCCGTCGTGCGGGCGTATACAGGGCCGGGCGCATGAATTCCGGGCGGAAAATACCGTCATTGACGCTGTGTACGAGCAGCGCTGGACGGGGCGCGAACATGGCGGTGAGCGTATCGTAGTCGGCCACGGTGCACAGATCCACCGGCGTCTGTTCCAGGTCGCCGTGGTCCTGCCATCGCCTGGTCGCACGGTGCCAGATCGGGGAATGCCCGGAGACCGGCACGGAGACGCCGATGCGTTCGTCCAGTGCGGTGAGCACGGCCGTCTGCCACCCGCCGCCCGAAAGACCGGTCATGGCCACCCTGTCAGGGTCGGCGTGTTCGTGGGCCAGCAGAACGTCCAGGCCCCGTTTCATGGCCAGGTACATGGCGCTGACGCCGGCTACGCCGCACAGGTCGACGTGGGCCTGGTGCATGTGGTTGAGCGAACCTTGAAGTTCGCCCATGCCAATGAATTCGAAATTCAGCGCGAGCATGCCGCGTTTGGCCAGGTTGACGCACCGCGCCTGCTTGTAGTCCATGGCCTTGCCGCCCCGATGGTGTCCGTTGGGGTTGAGCACGACCGGTATCTTTCCTCGAAGATTCTCGGGCTCGTACAGCAGCGCGGGGATCCGCATGCCCGGATAGCCTTCGTAATGGCATTTCCGAATGCGGTAGCCGCTGCCCTTGAGAACGCCCTTCCAGCGGACGTCCGGCGGGCGATCGTTGACGTCCGGGTCGAGTCCGGTCAGGTAGACTTTCTTGAGGAGTTCCCGGCGGATCCTGGCGGTTCGCTTATGCCACTCCTCGGGAGACGCCGGCATTTTCAAGCGCGGCAGCTTTTCCGCGTAATAGTCCATCATGATGCGGGTATGCCGGTTGCGCAGGAGATTGCGCGAAAGCGCGTATGCGATCTGGTTGGGCGCGAGAGACATGGACTGGGTTCCCGGAAGGCCGGGCGCAAGGGGTTCCGGCGCGCGTGCCGGTCAGTTCAGCGAATAGGTCTCGTACGGGTTCTGACAGGGGTTGTTCTTGCTCACGTGCATGCGGCCTGCATCGGTTTCGATAATCACGGAGAACGTGGTTGCCCAGTACCCTGTCGTGGGATGATCGTTGGGATGGCGACAGATGGACGTGGGGTGGTCTTCGTGATCGCTCAGGGCGGCCTTCAGGCTCTCGATAGCAAAGGGACGTTCCATTTCACTGAAGAGTTTCTGGATCCGGATTTTGCGGCCGCCGGACTGGATGAGTTCGGGGAAGACGTCGTTGTTGTGCGCCAGCTCCGGATGTTCGCAGTGGTTGGTATGGGTCACCAGGCCCACGCCGTCGTCCCGGATCACGTGCACGTTTTCCAGCGTCACTTCCAGGTCCGCCGGCCCCTGCGGCGTTGAGAGGATGATGTTGGCGGGGATGGCCCGCCTCGCCCTTCGCACCGCATGCACGGCGTCTTCCAGAGTGGCGGTCTCGTAAATACCCCGGACCGTGAAGTAGTGCGGCACACCCACAGGACGAGCGGGCGCGGGCAGGGTATTCAGGCAAAGCCCGATACCCTCGCTGTTCAGGCCGATGTAGGCGATGATGCCGGCCTGGGTGACGTTCAGGATGGCGGGCTTTCCCGTTGGTCGGCGGGTGAGGACAATGGTATAGGGGTTCAGCCCCGGGTCGTTGTCCCAGTTCTGGCCCACAATATCGCCGCTCCCTGCTGGGGCGTTGAGAGAAAATGAAGTGCAGCCGGAATCCGCTTCCGCCTGAAGCTGATTGCGGACCTGAAGCATCATGAGATCGTCCAGCGAGACACCGGAGGACTCGGACGCGCCGCGCATCTCGTCGAGCATGTGGGGCGCGTATCCCTCAACGTACGGGATACAGTCTCTGGCGACGGCCATCGCCCGCTCAACGGAGACGCTGACGCTCTTGTTCACACGTTCAAGGGCGATTTCCGCAAAGCCCCGTATTTCCTCGCGGGCGGCCTCGCCGATCTGGCGCCCCATCTCAAACGCCGAACCGGCGACTTCGATCTCACGGTAACGTGTGTTTGACATTGGGACCTCCTCGGACCCTGAAGGCGGGTAGAGGGGAGACGGAAGACGGTAGAAGAAATCCTTGCCCGGTTTGTTATTCATCCTTGCCTCCGGCACGAGAAGAAACCTCACGAGGCAGGCAATCTCTCCCCTCTCCCGTCTTACGTCTCACCCGGTGGTCAGGCGGCCGGGTGAAGCGTGGTCCTCTACCGTCTCACGTCTCACCGCCTTTAAAAGAAGGACCAACGCTCGGTTTTGTGCGTGTACCGCACTTCGTCGTTTGCTTTTTGGCTGACGGCTAAAAACTGATGGCTGAAAGCTGCTGTTGCCTCTTTTCGAGGTGCAGCGTCTACGCGCGATTTCGATCGGCCACTTCCTTCACGACGTGCGCGGCGAGTTCGCAGTGTTCGGGTTGATAGCGTTCGCAGAACGACGACCAGCGAACGAAGGATTCCAGGAAGCGCTGTGCATTGGGGCAGGTATCCCCGTTGTACGAATAGTCCCTGGAAGCCGGTGGCATCGAATAGGGATACAGCTTCTTTTCCGCTTTTTCGTGAAGGAAGGGCAGGGCCGGCGGCATCAGGTAATAACGTCCCGTGCCCGCGCCGGGGATACCGCCTTCCGCGACCTGTTGCGCAAACGCGTCCGGGGTACATGTGAACGCGTCCGGATCGACACTGAATCCGGCCATCCAGCAGGAGTAGACATTCATATAATCAGGAATCGGAAGCGGGGTGATGCCCGGGATTTCTTCCAGTTTTTCGGCCAGCAGACGGATCATCCGGTCGCGCTGTTCCACGTTCGGACGGATGATCTCAAGCTGTGCCAGGGAGACGGCGGCGGTGCATTGGGGCATACGGTGCGCGAATCCGGGCACAACGTGCTGCCGCCCGAATCCCTCGAGCATCTGTCCGCCGCGGCTGTGGCCGATGAAGCGCATGCGCTCGGCCAGGTCGCCGTCGGCTGTAACCACACAGCCACCGATATCCGATCCCATGGTTTTCTCTGAGTCGAAAGAGAAGGCGCCGGCATTGGAAAGCGACCCCGCGAACCTCCCGTTGTATTCACCGAAGACGGCCTGACAGGCGTCCTCATAAACGATGAGACCGTGTTTTTCCGCCAGTTCGACAATGGGATCCATATCGCAGATGGTCCCGGTCATGTGCACAACGAGAATGGCGCGCGTACGGTCCGTGATGCACGGCGCGATGGTTTCGGCGCTGCTGACCACGGTACCGGCGTCCGTATCCGCAAAAACGGGTATGTAGTTCTCCCTGATGATGCCCTGCACGGTGCCATAGTCCGTTACCGAACTGACGATGATCTCATCGCCCGGATTGAAGTCCAGCGCGCAGGCCAGAACGGCCAGGGCGGGCGTACAGCCGGGCGTTGCAATGCAGTGTTCCACGCCCATTTCTTCGGCGAATGCGTCTTCAAACCTCCCGATCATGTTGCACGTCAGACCCGATTCGACCACCTCGTGGAGATAGGACGTCGCATTGGGTCCGATGGTGCGCGGAAAGGGCTGGGGCAACGTGCCGGCCAACCCCGCGGCGGCGTCCGCGCCGTATCTTGCACGTTCGACGGTCATCGTCAATCCTTTCCGGCAGTTGAGGGCTACTTCTTCTGCGCGGCGTGCATTTCCTTCGAAAAGACGTGGGGTTGTATTTCGCCGTTCGTGGCGTCGATCATCCCCTGGACGTATTCGACGGTTTTCTGAATCGCGGCTTCAACCAGTATCTTCCCCAGTTCTTCGGTCGCTTTCATAGGCTCCCGGGCTTCCTGGTTCTGCATGGCATCGTGCCGGATGTTCTCCGGACAGATGACCATGGCCATGGCGGTTTCGTACTCGCCCGCGTGGCCGGGGACCCTGCTTGTGCAGTGTTGCTCGGCGATTTCACGACTCAGGTTCCAGTAGGAATGAAACTGCACGTTGGCTTCCGGCGCGGTGAGTTGAAAGAACAGTTGCCACTGCCGGAGGATGCCCATCATGGGTGCCTCGTTACCGCCGTGTCCGTTGAGGATGAGCACGTTATTGACGCCATGGCGCACCATGCTCTCCACGGCGTCGAAAAGTACCGCCAGCCAGCTACCGGGCTTGGCGGTAACCGTTCCCTTGTGGATCATATGATGTTCGGAGATACCAACCGCCATCGGCACGTTCACGACAACATTGGGGTAGAGCCGTCTGGCGGCTTCGGTGGCCACGTAGGTCGCCGCTCGGATATCGTATTCCATGGCCAAGTGCTCGAGGTGCTGTTCATTGCTCCCCGTAGGGATGATGGCGGTCCCGAATCGACCGGCTTCCAGGGCTTCCCGGAATTCCCTGCGGGTGAATTTGGCAACGGCGACTTCCTGGTTGGGCATATCAAATCTCCTTTTCGAACCTGGTCTGCTGTTCACGCTTCGGTGTACCGCCGCCTGCGCACCGCAATAAAACGACTATGGAAAAAGGTTCCGCGTAGAACGGAGATGGGGCGTATGCACCATCCGGAAAGTGAAATCGGGTTCAGACCCCTGTCTTGAGCCGGGCAAAGTGGATGGTGTCATCCAGTACTATGAGCGCCAGATAGGTCGTGACGTCTGTGCGGGATGAATCCAGACTCGCGATTACGCCGCGGAACCAGGTGCGCCGCTTCTCGTTCCAGGGCTCGATTGTAGCGATATCGCGGTTGAAATTGCTGATCTCGGAACCGGACCTGCCGTGGTTCTTTTCAAGCCACGCAAGTATCTCTTCATCGGCACGTCCCGCCCTGATAAGATCGGTAAAGTCGCCCATGGAAAACCCGAAAAACTCCGCGATCTTCTTGTCCAGTCCGGATTCTTCCGCGTACTTGTACTGGCCCAGCAGATGGTGGATTGCCGCCCTGCCCTTGTCGATCATCCGGGCCAGGCCGAAAAGACCGCCCACGGAAACGTCATAGGGACTTCTTGGCGGATGGCGAGTGAGATCCACAACACCGAACGACGCTTCGTCGTCCACGTCGAGCAAGTCGAACCACGTGGTGATGTCGGTCCGGTTTGGCGCGGCGTTCGCGAGCGCCGCCTTGAAGATCGCACACTCCTTGATGTCTTCCGGACCCTTATTGGAGATTCGATGGTTGAATTGCGAAATCTCGCCTGAGTGTGCGCTGGTGTGTTCCTGAACCCAGTCGCCGAGTTCCAGGTCGTTCGGATTGAGGTACGCGGCTTCCTTGAAGTCCTCCGCCGTAAAGCCGACGAAGTCGATGATGGCCTGGTCGATCGGGCAGTTGTAGATATACTCGCCGGGGGTCCCGGCCCTGTCCGCACGGGCCTTGTCCGCCATTCGGGCGAGGCCGAAGATCCCCGCGACGTCCCTGCGGTAGGGTGACCGGGGAGCTCTTTGCGAGAGGTCCACGTCTCTGAAGCCGGCCCAGTCGTCCAGTTCGATGGACTGGAATACGGTGACGATGTCGGTTCGACCGGGCGCGTATTTCTCGATACGATCCTTAAGACGCTGTTTACCGGCTTCATCGTCGGGTTCGCGCTGGAGATGATGCCGATTGAAGGTGTCGATCTCAGCGTCCGTCCGGTCGGAAACCTCCCGGATCCAGCGCCCCAGGTCCTCGTCACCGTGGCGTCCGGCGGCGTCGGCGAAGCCGTCGTGTGAGACGCCCAGAAAATCCAACAGGATTTTATCCAGACCCGAATCGTCGCCGTACAGAAATTCACCCAGCGTCCGCTTGTTGTATGCGCGGGCCTTGTCCGTCATACGGGCGAGGTTGACGATTCCGGCTATCGAGACATTGGACGGACGGCGAGGCGGCTGGCGAGTCAGGTCCACATGGATTCCTTTCTGTGCTACAAACGAGTTTTCCAGTTCTACCAACTTGTGAGAATTATGGGATCTATCTCATATGTCGTTCACTATGACCCACACGTTCGCAACCATTCTCAATCGCACGAGCGATCTCGCTCAGGTCGTCCCTGTCGATTTTTCCTGCAAACCTTAGCAGGTGTTTCCCCGGCAGGCCCGTCAGTTGGTCATTCGCCAATGAACGTGCGAATGCCAGCACGCGTTCCTGTTTCGGCGTATCCAGCTTATGTGCCTCTTCAAGGATTTCCTCTAATATAGATGTATCTGCCATGGGTTCACTCCAACTTCAAGATGCCGAGATTCAACGTACGTTGACGGCGCAACTTGGGTTTGCAATGGAGGCAGGCGAAGAATATCCCTTGAATGGATTTACCTGGTGCGAATCCGTACTCGCCCTGACTCTACAATCGCTAACTTCCCACGAAGTAAAGGAAAGTTCTGCAATTGTTCAAGGAACGAAGATAAAAGGCGCTCGATGAATGACGACGTCGCGTGCCGAGGCAAACGCATGATGACGATGCCATGATACTTCGACGGTAGATAGCGGCGAACGTCGGCAAACCCAAGGTCGCCACTCAACAAGCAGAGTCTCTCATCGCGTGCGTATTGGACGATCTCCTCATCGCTCGCGCTCATCATGCCAATATCACGCACATCCACGGCTTCGTGGCCGTACTGGGCAATCACTTGAGAAACAGATCGCGGAAGATCCGCATCAACAATAAATCGCACGTCGATCAGGACCGTGGTAGAGAATGTGTCTCTTCGTGCTCGATCAACTCCTCGGCATATGCAAGCGCCGCTCTCAGGTCTTCGTCTGTGATAGCATATTCCTCACAGACCTCGTCCGGATCAGACCCGCCCGCGAGACTCCCAATGACTCTATGCACAGGTACTCTCGTTCCCTTGATGACCGGTTTGCCATGCCGTATGGCGGAATCAATGATAATGCGATTGTTCATATTACGGCCTCCTCCGGTTGCGAGGAATATGCGATATGCGCCCTTTCTCGCACATACAACATCAATAGCCATTAGAGCCACTGGCGAACGACCAGGCGATGCCCGAATGATTGCAATTCCCGTACTCCAGGATTGGATCTGATTCTCGTAGCGCAATCCGCCAGCCCAAACAGTACAGATCGCGCATCCGTAAAAACTACGCAAACCCCCATGCAGTGTCAAGGAACGTGGGAGGTCTCAATTGCAGCAGCAGCAGATTCGTTTCACTCGGCGTTCCGGCTGCAGCCAATCGCCAGGCCATCGCAGTTGCATTTCGTGATGCTCGCGCAGCCTTTCTCCTGTTACGCGGTGATTGCTACGTCAACCCCTTCCCTTGGATTCAGAAGGGGACCACGCACACCGCGCTCGATCCTGGCGAACGCATCGTGGTTGTGTATACTCTCGAAGTTTCTGCTGGCGACGTATAACCAGAGGATTTTGCCTGCATGCAAGAGGCCCAAAAGGTCCTTTCCAATGTCCCTGACCATGTCCTCGACGAATC
>LXNJ01001080.1_pt1 | contig 16819 bp, 14 predicted proteins | sample 809081 | NCBI WGS metagenome assembly LXNJ01 (sample SAMN04870510, study PRJNA318959) | sponge metagenome | biome: sponge; feature: marine sponge reef; material: water | host: Petrosia ficiformis | place: Greece: Milos, Mediterranean Sea | collected 2013-05-29 | depth 5-7 m
CTTCCTCTTCTCCCCGCCGGTGCTCAAGGCGGTGGAGCTTCTCGAGGCGGGGATCATCGGCGAGCCGCTGGCGGTCCGCCTCAAGAGCAACAGCGGCTACAGCCCCGAGGCCTGGGCGGTGCCCTGGCCGGCACTCGCCTGGCGCTTGAACCCCGAGACCTGCGGCGGCGGGCCGCTCACCTTCGACGACGGGCACCACAAGTTCGCCCTCGCCTGGTTGCTGCTGGGCCAGCCGGCGGAGGTTCACGCCTGGATCGGGGCCACGGACGTCCTGGGTGCGGTGATCGACTCCCCGTCGCTCATCTCGATGCGTTATGACGGAGGCGCGGTGGGTTCGCTGGAGGTCGTCCATTCGCCCGAGCTGCTGATCGGCGGCACGACGCACTACGCGCAGGACGACCGCATCGAGGTGACCGGCACGCGGGGCGTGCTCTGGGTGAACCGGGGCCACGGTCAGATCGGCGATCCCGCCCCCGTCGTCAGCTACGCCGACGGGCACCTCCAGACCTACGACTGCGAGGGGGGTTGGGAGCACTCCTTCACCGCTGCAACCCGCAGCCTGCTCGACGCCTTGGCAACCGGCGGCCCGCCGACGCTGAGCCTCGCCGAGGGTCGCGACGTGCTGGCGGTGGCACTGGCGGCTCAACGCTCCGCCTCCTCCGGTGCGGCGGTCGCCGTGGAGGCACCCGTCGGGCGCGCGCACAGCACCGTACGGGCCTCGCTACCGTCGCATGACGCCGCCCGGCGCGGCGACCCATCACTATCCCAGCAAGGTGACACCCCATGACCCCACGTACCGCAGGTTCCCTGATGACCGGCCTCGACGTGCTCGAGGCGCTGAGTGGCCTGCCCAGTCCCGTGGGCGTGAGCGAGTTGGCCCGCCGCGTGAACGCCGACAAGGGCAACGTGCACCGCCTGCTGGCGGCGCTCGAGCACCGCGGCTACGTCCGGCGGATCGACGAGACCAAGACGTACACCCTGGCAGCCGGCGTGGTGCAGCTGGCCGGCGGGCTGCTGCGGAACATGGACCTGGTGACCCAGGCCCGGCCGCTGATGCGGGAGCTGGTCAACCTCACCGGCGAGTCGGTCCACCTAGCGGCCCGCACAGTCACCGGCGGCGTGTACATCGCCCGGGAGCGGCTGGCCCGCCGGGTCACCGTGGAGACCGAGATCGGCTCGCCGGTCGTCGTGCACGCCACGTCCACCGGCAAGGCGCTCTACTGCCGGGCCGGTGCCGCCGAGCTGCACGAGCTCCTGGGATCCGACGAGTTCGAGGCCTTCACGCCGTCCACGATCACCTCCGTGGAGGACCTGCTCACCGACCTGCGCCGCACCGCGGCGCGGGGCTACGCACTCGACAATGAGGAACTCAGCGCCGGCGTGCGCTGCGTGGCCGCGCCCGTGGTGGACATCAGCGGGTCGGTCCTGTCCTCCATCGGCATGTCCGGGCCGGCCTCGCGGCTCGACGACGAGCGCCTCCAGAAGTGCGCCGCCCTGGTGTGCGATGCGGCCCGGACCCTGTCGGAGCAGATCGGCGGCGTGTGGGACTTCCCCTCACCCGTCGCTGATTCTCCCGACGCAGATTCGCCGGACGCAGATTCGCCGGCCGGGACCTGAGCCGGCAGAGGGAGACGGGCATTGGCACGAGTGGCGCTGGACCGGGTCAGCAAGGTCTACCCCAACTGGTTTCGAGCCATCGAGGACCTGACCCTCGAAGCCGCCGACGGCGAGTTCCTCGTCCTCGTCGGCCCCTCGGGGTGCGGCAAATCCACGGCCCTGCGGATGATCGCCGGCCTGGAGTCGATCACCGCCGGCACGCTGCGGATCGGCGACCGGCTCGTCAACCGGGTGGAGCCCAAGGACCGCGACATCGCGATGGTCTTCCAGGACTACGCCCTCTACCCGCACATGACCGTGGCGGAGAACATCGGCTTCGCGCTGAAGCTGGCGAGGGTGCCGAAGCACGAGCGGCGGCAGCGCGTCGCCGAGGCGGCGCGCATCCTGGAGCTCACCGAGCAACTCGACAAGCGGCCCGGGGCGCTGTCGGGTGGGCAGCGCCAGCGGGTCGCCATGGGGCGGGCCATCGTGCGCAAGCCGGCCGTGTTCCTGATGGACGAACCCCTCTCGAACCTCGACGCCAAGCTCCGCGTGCAGATGCGCACCGAGGTGGTGCGGCTCCAGAGCCATCTGGGGACCACGACGATCTACGTCACCCACGACCAGACCGAGGCGATGACGATGGGACACCGGGTGGCGGTGCTGAAGGACGGCCGGCTGCAGCAGGTGGACACCCCCCAGCATCTCTACGACCGGCCGGCCAACGTCTTCGTGGCCGCCTTCATCGGTTCGCCTTCCATGAACCTGTTCGCCGCCGTGCTTTCCGGGCCCGACGAGTCCGGTGATCCGCTGCTGCACCTCGGCAGTCACCGCTTCGCCGTGCCGGCCGCCGTGGCGGGTTCCCGCCCGGGACTCGCCGGGTACCGGGAGGTCATCGTGGGCATCCGGCCCGAGGACATCTCCGATGCGTCCCTGACCGGTGGCGACGGGCCTTCGCTGCCGGTGACGATCAACCAGGTGGAGGCGCTCGGCTCCGAGCTGATCGTCTACTTCCACCTGGACGCCCGCACCATCGACGCCGGCGATCCCGACGCCGCTGACGAGTCGATCCTGCGAGAGGCCAACACCGTGGCCCGGCTCGACCCGCGCAGCCGGGCCCGGGCGGGCGAGGAACTCCGCCTCACGGTGGATCCGCTCCGGCTGCACTTCTTCGACCCCGCCACCGGCCGTGCCATCGGTTGAGCCGCCCCCGGAGGTCCCCGCGGTGGCCCCGCCGGCACTCCGGGCGCGTCCCCGGACCGAACCCGCGAGGACGCCCGCTGCGGCTCCGGCAGGGCGCGACCTGCTCCTGGAGCGCCTGAGCGGCCGGGAACACGACGTCCTCATCGTCGGCGGGGGCATCAACGGGGCCATCTCGGCACTGGCGCTGGCGGCGCACGGCCTCCGGGTGGCGCTGGTGGAGAAGGACGACTTCGCCGCCGGGGTGAGCCAGGAGTCCTCGAACCTCATCTGGGGCGGCTTCAAGTATCTACAGACCTTCGACGTGCGGCTCGTGGCGGGACTGTGCCGGTCCCGCAACCGGCTGGCCCGCGCCTACCCCAACCGCATCCGGGAGGTGCGATTCCTGGCGGCGCTGGGCGCCACTTCGCCCTACTCGCCGACTTTCGCCGCCACCGGGGCGTACATCTACTGGGCGCTGGGACGCTTTGCGACACGACCACCGCGCCGCATCTCGCGCCGCTCGGTGGGCCGCCGGGAGCCGATCATCGCCGCCGCCGGCCTGCGAGGCGGACTCGAGTACTCCGATCACCTGCTCACCGAGGGCGACTCGCGGTTCGTGGTGCAGTTGCTGCTGGATGCCGCCGACCGGGGGGCGGTGACCGTCTCACGGATCCGCCTCGACGGCGCCGAGCGCGCCGGCGGGCACTGGCGCGCCACGGTGACCGACCGGCTCAGCGGGACGTCGCTGGCCGTGCGGGCGCGGGTGCTCGTCAATGCGGCGGGACCTCGTGCACCGGCTGTGGCCCAGGCCTCCGGTGGTGGCCTGGGCAGCGAACTGGTGCTCTCCAAGGGCGTGCACCTGGTGGTTCCGCAGGTGACCGACTCGGGTCGGGTGCTGGCGTTCTTCGACGACGACCAGCGACTGTTCTACGTGATTCCGATGGGGCATCGCTCGATAATCGGCTCGACCGACACCCGGGTCGCCGGCCCCGAGGTGAATGTGACCGCCGCTGACCGGGACTTCCTGCTGGATCAGGCCAATGCGCGCCTGCAGCTCTCCTCGCCGCTGGGCGCCTCCGACGTCATCGCCGAGCGCTGCGGCGTCCGTCCCCTGATCGCCGACGGCGACGCCACGACACACCGGAGTTGGACCGAACTCTCCCGCCGCCACGCCATCGAGGTCGACGCCACGGCGGGTGTGATCTCGATTCTCGGCGGCAAGCTGAGTGACTGCCTGAACGTGGGCGAGGAGGTCGTCGAGGCCGCCGGTCGCTGCGGCCTGCCGGCGGCCAAGCCGTCAGGGCCCTGGTTCGGCGAGCCGCCCGCGCAAGCCCGCGAACGATTCCTGCTCGCCGCCCGCGCCATGGAGATCGATCCGGCCACGGCGGCCACGTGGTGGAGGCGGCACGGTGAGGCCGCCTTCGACGTGGCAGGTCTCGTCTGCTCGTCGCCCGACCAGGGTGCACCTTTGAGCGACATGGTCGACTACTCCGAGGCGGAGGTGCGGCTGATGGCCGGCCGCGAGCACGTCGTCACGCTGGAGGACTTCCTGCGGCGCCGCACCTCGCTGGCCATGGTCGAATCCTCCGAGCGTCTCGCCACAGACCCCGGAGTGGCCCGGGTGGCGGAGATCCTCACCGAGGTTGCGGGCACCGGCACCAAAGGTCTCGACGATCCGGCCAACGGCAGGCCGGACGCGGCCCCCGCGAAGCGCACCGGGGCCGGCGAGCGATGACCGTCGTCCTGGCGATCGATGCCGGCACGACCAGCGTGCGCAGCATCGCCTTCGACGAGCGGGCACGCCCCCTGGCGGTCTCCCAGCGGGAATTCGCCCAGCACTTCCCGGCGCCCGGCTGGGTGGAGCACGACGCCTCCGAGATCTGGGAGGCGGTGCAGGCCACCCTGGCCGAGGTGGTCTCGCTGCTCGACGAGCAACCAGCGGCGATCGGCGTGACCAACCAGCGTGAGACGGTGGTCCGCTGGAGCCGGAGCGATTCGACGCCGCTGGAGCGAGCGATCGTCTGGCAGGACCGCCGCACCGCCGGCCGCTTCGCCGGACTCACCGCCGACGGCCTGCTACCGCTGATCCGCGAGCGCACCGGGTTGGTCCTGGACCCCTATTTCTCCGCCTCGAAGCTGGAGTGGCTCGGGCGCACGAGCGATGCGACGCCGGGTCCTGACATGGCGGTCGGCACCGTCGACAGCTGGATCATCTGGAACCTGACCGGCGGCGGCACCCACGCCACCGACGCCACGAACGCCTCCCGGACGATGCTGTTCGACATTGGCACGCTGGCGTGGAGCGCCGAACTCTGCGAGTTGTTCGCGGTGCCCATGAACACGCTTCCCGAGGTGCGCCCGTCGAGCGGGGACTTCGGCACCACCGCACGGGGCGCCGCCTGCGGCGCGGGGATCCCGATCCGCGGCGTCGCCGGCGACCAGCAGGCGGCCCTGTTCGGCCAGGCGGCATTCCAGCCGGGTGACGCCAAGAACACCTACGGGACAGGCTCCTTCGTGCTGATGAACGTCGGATCCACCCTTCCGGAACCGGTGGAAGGCCTGCTCACCACGGTGGCATGGCTGCTAGAGGGGCCCGCCGGACCGGAGCCCACCTATGCCCTGGAGGGTGCGATCTTCGTGACCGGAGCGACAGTGCAGTGGCTGCGCGACGGCCTGGGCATCATCGACGAGGCCTCCGAGCTGGAGGCGTTGGCGGCGCAGTGCTCCTCGACCGGCGGGGTGTACCTGGTCCCGGCGTTCGTCGGCCTCGGCAGCCCACACTGGGATCCCCGTGCCCGCGGCACCATCGTGGGCCTCACCCGGGGAACCGGCCGGGCCGAGATCGCCCGGGCGGCCCTCGAGGCGATGGTGTACCAGACCCGCGACGTGGTCGAAGCCATGACCGCGGCAACGGGCACCCGGCTGCGCAGCCTGCGGGTCGACGGCGGCGCCTCGGCGATGGACTCGATGCTGCAATTGCAGGCCGACCATCTGGGCGTTCCGGTCCGCCGCCCCAAACTCCAGGAGTCCACCGCCCTCGGCGCCGCCTACCTGGCCGGCCTCGCGGCGGGCATCTGGCCGTCGGTCGAGACGATCAGGGAGCACTGGCAGCTCGACCTCGCCGCCGAGCCCGGCGCTGACAGAACCGGCGTCGACTCCGCCTACGCCGACTGGAAGCGGGCCGTCGAGCGCAGCAGGAACTGGGCAACCGGGTAACCCTCAGGCCGTCGGCTCTCCCGGCCAGTGGCGGTCCGGGTTGGGGGTCGGGGTGCCGCCCCGCTCCTTCATGTCAGGCCAAAGGCGTCGCAGCCCGGCCCCCCGACCCCCAACCCTCGCATGGTGGCAGGAGATCAGTGGGCGAAATCAGTCGTGGCCGCGTGGGTAACCGGCGCAACGGAATACCCAGGGCGGGCAACTGGAACCGATCGACCCGCCCCGTAGATTTGGCGACGACGCACGATCCCCCCCTCCGGCGACCCGTCCGGTCCACGGGATCGGCGGCGTTGGACGGTATCCCAGTGATCGGCGGCAAGATGATGAGAGCGAGAGCGACGGGAGCGTCAGCGGTGACGGCGCTGCTGACGTTTCTGGTGGCGCTGGCGCTGCTCGGTGGGGCGTGCGCCAACGGCGAGGACCGGACCGGCACCGAGTCCGAGGCCGCCGGCACGACCGGCGACACGTCGTCGCCACCAGAGGAGCCGGCGCCACCGACGACCGAACCGTCGGCGATCCCCCCGCCCGCAGACCCACCGCCGACGCCCGGACCACCCGAGACGGCCCCGGCGCCTGAGGAACCGGCACCTCGACCGCCCACAGATCCACCGGCGCCGCCCGAGCCCCCCGCCACGACCCGCGCAGCCGAGGAGTCGGCACCTCCTGCAGCGGCCGAGGATCCCGAGTCAGCACCGACGGTGAGCGAAACCGCGCCAGCAGAGACGACCGACCCACCCGAGCCGCCAGCGGCAAGCGAGCTCCCGGACAGGGAGCAGGCGGCCGGAGACGGGGCGGCCCCCGCGGCGACCGAGTCCCTGCCCGGCGAGCCCTACGAGTACGGGCCCGACGAGGGCACCCTGCTGAGCGTCGTGGGTGTGCCCCACGATGAGGTGCTGAACCTCCACGACGCCCCGGCCGGAGAGGTCATTGCCACCCTGGACATCTCGAACCCGTACGAATCGCAGCTCAAGGTCACCGGGGCGCCCTCCGGGGAGGTCATCGCCTCCTTCGACGAACCGACCGGCGGCATCGTGGCCACCGGCAGGACCAGGAATCTGCCCGACACCGCCTGGCCCGAGGCCGTCTGGGACGAAGTGCGAGTCGCCGGACTGACGGGTTGGGCGCGCGCTGCGTACCTCGCGCCGGTCGGCCTCACCGACGATCTGACTGCACACCTCATCGAACGCCTCGGTGAGAGGCCCGAGGCCGACACGCTGATCGGACTCGGCCTGGTCGTGGGCAAAGCGATGGCGTCGCAGGAGCCTCCCTCCCACGTCCGCATCGTGACGAGACCCATCGTGTTCGAGGCCCTTGGCGAGGTGACTGTGGACGTGCTGAACATCGGTGACGACTCCCTGCTCGGGTACCGGCTGCACGTCTTCGCCACCCCCGCCGCCGAGGACTGGATGTCAGAGGACCCCGGCCCGTTCGCGCTCCGCACCGTCGAGCGGACCGTGCTCTGCTATAGCGCCCGCGGCGTCACAGCCGACGGGCTCTGCAACTAACGGAGGTATCCGGAGTCATGACGACAGTTGAGTTCCCCGAACTGGGCTTCTACGGGCTGGCAGGCCAGCCTGCGAGTTCCCGTGACCTGCTCGAGGAGGTCCGGGAGGGCGAGGCGATGGGCCTCGGCACTGCGTTCATCTCCGAGCGCTACAACAAGAAAGAGGCGGCGACGCTATGCGGCGCGGCCGCCGCAGTGTCGGAGTCGATCACGATCCACTGCGGCGTCACCAACAGCAACACCCGCCACCCGCTGCTCGCCGCTGGCTTCGCCCTGACCATGCAGAGCCTCAGCGGCGGCCGGTTCGTGCTGGGCATCGGCAGGGGCATCCCCGTCCTGCAGCGGTACATGGGCGTCCCGCGGATCACCACCGCCGAGATGGAGGACTTCGCCGGAATCATGCGACGGCTCTTCCGCGGCGAGGTCGTGGCCAACCACGACGGTCCGGCGGGCCGCTTCCCGGCGCTGCTGCTCGATCCGATCCTGGACGAGCACCTGCCGATGAGCATCGGGGCCTTCGGCAACAACACCCTGCGCCTCGCCGGGCGCTGCTTCGACGAGGTGATCCTGCACACGTTCTTCACGGACGAGACCGTGACCCGGTGCGTGGAGACGGTGAAATCCGCCGCGGAGCGGGCCGGTCGCGATCCCGACGACGTTCGGGTCTGGTCGTGCCTGGCCACGATCTCCGACGAGGTCCCCTATGAGAAGCGGCTGATGAAGTCGGTGGGCCGACTGGCCAGCTACCTGCAGGGCTACGGCGACCTCCTGGTGCGGGTGAACCGCTGGGATCCTGCGGTGCTGGAGCGGTTCCGTGCCGACGCCGTGGTCACCGAGCACCGCCGGACCGCGCTGGACCATACCGGCACGACGGAGGTGCTCGAACACGTCGCCACGCTCATCCCCGACGAGTGGCTCGCCCCAAGCGCCACCGGATCACCCGCGCAATGCGCCGCGGCCGTCCGTCACCAACTCGACCTGGGATGCGACGGTGTCATCATGCACGGCGCCACCCCTTCCGAACTCGCATCGGTCGTGGAGGCCTACCGCCAGAGCCGGCCATGACCGGCGAGGGTTCCATCCCCACACTCGAGGAGGTCACCGCCGAGTGGCTGAGCGACGTGCTGCGCGCCGCCGGCCACGCCGACGTCGAGGTCATCGGATTCCGCCATGTCCCCATCGGCACCGGCCAATTCGGTGCCTGTGTGCGATTCGCGCTCACCTACGCCCGGCCGCGACCCGAGTATCCGGCCACGATCGTGGGGAAGTTCCCCTCCGGCGACGCGGCGACGCGGCGCATGGCCGTCGCCGTGCGCGCCTACTCCCGGGAGGTCGGCTTCTACAACCGTCTCCGGTCGCGGCTGCCGATCCCCACGCCGCGCTGCTACCACGCGGCCGTCCGGGGGCACGGCCCGGAATTCGTGCTGCTGCTGGAGGACATGCATCCGGCGATCCAAGGTGATCAGATCGTCGGATGTGACCCTTCGCTCGCGCGCGACATCGTGCTGGCGCTCGTGGGGCTCCACGGCCCGACCTGGCGCGATGGCGCGCTCGCCGAAGCCGAATGGCTGAACTTCGCCGATCCGGCGGAGGTGCACAACGCCATCCAGGCCTTCTTCGGTGGCGTCCTGCCCGACTTCCTCGACAGGCACCAGGACGAACTCTCCGCTGAGCACAAGGACCTGTTCGGTCGCCTGGCTGACGCACCGGGGTTCCCCATCAGCCCGCCGGTCGGCGAGGTGTTCTGCGCCATCCACCAGGACTACCGGCTCGACAACCTGCTCCTCGACACGACTCGAACCCCAATGGCGCTCACCGTCGTGGATTGGCAGTCCCTGGCCATCGGCCACCCCCTCACCGATGTCTCGTACTTCCTGGGCGGGAACCTGCGGATCGAGGACCGCCGCGCCACCGAGGAGCAGATCGTGCGCGACTACCACGGGGCGCTCGGAGACGCCGGAGTGGCCGACCTCGGCTGGTCCGAGTGCTGGGAGGCGTACCGGCGGGCGTCGTTCTTCGGCCTCGCCACGGCCGTCTTCGCGTCCATGGGGGTCGAGCGCACCGAGCGCGGCGACAAGCTGATCGCCACGATGGCGCGCCGCCACGCCACTCATGCCCTCGACGTGGGTGCAGTTGAATTCCTCGACTGACCGCAGGGAGACCTCTACCGGGTTCGCCTTGATCCTCCGCCGTATGGGGGCAGTCGAATTCCTCGACTGACCGCTCGGAGACTGCTGCTGAATCCGCCCTGGTCCCCCACCGTCATTCCGGCGCAGGCCGGAATCCATAGACCGAAAGGTGCGATCTGCGCCGTCGGTCGATTACTCAGCGGTCTCCTGGAGCGGCTCGCGCTGGGAGTCGTCGGTGATCGCGACCCACTCGCTCCAGGAGCCGTCGTAGACCGACACGCCGTCGCCGAGGCCGGCCACCTCGTAGGCCAGGGCTGTCCCGCAGGCGCCCACCCCGCCCCGGCAGTACAGGATCGTGCGCGGCAAAGGATCGGTCGCCGCCAGGATCGTCTCGCGGCAACGTGCCGGTGATCGCACGAGGCCGTCGTCGTCGAGGAACTCGATGCCGGGAAGGTAGGCGCTGCCGGGAATCATGGCACCGTCCTCGACCCGAGCAGGTTCCATGCGACAGTCCACGAGACGCACCGACGGATCCTCCAGGGCGGCCGCCACGTCGGCGTGCGTGGCGTAGGCGGCCGAGCGAGGCCGAGCCGCGAAATCACCCCGGGGCCACGACGGGATCTCCGTGCTGAGCGGGCGGCCTTCGGCAATCCAGCGGCCGATTCCCCCGTCGAGAACCGCCACGGCGGCGTGGCCGTAGACCCGCAGCGCCCACCAGATACGGGCTGCCACGGTGACGTGGCCGTCGTCATAGGCCACAACGGTGGTGCTGTCGTCAATGCCGGCCCCGGCCATGACCTCCGCGAACGCCTCCGGCTGGGCCAGCATCCCGGGGATCGGGTGGTCGGGGTCCGCCCAGTGCGTGTCCCAGCGCAGGTGCACGGCGCCCGGGATGTGGCCTCGGGCGTACTCGGCGTCGGGGTCCCGCATGTCGAACGGCTTCAGGTACCAGCGACAATCCACAATCCGCACGTCATCGCCCGCACCCAGGCGCTCCGCCAGCCAGGCGGTGCTGACGAGCGGACCGGCCACAGCCAGCGCGCCTGCGCTCACGACGGCTCCGCCCGCACGGCCGGCAGCACCTCGGCGCTCACAACGGGGCCAAACGCGCCCAGCACCTCGGCGCTCACAACGGGGCCAAACGCGCCCAGCACCTCGGCGCTCACGATGGCTCCGCCCGTACGGCCGGAACAACCTCGGCAGCCAGCGCCTGCACCGCCCAGGTGGGATCCGGCCCAAGCGTGTACCAGAGCAGCGGCATCGCCATCCCCGCCTCGCCGAAGGGCATCAGGCGCTCGATCACCTCATCAGTGTCGCCCGCCACGGCGAAGGTGTCGATCAGCTGCCCGCTGACGGCCTCGGCGCCGGCGGCCAGCCCGTCCCGCCGCACGGCCGCACGCACCGCCGCCACCGCCTCGGGGTCTGCACCGGAGAGGTCCACCACCACGCCCTCCACCCGCGCCAGGTAGTAGGCCAGCACCTCGCACACCTCCCGGCACGCCGCGGCGCGGTCACGATCCAGGCTCGTCAGCACGTTGCCGGAGATGAGCACCTCGCCGGGGTCGCGCCCCTCGGCCCTGGCACCCTCGGCGATCCGCTCGGCGGCCCACGCCACGTAGGCGGGGCTCATCAACGCGCCCAGTTGCACGCCGTCGGCCCAACGCCCGGCCGCCGTGAGCATCCGGGCGTTGACAGCGCCGACGTCGACGGGCACGGGCGCCAGGGGTGCCATGTCGAGCCGCAGATCGGCGTCGGCGTCGAACGTCTCCGGATCGAACCCCAACGGCCCGCCTGCCAGCAGCGACCGCATGGCTCGCACAGCCTCCACGGTGTTGGTGAAGGGCAACCAGCCCTCCGGAGCACACCCGAAGGCCCGCATGGTCCACTCACAGGCGCCGATACCGAACCGCACCCGACCGGGCCCGATATCAGCCAGCGTGGCCGCCTCCAGGGCCAGCAGTAGCGGATGCCGGGTGACCGGATTGGCCACCCCGACACGCACCGTCACGCGCCGGGTCCGTGCCAGGATCGCCGCAGCAACCGACGTCGTGGAGCGGTACAACCGGCTCTCCGGGATCGACACCTCGTCATACCCCAACTCATCGGCCTGCACACCCTGCGCCAGCGTGGCAGCCGCCGGCTCCTCGTTGGACAGAGATAGCCCCACACCAGCGAACCGGACGGGCGACGAAGTCATGACAGCCAGTCTGCCCTGGCGGGCACGCGCATGTCGTTACCGAGTGGATTCCGGCCTCCACCGGAATGACGCGTTGGAAGGGGGACGCCAAACACAACCGAGGGCGGAGATGCCGGTGGACACCGTAGGCCTGCCGCCAAGACACGAGGGTGGCGGTGGCGGGGGCCAGTGCAGGCGTGCCATTTTCGGAGGCCGCCGGAGCGCCACCGACGCCGCCGCCCGGGCCAGACGCGCCGCCGATGGCCACCGGTGGTCCCGCCGGACATCCCCACCGGCAGCCCCGCCCGGACAGCCACACACCGGATTCCGGCCACCGCTGGAACGACGGTTACGGTGGTCCGATGGAACGTCCGGGAATACCGGAAATCGAAGAGGCCCTGGGCGCGCCCGACTTCCAGGACCACATGCACGATGTGTTCGCCGAGTTGCGCCGACGAGCACCCGTCTACTGGAGCCCCTCACTCAACTACTGGCTCGTCACAAGATTCGACCTCGCCGAGGAGGTACTGCGCAACCCCGCCGACTTCTCCAGCCACGGCGCCGAGGGGGCCTACATCCGACGCCTGCCGGCAGACGTGCTGGAGAGCCTGCGGGTCCTGCCCTATCACTTCCACCAACCGGGCCTCATCCACTCCGATGGCGCCAAGCACACGGCGCTGCGCCGGGCGGTGAATCCCTCGTTCACACCGGCAGCTCTGGCACCCCTGGCCGATGACATCCGCCGGGAGGCGGGCGCCCTGCTCGAAGCGGCCCAGCAGGCCGGGGCACCGTTCGATGTCGTGGCGACCCTGGCCAGACCCCTCCCGGTCAAGGTCATCGCAGGCTTGCTGGGAGTCCCGGCCGACGCGCTCGACCGGTTCCCTGGCTGGTCGGTCCAACTCGCCCGTTTCTTCACGGGCCCGCTGCCGGTCCCCGATATCGCCCACGATCTGGACGATGCCCTGGTGGAATGGCGCGGCTTCGTCGGCGACCTCATCGATCAGCGCAGCGCGGAGCCGCGGGAGGACTTCGTGAGTGTGGTCGCCGCCGCCATCGACACCGAGCGGATGAGCCGCCAGGACGGCATCGCCATCGTGGTCCACGCGCTGCAGGCCGGCCACGAGACGTCCACGAACCTCATAGCCACCAGCATCTACCTGCTGCTGGCGCACCCCGAGCAACTCGAGTTGGCCCGATCCTCACCGCAGTGGTTGGACTACGCCATCGAGGAGGTCCTGCGCTTCGAAGCACCGGCCATCAACGGGCGGCGAACCGCCACGAGAGCACTGAGCCTGGGCGGCCGGCCGATCCAAGCCGGCGACACCGTGGTGGTCAACATCGCGGCCGCGCACCGGGATCCGGCCCAATACCCCGATCCCGGACGTTTCGACATCAACCGCCGCCTCACGAAGGCCGACCACATGGGGTTCGGCCGCGGCCCGCACTTCTGCCTGGGCGCGGCGCTGGCCCGTCTGGAGGTGCCCCTGGCCACCGACGAGTTCCTCCGGCGGCTCCCCGCGGCAACGCTGGTCAGTGAGATCCCTCGCTGGAAGTCACCGCGCGACCAGCGCGGCCTGGCCGAACTCTGGGTCGACCCCGTGGGCTCTCGGACCGAGTCGCACAGCGATGGAACGAGTACCCACCGGGGCGCCCTGGAACTGGCCACCGATGGGCGCTGAGCAGGATTCCCACGCCGGCCGGTTCCGGTTGTGGATCGACGACGCCTGCATCACGTCCGGCCAGTGCGTGCTCATCGACCCGGAACTGTTCACCGTCGGCAATGACGGCATCACGCAGGTTCTCGTCGATGCGGTGACCGGCGACAAGCTGCCCGAGGCCTCTGCCGCCGTCGCCAACTGCCCCATCGGCGCCATCCACCTGGAAGCGATCTGACCGGTGCACGACTCGGCCCGATCCCTGCCATGCCGTCATTCCTCCCGAGGCCGGAATCCACTGTCCGGCGATCACGAATGCACTGGATGCCGATCAACTCGCGAAGTCTCTCAGGAGACGACATGAGGATCACCGGCGTCGAGACCGTTCTCTACGAGTACGAGTTGTCGCGACCCATCGGCGACGTCAACATCCCGAAGGGGATCGGCCGCCGCGCCGATCTCGCCGTGTTCATCCACACGGACGAGGGCATCGACGGCGTCGCCACCGCCAGCCGACTCGGCCTCGCTGCCATCCCGATGCTGTCCGAGGCGGTGATGGGTGAGGATCCGCTGCGCCACCGCGGACTGTGGGAGCGGATGATCCGCGCCACGTTCAAGCCCGGAAACGAGGGCGCCACAGCCATCGGGATCGCCGCCATCGACAACGCCCTGTGGGACCTGCGCGCCAAGATCGCCGGCGTCCCGCTCTGGCAGTTCTTCGGGGCACTCGAGCCCCGCGTCCTCGCCTACGCCAGCGGGCTGGACGGTGCCCTGAGCGACGGGGAGTTGCGCGCCTACTACGAGTCCATGGCGGCCCGAGGGGTCCGGGCCGGGAAGCTGAAGGTGGGCTTCGGCGTCGAGACCGACCTCCGCCGGCTCACCATCATGCATGAGGCGCTCGGCGGCGACGAGGTAAGACCTGCGCTGCTGGTGGACGCAAACGAGTTCTGGTCTCCCAAGCAGGCCGTCAGAGCGATGCGCGCCCTGGAGCGAGAATTCGACATCGCCTGGTGCGAGGAACCGGTGATCCGCAGCGACCTCGACGGCCTGCGCGACGTGTCCCGAGCCATAGGTGCGGCGGTGGCAACCGGGGAGAACCTCAAGGACATCCACGAGTACGCCGCTGTGCTGCGCCATGGCGCCGCCGACATCCTGCAGGTGAACCCCAATATGGCGGGGCTCACGGCATGCCTGCGGGGCGCCGAGTTGGCCCAGGCGTTCGACAGGCCCGTGTCGCTGATGAACTCCGCCGGCCGCTACGGCGCCCACCTGGCGGCGGCACTGCCGCACCACACGATGATGGAGGTGTTGGAGGCCGGCCGCGACGCCACGTTCAGCTTCGACTCGGTGATCGAAGACGGCTGGATCGTCCTGGGCCACAGTCCGGGCACAGGCATCACGTTCGACCCGACGGCGCTCCAACGCCACCGGGTCGAGAGCCCCGACGCCCTCAACGCGCGCCTCGCTGCCGGCCGCGGTCGCAGGGCCGGCGTCAGGGAGCACCCCGACGAGTAACGCCGACGGACGGTAGCCCCGGCGCTCGAGGCGCCGCGGCGATCGTGGATTCCACCAGACGCCGGACACACGGCTGATCCTCGTCCCCCCGATCGCGCCGCCCACGCTGCTTAGACGTCGCAATGGGACGGTTAGACATACTTGCATCAATCTGTTACTCTCTAATCGACAGGGGTCTGAGAGTACCCAGGGGGACTAGGGACTAACGCATGCCGGATTACCGGGAGCGTGCTCGCCGCCATCTGATACCGCACTTCACGCAAGCCGACGCTTGGAGGGCCGACGACCTGGTCGTGATCGAGCGCGGCGAGGGTTGCTACGTCTGGGACGCGGAGGGCAACAAGTATCTGGACGCTCTTGCAGGCCTGTTCTGCACGAACATCGGCCACGGTCGCACAGATCTGACGGCGGCTGCCGCCAAGCAGATGGACAAATTGGCGTTCTACCCCAACTGGGGTTTCGCCCACCCCTCCGCCATCGAGGCTGCCTCGATGATCGCGGCGGTGGCGCCGGGGGATCTGGACAGGGTGTTCTTCGTGAGTTCCGGCTCTGAGGCAGTGGAATCAGCGATCAAGTTCGCGCGCTGCCACCACCTGGCCAACGGCGACGAGCAGCGCCACAAGGTGATCGCCCGGCACTGGGCATACCACGGCACGACACTCGGCGCCCTCACGCTCACGGGCATCCCCAACCTGCGAGACCCGTACCTGCCGATGCTCGCTGGCCATGTGCGACACGTGTCCAACACGCTGGGGTGCCAACTCGAGCCGGGCCAGGCGGCCCGCGAGCTGCCCTGTGTGGCCGACGTCGAGGAGGCGATCCTGGCCGAAGGTCCCGAGACCGTGGCCATGATGATCGCCGAGCCGGTCCAGAACGGCCGCGGCGCCCTCGTCCCGCCGGAGTGCTACTGGCAGGAACTGCGCCGCATCTGCGACCGCTACGGCGTGCTGCTGTGCGCGGACGAGGTGATCAACTCCTTCGGCCGCCTCGGCCACTGGTTCGGCAGCGAACGCTTCGGCGTGGTGCCCGACATGATCACCTTCGCCAAGGGGGTCACCAGCGCCTACCAGCCCCTCGGCGGGCTATTGGTACGCGGCCCGCTCGTCGAGCGAGTGTGGGACTCACCGGCGGGCACCTTCCTGCACGGGTCCACCTTCGGTGGCCACCCGGTCGCCACCGCCGTGGCGGTCGCCAACATGACGGCTCTTCGCGACGAGGACGTGCCTGGGAACGTGCTGCGCAACGAGGTCCGCCTGGGCGACCGTCTGCGGGCATTGATGCAGGCCCACCCTTGCGTCAAGGACGTCCGAGGCACCGGCTACTTCTACGCCCTCGAGTTGATGCGCGACCGCCGCTCGGGTGCCGAACTCAACGCCCACGAGCGCGCCGAACTACTGCCGGGAGGCGTGCTGGACCGCCTCGTGCGCGATGCCCGCGTGCTGGTGCGGCCCGACGGGCGGGGCGCCGTGATGTTGTCGGTGGCGCCGCCGCTGGTGGCCGACGCCGCTGTGATCGACGACCTGGTGAACCGGGTCGACCAAGTGCTCGACCGCTTGAGCGGTTGGCTGCGGACCTCGGAGAGAGGTCTCGACAATTCCACTCACAGAGAGGGAGATCAATGAAGCGATTGATTGCTGTACTGGCACTGATCGTGCTCGTCGCCGCGGCCTGCGGAGAGGACGACTCGGCGGCCCCGGCACCAGAGGCACCGCCGCCGGCCGACGCCCCGCCACCGCCGGCGGACGAACCCGCGGCGTCGCCTGAGAGCATGTTGGATGAGTTGAATGTGGCGTTCTTCTTGGAGTGGCCGACAGCGAATCAGGTGGCTCAGGCGGCGCAGACCTATGAC
>LXNJ01001081.1_pt1 | contig 16817 bp, 14 predicted proteins | sample 809081 | NCBI WGS metagenome assembly LXNJ01 (sample SAMN04870510, study PRJNA318959) | sponge metagenome | biome: sponge; feature: marine sponge reef; material: water | host: Petrosia ficiformis | place: Greece: Milos, Mediterranean Sea | collected 2013-05-29 | depth 5-7 m
AACCCGGTGCGTCATGGAAATATCCTTCCCGCCCGCGCCCTCCGAACCGTCTGCACCAGAAGAATTCTACAAGGGAGGCTGGCCGCACTCGCCGGCTTTTGACGTGCTGGAGCCGGTGCAGCAGACCGCGCCGGCGGTCTTCGCCTCGCCGCACAGCGGAGCGGACTACCCGCCGGAATTCGTCGAGGCGTCACGGCTCGATCCGTTGGCCCTGCGCAAGTCCGAGGACAGTTTCGTCGATGAACTGTTCGCCTCCGCGCCGGCGATGGGCGCGCCCCTGTTGCGCGCCCGCTTCCCGCGCGCATTCCTGGACGCCAACCGCGAGCCCTTCGAGCTGGATCCGCGCATGTTCGCGGATCCGCTGCCGGCCTATGTCAACACGCGTTCGCCCAGGGTCGCCGCCGGGCTTGGCACCATAGCCAGGGTCGTTTCGTCCGGCGCCGACATCTACCGCCGCAAGCTGCGTTTCGACGACGCGCTTCACCGGGTCAACGCCTGTTACCGGCCCTATCATGCCGCGCTCTCCGGGTTGGTCGAGCGCACCCTGGCGCAGTTCGGCTTCTGCCTGCTGATCGACTGCCATTCCATGCCGTCGGTCGGCGGCCCGGCCGATGCCGATTCCGGCCGCCGACGGGTCGATATCGTGCTCGGCGACTGCCACGGCACGTCGTGCGACCGACGGCTGACCGAGCTTGCCCGGCGAACGCTGGGGCAGTCGGGTTATGTCGTGCGGCGCAACATTCCCTATGCCGGCGCCTATACGACGCGCCACTACGGCGCCCCGCAACGCGGCGTCCACGCCTTGCAGATCGAGATCAACCGCGCACTCTACATGGATGAAGCCAGCCTGCACAAAACGCCGGGCTTCGCCGCGCTGGCCGGCGACCTGGCCGCGTTGATCGGCGAGTTGACCCGGGCGCCGATGGCGGCAGCCGCCTGATCCCGAACGCGGCCGAAAGCGGCAGACGATTGGACCCGACGCCCGCGCCGAAGCCGCTCATCCGCGACGCTGCCGAGCGGGACATGGCCGCGGTTGCCGAAATCTATCGCGGCTATGTGCTTGACGGCCTGGCATCTTTCGAGACCGACCCGCCGTCCGCCGGCGAGATGGATCTGCGCCGCCGGCGCATACAGCAAAGCGGCCTGCCCTACTATGTCGCCGAGGTGGACGGTACGGTCGCCGGTTACGCCTATGCCGCGCGCTACCGGACGCGCACCGCCTATCGCCACACCGTTGAGGATTCGATCTATGTGTCGCCCGATCGGAGCGGCCGCGGCGTCGGCCTCGCCCTGTTGTCCGCCGTGATCGAGCGCTGCACGGCGCTCGGCTATCGCCAGATGCTGGCCGTGATCGGCGATTCCGGCAACGCCGCATCGATCCGGCTGCACGAAAGGGCCGGCTTCCGGAAGGTCGGCCTGCTGCCTTCGGTCGGCTTCAAGCTCGGCCGGTGGGTCGACTCGGTGTTGATGCAGCGCCCGCTGGGCGCGGGAGATTCCGGTCTTCCGGATGTAGACTGAGACGCGCGAATCGATACGCCCGCTGCGCCGCCCGCCGCGGCCATAAAATTGGGCCGTGCGGTGGCACGGCCCAAGTTTAGGGAGGAAACGCCCAAGACAATCATCGCGACAGGTGCTGGCGAAGCGTTCGCCGGCACGGGCGTGTGCCGCTGTTCCTATATGCCGGCCGGGCTATGGAATTTCAACCGTATTTTGCAGTGCAAAAGAATATTTCATCAAAAAATCCAGTATATTAGGGGTTTTCTATATCATTCTTGACCGTCATTGCTGCAATGCAAAAAATGCATGGATGCCGCCGGACCGGCATGAAATGTCCCTTTCGGGCGCGGCGGCGTCCGCGATAAGGTCGCCCTGTCTGTGGCCAGCCGGACACGCAGCGTGACAGAAACTTCCGCATCCTCTTCCGGCGAGCGGCCTCTCGCCTGGTTCGATCTGGAGGACGAGAACCGCCTGCGTGTCGGCGGCGTATGGCGGCTGGCCCAGGTCGGCCTCCTGTCGCGGCGACTCGAGCGGGCGGGACTGTCCGGCCGTACGGTCCATGAGATCGACGCCAGCGCCTTGACGGCACTGGACAGCGCGGGCGCGCAGCTGTTGATCCGCGCCGTACCCTCGCCGGATGCCATCACCGGGGTGGACAAACGGTATCGGGGGCTGCTGCGCCGCGTCGCCGTTGCCGAGGCGGCTGCCACCGACCAGCCCAGGCCGCGGCGCCCCGGCGGCGCGGGCGCCCAATTGGCCCTGATCGGCTGGCGCACCGTCGGCGTTGGCAACAGGATATGGGAACTGCTCGGTTTCTTCGGGCAGTGCATCGTCGCGATCGCCAGAATCCTTGTCCGTCCTTGGACTCTCGACGGGCGGGCGACCTTCCATCATCTCCAGGCCACCGGCCTCAATGCTCTGCCAATTGTCGGCCTGCTCGCTTTCCTGATCGGCGTCGTCGTCGCCTTCATGGGCGCGTTGCAGCTGCAAAAGTTCAGTGCCGGCATCTATACGGTCGACATGGTCGGCATCGCCATGTTGCGGGAACTGGGGGTGCTGTTCGCGGCCATTATGGTAGCCGGACGCAGCGGCAGCGCCTTTACCGCCCAGATCGGGACCATGTCGCTCAACGAGGAGATCGACGCGATGCGGGTGATCGGGCTCGATCCCATCGCCGTTCTGGCGACGCCGCGGATCGTGGCCCTTGTGATCGCGCTGCCCCTGCTCACCGTTTATGCCGATCTGGTCGGCCTTGCCGGCGGCGCCGTCGTGAGCCTCGCGTTGCTCGATATCGGCATCCCCCTGTTCCTGGAACGCCTGTCCAACGCGGTCGATGAGACGGCATTTCTGATCGGCGTTGCCAAGGCCCCCTTCTTTGCGGCCGCCATCGCGATCATCGGCTGTTTCGAAGGCTTCAAGGTAACCGGCAGCGCGGCCAGCGTCGGCCGGCGGACAACCACCTCGGTCGTCGAAGCCATCTTCGCGGTCATCCTGATCGACGCCGCCTTCGCGATGGCCCTGTCCTGGCTGAACATATGACCCGAAAGGCGAAGAAAGCGGCAAAGCCGGCGGCGGCCGTCACCGTGCGCGGCCTGGAAAACCGGTTCGGCGCAAACCTGCTTCATCACGGTCTGGACCTGGATGTCCTGTCCGGCGAGGTGCTGGGCGTCGTCGGCAGTTCGGGCAGCGGCAAGACCGTGCTGATGCGCAGCATCATCGGCCTCAACCGCCCGCGCGCCGGCGAGGTCAACGTGCTCGGCCAGAACCTGTCGGCATTGCACGGCCGTCCGCGCAAGGCGCTGCTGGCGCGGATCGGGGTGCTGTTCCAGAACGGCGCCCTTTTCAGCGGCCTGACGGTGGCGGAAAATATCGCCCTGGTACTGAAGCTTCACACCGGGCTGGCGCCGGGACCGATCGACCGGCTGGCGCGCCAGAAGATCGATATGGCCGGTCTGCCCCAGGATACGGCCGGCAAGATGCCCGCGCAGCTTTCCGGCGGCATGCGGACCCGCGCCGGCCTGGCGCGCGCGCTCGCGCTCGATCCCGAGATCGTCTTTCTGGACGAACCGACCGCCGGGCTCGACCCGATCGGCGCCGCCGATTTCGACCGCCTGATCCGGGAATTGCAGCAGAGCCTGGGCCTTACGGTTTTCATGGTGACGCACGATCTTAATTCATTGGTCGCGATTGCCGACCGAATTGCTGTATTGGTGGGCGGGAAAATCCGCGTCGGTCCGCTGGACGAGCTGCTGAACGATCCGCATCCTTGGATCCAGGCTTATTTCCACGGACCGCGCGCGCGAGCGGCGCACGACGCCGCCGGCTCCGGACACTAGTGGCGGAGGCTGAGCGGGAACGGTGGAAACCAGGGCAGGTTACGTGCTTGTGGGCGCCTTCGTGCTCGGCCTGATCGCCGCCGGGGTGGTCTTCCTGTTGTGGATCAGCGGCAGCGGCGGGCGCTCCGACGGTGTCCCGATGACTGTCGAGTTCCGGCAGGACGTCACCGGTCTGAACAAGGGCGCTGTCGTGCGCTATCGCGGCATCCCTGTCGGCACGGTGCGGGACATCAGGCTCGATCCGAAGAATCCGGAATTCGTGCTCGTCGGCATTGTCGTGCGTTCGGATGCCCGGATTTATCCGGATTTCGTGGCGGCGATCGAGCAGCAGGGCCTGACCGGAATCCCCTTCATCCAGCTCAAACGGCCGCCGCAGCCCGCGCGCCGGCCCGATGCCCGGCCGGTCGCAGCCGGCGCGATGACCGGGGCGCTTCGTGCGCGGCGCATCCCCGGAACGCCGACCAACCTGCAGCGGCTGATCGAAGAGGTGCCGCGGGCCGTCGTCGCCTTCCGTACGCTTGCCGAGCGCGCCACCGTGGCAGTCGGCCGGCTGGACGCGGCCTTCGGCGGCCCGTCGGGCAAAGGAATCGGCGACGTCGTTCAGTCGCTGGACAAGGCGGCCAGCGAGTTTGCCGCCTTTTCCCTCGAGGCCAGCGCGTTCGCAAGGGACGCCCGCGCAGTTACCGGTGACCTGCGCCCGGCCGCCAAGGAATTGACTGTTGCCATCCGCTCGGTCCGCGCGCTGGCGGACAAGGCCGCCGGGCTGACCGACAAGGCCGAGGCCGTGCTCAGCGACCGGAACCGGAAGCGGCTGGAACAGATTCTCAACAATGTGGAACAGGCCTCGAACGACGCCAGCCGTTTCGTCCGCGAGGCCGAGAAGCGCGCGAAAGAGCTGGAACCGACGCTCAAGCAGCTGCCGAAGACGCTCGGCAACATCGCCGGGCTCTCCACGAGCGCCACCCGCCTGTCGGATCGCGCGTCCCGGTTCCTCGACGACAAGAACAGGCAAAGGGTCGACCGGATCCTCGGATCGGCGGAAACGGCGGCCGATGATGTGAAGAAAATCGCCCGGGAAACCAGGGAAGTCACCGAGAAGATCCGCCCGGCGATCGAGAAGCTTGGCACCTCGCTGTCCCAAATGGCCGATACCGTGGCGAAGATCGACGAGGGTGCGGAGGCATTCTCCCGGATGAGCCGCGATATCTCCCGTCTCGTCGAGGAAAACCGCCGGCCGGTCGCCCGATTTCTGAATGCCGGTCTTTACGATGTTTCGCAGTTCGTCGCCGACGGCCGCCAGCTGATGCGCGATCTCAACCGGCTGGTCCGTCGGATCGAGAGCGATCCGTCCGGCTTCTTCTTCGGCCAGCAGGGCGGCCTGAACCCGAGATCCCGATGACAGACACCCGATCCCGCCGGCTCCACCGCCCGTTTCGCAGCGGGCTGAAATGCCTGTTGCCGCTGCTGCTCGTGCTAGGCGGATGCGCCTCGATCATTCCCGGCGCGGACCGCAAGCCACCGCAGCTCTACGAACTGAGGCCGACCGGCAGATTCGTCGGGAAGCTGCCGCGCGTCCGCGCGCAACTCCTGGTCGAAACGCCGACCGCCTCCGCGAGCCTGCGCAGCAGCCGGATCGCGATCAAGATGAAGCCGACCAAGCTGGACTATCTCGCCGATTCGGAATGGACGGATCTTGCGACCAACCTGATGCAGACGCTGCTCGTCGAATCCTTCGACAATTCCGCCCGGATTGCCGGCGTCGCGCGCCAGGGCAGCGGCCTGAGAACCGATTTTCTGCTGAAATCCGATCTGCGCGAATTTCACGCCGAAATGTACGAGGGCGCGCCGGCCCGCATCCGTATCCGCCTCCATGTTCGGCTCGTGCGTTGGAACGACCGGGATATTGTCGCGTCGCGAACATTCGAGGCGGCAGAGATTCTGGTGGGCGCGAGCAACGAAGCCATCGTCACAGGATTCGACGCGACCGTCGACGGCGTCCTGAAACAGGTCGTCGAGTGGTCGCTGCGCCAGATGCATCGCCAGCGCGGCCGGCTTACCGGCCGATAGTTTTCGGATTGCGGACCGGGCCCTGCCGGCCCAATTTGCCGAATGCCGTCGCCGCGTCGGACAGGTTCAGACCGGCGACCCCGGCAGGCACGAGCGCCAGTGACACCGCCATGCCCCAGGTCAGCGGCGCGCCGAAGATGGCGATGGCAAACAGGGCGACCAGCGCCGTGCCGACCGCCGCCCGGATCGCGTAGGCCGTCGACAGTTCGATGGACTTGACGGCCGGTGCCAGCAGCGCGAAGGAGCCGGCGTAGAGAACGACAGTGGCCATGGTCGGCCAGAGCCGGGTGAGGCCCGCAAATTATTTGAGCGAGATCGTCCCCGCGACCTCAATGACTATGGCGATGGCCAGACAGGTTCAACCGATCGCGATCGCATTGGCCGCCTAGATCCCGAAATTCTCGAACTTCTTATTGAACTTGGCGAGCTGGCCGCCGGTATCGACCAGCCGGTGCACGCCGGTCCAGGCCGGGTGGGAGTTCGGATCGATATCGAGCTTAAGCGTGTCGCCGGCCGCGCCCCAGGTCGACCGGGTCTTGAACTCGGTCCCGTCCGTCATCACGACGGTGATCTCGTGATAGTCGGGATGGATGTCCTGCTTCATCGTTCGGTCTCGGCGAATGGTTAGCGGCCGTTCCGCCCGGCCGGCGGAACGGGCCTGCGCGCGGGAGCGGCGAATATGATTGCGGGCGTGGCCGGAATCAAGCGGCAGACCCGCGCAGGGCCGCGCGCCGGTGCGCCGAAAATTCCGGCGCGGACCGGACGGCCGGATCGCCCTACCGCTGGGTGAGGCGGATTTCGATGCGACGGTTCCTTTGGAATGCTTCTTCGGTCCGGCCGGCATCGATCGGGTGGTGCGGGCCGAAGCCGGCGGCGAGCAGCCGCCCGGCCGGGATGCCCTCCGCAATCAGGAAATTCACCACGGCGATCGCCCGTCTGGCTGACAGCTCCAGGTTCGACCCGCCCCGGAAGGGCCTGGCGTCGGTGTGGCCATCGACCCGCAGGATCCAGTCAATATCGTCGGGAATCCTGTTTGCCAGATCCTTGAGCGTCGTCGCCAGCTTGCGCAACTCGACCTTGCCGCCGTCCTCCAGTTCCGACAGGTTGGTGGCGAACAGCACCGACGACGGGAAGACAAAGCGGTCGCCGACGATCTTGACATCCTCGCGCGCGCCGATCGTCTTGCGCAGCTCGCCGAAGAATTCCGACTTGTACTGCTTGAGCTCGTTGACCTGCTGGACCAGCGCCGCCTTCAGCCGCCGATCGAGATCGGTGATCTTCAATTGCTGCTGCTTGCCCTTGACCTCGGAGGCTTCGAGCGCCTCCTGAATCGACTGCAACTGGCGACGCAGGCCGGCAATCTGACGGTTCAACAGCAGCACCTGGCGCGCCTGAGCTCCAGAAAACCTCCGCGCGTCGGCGATCCGCTTCTCGACGGCGCTCAACTCTGCATCCAGACCCTTGCCTTGCTCCTGCGCCGTTGCCAGACGTTTACGCAACGCCTCACGGTCCTTTTCGACCGCGGCAAGGCGGGCGATCAGCTGATTCTGCCGTTCGAACAGCAAACCTGCCCTTTGGCCGATGAATTCGCGATCCTGCAGCGCGGCAGCGAGGCTTGCGCGCAGGGCGGCATTCTTCTCGCGCAGTTCTGCGAGCTGGCGGGCAAGGTCGGCCCGTTTCTGTTCGAGCGCCGTCTGTTTGCCGGTCAAGGCGGTGACCCGGGCCTCCGCTTCTGCCCCGCCCTGTTGCGCTTCAGCCAGCTGTTCGGACAGCCGCTTGTTCTCTTCGTCGAGCTTCGCGATCCGCTGCACCAGCGACTGAACTTTCGCGTCCAGATCCGCTCGCTCCCGGCCCAGGGCGCCGGCCTTCTTGTCCAGTTCCTCCCGTGCCGCGATCGTGTCGGCCAGCTGGATTGCCAGTCGCTTGTTCTCTTCCTCGATCTCGGCCAGACGTCGGGTAATGGCGGCGAGTTGGCCTTCCAGCTTCAAACGTTCAACGGCCAGTTCCGCGGCCCGCGCCTCGGCCTTCCTGCCTTCTTCAGCCAACTTCCTTGCGTCCGCCTCGGCCTTCGTTATCGCGGCGGCCAGTTCTTTGGCCCGTGCTTCAGCGCCCTTGCGCGCTGCAGAAATCCCCGTCAGCTGTTGACGCAGGCTGGTATTCTCAGCGTCGAGGCGCGCGATCTGGGCGGTCAGTTTCTTCTGCAGCGCAGCCGCTTTTGCCGCATCCGACGCCACCGTCTTCTCGATTTCACCGCGCGCAGCCGATTCCGCTGCCAGCCGGGTTTCGAGATCCCTCAGGTCGGCGGACAGGCCGGCCAGCCGGTCTTTCAGCTGTGCCGCCTCGCCGGACAGTCCGGCGGCCCGGGTTTCCGCGTCTTTGCGCGCGTCCGACGCGGCGGTCAGACGGTCGCGCAGCTTCTTCGCCGCATCGGACAGGAGCGCGGCCTCATGCGCGAGCCGGGCTTCCAGCTTCTTCAGGTCGGCAGAGAGGTTCGTTGCCCGGGATTGTGCGGAATCGCGCGCGGCGACGACCTCGGCGAGCCGCTTGCGCAACGCCCCGTTGTCGGATTCCAGGCGCGCGATCTGCGCGGCGAGTTCCTCCTCGCGCAGGCCGGCTCTGGCCGCGTCCGACGACGACGCCACCTCGCGTTGCCGGCGCGCCACGATCTCGTCCGCCAGCCGGACCGCGAGGCGCCGGTTCTCCGCTTCGAGCTCCGCCAGCCGGGCTTCCAGGCCGGACTTTTCCCCGCTCAGGGAGTCGACCCGTTTGCCGAGGCCGGCGGCGCGGGCGTCGGCCGCTTTGCCGGACTTGAGCGCTTCGGCGAGCTGCAGCGCGAGGCGATCGGCCTCCGCTTCCAGGCTCGCGATCCGCAGCAGCAGGCTCTTCTTGTCCTTTTCCAGCGTGTCCAGCTTGACGAGCATGCCCTGCCGGTCGGTTTGCAACTGGCCGATCTCGCCGCGCAGGGCCTCCCGGTCGGCCTCGAGCGCCGCAAACCGGCTGCGCAGGCCGGTCAGGCTGGTTTCCAGTTCGGTATTCTCGCCGGCCAGCCGGTCGCGCTCGCCCAGCGTTGCCTGAAGTTCCGCGGTCAGGTCCGCGACCGTCTTTTCGGCCTTGGCCGTCCGCCCTTCCGCCGCTTCGATCTTGGTCTGCCCCTCTTCCAACTCCTTGGACAGGGTCGCGATCTGCGACATCAGCCGGTCGATGGTGCGGTCGCGGCCGACCAGCTCCTCGCCAAGAAAGAACTGGGCCGTCATGAAGATCATCGAGACGATGACGAAAACGATCAGCAGGCCCGACAACGCATCGACGAAGCCGGGCCAGATCTCGAAACGCCGTTGCGGCTGTTTGCGCCCTGCCATCTAACGCTCCGTTTCTTCCAATTCCAATGCCGCCTGGACCGCCGTTTCGCTGCCGCGGGACGAGACCGTTGCGAGCGTGCGCGCCAGTATTCTGAATTCGTTACGCAATTCCTGCATCATTTGCTGCCTCGTGGCAGCCGACTCCTGGACCGTTTGCTGCAGAACCTGGCGCTGCTCCCGGTTGAGTTCCATCAGCCGGTTGCCCACGGCGCGGAGCTCCGTATTCAGCGCCTTCACCATTTCCTGCCTGCCGAAGGCCTGCTCGTCCGCCAGCCGGTCGAGGACCGGCTTCAAGGCAAGCTGCGCTTCGGCCAGATTGCGCAGCAGGGTTTGCTCCCCACGCATGTTGTCCGCGATTACGGCGAGTTCCTGCGTCAAGGCGCCGAGGTTCCGGCCCGTATCCGCCCGATCCCTTTCGGATTCCGTCAGCGATTGCTGGATATTCTCCATAATCTCGGCGGTATGCTCAAGCAATGCCTGAAGATAGGCTTCTGCCGATTCCGGTTCGTCCTCGCCGAATTCGGTCGGCAGCGACGACAGGCGGGTGACGCCGGAGAGCCAGTCTTCCAGCCCGGTGTAAAACCGGTTTTGCGCCTGGCCGGCCTGCAGGTCCAGAAAGCCGACGATCAATGAGCCGCCCAGGCCGAACAGGGACGTGCTGAAGGCCGTCCCGGCGCCGCCGATGGAGGTCAGCAGATCCGCCTTGAACTTCTGGAAGACCGTCTTGAAATTCTCGCCGCTTTCGACCGTCAGGTTCTGGATTGCGCTGGCCACGGCCTCGATGGTCTCGATCAGGCCCCAGAAGGTGCCGAGCAGGCCCAGGAATACCAGCAGCGCGATCAGGTAGCGCGAAATCTCCCGGCCTTCGTCCAGCCGGGCGCCGACGCTGTCTAGGATGGAGCGCATCGTGCTGGCGGTCAGGCGCAGCGGACGGTTGCCGCGCTCGCCGATCATCGTCGCCATCGGCGCGAGCATCAGCGGCGTGCCGGCCTCCGAGACGTCGTGGCCGTGCTGATAGCGCCGGATCCAGCCCACATCGCGCCAGAGCCGGGCGACCAGCCACACGCAGAACACGATGCCGACCAGCAGGACGAAGACGATCAGCCCGTTGAGAAAGACATTGGCCGCGAACGCGGACACCAACCGGTCGCCGACGACGAACAGCCCGATACAGACGACCGCCAGGAAGGCGGTCATGCGCAACAGGTAGCGCGCGGGGATGGTCAAGGGCTGTGGCTCCGCCGCTGGGGACTTCGTGGCCCGGGCGCCGCCTTCGATCGTTCCATACGGTAAGGTATGTTGCAACGGATCCGGTCGGAGCCCGGACGCCTCACTGTACCGGCCGCAAGGCTGCGCGACAATGGCGCTTCACCGCCGCATCGTGGGAAAATTTGACTTATTCGCCGGAGGTCCCGGCGCTTGTCATCGCGTCGCCGACGATGCGGCGCAGATCGCCGTGCAGCGCCGTATTGCTGGCCAGCACCTCGGCGCCGCTCCAGGCCCGGTCGCGCCCGCGGGCGTCGGAGACCGTGCCGCCCGCTTCGCGCACCAGCAGCAGGCCGGCTGCGACGTCCCAGGACTCCAGGTCGAACTCCCAGAAACCGTCGTAGCGGCCAGCCGCGACCCAGGCAAGGTCGAGCGACGCCGCGCCGAACCGGCGCACGCCGGCAACCGCGGGCAGGACGGCTTCCAGCGTTGCGCCGTAGGCCGGATGTTTCGGCTTGCCGCGATAGGGCAGGCCGGTCGCCAGCAGGGCGTCGGCCATGACGCTGCGCGACGAGACCCGGAGCCGGCGGTGATTGAGGAAAGCGCCGCCGCCGCGCACCGCCCAGAACAGTTCGTCAGTCAGCGGTTGGTAGACCGCGCCGGCAACGACTTGGCCCTTCTCCTCGTGGGCGATCGATACGGCGAAATGGGGCACGCCGTGGAGAAAATTGGTCGTGCCGTCGAGCGGATCGACGATCCAGCGGTCCTCGCCGGCGGTGTCCGGTGCGTCGGGATCGTCCGCCCCGGGCAGGCTCCCGCTTTCCTCCATCGTCAGGCCGAAGCCGGGCCGGCCCTTGCGCAGTTCGTGGAACAGGATTTTTTCGGCCCGCAGGTCGGCGGCACTGACGAAATCCGAAGGGCCCTTGCGCGAGACCTGCAATTGCTCGACCTCGCCGAAATCGCGCACCAGGGCTCGCGCGGCCTTGCGGGCGGCCCCTTCCATAACATTGACGATGGCGGGCTTCAGGGCCATGGAGGGCGGCCTTGCGTTTTTGAACGGCAACCGGGCGGCGACCCGGCCGGCGACGGGGCAGCGACCGGGAGGAAACCGGAAACGGTTATTTCGCGCGCTCCATGTAGCTGCCGTCGGCGGTCGCGACAACGATCCGGATGCCGGCCTCGATATGCGGCGGCACCATGATGCGTTCGCCATTCTCGAGCACCGCCGGCTTGTAGGACGAGGACGCGGTCTGCCCCTTCACCACCGCGTCGGCCTCGACGACCTCCATGACGACGCTGTCGGGCAGTTCCACGCCGATCGGCGACCCTTCGTAGGACTGGACGGTCACCGTCATGCCGTCCTGCAGAAAAACCGCCGGATCGCCGATCGTCTCGCGGTTCAGCGTGATCTGCTCGTAGGTCTCTGTCTCCATGAAGGTGACGTCGTCGCCGTCGGCAAAGAGGAACTGGTACTGCGCTTCGTCCAGCCGCACTTTCTCGACGCTCTCCGAGGCGCGGAACCGCTCGTTGAGCTTGGTGCCGTCGCGGATGTCCTTCATCTCGGCCTGCAGATAGGCGCCGCCCTTGCCGGGCTGGGTGTGCTGGATCTTGGCGACCCGCCACAGGCGGCCGTTGTGCTCGATGATGTTGCCGGGACGGATGGCGTTGCCGTTGATGCGCATGAGAGGCGTCTGTCTCGATTGGCGGTTTCGTTGCGCTGGATGCGGGCCGGGAAGCTATCACCGGCGAACGGAGGGTTCAATTCGCCGCGCCCGCCCGGCGGCGCGGCGAAGTGCTCGCGCCTTGGTCCGGCAGCGCCCTATTCAGCCGGTGCCGTGAGCCGGCCCTTGATGATCTTGCGGGTCGGCGTCATCGGGAATTCGTCGACGATGACCAGCTTCTCCGGCAGCTTGTTGCGGGCGATCCGGTGCTCCATCAGGAAGGCGCACAGCCCCTCCAGGTCCGGCGCGTCGGCGCCCGGGTTGAGCTGGACCCAGGCGCAGGCCTGCTCTCCGAGCACCTCGTGCGGCACCGGGGCGACGGCGGCCATCTGGACCGCCGGGTGAGCGCTCAGCAGGTTCTCGATGTCCTGCGGATTGAACTTCACGCCGCCGCGGTTGATGATGTCCTTGATCCGGCCGGTGATGGCGACGAAGCCGTCCTCGTCCATGTAGCCGAGGTCGCCGGACTTGAAGAAGCGGTCGGCCGTAAAGGCGGTCTCGTTGGCCACCCGGTTGCGCAGATAGCCGGGGAACACCATCGGGCCGCGGATCTGGATCTCCCCTTCCTCGCCGCGCGGCCGTTCCTCGCCGGTGTCGGGATCGGCGACGCGCACCGTGCTGCCGGGCGAGGCGCGGCCGGCGAAGACGGCGGATTTGCCGATGCCGTCTCCGGGTCGGGTGAACATGCCGGCCTGCAATTCGGTCATGCCCCAGAGCTGGCAAACCTTGCAGCGGGGCCAGGCCTCCTGCAAGGCGTGCAGCATGGCGGGCGGCGCGGCGCTGCCGGCGAACAGGCACATCTTCATGCTGCTGAAATCGTGCCTCTCGATCAGGCCGGCCGCCATCATCGCTGCGCCGTGGGCCGGCGCGAACCAGACCGCCGTGGGTCGCAGTTTTTCGATCGACTCGGCCAAGGCCGGCGGCGTGAAGGCGGGCAGCAGCAGGTTCGCCATGCCGGTGACGATGCCGAGATGGAAGGCGTAGAGCCCGTAGAGATGGGTGAACGGCGCGGCCGAGAGGATGCGGTCATCGGCGGCCAGGCCCTTTTCCGGCGCGCTCATCCGGGCGTTCGAGAGCATGTTGTGGGAACTCAGCGGCACGCCCTTGGGCGACGAGGTCGTGCCGGAGGTATAGAGCAGCAGGTACGGGTCGGCCGCCGAAGGCGCGTGGCCGATCTCGATATCGGGATCGGCGGCGGCCAGGTCTGCCAGAGAGATCGCACCCTCCGGCGCATCGCCGACGGCGATGACATGCCTGAGCGTCGGCAGCTGCGGCTGGAGGTCGAGCGCCGCCTGCGCCGCCGACCAGTCCTTGCCCGCGCCCATGCAGACGATCGCCCGCGAGCGGCCGTGGTTGATCAGGGTCTGAAGCTCGGCGTCGCGGTAGGGCATGTGGATCGTCTGGACGACGCCGCCGAACCAGGTCACGGCCAGGTTGGCGATGGCGAATTCCGGGATGTTCGGCAGTTGGACCGCGACCACGTCGCCGGGCCGCAGGCCGAGCTGCCACAGGCCCTTTGCCACCCGCTCGGCGGTGTCGCGCACCTCCTTCCACGTCAGCGTCCGGCCAGGCAGGACGTAGGCCGGCGCGTCCGGCCGCTCGGCGGCGTGGCGCTCGAGATATTGCCGCTGGGTCTCGTTACGCCACCAGACCTTCTCGACATAGTCGCGCGCCTGGTCCGGCGGGAAGTTCATGGCGGCGCGCAGCTCCAGCGCGTCCTCGCTGTAGCGGAAATGGTCGAGATGGGGCGTGAACCGCTCGGTGCGGAATCGCTTGCCGCCGCCCAGGTCGAGCAGCCGGACATAATGGCCGGTGCGGAAGCGCCGGCGCTCCATCAGGGTGCGGATGTACAGAACCTGGTTGCGGCTGAGGCCGATCCGCTCGGCGATCTCGGCGTCCGACAGGCCCATCAATTCCCGGTGGCGCTCGACGGCGTCCCAGTCCCTCTCCCGGTACGGATCGCCTTCTCGGATCTGATGGTTGTGCGACATCCGCAGGACGATCTCCCCGAAGGTCGCCATCATCTCCTCGGTGACGCCGATCTGGCGGCGGTTCAGCCCACGGGCCATTACTCGGCGGCCTCCGCGTCCAGCCGGTGCTCGTGGCGCAGGATCGGATCGGCCTGGGGCGCCTGGGTGGCGACCGGGCAGACCCGCATGCATTCGAAGCATTGCGCCAGCAGGCCGCCGGAGCCGACGCTCATCTTGTACCACAGCATCTTGTTGTCCGGATCGAACAGGGCGTCCTCCCGGTCTTCCTCGTCGGTCGCCCGGATGGCGTCCATGATCGCCGCCGGCACCGTCTCGTACTGCTGGGTCATCTCGGCACAGGCGGCCATGTCGTAGCGCATGATCCTCTGCTTGCCGGTCTCCTCGTCGACCTCGCCATCGAGACACTGGACCGGGCAGAATTTCATGCAGGGCGTGCGCTGGATTGAGCGGTACATGTTCACGCAGGACGGCGCCGGGCACGGGTTCTCGGCCATCGGCGCGTCGGGCTCCAGCTCCAGTTCCGTGAACACGCTGGCGAAATACATGTAGCCGAACTCGGGATGGAGCAGGATGTCGCCGGCGAGCGAGCGGGCGCCGATGCCGGCCAGTTCGGCATGGACCTTCAGGCTTTGCAGCGGCACGCGCGGGCCGGCGTCCGGGTCCATGTCCGGCGGGCAGTATATCGAGCGGAGACCGAACTTGTTCTCGATATAGAAGGCGAGGCCGTACGAGATGGAATAGGCGCGCGTCTCGGTCGAACCGAAATAGCCGAGCGCCTTGGCCGGCACGGTCCAGGCGCCCTGTGTCTGGCCGCCGACGCCGAGCGCGATCACGGATTTCACCCGCGGCATGATATCGGCCGGCCGGTGCCCCGGCGGGCAGATGCGGTTGACGGCGTCCAAATCGGCGACACCCGCAGCCAGTGCGCCCTTCTTCAGGCAATAGGCGAGAACGGCTTCCTTGGCGGCAGCCTTGTCGATGGCGGGTTTTTTCCTGGGCATCGGATCGGTCTTTGCGGTTCAGGGCGTGCGCCAGTTCGGCGCGCCGCCATTCTGGGCCTCGGACGCGGCATCGCGCAACAGGCGGCGCAGCATATTGCCGTTGCCCGGATTGCGGGGGATTTCGGCGCAGAAGAAATAGCCCTTCGGCCGCATGAAGCCCGGCAGGCTGGAGGCTCTCACATGGGCGTCGATTGCCGAGGCGTCGGCATCGCCGACGATGCAGCCGACGACGATCTGGCCCCAGCGGTCGTCGGGCAGGCCGATGGCGCAGCAGTCCGCGACGCCGGGCGCGATCTGCAACACGGCCTCGACCTCGCCGGGATGGATGCTCTCGCCGCCCGAGCGGATCATGTCGTCGACCCGGCCGCGCAGGGTGAAATAGCCGCGCTCGTCCAGGGTGACGACATCGCCGATGCGCACCCAGCCGTCCTGCACCTTTTCCGCTGTGGCGTTGGGCCGGTTGAGATATTCGCTGAAGATCGTGTCGGCGTCGGCCGCGACCAGCAGTTCGCCCTCTTCGCCGGGGCCGATCGGGTCGTCCGGTCCGCCGCCCAGCGCGACGACGCGCAGGCGGGTGTAATAGCCCGGCCGCAGCGCCAGATGGTCGCCCACCGGCTTCGGGTTGTAGGCCGAGCACATGGTCTCCGTCGTGCCGTAGATGTGCCGGATCTCGGCATTCTCCCAGGTCCGGTCCATATGGGCGATCAGCTCTTCGGGAATGTTCGAGCCGCCATAGAGTACGAGCCGAAGCGAACGCATCTTCTCCGGCGCGTAATTCGGCGCCCTGGTCAGCGCATAATAGAGGGTCGGCGCGGCGAAGGTGTAGGTGAGCTGCTGGCGTTCGATCAGGTCCACCGCGGCGGCCGGATCGAAGGCGCTCATCACCTGGTAGCTGCCGCCGAAGGCCAGCGTCACCAGGAACACGCCGTAGAAGCCGATGGCGTGGGCGAGCGGCATGAAGCCGAGCGCGCGCGTGTGCGGCCCGTGCAGCACGCCGCCCTGGGTCGCCAGCCACAGGACGCGCGGCTCTGTCGTGCGCTGGGCCAGCACCACGCCCTTGGGCAGGCCCGTCGTGCCGGAGGTGTAGAAAATGATCGCCGGGTCTTCGCGGCCGAGCGCCGGCCGCGGCGGGAGGCCTGTGGCGTCGGCGCGGCAGGCCGCGAAATCCTCGGCGGCGCCGACAGCACCGCCGGGCGCGAACAGCGGCGCGCCGACCGGCAACGCGGCGGCGACGGCCTTTACCGCCTCCGGGTCCGGCAGCACGAAAGCGCCCTTCATGGCGCCGGCTTCGACCAGCCGGCCGATATCGACCGGCTTGAGGCGCGGGTTGAGCAGCGCGGGTACCGCGCCCAGCCGTGTGAGGGCGAGCAGCGCCAGCCCGTGCTCCAGGATGTTGGGCAGGCAGGTCGCGACCCGGTCGCCCGGCCCGATGCCCCGCGCAGCAAAACCCGCTGCTATGGCGTCGAGTTCGGCAATCAATTCCCGGTAGGTGAACCGCCGGTCCGTCCGGTCGTCGCGGATCGCCGGCGCGTCGGGCGACCGGTCGGCCTGGTTCCAGACGAGGTCGTAGGCCGTCGGGGGGGCGGTCGGCGCGGTCATCCGCTTACCAGCCCGGCCGGTTCTTCCACCACCAGTCCGG
>LXNJ01001082.1_pt1 | contig 16812 bp, 12 predicted proteins | sample 809081 | NCBI WGS metagenome assembly LXNJ01 (sample SAMN04870510, study PRJNA318959) | sponge metagenome | biome: sponge; feature: marine sponge reef; material: water | host: Petrosia ficiformis | place: Greece: Milos, Mediterranean Sea | collected 2013-05-29 | depth 5-7 m
CCGGAACTCGCTGTCGTCCCGCAGCCAGTGGCAGGTCGTAGCCGCCGAGGTGATGGTGATGCCGCGCTCCTGCTCCTGCTCCATCCAGTCCATCGTGGCAGCGCCTTCGTGCACCTCTCCCATCCGGTGCAGCCGTCCTGTGTAAAAGAGGATGCGCTCGGTGGTCGTGGTCTTGCCCGCATCGATGTGGGCCATGATGCCGATGTTTCGCAGGTGCGAAAGTGGCGTCTTTCTAGACATCGGTCTTCGCTTCTTTCTCTAGTTGGTGTGGCGTTCCCGAGCTTCCGCTCGGGGTTGAACGAAAAAGAGCGCGGTCCGTGCTTTCGCCGCGCTCCTTCCGAATCGGAGAGGGCCGATCTCTCGGAGAGGACGGCCATCGCGTACGCTCGTTTGTCGGTGGGGGCGGGGCCCCTAGTAATTAATGGCGCTTACCAGCGGTAGTGCGCGAAGGCCTTGTTCGCCTCCGCCATCCTGTGGGTGTCTTCCTTCTTCTTTACGGTGCTGCCTTCGCCCCGACTCGCTGCCAGAAGTTCGGCGGCCAGACGATGAGACATGGTCTTCTCGGAGCGCCTGCGGGCGAAGTCAATGAGCCAGCGTATGGCGAGAGCCGACCTGCGCTCGGGCCGCACTTCGACCGGCACCTGGTATGTGGCTCCGCCGACCCTGCGACTTCTGACCTCGATAGCGGGTTTGGCGTTCGAAAGCGCCCGCTCGAACACCTGGATGCCGGGCTGGCCGGCTCGGGTGCCCAAGGTGCTGATGGCGTCGTAGAAGATGCGCTCGGCAAGCGACTTCTTCCCGTCCACCATTAGGCTGTTGATGAACTTCGTCACGGTGGCCGAACCGTAGCGGGGGTCCGGCATGATGGTTCTGCGCTCGGCGGCTGACCTTCGGCTCATCGGTCCTCCCTACTTGGGCCGCTTGGCGCCGTACTTCGACCGGCCCTGGCGGCGGTCGGAGACGCCAGAAGCGTCGAGGGTGCCGCGGATGACGTGGTAGCGCACGCCGGGCAGATCCCTCACTCTGCCGCCGCGGATTAGGACGATGGAGTGCTCCTGAAGGTTGTGCCCTTCGCCCCCGATGTACGCCGTGACCTCGAACCCGCTGGTCAACCGCACGCGGGCCACCTTGCGGAGAGCCGAGTTGGGCTTCTTGGGAGTCGTGGTATACACGCGCGTGCACACGCCTCTTTTCTGCGGGTTGCCTTGGAGGGCCGGACGCTTGTTCTTCTTCCGGATCTCCTTGCGACCCTTGCGCACGAGCTGGTTGATGGTCGGCATGAGGGTTCGGCTCTTTCCATGCTCCCGGAGGTGTCCACGGATCCGCTTGAGCCGATCTGCTCATCCGGTCCGTGGGTAGCAAGCCAAGTTAGCGGAGTTTCGCCGGGAGGGGAAGGGGGTTTGCCCTAAGCCCGGACAGCCCCTAGCGAAACTCGCACGAGCATCGAGAGCGCGTAACACCCTCTGGCGGCGCGATGAGTTACGGACAGCCCCGGTATTCGCCCGAAGAGCGCACCGAGCCCGGCGTCCCTGCGCGAATGCGGCGTCGCACTGTCGCAGGAGGCTTCTTACACGGGCCGCTAGGAAGGCTTGCGCGCCAGGAAGCAGTAGAGCGGAGTGAAGATGCCGGTTGCACCGCCTGCCACGTAGGCTTCCGCGGTTCGGTCCATGAATCTGACGACGCTCGAGGCGCCGCGCGGGAACACTCCCACCAACTCGGCCAGCTTGGATCCGGCGAAGATCGCCTTGCGGCCCATCGGCGCGCGGCGCAGAAGACCGCTCAGAGTATCTTGGCGTCTCTGGAGGGGCCGATACCACGGAGTGCCTCCGGCGTCGCCGACGACGCCCAGGTCGGTCGCTTCGATGACCTGGAAGCCTGCCGACTGGAGATCCCGATTCACTCCTTCCATCGTCTCGATGTGCTTGAGCGCTATGCCGCGCATCAGTTCCCGCTTGATGATGCGGTGGCGTTCGTCGTTCGGATCGAATTCGTCGGTCAGGCACATCTCCTGGCCCCAAAAGAGGGCCCCGGGCTTCAATACGCGGTAGATCTCGGAGAAGGCATCCGCCTTGTCCGGGGCATGGCAGGTGGATTCGATCGCGTAGCCACGATCGAAAGTGTCGTCCGCGATGGAGCTCATGTCCATGAAGCTGCAGGCGACGAAGTCGACCATGTGGTCGACGCCGGCCTCGGCGCTCAACGATCTCGCCTTGCCGATCTGGATTTCGTTGGTGTTGATTCCGACCACGCTCGCCCCGGTCTCAGCTACGACGCGGCGCATCGGACCGCCGATGCCGCAGCCGACGTCGATCAGCGTCATGCCTGGGCGTATCTCCAGCTTGGATATCATCCGACGCTGATGCCGGACCTTGGACTCCTCCACGCTCTCCTCCGGCGAGAGCGGCGCGAAGTGAAGGGATTCGCCCCACCCCCACACCATGAACTCACCGCAGAGGTCGTAGTACTCCTTGACGGTTTCAGTGTGATCGTAGTCGGTCGCGTCGTTCCCTGACGACGCCCTCCCGATCCATCCCTCGAATTTCCGCGTGCGACGCGAGACGTCCGATCCACGATACGAGGCCTTCAGCCCCTTGGACAATTCTCTCATATTCATGGCGACCTCCCTCGGTGTTCGCGACCGCCATGACCGCTGCGGCTTTATTGTCGCAGTTCGCGGATGAGTCGCAGTTTGCGGATGATTCAGTGGCCGGCGTCCTATCTCCAACCTAGGGTGGAGCCGTCGGTTTCGCCAGAAAGAGAACGCCGACATCGGCGGCGAGGCCGTTAGGAGGACTGGTTGGCTGGCGCTTCAAATTGAAAGCACCTCCTTGCTCGCTTCCCCCTCGACGATTTCCAGGGCCTCGTCGGTTCGGTCCGTGGCCGCGTCGAAGAGCGCCATGGGGTCGTCGGCCATCCCGTCGAAGAGGGGTTCGATATCCTCGTCGTAGAGATCCTGCGAGACCAGGAATTCGACCTCCTCGTCCTTGTGCATCCCGGTTCCGGCCGGGACGAGCTGGCCGATGATGATGTTCTCCTTCAACCCCTTCAGGATGTCGCGGTCTCCCCGAAGCGCGGCGTTCGTGAGCACCTTGGTCGTCTCCTGGAAGGAGGCGGACGATATGAAGGAGTCGGTGGTGAGCGCCGCCTTCGTGATCCCGAGCAGAAGGGGTTCGGTGACGGCCGGACGCGGCTTGCGTTCCTCCGCCCTCGCCTGTTCCCTGACGCGCCGGTTCACCTCGCGAATGCGGGTCAGGTCGTAGGAATCGCCCTCCAGAAGCTCCGTCTCGCCGGGGTCGTTGACCTTCACCCGACGCAGCATCTGGCGCACGATCACGGCGATGTGCTTCTCGTTGATCTTCACGCCCTGGAGCCGGTAGACGTCCAGAACCTCGCGCAGGATGTATTCCTGCACCCGCCGCCTGCCGTTCGAGAGCTTGAGCAGGTCGTGGGGATCAATCGAGCCTTCGCTCAGTCGATCGCCCTCCTTGACCCAATCGCCCTGCTGAACCCGCAGGTGCTTGCCGACGGGAACCTGGTAGGTCTCGCTGTGGCCCATCTCGGACCAGACGATCACCTCGCGCTTGTTGCGCTTGATCTCTCCGAACTCGACCCGACCGTCGATCCTGGTGATCACGGCCGGATCCTTCGGCCTGCGGCCCTCGAAGAGCTCCGTGACCCGGGGCAGACCGCCGGTGATGTCGCGAGTCTTGAACTCTTCCCGCGAGAACCTGGCGAGAACCTGCCCGGCTTCGACCTTCTCCCTGTCCATGACCTTGCCGTCGAGCAGGGAGCGCTCCGGCGGATGGAGCTCGCCGACCTTGGGGCGTACCACGATTCTCGTCTCCTCGATATCGAGGACGCCGCCCTCGCGCACCACCACCGGGTTCGCGAACGGATCCGTCTCGAAGAGCGTCTCGGCCCGCTTGACCTCAGTGCCGTCCTCGACACGCACTATCGAGCCCAAGGGCAGCCGCACCACCTCGACGCCCGTGCTCGGCTCGGCTGCCTCACCTTCGGCCGGGACGATCCTGAGGCAACCGCCGGGGGCGACCACGGTGCTTCGGTCTTCGGCGGCGCCGGCGTTCTTCACGGTTTCCACGGCATCCGGATCGTGGGTGAAGCCACCGGCGTCGTCGTAGGATCCGAATTCGACGAGTCCGTTCATCCTGGAGCGGTAGGGCTTAAGCTTCTTGTTGATCGTGAAGGCGAGCGTCGCGCCCGTCTCGACCTTGTCGCCCTCCTTCACCACCAGACCGTCCCCGTAGCGGAGGGTGAACGAGCTGATGGTGCGCACCACCTCGCCGTCCTCGTCCAGAGCTACGACAGTCACCTTCTGGCTTCGCGATCCGCTCTCCGCGGCCTTGGTCTTGCTAGTAATCTTCAGGATGCCGGCCCCGTCGGTGCGCAGATCCTCCACACCCTCGAGCCGCACGATACCGTCCTCCCTGGCCAAGAGGGGCGCCTTCTCCGGGTTCCACCGGTAGAGACGATCCCCCGGAGCTACCTGCTGCCCGTTCTCCACGAGCATTGTCGCGCCCTCGGGCACCCTGTGTTCCTCGACGGTCTCTGCGTTGGACTCCGAACGGACGACAACGGTGGCCTCTCGCGCCTTGGTCTTCAGGGCGTTGAGGGCGACACGCAATCCGTCGGTTGAGCGTGTCACGGCATTCAGGTATCTGAAGTCCACCTTACCCTCGATCTGAGCGACCCCGCGCACCTCGGCGACCGCGTATCCCGCCTCGACCTCCTGCCCGTCCGCCGCCAGAAGCTCCGCACCCGGCGGAACGGTCACCTCGTCCAGCGCCTCGTCAGCCACGGTGTAGATGACCGGGTGCAGGGTCAGATGGTCCTTCTCCGCCACTTCGTGATAAAGTATCTCGTCCCGCGGCGCGGGGGGCGGGCGATGGCGGATGATCGTCCTCTGTTCACGAAGGGTCGCGCGGTCGATGTCCTTGCGCACCGTCTTCCCTTCCTCCACGTGGAAGAGCTTGAGCACGCCCTTTTTCTCGGCGATGAAGAGACGGTGGTACGGGTCCCATCGATAGAGAAGCTGGCCCGCGCGCACCTCCTGACCGTGAGCGACGTGCACGGTGGCGCCGTAGGGCAGCGGGTAGCTCTCCTCGCGGAGCTCGACGCGGATGCGTCCGCCGTCGTAGAAAACGACCGCCGGCTTGGTCTTGCGATGACAGAGGTCGATCATGGTGCCGGCCTTGATCTTCGCCCCGTCCTTGACGGCGGGCCGAGTTCCCGCCGGGATCGGGATCTCCTGTCTTCCGTCCTCACCTTCTATGAGCACCGACTCGCTCTCTTCCTCCTCCCCGAGCCGACGGACGCGGCCATCGACCTTGACTTTGACCCGGTAGACGGGACCACCGGGCGCCACCGTGTCGCCGTCCTCGACGGCGACCTCGGTTCCTTCGGTAACCGGGATCTCGGCGCTGAGACTGGTGACGAGCAGCTCGGAGTCGTTGGAAAGCACCACCTTCTCGTCCTGGTCTTCCTGCTCGGGCAGGAACCTGGCGTTGCTCAGCCGTACCGTCCCTTCCTGCCTTGCCGCCTGATCCGGCTGCTCACCGATTCGGGCGGCCGTGCCTCCGATGTGGAACGTGCGCAGAGTGAGCTGGGTGCCGGGCTCGCCGATCGACTGCGCGGCTATGATCCCGACGGCCTCTCCGAGGTCGATCTGCTCCATGGTCGCGAGATTGCGTCCGTAGCACTCGCTGCAGACACCCTTGGCGGCGTCGCAGGTGAGCACCGAACGGACGGTCACCTTCTCGATCCCCGCAGCCTGCACCTGTTCGGCCTTCTCCTCCGATATCAGCTCGCCGGGACGCAGGAGTATCTCGCCGCTGAACGGATCCGTGACCGAGTAGTCGTCTTCCCGCTCCGGGTCACCTGCGACGACGCTTCCCGTGATGCGTTCGGCAAGGGAGTCGATGATCTCCTCGCCGTCCTTGTAGGCTTCGGTCTCGATGCCCAGCACGGTGCCGCAGTCGTCCTCCGACACCGTCACGTCCTGCGCCACGTCCACGAGCCTGCGGGTGAGGTAGCCGGCGTCGGCGGTCTTGAGCGCGGTGTCGGCCAGTCCTTTGCGGGCTCCGTGGGTCGATAGGAAGTACTCGACCACCGTGAGCCCCTCTCGGAAGTTGGAGCGGATGGGCGTCTCGATGATCTCGCCCATGCCGCCGGTAAGCTTCTTCTGAGGCTTCGCCATCAGGCCGCGCATGCCCGCGAGCTGACGCATCTGGTCGAGATTGCCTCGCGCGCCCGACTTCCGCATCATGTGTACCGGATTGAAGCCGTCCCGCGACTCCTCCTGGTCGCGCGCCATCTGTTCGCCGAGGTCGTTGTTGGCGTGGGTCCAGGTGTCGATCACCTTGTTGTAGCGCTCGCCGTCGGAGACGAAACCCGCGTCGTAGGCCCGCTGGAAGCGGCCCACCCTCTGATCGGCCTCCTTGAGAATGCCCACCTTCTCCTTGGGCACTTCGAGGTCGGTGATGCCGATGCTCACTCCGCCCATGGTGGCGTAGCGGAAGCCGAGCTCCTTGAGTTCGTCCAGGAACGCCGTGGTACGCTCGTGCTCCGACTTGAGGAGCACGTCGTAGATGACGTTGGTGAGCTCCTTCTTGCCGAACGTGGTGTTCTGGAACCCGAGCTCGTCCGGCACGATCGCGTTGAAAAGCACCCTTCCCACCGTGGTCATGAACCAAGTGAAGGTACCTGCTTCTTCCCCGATCGGGTGGCGGAAGAGATACCAGATCGGCGTGATGTGCTCCACATGGCCCTCGACCAGCGCCATCTCCACCTCGGCGTAGGACGCGAAGCGCTTGGCGTTCTTGTAAATGTCGGCGAGCTGTTCGGGCACCTCGTCGACTGTGTTGTCGCTCCGGCCGAAACGCACCGGCGCGGCTCCCTGCTCCGAATTCACGAGGCCGCCCGTGCCCTCGAGATCGGCGATCCGCTTACCGGGGTTCGTGAGATAGTAGGAGCCGACCACCATGTCCTGGCTGGGTGTCGTGATCGGGCGTCCGTTGGCCGGAAGCAGGAGGTTGTTGGCGGAGAGCATGAGCACCCGCGCCTCCACCTGCGCCTCGTAGGAAAGCGGAACGTGCACCGCCATCTGGTCGCCGTCGAAGTCGGCGTTGAACGCCGCGCACACCAACGGATGCAGGCGGATGGCCTTGCCTTCCACCAGCACCGGCTCGAAGGCCTGGATGCTCAGACGGTGAAGCGTCGGCGCCCGATTCAGAAGAACGGGGTGGTCGCTGATGATGTCCTCGAGCACTTCGTATACCTTCGGGTGCTGGTCCTCGACGATCTTCTTCGCCCGCTTGACCGTCTCGGCCTCGCCCCTGCGCTCGAGCTCGTGAATGATGAAGGGCTTGAAGAGTTCGACCGCCATCGTCTTGGGCAAACCGCACTGGTGCAGACCGAGTTCGGGGCCGACCACGATGACCGAACGCCCGGAGTAGTCCACGCGCTTGCCCAGGAGGTTCTGGCGGAAACGCCCCTGCTTGCCTTTGAGCATGTCCGAAAGGGACTTGAGCGGTCGCGAACCCCTTCCCTTGATCGCCTTGCCCCGACGTCCGTTGTCGAAGAGGGCGTCCACGGACTCCTGGAGCATGCGCTTCTCGTTGCGCAGAATGACCTCGGGCGCACCCATCCCCATGAGCTTCTTCAGCCGGTTGTTCCGGTTGATGACGCGGCGATAGAGGTCGTTGAGGTCGGAGGTGGCGAAACGACCGCCGTCGAGCGGCACAAGCGGACGCAGGTCGGGCGGGATGACAGGTATGACATCCATCACCAGCCACTCGGGCTTGTTGCGCTGATCGGGCGAGGAACCCGAGTTGCGGATGGCTTCGACCACCTTGAGCCGCTTGAGCTTCTTGCGGCGACGGTGCTGCGAGGTCTCGTTCTCGATCTCCTCCCTGAGCGACTTGGCCAGACGGTCTATGCCCTTGCCGTCCGAATTCCGGTAGCGAATCGCGCGCTTGGGCCCGTCGAGCTGCTTGAGAAGGATGCGTACCGCCTCGGCACCCGTCTCGGCCCTGAATTCCTCGTCGCCGGCGTTGCGGGCGTTGACCTGCAGATCGTAAAGGGCGTCGTCGTCGAGCAGCTCCATGTACGCGACCTTCTGCCTGCCCGGATTGACGACCACATAGTCCGAGTAGTAGATCACGCGCTCGAGGTTCTTGAGCGTCATGTCCAGGAGGTTGCCCAGCGGGCTCGGCAGAGCCTTGAAGAACCAGAGATGGACGATGGGCACGGCCAGTTCGATGTGGCCCATGCGCTCGCGCCGCACGCGCGAAAGCGTGACTTCGACTCCGCAACGGTCGCATATGCGGCCTCGGTAGCGAATGCGCTTGAACTTGCCGCAGTGGCACTCCCAGTCGCGCGAAGGGCCGAAGATGCGCTCGCAGAAGAGCGCGTCGTGTTCCGGCTTGTACGAGCGGTAGTTGATGGTCTCGGGCTTCACGATCTCGCCGTGCGACCAGTCCCTGATCTCCCCAGGAGACGCGATCCGCATCTGGATGTAGTCGAACCCGATGAGGCGGGCCGTCCTTCGGAGTCCGAGAGCGTCGGCTCCTCCCTGAGGGGGAGTGCGCTGACTGCCGCCGTGTCTTGGAAAATCGATCACCCTTACTCCTCGCCCACTTGGACGTTGAGGCCGAGAGCCTGAAGCTCCTTGACCAGAACATTGAACGACTCGGGTACTCCGGGCCTGGGAAGATTCTCGCCCTTGACGATGGCTTCGTAGACCTTGGAGCGTCCCATCACGTCGTCCGACTTGACAGTGAGAATTTCGCGCAGCGTGTGCGAAGCCCCATAGGCCTCCAGAGCCCAGACCTCCATCTCACCGAAACGCTGACCGCCGAACTGAGCCTTACCGGCAAGCGGCTGCTGCGTGACGAGCGAGTAGGGACCGATGGAGCGCGCGTGGATCTTGTCATCGACCAGATGGCTCAGCTTGAGCATGTACACCGAGCCTACGGTGACCGGGAAGTCCAGACGAGAGCCGCTGCGCCCGTCGCGGAGCCACACCTTGCCCTCCGGGAGGAGATCGGCGTAGGTGATGAGCTCGACGATCGCATCGTCCAGACCGCCGAACTCGGGCCCGGAGGCTTCCAGGGAGCTGACCTTGGGGAAGAGCTCCTCGACCGGGGTTCCCTTCAGCTCGGCGATCTCGCCGGCGGCGTTCCGACAGAAATCTCGGATTCGCACCAAGAGCGCGGTCTCCTGCTTTCGGTGCTCGCGCTCGAGACTCTCCTCGAAACTCTCCTCGAAACTCTCCTCGTCCTCCGGCGCCTGCCCATCGCCGAGCTCGACGGAACCGGGGCCGAGAAGGTCCCGGTACGCGTCGAAAGGCTGACCGATGCCCCTGAGCGCCCCGCGCGCCCCGTTCCTCTCGGCCGCGGAGTGGAGCACCGGAAGTCGTCCGGCCATGCGCGCCAAGACCTTGAGGTCGCCCAGGTCGGTCGGCAGGACGTCGGCTTCGAAGCCGTGCGAATCGGCTAGCCACTTGAGGCCCGCGAGCTTCATCAGCAGACCCACCTCGTTCTCGGACGCTCCCTGGAAGACCGGCGTCTTGGCCGTGAAGCCCAGCACCCGGCAGGCCCAGCCCAAGTGGGCTTCGAGCACCTGCCCGAGATTCATTCGGGAGGGGACGCCGAGCGGGTTGAGCACGATCTCGACCGAAGTGCCGTCGGGAAGGAAAGGCATGTCCTCCTCAGGGGCGATCCGGGCGATGATACCCTTGTTGCCGTGACGTCCCGCCATCTTGTCGCCTACCGAGATCTTGCGCTTCTCGGCGACGAATATCTTGACGAGCTGGATCACGCCCGGCGGCAGTTCGTCCGGCTCGAAGACCTTGTCGATCTCCTCCTCGGTGGACTGCTTCACCCGATGGATGCGCTTTGTGCTCTCCTCCACCACCGCCCGAATGCGATCGTTCGAAGCCGTTCGCTTGACCTTGAGAGCGTCGAGATCGATGTCCTGGAAATCGAGCTCCTGGACGTCCTGGCTGGTGAAGACCGTCCCCTCTTCCACGATGGGTTCGACCAACCCCTTGCGCAGAACCAGGCTTGCGGTCTCTCCCTTGAGAATGGCGCGCAGCTCGTTGTCGCGCTCGGCCATCACCCGATCCACCTCCTGACGCTCGCGCTCGCGGAGTCGTCCGATGCGCTGTCCGTACTCGCGCTCCAGCAGCGGATCGTCCGGATGGCGAGAGAAGACCTTGACGTCGATCACGGTGCCGGTCATGCCCGGAGGCACCCTGAGCGACGAATCCTTCACGTCCTTGGCCTTCTCGCCGAAGATCGCGGTGAGGAGCTTTTCTTCCGGCGACAGCTCGGTCTCGCCCTTCGGGGTGATCTTGCCGCAGAGTATGTCGCCGTGCTTGACGCGGGCGCCGACCCGCACTATCCCGCGCTCGTCTAGGTCGCCGATCGCCTCGTCGGTCACGTTGGGGAGCTCGACGGTGATCTCCTCCATCCCGCGCTTGGTGTCCCTCACCTGGAGCTCCAGCTCCTGGATGTGGATGGAGGTGAAGACGTCGTCCTTGACCAGCTTTTCGCTGATGACGATGGCGTCCTCGAAGTTGTAGCCGTACCAGGGCAGGAAGGCCACGGTCACGTTCCGACCCAGTGCGAGCTCGCCCGAATCGGTGCTGGAACCGTCCGCGATCACCTGGCCTTCCTCCACCTGGTCGCCGATCGCGACGAGGGGGCGCTGATTGATGGCGGTGTCCTGGTTGGTGCGCCAGAACTTTCTGAGGACGTAGCGATCGAAGCGCTCGAGTCGAGCCAGAGGGGCGTCCCGCTTGCGGCGGCGCTTGTAGCCCCGGTCGATCTGGATCTCGTCGGCGGTGACTTCCACGACCTTGCCTGCGGAACGGGCCTTGATCACCGAGCGGGAATCGCGGGCCACCCGCGCCTCGAGTCCGGTGCCCACGAGAGGCGCGTCCGTATGGAGAAGGGGCACGGCCTGGCGTTGCATGTTCGAGCCCATGAGGGCGCGGTTGGCGTCGTCGTGCTCCAGGAACGGAATAAGGGCGGCGGCGGCCGAAACAAGCTGGGTCGGCGCGACATCCATGTAGTCGATCTCGTCCGGTTGCAGCATGCGATAGTCCGCCTTCTGCCGGCAGAGAACCGTGGGGTTGCGGAAACTTCCGTCGGAGCGAAGCGGGGCGTTGGCCTGCGCGATGGCCACGAAGCGACGCTCACCGTCGGCGTCCACGACCTCGCGCTCCTCCTCGTAGGCGGAGAGCCACTCGATGTCGTCGGTGACCTGTCCGTCGACCACTCGCCGATAAGGGGTCTCGATGAAACCCATGTCGTTGACGCTGGCGTGCGTGGCCAGCGAGGCGATCAGCCCGATGTTCGGGCCTTCGGGAGTCTCGACCGGACACATGCGGCCGTAGTGCGAATAGTGGACGTCCCGAACCTCGAACCCGGCGCGCTCGCGAGTGAGGCCTCCCGGGCCTAGCGCCGAAAGCCGACGCTTGTGGGTCACCTCGGCGAGCGGGTTGGTCTGGTCCATGAACTGGCTGAGCTGCGACGAGCCGAAGAAAGCTTTGACCACGGCGTCCACCGTGCGCGCGTTGACCAGGTTGTCGATGTTGATCTTGTCGGGATCGTTCTTCGACGTCATCCGCTCCTTTACGAGTCGCACCATGCGCGAGAGACCGACGGAGAACTGATTGGCGATGAGCTCGCCGACGGTGCGCACGCGTCGGTTGCCGAGGTGGTCGATGTCGTCGGGAGCGCCCCTGCCCTCGTTGTAGTCCACGAGCCGGTGTAAAATGGCGACGAGATCGTCGATCGAGAGCACGCCCTGGTCGCTTTCGGCGTCGGTGCCGAGCCGCAGGTTGGCCTTGTAGCGCCCGACTCTGCCCAAGTCGTAGCGTGTCTTGGAGAAAAGGGCGCGGTTCAGCACCTCGCGGGCGGTCTTGACGTTTGGGGCCTCACCCGGGCGAAGGAGCTTGTAAATCTCGAAGAGCGCATCCTCCTCCGATCTGGTCGGGTCCTTTTCCAGGGTGTTGAGGATGAGCTTCGAGTAGTCGCGATCAGGTGCGTAGATCGAAAGCGAGACCACGTCGGCATTGAGGATGGTGGTGATCACTCCGTCGTCCACGACGGCGTCCTTGGCCACCAGGATCTCCCCGGTGTCGGGGTCGGCCACATCTACCGCGATCTCCTTGCCCCGGAGATTCTTGAGCCGCTCGTGCCAGATGTCGTCGGCCGCGTCGGACTTGCGCACCACGTCGTAGGGGGCGAATACGGCGATCCCCTTCAGCTCGGCGACCTCCCCCTCGGTCTTAGCCGCGAGACCGCAACGCAGCATGTCCTTAATGAGGTCTCCGCCGATGCGGTCGCCCGCGCGAGCCAGCCGGTTCGCTTCCCGGGTACCGTCGCCCGCTCCGTCGTCCGCGTCCCCCCCGGGAACCTCGACATCCTGCGCCAACAACCTGCCGATCAGGTTCTCTTCAAGCGGGGGTACGCTGCGCTCGGCATAGAAGAGTCCCAGCACCTCGGGATCGGTGCCGTGGCCGCGCGCCCTCAGCAGCGCGGTGGCGGGAAACTTCTTCTTCTTGTCGATGTGCACGTAGCACACATCGTTGATGTCGGTGGTGAACTCCAGCCAGGAGCCGCGGAAAGGGATGATCCTAGCACTGTGGAGCCGGGTCCGGTTCGCGTGGATCTTCTCCTCGAAGACGACGCCGGGCGAACGGTGGAGCTGGTTCACGATGACCCGCTCCGACCCGTTGATCACGAAGGTGCCCATGTCGGTGAGAATCGGAAGCTCGCCCAGATAGACGTCCTTGTCGACGTAGTGCCGCATCCGCCGCCTTTTCTTCGCAGCGGCCTTGCCGGAGGTACCCGGCGGCAGATCGTAGACGATAAGACGCAGGGACGCCTTGACCGGAGCCGAGTAGGTCATGTCCCGTTCGATGCACTCCTCCACCGAATACTTGGGCTCGTCGAGCCCAACCGAGCGGTACTCCAGGGTGAGGGCGCCGGTCATGTCCTCCACCGGGAAGTGCTCCCGGAACACCCGATCAAGCCCGAAGTCCCAGTGGTCCTCCGGATTCTCAACGTCCTTCCCGACGAGCCTGTCGAACGAGTTGCGCTGGACTCCGAGCAAGTCCGGCATCTCCATGGGAGACGTGAGCTTGCCGAAGTTGAGAATCGGCCTCTTGTCCATGCGAACGGTCATCTGTTTCTCACTGGGGACACGCAAGCGCCGCAACCCGGGTATGGCCGGCGCAGGTCAGTGTCTGGAGCGTAACATGTGGGCGCGGCGACGCCCCCTTCGGCACCGGTACCGCCGAGGTACCACCACCGAGGGGCGTCGCCGCGCCCGAGCAGATCGACGGGGCGCCCTACTTGAGCGCCACGGTTGCGCCGGCTTCCTCGAGCTTGGCCTTCATCTGCTCGGCTTCGTCCTTGGAGACGGCCTCTCTGACCGTGCCCGGCTCGTTCGCCGCGCCGTCGACAAGCGCCTTCGCCTCCTTGAGGCCGAGCGAGGTCAGCGAGCGGACGACCTTGATCACCTGGATCTTCTGGGGGCCGATCGATTCGATGATCACGTCGAACTCGGTCTTCTCCTCGGCCGCGGCCGGGTCGACGGCACCGTCGGCCGCCACGGCGACCGGGGCTGCGACGGCGGCGCTCACGTTGAACTTCTCCTTGAACGCGTCGACGAACTGTGACAGTTCGAGGACGGTCATGCCGCCGATGGCGTCCAGCAGCTCCTCTTGATTCATCGCCATTTTCTCTACTCTCCGTCTGGTGCCGACTCCGGGTCGGCGGTGTGTGGGAAGGTGCCCGGCCTCCGTTGGAACGCGGCGGCCGGATTGTCGCCGCTCTTACGCGGGATTGGCCTCGGCGCGCTGTTCGATCAGCACGTCGAGAAGACCGGCGGCCTCCTGCAGCTTGCCTTCGAGCGCGCCCGCAAGCGCTGCCATGGGGGCCTCCAGGGCACCGGCCAACTGAGCCAGCAGCGTATCGCGCGACGGCAGCTTCGCCAGCGCCTGGATCTCTTCCGGTGCGAGAAGGCTCGATTCGAGCACGCCGAGCTTGAAGACCGGTCGATCCTCGTGTTCGGTCGCGAAGTCGCTGATCGCCTTGGCCGTAGCCACGACATCGGCATATCCGAAGGCCAGACCGGTGGGGCCGGATAGCCCCTCCGAGATGTCGGGCAGACCCGAGTCCGCGATCGAGAGCTTGACGAGGCGGTTCTTCGCCACGAGGTACTCGCCGCCGCTCCCCTTGAGCTCTCGACGCAGCTTGGTGATGTCCTTGACGTCGAGTCCCGTGAAGTCCGTCAGATAGACTGCGGGGGCCCGTTCGAAACGCTCGCGCAGAGCTTCCACCAGAACGGCCTTTTCTGTTCTGTCCATCAGACTCCCCTCCGGTAGATGTTGGGATCGATGGAGACACCCGGGCCCATAGTGCTGGACAGGGTGACGCTCTTCAGGTAGGTCCCCTTCGAGGCCGGCGGCTTGGAGCGCACGATCTGGTCCATGAAGGATTCGAGGTTTTCCTGCAACGCCTCCGCCGAAAACGACACTCTGCCGATCGGCGCGTGCACGTTGCCGGTGCGATCGACTCTGAACTCTATCTTACCGGCCTTGATCTCCTTGACCGCCCGTCCGACATCGAAGGTGACCGTGCCCGCCTTAGGCGTCGGCATCAGACCGCGGGGTCCGAGGATGCGCCCGAGCGGACCGACCTTCGACATGACGTCCGGGGTCGCGACGCAGGCGTCGAACTCGAGCCAGCCTCCCTTTATCTTGTCAACCAGTTCCAAGCCCACATGGTCGGCGCCCGCCTCGCGAGCCTCGATCTCGCGCTCGCCCTGCGTGATGACGGCGACGGTCACGGAGCGTCCGGTCCCGTTCGGAAGCACGACGGTTCCGCGCACGAGCTGATCGGCACGCCGGGGATCCACCCCGAGTCTGGTCGCGATCTCGACCGTCTCGTCAAAGCCCGCGCTGGCCATTTCCCGCACGAGGCCGATGGCCCGACCCGGAGTGCAGCGCACTCCCCGCTCCGGCAGAGTCGCCCGAGCGGCTCTGTATCTCTTGCTTTTCTTAGGCATCTTGGGTTAGCCGTGAGGGAGCCCTTCCGCGAAGCGACGGCTGGCGAAGCGCGGTACGGGCCGGAGGAGCGAAGCCTCCACGAGCGGTCCGGGAGAGATGTCCACAGGCCGCTAACCTTCGACCAGAACGCCCATGGAGCGCGCGGTGCCGGCGATCATGCGCGCGGCGGCGTCCAGGTCGGTCGCGTTCAGGTCTTCCATCTTGATCTTGGCGATATCTTCGAGCTGGGAACGGGTGATGGTTCCCACCTTGGCGCGATTCGGCTCGGCCGAACCCGATTCGAGCCGGATCGCCTGCTTGATCAGCACCGGCGCCGGCGGCGTCTTGGTGACGAAGGTGAAGGATCGGTCCGCGTAGACCGTGATCTCGACCGGCGTGGTGACTCCCTGTCGATCCTGAGTTCGCGAGTTGAAGAGCTTGCAGAACTCCATGATGTTGACGCCGTGCTGGCCCAACGCCGGACCCACGGGCGGAGCCGGATTCGCCTGCCCGCCAGGCACCTGGAGCTTGATGAAGCCGATAACCTTCTTTGCCATGTCTCGCCTATGCCAGCTTCTTTAGTTGAGTGTACTCGAGGTCCACGGTGGTCGGCCGTCCGAAGATCGACACCTCCACTCTGACGCGGCCCTTGTCGTGATCCACCTCGTTCACCACCCCGCTGAATCCGTTGAAAGGGCCGTCGGTGACCTCGACCGCCTCCTCGGTTCGGAAGGGCACGCGAGCGCGCTCCTCCTCCGCTTCCTCGCCCGTGCCCAGAATGCGGTTGATCTCCTCCTCCGCCAAGGGACGTGGATTCAGGGGCTGGGGTCCCACGAACCGCAGGACCCCGGCTATCGAATTCACCAGGTGCACGGTGTATTCCTTCAGATAGGGCCTGATCTTCTCGTTGGTGTGAGAATCCTCACCGTCGAAGTAGGTGAGAAGCTCGACCAGGACGTAGCCGGGATAGCTCCGTTTGGTAACCGTCACGCGCTTCTGGTTGCGCATCTGGATGGTTTCGTACGTGGGAACCAGGGCACGGAGGATCTCGGGTTCCCGATCGTCTTCCTCCGCGCTGAGCCTCTCCTCGTCGATGAGGGTCTCGATCAGATGCAGGACGCGGTTCTCCTTGGAGGACAGCGCCTGCACGGCGTACCAGCGGGGCTCCGGTTCGGGCACCGGGTTGAACGCGACCATCCTAGGCGCCGAACATCCCCATGATGAGCTGGACGAACCAGTCGGAAACCCTGTCCATGATCCAGATGATCAAGGAGATGACGACCGTGAACGCCACCACGACGATCGTGGCGCTGCGCAGTTGGTCGGCGTCCGGCCAGGCGACCTTGCCGAGCTCTGCCGCGCACTCTCCCAGGAAACGCCTCGGACCGGCGACCCGTTCCAGAACCGACACCTACCGGGTCTCCTTGTGCGGCATGTGCCGCCGGCAGCGCCGACAGTACTTGCGATACTCGACCCGCCCGGGGTGGAGGCGCTTGTTCTTCGTGGTGGTGTAGTTCCTCTCCTTACATTCGTTGCAGGCGAGGATCACGCGGTCACGAGGCATTGGCGGATTCCGGTCTCTCTACTCGAGGATCTCGGTGACGACGCCCGCACCGACGGTGCGTCCGCCTTCTCGGATCGCGAAGCGCAGCTCCGGATCCATGGCGATCGGGGTGATCAGCTCCACCTCCATCTGCACGTTGTCGCCCGGCATCACCATCTCCACGCCC
>LXNJ01001083.1_pt1 | contig 16794 bp, 12 predicted proteins | sample 809081 | NCBI WGS metagenome assembly LXNJ01 (sample SAMN04870510, study PRJNA318959) | sponge metagenome | biome: sponge; feature: marine sponge reef; material: water | host: Petrosia ficiformis | place: Greece: Milos, Mediterranean Sea | collected 2013-05-29 | depth 5-7 m
CCCAGGCGGACACGCCGGGCCTCGACGCTACGCAGCCGTGCCCACGAGCGCTACCTGCGCAACCGCGGCTGCGCCGTCGGCCACTACCAGTCCCCGACCCGGCACCGGCAGCGGCTCCAACCGCGACGGCAGGGTCGCGCCGAGCAGGTCGCCGTCCAGAGGTCCGGGCCTGAGCAGCACCCCGGTCCGGCAGGTTCGCATCTCGTTGAGCCAGTGGCCGTAGGACGAGCGGAGACGCTCGGCGGTGGCCGAGGCCACCAGATGGCACGGGCCGTCACGGCCGGCAGCCAGGCGAGCCAGCAGCCCGGAGGGATCGCTGACGCGATCGGCGTCGTCGATGAGCAGCAGCCGCCGCCGGCCATCGAGGGCGTCGAGTTCGCCTACCGGGACCGGCTCCATCCCCAGCAGCCGCGCCAGATCCCCGGGTCGGTCGCCCACGACGACCACGTCGACCCCGGCCCAGCGGGCCGCCGCGCCCATCGCGGCCAGGGCACAGGTGCGCCCGGTGCGGGGCGGCCCGAGTACCAGGGCGTGCTCGCCGTCGTGCAGCGCGAAGCCGGTCGGCGCCAGGCTCAGATCGCCCATGGCGAAGCGGATGTCGATGCGCCGGTCCTCGCTGAGGGCGCTGCCGGGCAGGTCCTCAAGGGAGATCCTGAGAGGCAGCGAGCCGATCCGGGCCGGTCCTCGCTCCGCCGGCGCCGCACCGGCCGCCACCGCGGCCGCGGCCGAGGCGAAATCGCCGCCCTCAGGTCGGGCGATCTGCACCTCCAGGCCGTCGTCGGCTCTGACGGCCCGGCCCGCGACAAGGCCCGCTGTCGGTCTGCGCAGGCCGAAGCGCAGTCCCTCGCCGGCATCAGCGGTCGCGTGGACCAGCACCACACCCGCCGAGGCGGCCAGTTCCGGCGAAAGGTCCGCGGCCCGGGCGACGCTCGCCGCCACGGTGACGCCCACCGCGGCGCCGTCGCTCCAGATGCGGGCGAACCGTTGATGAAGCTCGGGGTCGCGCACCGGATCATGGGCCCGTGCCAGCCCGGCAAGGTCGTCGACCAGCAGCACGATGGCGGCTGAAGTGCCGCCGGCGCGCCGGGCGGTCACCTCGTCGTCGAGCAATCGCAGGAGTCGAGCCCGACGCTCGCCGTCGGTCGGAGCGATGACCGCACCCATGTGGGGGAGACATTCGAGCGCGGAGAGCGCCCCGGCGTCCAGGTCGACCGCGTAGAGGTGCAGGTCGTCGGGGCCACACCTCCGGCAGAGATCGAGCGCCACGGAGGCCAGCGTGGTGGACGTACCCGATGCGGGGCCGCCCACCACCACCAGGTGGCCGTGGCCGGGATGCCATCCGCTCACGAACTGGCGTTGACGCGAGGGGTCGTCCACCAGCCAGGCGGCGGGGTCGCCGGGTCCGACCCTGGTCGACAGGATGCCCGCCGACACCTCCAAGGGCAGCGGCTCGGGCCACGGCGGGCGCGGCGCTCGACCGTTCCGGCGCCGGTGCGCAACCGTCACCGCGTCCACCACGGCGTCCAGGTCGTTGCGTTCCACCGGGTCGCCTCCCGGTCCGCGGTCGGGGCCGCCGGGACGCTGGGAGGGGTCCTGGCCCGACATCTCGCCGTCGGGCCCGACACGCAGACCGCCGGAGCCTCGCGCCGTGGTGCCGGTCACCAGCGCCGACTGGAAGGCGACCAGCTCACCCGGACCGAGGCGGGCCAGCGCCTGACCGGGCCGCTGCCGCGGGATCCGGGCCGCCGCCGGGGAGTCGATCACATCGTTGGAGTCGTGGCGATCGGTCACCCGCAGAGCGATCCGGCACGATGTGTTGGCCCTGATGTCATCGGTCACCACCCCTGCGGGCCGCTGGGTGGCCAGCACCATGTGGACGCCGAGGCTGCGACCCCTCTGGGCGATTCCCACCAGCGAGTGCAGGAAGTCGGGCAGCTCCGCCGCCAGCGTGGCGAACTCGTCCACCACGACCACCAGCCTTGGAAGCGGCTCGGTGGCGGGACCGCTGCGGGCCCGGAAGGCGGCCAGGTCTTCGGCTCCCGCCACCCGGAGTCGCTCCTCGCGGTGGCGCAACTCGGCCTCGAGGCACACCAGCGCCCGCTCGGCCAGGCGGTCATCGAGGTCGGTCACCATCCCGGCGACGTGTGGCATCTCCGCACACCGGTCGAAAGCCGCGCCGCCCTTGTAGTCGACAAGCACCAGGGCGAGGTGATCAGGATCAGCCGACAGCGCCAGCCCGGCCACGAGCGAGCGCAGCAGCTCCGACTTGCCCGAGCCCGTGGTTCCGCCGATGAGCAGGTGGGGCCCGTCGACCACGAGATCGAGTACGAGCGGTCCCTCGGCTGTAGCGCCGATCGGTGCCCGCAGATCAGCGGTGCCTCGAGTTGCACGCCATCGCTGCGCCACCGACTCCGGGGTCGGCTCGCCAGCCATCAGCTCCACGAGTGACACCGACTCGGGCAGGTTGGCGTGGTCCGCGCCCAGCTCGGGGTCGTCGAGGCGAGCCAGGCGGGCCGCCGCATGGGTGGCGGTCGCGATGGTGACGCCCCACGCGACGAGGGGCGCCAGTGTCGCCGCGGAGCGGGGGTCGACCAGCCGCAGGCCTCCGGCCTCATGATCGACCTGCACGATGGTGGTGCAGCTGGACGGCAGATCGCACACATCGGTGGTGACGATGAGCCCGGCGGTGCTCCGCAGGGCAAACAGCCTGCGGCCCGGTGCGGACCGGCCGGTGAGCGCCTCGGTTCCATCGATGACGGCCAGCAGGATCCGCTGGGCGCAACCGGCGGCGGCCGTCTCCGCCGCGGCCGCCATGGCGTTGCTCTCGGTGGCGGCCAGCGCGCCCGGGCCGCCGCCGGTCGCATCCGCGGTGTGGGGAAGCCAGCGCAACCACGACCACTCCCGCGCCCCGCCGGGGGCGAGGCCGGCAATGGCCAGGTCGGCCGGACCGTGAAGCACAGCCGCCTGCAGCACCAGGGATCGGGCCACCGCCCGGGCCGCGGGCAGTGGACCGACGATGCCGACCACATCGCCGGGCGCCAGCGACACGGCCACCGGGACATCGCGCAGGGGTTCCAGAGCCTCCAGCGCTTCGAGCGCTTGCGGCGCCGCGGCGCCGTCGCCGTTCACCTCGATCGGCGGCGAGTAGGGCACATCGGCGGTGCCGACGCCGAGTCGCATGGCGTCGGGATCGCGCTGGCGGCGCTCCCAGCAACGCAGCGACGGGGTCTCCGCCCGGCGCACCAGTTCGGCCAGGTCGGGGACCAGCGCCACCCGCCTGAGACGCTCGGCGGCCACCTCCGCCGGCAGCGCGGCGATGAAGTCCTTCACCTGTCCGGCCGTCTCCTCGCAGGCCCGCTGATGGGCCCGGTTGCTCCGCCGGCGCCGCTCCAGCCAGGTGCCGATGGTGATCAGTGGACCGAGGGCCGCGAATACTGCCATGAACGGGTTCCACACCAGAGCCAGCACCAGCCCGGCCACCACCGGCAAAGCGATCCCGGCCCACGACAGAGGCTCGGGCTCGGGCCGGGGCGGCGGCTCCGCCGGCACCCGCAGCGTCGCCGGCGAGGTCGGGGGCCGGCGCCGAGGCGGCCGGTTGAACGGGATCCGTCCTGCGGCGGCGCCCAGACCGGCGCGCACCGCCGCGGGCGCGTCGTCCGTCTCGGTCCGCCATTGCAGGCAGGTGGCGCCGAGCCGGACTGTGGCTCCATACGGCACCGGTGCCGGAGCCGCCATGGCGCGGCCGGCCACGACGGTGCCGTTGTGCGAGCCGAGGTCGGCGACTACCGGCCGGGCGCCGGGCTTCTCCACGCTGACCCGGGCATGGCGGCGGGAGACCGCGGGGTCGTCGAGCACCACGTCGCAGCTCTCGGAGCGACCGATCGTCCACGTCTCCGTCGGCACCGGTTTGTGGCGGGTTCCGGCCCGCAGGCCCGCGGTGACCGCGAGGACCTGGCCGCGGCTCAATGCCCCGGGTGCCGGTCGGGCTCGCTGCTGCTGCGACTGGGAGGGGGACTGCCCAGCCCGCTGCGGTGACTGGGAGGGGGACTGCCCGGAGCCGGGAGCGATCTCGAGCAGGGCCCCCTCCCAGATCGGGACCGACGAGAGGGGAGTCGCGGGACTGTGCCAGCATCCGTCGACCCTCACCCCGGCGGAGTCATCGCCGGGTCCGTCGAGTCGGCTCCCGAGCGCTGCCATGAGGTCCGCCACGGTGTAGCCCTCCAGGCGGGAGTCGATCTCCACGGTCTGTTCTGTGCCGTTGCAGAGGTGACGGATCCGCACCGGCTGTGCTGTCCTCGCGTCGTCGCGGCGGTCGGGGCCGCTCCGCGGCGCTCAGACGGTGTCGAGCGCGCTGACGCCCGCTTGGAGCTCGGCGGTGATGAACGCCGAGTGCTCCCCCAGTGCGTCGCACAGCGCCCGCAGATTGGGGCGGAACTCCGTCTCCCAGAGCTGGCGGAACCGCTCGGCCCTCGCCCCCTGCCAGGTGGTGCCGTCGATACCGGCGCCGATGGCGCTGATCACCCCCTCCGCCGTCTCCTTCTGCCGGGCGAAGATCACCGCGAGCTGTTCCATCTGCGACTTCGACATCACCAGCATGTCACCAGCCATTGACACCCTCCTTTGGGTAGTAGCACAAGATGTATCGTGCTGTTTCGTGTGTTTGTCACACCATCATGGCAGCCTGATAGGACAACAACAACCCAAAGCAGGGAGAACCATATGAAAAATCGTGAAAATCTATTCTGGCGCTCCGCTTCGCCTGCGCTCTAGCAACCACTCCGGGCCGTCGGCCCAGATGGGGCGCTCGATGATCCCGCTCAGGTCGGAGGGGTGTCGCCGATGGCCTTCTTGACCGAGCCCAGCAGGTCGGCCATGGCGGCCCGCACCGACGCCTGGTGAGCGGCAAGGGCCTGGAACTCCTGCCCCGACCGGATGGCGGCCCGTCCTCCGAGCACGTCGAAGGCCCGGTGCACCATGCGCTTGTTGATCTGGGCCAGGTCAGTGGCCACACCGGCGACGCGCTGCGCCACCGAGAGCACGGCCTCCTCCAGCTCCTCGGGCGGGTAGGCCCGGTTGGCCCACCCCATCCGGGCCGCCTCGGCGCCGCTGACGGAGTCGCCGGTGAGCATGGCCTCCATGGCGTGACGCAGTCCCATCAGCGGCGTGTGGTACTGCCAGTCCGGGGGCGAGGCCACCCGCACCACCGGGTAGCCAATCCGGGCGTCGTCGGCCACGTACACCAGGTCGCAGGCGGTGGCCAGCTCGGTGCCTCCGGCATAGGCGTACCCGTGCACCTGCGCTATGACCGGCTTGGCCAGGTCCCAGATGGAGAACCAGCCGTCGCTGGCCTGGCGCGTCCACTGACCGTCGCCGGGCGCGGACGGGTAGGGCGGATCGTCCATGAGCCCGCCCGACAGGTCGTAGCCCGACGAGAAGCAGGGCCCCGCGCCCCGCACGATGGTGACCCTGGCCTCGGGGTCGTCGTCGAAGCGGTGCAGGGCATCGAACAACGCGGTCCGCATCGGCGTGGATATGGCGTTGCGCTTGTGGGGGCGGTTGAGCGTGATGCGGCGGACATGCTCGGCCGGCTGGTCGATGAGGACTGGCGGCTCGTCGGTCATGGGTTCGCTCCCGTGGTGTCTCCGGTGCCGGCCAGCTCGGCGGCCAACCTCAGACCGTCGTCGTGCCGGCATCGGATTATCGCACCGGTCAGGCCCGCAGGAATCGCCCCGGGCCAGCGGGTCCGGATGCGCTGGGTCGGGCCGACCAGTGACTGGGAGTCGATGTAGTCGTCGGGGACCGCGGCGACGGCCTCGTCACGTCGGCCGGCCCGCCAGAGCTCCACGATCCGAGCCGATGCCTCCGGCCAACCGCGCCGGGCCATGGCCTCGGCGTGGAAGTTGTGGGTGTCGCTTCCCATGCCGCCGACGTACATGGCCACCATCGGCTTGCGGGCGTCGAGGGCGGCCTGCACGTCGTCAGTGATCTCGACCTGGAGCGATCCGAACGCCTCGGGCTCGGGTCGAAGGCCGCCGTGGCGGCGGGCCAGTCCCCGCTGCAGCGGCTCCCGGTAGGTCTCGGCTCCGTCGGGTCCGTATCCCATCGGCAGCCAGCCGTCAGCCACCTCGGCAGCCAGGGCCACGTTGCGGGACCCTCCGGCCGCGATCCATACCTCGATGCCCGGAGAGGGATGCAGGATCGACCTCAGCGGCTTGCCCTGGCCCAGCGCGCCAGGACCGTCGTAGGGCAGCCGGAGGGCGTGGCCGTCGTGGGTGACGGGCTCGTCACGGGCCAACACCTTGCGCATGATCGCGGTGTAGTCGCGCAGTTTGGCCGTCGGCTTCCCCCAGGCCGCGCCGTGCCAGCCCTCCACCACCTGGGGCCCCGACACGCCCAGACCGATGATGGTGCGGCCGCCCCCGGCGAGCGCGTCGATGGTCATCGCGTGCATGGCGGTGGCTGCGGGGCTGCGAGCGTCGATCTGCACGACACCGGTGGCGAGCTTGATCCGGCGGGTGTGGGCGGCCAAGTAGGCCAAGGGCGACAACGCGTCGGCCCCGTAGGCCTCGGCCGTCCACACGCTGTGGTATCCGAGCCGCTCCGCGAGCTGCACCGCAGCCACGGGCACCGCCAGAGCCGCCCCCCGGTAAAGGTCCAGGCCGAGCCCCAGCTTCACAGTGCGCGGCCTGCGATCATCATGGCCTGGAACCCTAATGACATCCGCAAGTGGGTGAGAGACTGTCGCGTCGTGGCGGGGCAATTCCCGCTCACCTTTGCTGCGCTCACGGGCGCCCGAATCCAGAGACACTGCCCACGGCCTCGCGCCGCATGGGCCGCGTCGTCGGCGCCTATTCGCTCGGCTTCCAGTCTCGATACGATCGGTCGTTGTGAAGGCGTTGCGCTTCTCGCGCCAGGAGGCCCGCTACGTGGCCGCGGCGCTGGCGTCGCGGCTCCGGCCCGGCGCGGGAGCGAGGTGGGGGCCGCTCAAGCTGATCGACGGTGACCCGCCCGACCTGCCCGGCGATGACTGGCTGCGGGTCTACCCCAGGCTGACCGGTATCTGCGGCTCGGACCTGGCCACGATCGACGGCCAATCGGCCCGCTACTTCGAGGACTACGTGTCCTTCCCGTTCGTGCCCGGCCACGAGATCGTGGCCGACACCGCCGACGGGCGCCGGGTGATCGTGGAGCCCGTGCTGGGGCACGAGGCCCGCGGCTTCGACCTGCCCTACCCGGGGGCCGCGCCCGGCGACGGCGACGACTACCGGCACCTGATGAGCGGTCACCTGCTGCCGGGGCTGCAGACCGGCTTCTGCAAGTCAACCGGAGGGGGCTGGTCGACCGAGTTGGTGGCGCACCCCTCCCAGCTGCACGAAGTCCCCGACTGGATGAGCGACGAGTTGGCCGTGATGATCGAGCCGGTGGCGGGCGGCGTGCACGCTGCGCTGCGCTCCGGCGCCCGGCCCGGCGACACGGTGGCCGTGGTCGGGGCCGGGACCATGGGCCTGGTGGCGGTAGCCGCCCTGCGGCGCCTCACCGAGCCGGCGTCGATCATGGTGGGCGCCCGGTACTCGACCCAGCGGGCGCTGGCGCTGGAGTTCGGCGCCGACGCGGCCGTCGAACCGGACGAGCTGAAGCGGGCCGTGCGCCGCGCTACCAGATCGTTCATGGTCGGGGACCACCTCTCGGGAGGCGCCGACGTCGTAATTGACGCAGTCGGGTCGTCGGCCTCGCTGGCGGAGGCGCTGTCGCTGTGCCGGCCGCGAGGCCGGGTCGTGGTGCTGGGAATGCCGGCCACGGTCACGGTCGAGCTGACCGGCCTGTGGCACCGGGAGGTGGAGCTGGTGGGCTGCTACGCCTACGGAACCGAGGTACGCGCCGATGGTCGCCTCACCACGAGCTTCGATCTGGCCATGGAGCTGGCCAGCAAGGTCGCATTCGACCGGCTGGTCTCGGCGCTGTACCCCCTCGGCCGCTACGTCGACGCTCTCGGCCATGCTGCGGAGGCGGGACGCCGCGGCGCGGTCAAGATCGCCTTCGACATGCGGGATGAGCGCCGGCGTGGCATCTGACCACCGGGGCGCCCCTCAGAGTTCCGACAACCCAGGCGGCCCCCGGTCCGATGTGGGCGGCCGAACAGGTGCGCCCGCCCCGACACCGGCATCTGCCCACACCGGCGGCAAGCACAACACCGGCGGCAAGCACAACACCGGCAGACACACCACCGGCAGACACACCACCGGCAAGGAAAGCACGTTCGACGCGGTGGTGATCGGCGCGGGCGTGATCGGCGCGGCCATCGCCTTCGAACTCGGGCGGCGCGGCCGGCGGGTGCTGTGCGTCGACAAGCTGCCCGCCGCGGGCTTCGGCTCGACCGTCAACTCGTGCGCCATCGTGCGCTTCACGTACTCGACCTACACGGGCGTGGCCATGGCCTACGAGGGCCTGCAGTACTGGCTCGACTGGCCCGCGTACCTCGAAGCCTCCGACGAGCTGGGCCTCATCGAATACAAGCAGTGCGGCATGGCCGTCCTGAAGGATCCCGGAGGCCACTACCTCAAGGTGCTCCCCCACTTCGACGCCATCGGCGTGGCCTACGAAGAGTGGTCCACCGACGAGCTGGTCCACCGGATGCCGATCCTCGACGCCGGTGTGTTCGGCCCACCCAAACGGCCCGACGACCCCGACTTCTGGGCCGACCCGACCGAGCAGCTGCCCGGAGCGGTGTTCACCCCGGAGGCTGGCTATGTGAGCGACCCCCAGCTCACAACCCACAACCTGCAGCGGGCCGCGGAGGCGGCCGGAGCCGAGTTCCGCTTCGCTACCGCGGTGACCGCCATCGGCCACGCCGGCGGCCGGGTGACGGGCGTGACCCTCGACGGCGACACGGCCGTGGCTGCGCCGGTGGTGGTGAACGTGGCCGGCCCCCACTCGTACCTGATCAACCGGATGGCCGGCGTGTACGAGTCGATGAACATCAAGACCCGGGCGCTGCGCCACGAGGTCCATCACGCTCCGGGGCCGGCGGGGTTCGACTATGAGCGCGACGGCTTCAACATCGCAGACGACGACAACGGCATCTACTTCCGGCCCGAGACCGGCAACCACATCCTGGTGGGCAGCACCGACCCCCGCTACGATCCCCAGGACTGGGTGGACCCCGACGAATACGACCAGCGGCTCGGTGCCGAGCAGTGGGAGGCCCAGGTGCTGCGGCTCAACCGGCGACTGCCGTCTCTGGGCGTCCCCCATGAGCGCAAGGGCGTGGTCGACCTCTACGACGTGAGCGACGACTGGATCCCCATCTATGACCGCACCGACCTCGACGGCTTCTATGTGGCCATCGGCACCAGCGGCAACCAGTTCAAGAACGCGGGCGTGGCCGGTCACTGCATGGCCGAGCTGATCGAGGCGGTCGATGCCGGCCACGACCACGACGCCGACCCGCTCGTGGTGGAGGGCCGCTACACCGGCCTGCCGATCGACATGGGCAACTTCAGCCGCAACCGCGAGGTCAACCCCAACTCCTCGATGTCGGTCCACGGCTGACCTGCTACGGATCGGTCCGGTGCCGAGGGGGTTGCGCGCCGCCTGATAGTAGAACGTTCCATGCTCTAGAAGCGTCATAATCTTCCTGACATCGCCATCAAATCGTTTGACAAGCTATTTCTTGGACGGCATTGTGATAGAGCGTTCCACTAAAGGTGGGTACGGCTAGCAACAAGGAGGAACGATGAGACGGAACATTCTGGGTGGAGCAGTCTTGCTCTTGGCCATATCGCTGGCTCTGGGTGCCTGCGGCAACGACTCGAGTTCCGATGCCCCGAGCTCCGCTGTAGAGCCAGCAGGGTCCGGTAGTACTGCCGAAGCCGAAACTGCAGCCGGCAGCGAGACCGCCGCCGAGACCGTCACGGAACCCAGCACCGAGACGGCTCCGGACGCCGCCGAAGTCATCGAGGACACTTCCGGGAGGGACCAACTCATCGTCACGGTGTCGGCGCCGCTGCTCGATCCGTTCTTCAGCGCTTGGGCAAAGGGGACAGAGGCGGCCGGAAGTGACCTGGGGATTACTTCGGAGTTCACAGCCCCGGCGAACTTCGACAACGCCGTGACCGACTTCCAGCGGCTCCTGGAGGCCGCCATTGCGCGGGCGGACGCCATGGTCGTTGGCAACTTCATCCCCGACGCCTTCGACCCGCTGATCAAGCAGGCGATCGACTCCGGAATCCCGGTGGTCATCGTCAACAGCGGTGAGGCCTCCGCGAAGGAGCTAGGCGCGATCGCATTCGTTGGTCAGGATGAGTCATTCACCGGTCTGCGCTCGGGCGAGGAGATGGTTGCGGCCGGAGTGACGCACGGCTTGTGCATCGACCACGTGCCGCAAAACCCCTCCACGACGCTTCGCTGCGAGGGGTTCGCGGCGGCGTTCGCGGACGCGGGTCTAGAGGCGACGATCTTCAACCTCCCCCAGACGGATCAGAACAACCCACAAGCCATCGCGCAGGCACTGCAAGGCCAGATCGCCTCCAACCCGGGCATTGACGGCGTGTACACGTTGGGATCGGGCGTGGCCGAGAGCGCGTTGCAAGCGATCGCGGATCAAGGGATCGGCGATTCAGTCGTGCTCGCTACGACAGACCTGTCGACCAACGTATTGAACGCCATCAAGGACGGAAAGATCCTGTTCGCGGCCGACCAGCAACCGTACATGCAGGGCTACTACGGAGTACTGATAGCCAGCCAGTTCCTGGAGTACGGCCTGCAGCCGGGAGCGCCCATCCGCACCGGCCCGATGTTCGTCACCGCCGACAACGTCGATGCGGTACTGAAGGCGCAGGAATCCGGCGTCCGCGGCGCGGGCTGACGTTCTCCTACCGTAGGTCGCGCATAGTTCGGTTCGCTTCGTGCCGGACAGGTTCGAAGCGAACCGAGGCGACCACCTCGGACAATGGAAGGGATGACAGATGATCGGCGCTCAGCTGGAATCACTCCGGTCGCACCGACCGATCGGCGGCCGGCACCGGCTCAGACGAGTGATCTACCGCCCCGAGTTCGGCGCACTGCTCGCCGCCCTCATCGTCTACGCATTCTTCGCCTGGGGCACGCGGGGCAACGGGTTCGTCACGCTCAACGGCACCGCGAGTTGGATGAACTCGACGGCGGAGTTGGGAATCCTCGCGGTCCCGGTTGCCCTGCTGCTCATCGGCGGGGAATTCGACCTGTCCATCGGAGCGATGGTGGGCATGACATCCATCGTCCTGGCCGCCGGCACGACGCACTACGGGCTTCCGATCGGGATCTCGATCTTGATCGCCGTGCTGGTAGGGGTGGCGGTAGGGCTGATCAACGGGATCACCACAGTCAAGACGGGCCTTCCGTCGTTCATCGTGACCCTGGGCATGATGATGGCGATCCTGGGGACGAGCCTCGGCTTGGCTCGTGCCATCGTCGGCAGCCCGATCGTGTCCCTCAACACGGAAGGGTTCTTCGAGGGCCTCTTTGCCTCCCGATGGCGCCAGTTCAACGTCTCGATCCTCTGGTGGTTCGGGGTCGCGGGCCTGGCCACCTGGGTGCTCGCCCGCACCCGGACGGGCAACTGGATCCTCGCAACCGGCGGGGACACGCAGTCTGCCCGCGAGGCCGGAGTGCCGACCGACCGGGTGAAGATCGGGCTCTTCGTGGCGGTCTCACTCGGAGCCGTCCTCGTCGGCATCATTCAGGCCCTCGAGTTCAACTCCGGTGATGTAAGCCGGGGCACAGCGTTCATCTTCAACACGATCATCGCGTCGGTGATCGGTGGTGTCCTGCTGCGCGGAGGCTACGGATCGGCGTTTGGGGCGGTGCTCGGCGCCATCACGTTCGGCGTGGTGAGCGTCGGCATCTTCTACACCGGCTGGGAAACGGATTGGGCGCAGCTCTTCCTAGGGGTCCTCCTCTTCGCTGCGGTGCTGGCGAACAACTTCTTCCGCAAACTCGCGCTCAGCAGGTGACGACATGACCGAGCTTCAAGCCGGCGAGACCGCGAAGGAAGCTCCGCCTCCGATCCTGGCGCTTCAGTCCGTCACAAAACGGTTCGACGCGGTGGTGGCCCTCCACGACGTGTCCATGCAGGTCAACCCGGGGGAAGTTCACTGCCTGCTTGGCGACAATGGGGCGGGCAAGTCCACCCTCATCAAGATCGTCTCGGGCGTGCACCACCAGACTTCCGGCCTAGTGTTCCTGGAAGGCGAGGCCATCATTTTCGCGAGTCCCCGCGAAGCGCGCGATCGGGGGATCGCTACGGTGCACCAAAACGCCGGCGTGCTCCCGCTCATGAGCGTGGCTCGCAACTTCTTCGTCGGCGCCGAGCCCACACGGGGCAAGGGGGTTCTGCGCAGATTCGACATGGCTGAGGCGCGCCGCGTGTCGCTCGAGCAGATCCAGGCGCTGGGCATCAGACGGGTTGAGGACGCCGATCAGCTCGTCGGCACCCTCTCGGGAGGCGAGCGACAAGCGCTGGCCATTAGTCGGGCGCTCTATTTCGGGGCGAGGGTGCTGATACTGGACGAGCCCACCGCAGCGCTCGGCGTTCGCGAGGCGCAAACCGTCCTGAAGCTCATCCGGCGAGTACGCCATCAGGGAGTCGCCGTGGTCCTCGTCACGCACAACGCCTATCACGCGCTCGCAGTCGGGGACAGGTTCACGATCCTCATCCACGGCGAGACCGCAGACAGCTTCGTGCGGGGCGAGCGAACACGCGACGAGGTGCTGAACCTGATGGCCGGCGGAGAGGAGTTGCAGGACCTCCAACTCGAGCTCGAGGAAATCGACGCAGAGTTCACACCCTCCACATGACTCTCGGCGCCGATCTCTCCACGTGCATGGGACACCTTCCGCGGATGATGACCGGAGCTGAGCCCTACATCCTCGACGGTGAGGGCGCCGACAGCCTGGTCCTAGTTCACGGCTGGGGAGGCTCGCCGCAGAGCATGCGCCTTGTGGCCGAGCGAGTCGCGCGGACGGGCATGCGGGTTGTTGTTCCTCGGCTCAACGGCCACGCCACTGTGCCCGCAGATCTTGATTCCGTGACTGCAGTCGATTGGCTCGATCAGATCAGCGCCATCGTACGCCAACTCGCCAGAGCGGGGTCGGTGTCTATCGCCGGATGCTCGCTCGGCGCATCGTTGAGCCTTGCCACCGCAGGTATTCATCCCGAACACATCCGGGCGGTGACAGCCATCAACGGCGGAACAACCATCCGACGTCCCGGCTTCGTCGCTGCTGCCGTGCTCGACCCCGGGGGAGTTGCACTGGACGCCAACGAGTTCGGCCCGATGACGCTCGACCCGGACGCCTTCGAGATCGGCTATGACCAGGCTGCCCTGCCTCGCGCAAGCTTCCTTCAGGCGCTGGCGGTGGCTGCCCTCGTTCAGGAGTTGGCGCCCCGGATTGTCGCCCCGACGCTCCTGCTGCACTCCCGTCAGGACCAAGTGATCCCCTTCGAAAATGCAGAGCGGCTCCGCGCAATGTTGACGTCAGCGCCAGTGAGGGTCGTCGCATTGGAGAACTCGCTCCATGCGGCTCAGGTCGACTACGACGCAAATGTGATCGCCGATGCGATCGTTGAGCATCTGCACGAGTGCGGTACTATCGCGAGAGCCGGCTGAGCAAGTCCGGCCAGTGAGCAACCCTGGTTCGGAGGCATGAGTCCGCGTCGCAGAGCCGCCTATCCCACTATAAAGGACGTCGCAGAGCGTGCGGGCGTGTCCAAGTCGCTCGTTTCCCGTGCGCTGCGGGGTGAACCGGCAGTAGCGGACGGCACACGAGCGCGGATAGTCGCCGCCGCTTCCGCTCTTGGTTACCGACCAAATGCCAGCGCTCGCAGCCTGGCGGCGAGACGGTCAGACACCATCGGCTTCGTGATTGCCGGCTTGTTCGACCCGTTCTGGGGAGAGGTGGTCCACGCCATCGACCGGGCCGCGGAGCAACACGGCCTGTCTGCTCTTTACATGTCGGGTGCCATCGACAGCGGCCTCAGCGACATGTGGCTGGATCGGTTCGTCGAGTATCGCGAAATGGAGGCAATCGAGAGACTCCTCGAATATCGCATCGACGGCATGGGGGTCGGCCTTGCGGGCCATCCGGATCTCGAAGCGCTCGAGGAAGTTGCCTTGGTCGCGCCGCTGGTGGCCATGATGATCGACTACCGCTCAAGTGTGTTCGACACGGTCACCGTCGACGAGGAAACGGCTCTCACGCTGGCCATCAAGCACCTAAGAGGGCTCGAACACACCGAGATCGCCTTTCTGGGCGACGGAACGAGACCTAGCACCCGAGCACGTCTTGACGCCTACTTGAGGGCTATGGAACTGATTGCTCCCGGTCACGGCCCCATCGTCTACCCGTGCGCCCTCCTCCAGGGGGACGGCTATGAGACAATGCGCTCAGTGATCCAGGCCGATCAGATCCCGACCGCGATCGTGGCCGTCACTGACGGCGTGGCTCGTGGAGCAGTCATCGCCCTCACCGAGGCAGGCCTGTCGGTTCCGGGTGATGTGAGCATCGTCGGATACGACGACTCGATGCACGCAGTTGCCGGCCAACCCCTACTCACGACCATCCGGGTGCCGCGACGAGAACTCGGCGCAACCACTGTCCGCTTACTGAACGAGCGCAGGGAGGGCCGCAGCATCACGAGCACCGTGATGCTGCGGCCCTCGCTAGTAGTGCGGGACTCGACGGGCGTGTTAACCCGCAATCGGCAGAACCTGGCGACTCGACCATGACCCGCGATCTGATCAGGCTGAGTGCACGCCAGATAGTCGCCGGCCTGGCTGCGGGCGACGTCAGCCCCCACGACGCCCTCGATGCGGTCCAGGCCCGTATCGAGGCCGTCGACCGCCTCGTCAACGCGTTGCCGACCCGCTGCTTCGACCGGGCGAGAGGTCACGCTGACCGGCTCATGGAACTACCGCCAACCGAACGCGGTGTGCTGGCCGGCCTGCCTGTTCCCATCAAGGACCTCACGCCCGTCGCCGGCGTGCGGACCACCTGGGGATCGCGGCTGAGGGAGAGCTTCGTGCCGGACCAATCCGACGTGATCGTCGAGACGGTCGAAGCCCACGGTGGGGTCGTCTACGCGAAGTCGAACACCCCGGAGTTCGGCGCGGGCGGCAACACGTTCAACGACGTGTTCGGGCCCACCCGCAACCCCCACGATCTGCGCCTCACCCCGGGCGGATCCTCGGGCGGCGCGGCCGCCGCCCTGGCCAGCGGCATGGCCTGGCTGGCCCACGGCTCGGACCTGGCCGGCTCGCTGCGCACTCCCGCGAGCTTCTGCGGGGTGACGAGCCTGCGCCCCTCGCCGGGTCGGATCGCAAGCGGGCCGACCGTGATGCCGTTCCAGGTGCACTCCCAGCAGGGTCCGATGGCCCGCGACATCGCCGACCTCGCCCTGCTCGCCGACGCGATGGTGGGCGAGAGCCCCCGCTCCGGGCTCGGCAAGCCCCCGCCCCAGCAATCGTTCCGCAGCGCGGCCGCCTCGCCGCGGCCCCCGGCACGGGTGGCCTTCAGCATCGACCTCGGCGTCACCCAGACGGCTCCGGCGGTCGCCGATGTGTGCATCCGCGCGATGAAGGCGCTCGAGCGCGACGGCATCACCGTCGTGGCCGGCCACCCCGATCTCTCCGAGGCCGAGGTGGCCTTCGACGTCCCGCGGGCCCTCTTGTTCGCCGCCCTGCTGGGGGACGAACTCCCCTGGGCACGTGATGTTCTCAAGCCCGAGGTGGTGTGGAACGTCGAGCGGGGTCTCGCGGTCAACGGCGACGCCGTCCGCGCCTCGATCGCGGCCCAGGGACGCATCTTCGACGTAGCCACCGAGTTCATGAGCGACTACGACCTGCTGATCTGCCCGGCTGCCACCGTCCTGCCGTTTCCCGTCGAGGAGCGCTACGTCGGCTACACCGACGGGCTGCCGGTGAGCGAGTACTACCGCTGGTTGACGATCGCGGCGGCGGTGAGCACCACGACCCTGCCGGTGATCACGATCCCCTGCGGCCACTCCGACACCGGTCTCCCGGTGGGGATCCAACTCATCGGGCGACCCCACGGGGAGCTGAGCCTGTTCTCACTGGCCAGCCACATCGAGAACGTCCTCGACATCGGCCCCGCCATCGTCGACCCCGTCCCACCCTCCTAGCGAGACCCGCAGGTGGGCTGCAAGCCCTTCCACACCCGCACGCCGACCCGTTCGACCGGCTCCTGATCGCTCAGGCCGTCGCCGAGGGCCAAACGCTCGTCACCAAAGACGACAAGGGTGCTCGCATACCCGGCGCCAACCCTCGCCGGTGGACTGCCCAGCCATTCGCCGCCGGGTGGGGCTCGACCAGAACTCCCGATCCACGTCTTGCTCACTAGGTGTGCGTGCCGCTAGTTGACCGTGAACAGCGGCTCAGCATGGTCGGACGAGGATCGGTCGGGTCCTGCCCTCGTCGCGATGTTGTCTCGACCTGGCTTCTTGCTGGATGGTCTGGCCGGTCTGGTCTGGCGCCGGTCCGGCAGCCCGCGATCTGGTGGCCCGTGCGCAGGTGGCAGGTCGGGGGCGTGAGCGGGTCCGTAGCGGATCCGCTCAGGCGGCGCGATGGTGTACAAGCCCCGACCGTCAGGCACTTCTCGCCAGCCGTAGTGGTGGACCTTCTGGTGGCAGTCCCAGCACAGCAGCGCGAGGATGCTCCTATGTGTGTCAAGTGGCGTGTTGGGTGAGGTGTTGTTGGTAGCGTTCGGCGAGGTCTCGGTTGTGGCGGAGGCCTCTTTCGA
>LXNJ01001084.1_pt1 | contig 16791 bp, 17 predicted proteins | sample 809081 | NCBI WGS metagenome assembly LXNJ01 (sample SAMN04870510, study PRJNA318959) | sponge metagenome | biome: sponge; feature: marine sponge reef; material: water | host: Petrosia ficiformis | place: Greece: Milos, Mediterranean Sea | collected 2013-05-29 | depth 5-7 m
TCGATGCCGCGCGTGGTCAGGCGTCCGCCACGACTATTCAGAAAGACCGCGGCGCGCGTCCTGATTCCCCGGGCAAGCAGCGGGCGAGCATCGTTGATATATGCCGTGAGGGCCTCTCGGCAGGGTTCTCCGAAGAGAGTCTCGCGCTGTTTGGAGCGTTTGCCCCACACACGAGCGACGCGGTTGCGGAGATCAAGCCCTGCCAGGTCCAGTGAGGCGATCTCCGCCACACGAAGGCCCGCACCATAGGCGAGCTCCAGGACGGCATGGTCTCGCAAGGCGAGGGCGCGCTGCAAGGCCGCCTGCTTGTCCACGGTTGATGCATCAATGCGGGTTGCGAACCGGAGTGGTGCGTGAACGAGCCGTTCGGCGTCGCGTTCAGAGAGGAGGTCCGGCAGGCGGCGACCGATCTTGGGTGAGGGTGTCTTCGTGATTACTTCGGGGTTCTCGATGACACCCTCGCGTGCCAGAAAGCGCCAAAAAGAACGGAGAGCGGAGAGGCGGCGGGCGATGGAGGAACGAGCCGAGCCGTCCATCGTGAGGTCATAAACCCATCGTTGCGCGTGGTCGCGGGTGGCGTTCGGCAGCTGTTTGACGCCCACCTCGGCGAGGAATTGCAGGAATAGGCCGATGTCGGCCATGTAGTTGCGGAGCGTATAGCGGGATGCGCCGCGTTCGTATTCGAGGAACTCGGCGAAATCCTTGAGCCGGGCGGCCCACTCCTGGGGGATTGGAGCAACGTCCGTCGGCTCGCCTATGGTCTGCGCGTGTGCTTGTGCCATACACACATTTTAGACCAGGTTTGAAAATGGGGGTGGGGGTTAGACTTCGACGAGTTGGGGTTCCGGTTGCGGCTGTTCGGAGGTGAGCTCCTCGCGGGAGCCCTGCCAACCGCATTCCTTGTCATTGCACGTGGCATTGGTTCGACTCGAAGCAACAACAAGGCCGCTGCAATCAGGGCAGGGTTGGGGCAACGGCTCCTGGTTGGTGAGGAAGTTGCAGTTGGGGTAGTTGGAGCAGCCGTAGAAAGGGCGACGGGACTTGCGGGACGATCGCTGCACGAGTTCGCCGCCGCAGTCAGGGCAATGTGCCCCTGTGCCCTTCTGAATGCGCTTCATGCCACGACACTCAGGGAATCGCGAGCATGAAAGGAACGGGCCGTAGCGGCCGCGCTTGATGACCATGTTCGCGCCGCAGTCCGGGCAAATCTCGTCCGTTTCCTCGTCGATGTTGCTGACGCGCTCGATGTTCGCCTGCGCAGTGTCGATCTTCTCATTGAACGGTCCGTAGAATTCTCTCAGCACGGGCACCCACTCACGCTCGCCCCGCGCAACGTCGTCAAGCTCCTCTTCAATGCGGGACGTGAAATCGAAGCTGACAATTTCCGGGAAATGCTGTGAGAGGAGACCGGACACCGCAGTGCCAAGCTTGAGGGGACGGAAGCGGTTGTCCGCCTTGTCCACGTAGCCGCGATCCTGGATGGTGCTGAGGATGGCGGCGTAGGTGCTTGGGCGTCCGATGCCACGCTCTTCCAGCGCCCTGATCAGGGTGGCCTCCGTGAAGCGGGGCGGGGGCTGCGTAAATCGCTGTGTTCCCCCGACATTGCGCAGGTCGAGCGGCTGTCCTTCCCGCATATCCGGGAGCACTCGCCCCTCGTCGGATTCCGCGTCCGGCTCATCAAGGCCCTCACGGTAGACGGCCAGGTAGCCGGAGAACGTCATGATGGACCCGCTGACGCGGAGGGTATGGCTGACGCCGGACGGCGCGCCGGAGGCTGTGATGTCTACCGTCGTCTGGTCGAACTTTGCGTCGGCCATCTGTGATGCTAACGCGCGCTGCCAGATGAGCTGGTACAGGTTGAATTGCTCGCGGTTCAAAGAGTTTCGCAGAGAATCCGGGTCGCGCATGAAGGACGTGGGCCGGATGGCCTCATGAGCTTCCTGCGCTCCCTTGACGCGGCGCGAGAATGATCGGGGTGAGGCAGGTACGTGATCCTTGCCATAGCGGTTGGCGATGACGGCTCGCGCCTCTTGCACGGCCTCGTTCGCCATGTTGGTTGAGTCTGTCCGCATGTAGGTGATAAGGCCAATGGGGCCCTCATTTCCGATGGACAGTCCTTCATAGAGCTGCTGAGCGACGGTCATGGTGCGGCGGGCGGTGAACCGCAGCTTGCGGAACGCCTCCTGCTGGAGTGTGGACGTGATGAACGGTGGGCCGGGCCGGCGCGTGGTCTCGCGGCGGCGGACGGACGCGATCTGGTAGGAGCTGGCGCGCAGGTCCTCGAGAATCCTGTCGGCGGTCTCCTGATTCGGGATAACGACGGCGCGGCTTCCGCCCAGTTCTGACCTGTAACGCGCAGCGAGATCCTCCGGCGCAGTTGCCTGTGCCGCCTGCGTTGCGAGGTCTGCGTCGATTTCCCAATACTCCTGGGGCACGAATGCGTCGATCTCGGCTTCGCGTTCAACGACGAGGCGGAGCGCGGCAGATTGCACGCGGCCTGCAGAGAGTCCCTTGCGGACCTTGCTCCAGAGAACGGGGCTAAGGCGATATCCGACGAGGCGGTCAAGGACGCGGCGCGCCTGGTAGGCGTTCACAAGATCAACATCGATGCCGCGTGGCTCGTCAAAGGCGCGGCGGACGGCAGTCTCCGTCACCTCATGAAAGACGACCCGCCGCATGCGTTCCGGCGGGATGCCGGCGGCCTCCATCAAGTGCCATGAGATGGCCTCGCCCTCACGGTCAGGGTCTGTTGCGAGGTAAACGATGCCCGCGGCGCTCGCTGCGGCTTTGATTTCCTTGACGACGGCAGACTTGTCACGCGGAACCACGTAGTCGGGCGCGAAATCCGCATCCACATCGATGGCCAACTTGCTCTTGGGCAGGTCGCGGACGTGGCCGACGGAGGCGAGGACGTTGTAGCCGTTACCCAGGATGCGGGAAAGCGTGCGAGCCTTGGCGGGCGACTCAACGATGACGACATCGCCGCCGGGGACAATATTGCTGCGGGTCGCCGCGCTCGTCCGCCGGGCGTTCGCTGAGCGGCCCTTGGTTGATGCAGTCGTCTTCTTTGTCTTACGTGTGGTTGTCGACTTCTTTCGACCGGTTGTCATTCGATTCTTGCCTCTTTAGGTGAGCTGATTTTCAGTGGTTCTGGTCTCGGTCTGTTCCCCGCCGTCGCTGTTTCCTCTTTTTGATTCGTAAATCGCATGGGCCTCTCGTGTCAAGACGTAGTGCATACCGCCTACCTGTCTTACGAGATCGTTCAGTTCCAACATAGTAAGGGTACTGGACACTTCAGGCATCGACATTCCGGAGGCGCGGTAGATCTCATCAATGTGGATGGGAGACCGGCTGAGAACCCTGAGAACGGCGGCCTGCTCTTCGTCAACCGGCTCCGTCGTGGACGGGAGATTCAGCTGCCGATCCTCCTGCGAGAGGTTCAGCTCCTGCAGGATGTCCTCGGCAGTCAGCACGAGCTTGGCCTCGCCGTTCTGAATGAGCAGGTTGGGGCCGCGGCTCCGCTCGCTGAGGGCGCTTCCGGGGACGGCAAAGACCTCCCGATTCTGTTCAAGGGCCTGTCGCGCCGTGATCAGCGCGCCGCTCTTCTCGTTTCCCTCAATCACGAGGCAGCCGAGGCTGATGCCGCTCATGATGCGGTTGCGGCGCGGGAAGTTCTCCTTCATGGGGGGCGTGCCAATTGGGTAGTCGCTGATGAGCGCGCCGTGCTCTACAATCTCTGCCGCCATCTTACGATTCTGCGCGGGATAGATGATGTCCACGCCGCTGCCGAGGACGGCAATCGTCCTGCCCCGGTTCTGCAAGGTGGCGTAGTGAGCTGTTGAGTCTATGCCGGCGGCGAGCCCGCTGGATATTGTGAGTCCTGCATGTACCAGGTCTCTGACGAATTCACGAGTGACCTCGCGGCCGTATGGCGTGGCCTTGCGGGTACCAACGACAGCCAGTGAAAGATCGTCCTCCGGCTCGAATTCTCCCTTGACGTACAAAACAGGGGGCATGTCATGGATCTGCCGGAGGTGGGCAGGGTATCGCTCATCGTGCCAGGTGTAGGCGCTTACCCGGTGACGGTGCAGCCTCTCAAGCTCATCCTCGGGTTCGATGTCGACACGCGTCCTGAGGATTTCGTCCACCGTTCGCCCATCGAGACGGGTGGCGCGCAACTCGGATTCGGAAGCGTGCCAAGCGTCTTTCAGAGTAGGGAAATGCGACTCGAGATGTCCGAATCTGACCCGGCCGAGTCTGCTGACGCGCTGAAACGCAATCCAATATGGGAGATCGTCATTCACGGTTCAAAGCTATCGATTTCGGGGTGAGGGGTCAAGGATTTTTGAAGTTCGCGATTGGTGTGGGTCTGCTTCTTGAGTAGGCGTTCCGCGTTCCGGCGCGGGTGATGCGACGGGAGCTTGTGTTGATCTGCCTTGCGGCTTGGGCTGCGCGTTCCGGCGCGAGTGGCCGGTGGGCAATGAGAAAAAATGGCGGAGAGAGCGGGATTCGAACCCGCGAGGGCCCGGTAAGACCCTACACGCTTTCCAGGCGTGCCTGTTCGGCCACTCCAGCACCTCTCCGTCTTGTGTAATGGCGGAGAGGGTGGGATTCGAACCCACGGTACCCGTGAAGATACTCCGCTTTTCGAGAGCGACGCCTTAAACCGCTCGGCCACCTCTCCGTGGGGGCCTCTCCGTTGGTTATTATACGCGCGGCAAGTGGAGGTTGTGTTGGATATTCGGGCTGAGCGGTCATGTGCACACAGGGCGATAATTCAGCTGGAAGGGGCTTTTTGACGACGGTTCTTCTTGACAGTTCCCTACCTGCGCCAATATGATTAAGTGTCTTTCAGCCGTTCGACGCACGTATTTCGGCCAATTTACACAACGTCGGACGGGGTTAGCAGGAGGGAGCAGCGCGTGTTTAAAGGGAAATCATTTTGGATGCCCCTTGTTCTGATTACGGCCTTTATTCTTGTTTTAGCGGCATGTACGGGTCCGGGAGGAGCGCAGGGTGAGCGAGGCCCCGCGGGCCCCGCAGGAGCGCCCGGCTCAGACGGCGTTGACGGCCAACAGGGGCCGCCCGGCCAGCCAGGAGAGGCAGGAGCACCCGGAGAAGAAGGAGCGCCCGGCGCGCCCGGACCGGGAGCCATCAATCCGGAAGCCAATATCAATACACTCGATCCGAACGTCATTCTCGTTCCGGGTACGACACGGGTGACATTCAGGCTGTCAGGTTTCCCACGACGGGATGATGTAACCCTCTACATCCGTGAGGCGCTTGGCGCGGCAACTGATTATGAGATGGGGACTGCGCAGGTGAATTCATCCGGCGCTCTTGAGATGGTGGTTGGCACCGATCTGTTGCCCGCAATACCTGAGGCACTGCCACCCGGCGTGTGGACGGTTATCGCAGTGGGCAGTCGCACGCCGGAAGGAGCGTCCGGACCGGCGGCGGCAAGCACAGCAATCCGCGTCTACGGCCCGGGTGAGGCTCCGACGCTGGGCGGCAAGTAGCCGACACCTGACAACTCTTTAGTCACGATTGACGGGGGCACCCATGGGCGCCCCCGTATTCGTTTTGGCGACGCTATGCGGAGGCGGCGGTGGGGGTGTGGTCTTCAGTGTCGATGCCGGTGGGTGACTCGCCGTGGAGGAGTCGCACCTGGCGGACGCGGCGGCCCGTGGTGGACAGGATGGTCATGGTCAAGCCGTTGTCGCTGACGGTCTCGCCGGGGTGCGGGATGCGACCGAGCGCGTAAAGGATGAGCCCGCCAACGGTGTCAACGCCCTCTGCGTGGAGTTCCACGTTGAACATCTCGTTGATGTACTTGAGGGGGGCGCGGGCGTCGACGATGGCCTCCTGCTCGTTCACCCGGCGAACCAGTGGTTCGCTGGCGGTGAACTCGTCGTCAATGTCTCCAACAATCTCTTCCAACAAATCTTCGTTAGTAACAAGGCCGACGAGGCTGCCGTATTCGTCGACAACCAGGGCGATATGAACGCGGCGTGCCTGGAACTCGCGCAGGAGGTCACCAACGCGCTTGGTTTCCGGAACGTGCAGTGGGGGACGGATGATGGACTCAAGAGTTGAATCTCCGGCCTTGTTCTGGAATGCGGCGAGCAGATCCTTGGCGTAGACGATGCCGATAGTGTCGTCGAGGCTGCCACGGTAGAGCGGCAGGCGACTGTACCCCTCTTGCATGACGATCTGGACGGCATCTTCGAGTGACGAGCCGGCCTCAATGCCAACAACATCCGGTCGCGGAACCATGACCTCGCGGACGGCCAGCGACTCCAACCGAACAAGGCCGCGCATGACGTTTCGCTCCCACTCCTCATCCAGAGTGACGGCAGCGTCTGCGCCGTTCAGATGATCGCTGTTGCCATTGCGTTGGTCGGAGCGTTCCACAGGCGCGTTGTCTGACCGTTTCTGTCCCAGTGCGCGGGCCAGTGGACGGAAGAGGGCGCGGAGAGCTGAGGCCGGTATGGATAGAACGGCGTTGACGAATGCTGCCGGTGGTGCGGATACGACGGCGAGGCGATCAGCGTCATGGCCACCCCAGACTCGCCCGGCGGCCTGCGCCAATATGACCCCCCCGATGGTGAGCACGATTCCGAGCAGAACCTCCAAAGAGGGCCAGGGGGTATACGTCGACACCAGGCCAAAGCTGATGATGGCAAATAGAACCGTCGCCGTGGAACGGATCATGAGGGCGGCCATCGCCAGGGAATCGTGGGATTCCTGTAGTCGGGCAAGGCGGCGCGCGCCCGGTCGTCGACGTTGAACAAGGCGCTCCAGCCGCTCTCCCCGTGTCTGGAAGAAGGCGTCCTCAAGCGCCACAACCAGTGTCAACAGGATTAACGCCAGCGGGTACGCCGGCAGTAGAAGGGCGGACATTGGTGTCTATGCCCCGGCGACGTTAGTCATGCGTCGACCCGGCGCAATTTGTGTGTGCCCCGTACTTGGGGGCTCTAAATCGGTTGCCATATCTGAACGACGCCATGCTATGGGGCGAAGGGATATTCTGTCAAGATGCCTCCGCAACTTTTTCAACGTTGCGAAACGTGCGGCGGTGAATAGGGGAAGGGCCGATCTGGCGCAATGCAGCCAGATGTTTGGGCGTCCCGTACCCCTTGTTGCCGGCCAGTCCGTAGCCGGGGTGTTGGTTGTCCAGCCGGCGCATGACCTCGTCGCGGGCGACCTTCGCAATGATGGATGCGGCCGAGACCGAGATGGAGACCTGGTCGCCGCGCGTGAGCGCCAACTGCGGAATATCGTCGGAGAGGGGCAACGCGAAGCCGTCCACGAGGATGCCGTCTACGCGGCTGCCAAGCACGTTGAGGGCCGCGAGCATAGCCTCACGGGTTGCGGCGGCGATGCCCGCGGAATCGACGCGGCTTGCGGGCGTCATGGCGAGGCCGACGGCAGCGTCCTGCAGGATGAGCTTTGCCAGGCGTTCTCGTTCGGGAGCGCTGAGTTTCTTGGAATCGTCAACATCATCGAACCATGCCAGTGGTTGGGCGGGGAGGATGACGGCGGCTGCGGCGACCGGGCCCGCGAGAGCGCCGCGCCCTGCCTCGTCTATGCCGGCGATGGTGTGGGCGCCCTTTAAGAGCAACTCGCGCTCGTAGGAGAGGCCGGGACGAGTGACAGGGGGGACGATGGGACGGCGTGACCGAGAGGCGCCGCCATCCGAAGAATCAGTTTTCAGCGGGGACCTCTCTCGAGGCAGTGAGAACTTCCCTGATGTGGTTGATTGCGCCCGCGTGGAGGTTGGCGTGGGTGGTCAGCGTGATGAGGTAGCGGATGCGCCGCATCCCGCTGTCCGTCTCAATGTCCAGGCCTTCCGGCCCGAGTTCCTCAATGGTGCGCAACACGGCCTGAAACGTGAGCCCCAGGTATTCCAGCAACGCCTTCTTGGGCGGCTCCTGGAAATGGGCGCGCTGTGTTGCGGTGTATGCCTGTCCCGTGTCTTCAAGCGGCAGTCCGAATTCCCGCGCATAGCCATGTGTCTCATTGATTTCGGGGCGGTTGAGGATCTGCTTGTGGAGCAGGGCGTCCTGCACACGGGCGACGTGCCAGAGGTAGTAGCCGGCGGACGGCGTCTCAGGGAACGGCCGCCATGCCATGTCCTCCTCGGACATCGTTTCAACGGCCTGCGTCAGCGTGCGGTGACATGCCTGGAAAACGCCTGCAAGGGCGTCGCCGGACGGATATCCATTTTGCACATGAGCGGCGGAATCCCCGCGATTGAGAAAGTCACGAAGCCCATGCGACAAGGCGATGATGGACATTATTACCCCTTTATTTCAAGAACGATTTTACACCGCCTGGGCAGTAAGAGTAGAGGCTTGCGGCTCCTCGATGGTTACTGCTCGCTCAATCACACCGCCGCCGAGCATCCGGCCGTCATTGTAGAGAACGACTGCCTGACCGGGCGTGACGGCGCGCTGCGGCTCGTCAAACTCAAGAGTGAAGCCGTCGCCGTCCGCGTCCGGGATGAGGAGGGCGGGCGCTTCGGGGGACTTGTACCGCACCTTGGCCAGCACGCGCGTCGGGACGCCGTCGGGGGCGACTCCGTCAATATACGTTGCCTGCGCAGCACGCAACGAGTCTGCTAGGAGATGATCCTCCGGGCCAATCACAATGGTGTTCTCGGCGGTGTCGATGTCGATGACGTACATGCGGCGGCCTGTGGGTGACGGCGGGAGGCCCTTGCGCTGACCAACCGTGTAGCCCGCGGTTCCCATGTGAGAGCCGACGTGCTTGCCGTCGACGTCGAGAATGGGGCCGGGCGTGAGCGCCATGTGTTCAGAGAGAAAGGCCCTGTAATTTCCCGAGGGCACGAAGCAGATCTCCTGGCTGTCCGGCTTGTCCGCGACGGGCAGCTCAAGTTCATGCGCAATGCGCCGGACGTCTTGCTTGGGCAGTTCGCCGATAGGGAACAGTGAGCGGCGCAGTTCCTCCTGTCCGAGCCCATAGAGGACGTACGTCTGATCCTTGGAGGCGTCAACGGCCTTGTGCAACTCAATGCGGCCGTCCGCCTGGGCGCGGCGTCGAACGTAGTGTCCCGTGGCGATCCAATCTGCCTCAAGCGACAGCGCCCGCTGCAGGAAGAACGCGAATTTAATCTTGTCGTTGCAAGCGATACAGGGATGCGGAGTCCGGCCGTTCTTGTATTCGCGGATAAAGTATTCGATGACGTGCTTGCGGAACTCCTCCTCCATGTTGAGGACGTAGTGAGGCATATCAAGCTTCTGAGCCACCCGCTTGGCGTCAAACACGTCCTCCACGGAGCAGCAGGCACGGTTGTGGCGAGACGCGCCCTCCACGTCGTCGCTCCACAGGCGCATCGTCACGCCGATGACGTCGTAGCCCTGCTCCTTGAGCAGATAGGCGGCGACGGAGGAATCCACCCCGCCGCTCATGGCGACAATGACTCTTTCTTTAGTATTCATTTCACCTTCTACGATACGGAGTTGGTGGTTGTGCTGCAAAGGTGGGGTTCGCATTAACATGTGGTTGTAGAATGATAGCGGAACGATAACTAGTGTCGTGAGAGGCAGACTGATGTCTTCGACAATGACGGTCGTCAGGGTGAACATTCACAAGACCCTGGAAGACCGTGGTGACTACTGGGCAGCACGGTTAGAGGGATTGGCTGTGACTGCCTACGGAGACTCGCAGGAGGCGGCGGCAGCGGCGGCGGACGAGATGTTTGATTTCATCGCCAAGACTTTCAAAGACAACCACACCGTAGACGAATTTCGCGGTTACCTGGATAAACATCGTGTCGGCTACACGATCTCCTATCCTGACGACAAAGAACAGTCAGTGAGCCGCGAGGTCGTTTTTGCCTAGGTGGCTTAGCCACACCCAAGTCAGGGCTGTATTGACGCAAATGGGCTACTCACTCCTTTTCAGTGAGGGGACGCATGAGGCGTATACGAATGGAGATCCCACAGCCAATGTGTTCCTGACACTCGCCGAGGACATCCCGGTAGAAGACCTGCAGGATCAATTGGAAGCGCAAGGCCTCAGCATGGATTCGTTCCATGCATTTCTTGAGGGGCTTTAGATACCGTGCAGCCCTCTCCTAGTGGGAAAGTGGACGCACGGGACTCCTCAGTTGGGCCGCAAATAGCCTCGTCAACCGGCTAAGCCGAGAACAGCGACGGCGATGATGGCCAATACGAGGCCGCCGCCCTTGCTCCAGTTCATCTCCTCCTTGAGGAATATCACCGCCAGCACCGCAGTGATGACGAAGCTCATCTGCACGATGGGGTAGCTGATGCTGGCGTCGCCGATGCGGAGGGACTCGAACAGGAGCACCGCCCACGTGACCTGGATGACTGCAATGCCCGGGGCGAATTGGGCGACGGGGCGGGAAATGCTGAAGTTGCGCCTTCGCAAGAGTGTGATGATGGCGGCCTGTTGGAATCCGACGGTCTGCGTGAGAACCATGGGAATCGCGCCAATGTCGCCGGTATCGAGGCCGGCCTTGGAGATCAGTCCGGCGACCCCGAAGAAAACGGATGCCGCAACCGCCAGAAGGATTGACCGGAGGTCGGAACGGATGGCCGTGATCTGGGTGATGTTCAAGAGGACGAGGACGGCAAGAACAGCCAGGAGGATGCCTCCAAGCTTTATCGGATCGGCGGACTCACCGAGGATGACTATTGCGCCCAACGCCGTGACGACAAAGTTGAGCCTGAATATGGGAGCGTTGACACTCGCGTCCCCCGTGCGGAGACTCGCCACAAAGAGTGTCAATCCCAGGTAGCCGAACACGCCTGCGGGCACCCCGTAGAGCCATGTGCTCCTGTGGATGAAGTCTACGGGGCCGTCATCGCCAAGAAGGAACCAACTCGAGACGGCCACACCCCAGATGATCGCCGTGAAGATTGTCGATTGCCAGAAGATAAAGTTGGGGGCGTCAATGCCGCGCTGTTGGGCGACACGATAGAGAAGGTCGGCAACTGCGCCGAGGAGGAGGGCGGCGACGGCAAGTGTGACGGCCAGGGAATCCATCAGTCAGCCTCGCGGGGTTGGGGTGCGTTGTGTAGTATGGCCTCATGACGGAACAGGTTACTTCTACGGATACTGATGCGGCTGCCGCCGGCATTGAACTGGCGCGGAAGGCGGTTGAGATTGCGGAGGACCGGCAAGCTAGCGATATTCTCCTGCTTGATGTGCGAAATATCTGCGGCTACGCGGACGCCTTTGTGCTGATGACTGTGGAGTCCAAGCGACAGGGGCAGGCGATCCAGGAGGCGATGCACAAGGGGTTGAAGGATTCCGGTCAGGCGGTCCTGCGAACGGAGGGCGACGCGGACTCCGGTTGGCTCCTGATGGACTTCAACGACGTGATCGTCCACATCTTTGCCGGGGAGCAGCGGGAGCTCTATGGGCTGGAGCAGTTGTGGCGCAGCGCCGTGCCGCTGGTCAGGATTCAATGAGCCACTGCTCCGTGGCCTGCTGATAGTCGATCAACTCGGACTCGTCGAACCAGAGCGCAACCTCACGCACGGCGGATTCCGGCCCGTCTGAGCCGTGGACCAGGTTCAACCCAACTGACAGGCCAAGGTCTGCGCGGATACTGCCCGGCGCGGCCTTGCCGGGATCCGTTGCGCCCATCGTCTGCCGGGCAAGCTCGATGGCTCGCTCGCCTTCCAGCACCATCGCCAGCAGCGGGGATGATGTGATGAAGTCCAGCAGCCCCGGGAGGAAGGGCTTGCCAACGTGCTCGGCATAGTGCTCCTCTGCAAGAGACCGCTCAACACGCATGAATTTCGCGCCGACGATCTTTAGGCCGCGCCTCTCGAATCGTCCAAGAATCTCGCCCGCCAGGCCGCGCTGCACGGCGTCCGGCTTGATGAGGATAAGGGTACGTTCTGCTGGCATCGTGACTTTGTGTCTCCTGTGCAATGACGTTGGGGAAATGTCTTCAATAGGGTAGCAGACAGGGATAGTTGACACGTGCGCCTTGGTCAAATACTTTGAGTGAGTGAAAGTGTTGGATACCAATGGACATTCGGCGGTGCGAGAACGAACCGGTGACGATGTGACGACGCCGGATGAATCTGCCCGCGCGGCCAATCCAACAACACAGCGACTGATTGAAGACCTTGAGGTCATATTCCGCCTGCTGAGGCCGTCGATCGCGGACGACTGGTTCACCGTCGATCTGACCATGCCCCAGCTGCGCGCTCTCTTTGCGCTGCGCCGCCACGGCGACTGCCGCATGGGCATCGTTGCCGGCCAGCTTGGCACATCATTATCCACCGCGACGGGGGTCATCGACCGCCTTGTCGAGCGAGGACTCGTCGAACGCTGGCAGGACCCCGATGATCGCCGCTCCAACGTCTGCCGCCTCACGTCCGACGGCGTTGATCTCGCTGAGCGTCTCCTGAATCTGCGTCGCAGGGCGTGGGAAGAGCGTCTCAATGAACTCACGTCCAACGAAGCCGACGGCGCGCAACAGGGCCTCGCCACATTGCTTGAGGGCCTGAAACGATTGCAGGAAGCCGACGCCGCTGAAGAAAACCGATCTGAGGTGCCGGCTCGATGATGGGCGGACCTCCGATGGGTGGACCGGGCGGACCGCGTGGCGGCCCCGGTGTTGGCGGACAGCCTCCAGGCCCCGTCACTGAACGGCGGGGCGTCGGCTTCCGCGCGATTGCCTCCCTGACCGTACCGGCGTACCGCCTGTATTTCCTGTTTGTTCTCGGCCAGATGGGCGCGATGAACATGCAGATGATGGCGCGCTCCTGGTACGTCTATGAGTTATCCAAGACACCCGGCACGAACGACGGCAGCGTGACGATGCTGGGCGCAGTGGCGCTGGCCAACGGATTGCCGATGTTGACCCTCTCCCTCTTTGGCGGAGTGCTTGCCGACCGCGTGCCGAAGAAGCAAGTGCTCATCATCGGGCAAATCATGTCTACGATCGTTACGGTGGGCGTGGCCATGTCCATCACGCTTGGCTCCATATCCGTCTGGCATCTGCTCATTGCGTCGTTCTTGCAGGGAATCGTGATGGCGCTGATGATGCCTGCGCGACAGGCGATCATCCCGGAGCTGGTGAGCGCGAACATGATCACGAACGCCGTGGCGTTGAACGGCGCGGCGATGAACCTGCTCCGCCTGATGGGCCCGGCGCTGGCCGGATTCCTTATCGCCCTGTGGGACATCGAGGGCGTGTACTACATCATGGCGGTGCTGTACGGCACAGGCGTCATCATGCTGATGGGTCTCCCACTGTCGGGCGCGGTTGCTCTGCGCGGCTCCGGCATGCTGAAGCAGGTGGGCGAAGGTCTCACGTATGTCAGACGAAACAACGCCCTCCTCATGCTGTTGATCTTCTCGCTATTCTCCTTTGTGCTGTCGATGCCGTACATGTTCCTGCTCCCCGCGTTCACGGATACCATTCTCACGGTCGATCCCTCCCGGCTCACCTTCTTCACGTCGCTGCCACTGGTGGGGACATTATTTGAAACGCTCGACGAATCATCGGCGCGTCAGGGCTTGCTGATCAGCATCTCCGGCATCGGAGCTCTGGTCGGGTCCGTATTCGTCGCGACGATGGAGGACAAGAAACGCGGACTCTGGCTATTGATAAGCATGTTCGTGATGGCGGCGTCGCTGATCGTGTTCAGCTTTACGAATTCGTACCTCATCGCCTTCATCATGTTCATCCCGCTGGGATTCGCGCAGGCGGGGCGCATGGCGCTCAGCAACACGCTCGCCCAGGTGTACTCAGACGACGAGCACCGGGGCCGTGTGATGAGCATCTACATGCTCAACTGGGCCATGACGAACTTCGGTGTGTTCTTCGTTGGAGTGCTGGCGGATGTTGTCGGCACGCAGGGCGGCTTTGCCGGGGCGCAGCTTGCCGTGGGCGGCTCTGCCATCATTCTCCTGTGCGTAACGACCTTCTTCACCTTCTTCACGAAGAGGGTCCGCCAAATGGATTAGTCCGGACCGCGACAGGTGAGACCCCGCAACACGCCGAATGAAACGGAGCAGGGGACGAACGCGCCCGATGAACCTTTAGAGGGGCAACGCACTCCGAGAGGTCGCGCCTCGCTGAGAGAAGCCGTTTCCGCGTTCGCCATTCGCGATTACCGCATCCTGTGGGCGGGCGTCAGCATGCACGCGCTCACTCTGTGGATGGAGATCGTTGCCCGCAGCTGGCTGGTGTGGGAGATCACAGAGGACCCCGTCGCCGTCGGCTGGGTCAACTTCTGGCGCACGATACCGGTGCTGTTCCTCGCGATTCCTGCCGGGGTGCTCGCTGACCGCGTCAATCGCAAGACAATCCTTGTCGTTACGCAGATCGGCATCCTGGCCATCTACGTGGTGCTGCTCGGGCTGTTACTGCAGGATCGGCTGGAGTTGTGGCACGCATACGCCTTGTTTGCAGGGCGGGGCGCAATGATTGCCTTCAACCAGCCTGGGCGGCAGGCGCTCATACCGGCGATTGTGGGCAGGGAGCGAATTGCGAACGCCGTGGCGCTGCAGCAGTTCTCTTTCAACGGCACGCGCATCGTGGCCCCGCTGCTCACCGGCGTGCTCATTGCTGTCTCGGGATTCGAGATGGTCTTTATCATCATCATCCTGCTGGAGTTCGGCATCATCGGCGCGTGGCTCTGGATGAAGACGTATCCGCTGATGCAGCGCGGCGCGGAGAGTATGGGCGTGTCCGGCGCGTTCCGGGATACGTGGGAGGGCCTCAAGTACGTGCGGCGTCACACGACCATCCTGCTCCTGCTGCTGCTTGGGCTGCTGTCGTTGATGTTCCTCCAGCCGTTCATGGTGCTGCTGCCGGAGATTGCAGACGAGCGGTTTGCATCCAATGCCGAATGGCTTTTGACGATTGCCGATGCGTTCAACCTGAGCCAAAACACAGGGGCGACGCTGTTCGGCGGGATGCTGACGTTCATGGGGATTGGGTCGATTATCGGGCCGTCGATTCTCGCCTATCTTGGCAACGTGCGCAACAAGGGAATGCTGATTGTTGTGACGATGGCGCTGAGCGGCGTTGTATTATCCGCGCTTGGTGCCGCGCCGTGGTTGATTCTCGCGCTGGTTCTCATGGTTCTACTGGGCCTGCTGGACTCAAGCCAACGGGTGCTGACAAACGGGATGCTGCTAACGCAGACCGAAAGCGAGTTTCATGGGCGCGTCATCAGCCTCTACCTGTTGGACAGGGGATTTGTTCCTATCGGCAGCCTGGTGGCGGGGTACATGGGATCCGCGTACGGGGCCGGCTGGGCACTAGCCATTCTGGGCGCGGCGCTGGCGGTGTCCGTTGTGATAGTAGCGGCGATTAAACCAAAATTCATGCGGGCGGGCTAGCCCCCGCCACCCCAACCCCATGCGCTAACCTAGTCCTATGGCGAAGCAGGAATGGAGCGGCATTTCCCGCTCCGCGGATGAGACGAAAGAGATCGGGCGGGCAATTGGCAAGTCCGTGGAGGCCGGGACGCTGGTGCTGCTCATTGGGCAGCTCGGCGCTGGAAAGACGACACTGACTCAGGGCATCGCGGACGGGCTCGGAGTGACGGCGTACACCAAGAGCCCTTCATTTGTACTCGTCAACGAATACCGGGGGAGGCTGCCCCTCTTCCATATGGATCTGTATCGAATCGACGATCCGGCGGAGGTGTGGGAGCTGGGGCTGGACGACTACCTGGGCAGGGACGGTGTGCTGGCCATCGAGTGGGCCGACCGCGCGACGTCCATCTTCCCGGAGGACAGGCTTGAAATACTTATCGAGTACGTATCGGACACCGAACGGCGGCTGGCACTGACGGCGAGCGGGCCTGTGTCCGCACAGGCTTTGAGCGCTTTGCCAGAGGGCGTTGGGGCGACCGAATGATCATCGCCATCGACACGGCCACGGAGACGGCGAGTGTTGCGATTGCCCATCCCGATGGTGGCATCGCAGCAGAGCTGACGTGGCGCGCAGGCCGCAATCACACCATGCACGTGCATCCCACCCTGCGCCACGTGATGATGCTGGCGGGGGCCGCCAATAGCGATCTGACCGGCGTTGTTGCCACGCGAGGGCCGGGAAGCTTTACGGGGATTCGTATCGGCCTTGCCACGGCGAAAGGACTCGCGCAGGGGCTTGATGTGCCGATTGTCGGTGTGGGAACTCTCGCCGTTGCGGCATATGGGGCCGTTCATCTGGGACGCACGGTGTGGTCGGTTGTGGACGCGGGTAGGAAGCAGTACGCCGCCGCGGCCTATAGGGCGTCCGACGAGCATGGTGTCGAGCCACTTGTGGAGGAGACTATTGTCTCGCCTGAGGAGCTAATCTCACGGATGGCCGAACGCGGGGAGGACTGTGTCCTGACCGGAGAGTTCAGCGAGGAATTGGCTGAAGGCGCGCTTGGCGGCGTCGGAAACGTGCTGACGATCGCGCCGGACGTTGTTCGTACCAGGACGGCGGCGAACGCGGCGCGACTGGGTCTACTGCGTCTGCATCACGGCGACGTAGATGATGTTGCGACGTTGGAGCCGCTTTATCTAAGACCGCCGGCGGCCGTGGAACGCGCGGAGGCGCAGGCCGCGTCTACTCAGTAGGGCTGTGGCGATTTCGCTCCTCATCGCGAAGACGCTTGCGCCGGCCGAGACGGGACATCAACACCAGGATGGCAATAATGGCGATGATGAATCCGAAACTGATAATCTCGTCGGTCCACCCGCCCGCGCCTGTGAGGGCATGCGCAGGTAGAGCCGGTGAGATAGCGGGCATGGAAACGGCCATAGGCCAGC
>LXNJ01001085.1_pt1 | contig 16785 bp, 16 predicted proteins | sample 809081 | NCBI WGS metagenome assembly LXNJ01 (sample SAMN04870510, study PRJNA318959) | sponge metagenome | biome: sponge; feature: marine sponge reef; material: water | host: Petrosia ficiformis | place: Greece: Milos, Mediterranean Sea | collected 2013-05-29 | depth 5-7 m
GACGAAGGCGTGCGCGGGCTCGCTCATGCGCTCACGCGCTCACGCGCTGAGGGCGGCGCCCTCCCGCCGGCGGCGGCGCCCCTCGCGCCGGCCGCGCCGGCCCTCGCCGCCGCTCTCGCCCGCCGGCTCGCGGAAGCGGCGGAGCCAGCGTGCGCAGTCGGGATCGTTGCCGTTCATCATGTCGGCGGCCATGACCGCGGCGACCTCCGCCTCGTGCAGCGGGTTCATGATGGCGGAGGTGAGGCCCGAGCGCGCGGCCATGCTGAGGAAGGCCGCGTTCACGCTCGGCCGGTTGGGCAGGCCGAAGCCGATGTTCGACGCGCCGCAGGTGGAGTTGACGCCGAGCTCCTCCTTGAGGCGGCGCATGATGGCGAAGGCCTGCACGCCGGCGCTGTTGATCGCGCCGATGGGCATGACCAGCGGGTCGACCACCACGTCCTCCCTGGGGATGCCGTGGTCCATGGCGCGCTCGACGATCTTCCTGGCGATGGCGAAGCGCTCGTCGGGGTCCTCGGAAATGCCGCTCTCGTCGTTGGAGATGGCGACCACGGCGCAGCCGTGCTTCTTCACCAGCGGCAGGACGGATTCCAGCCGCTCCTCCTCGCCGGTGACCGAGTTGAGCAGCGGCTTGCCCTGGTAGACCTCGAGCCCGGCCTCGAGCGCGGCCACGATGGAGCTGTCGATGGAGAGCGGCACGTCGACCAGCGACTGCACCAGCCTGATGCAGTCGGCGAGGATCTTGGGCTCGTCGGCCAGCGGCACGCCGGCGTTCACGTCCAGCATGTGGGCGCCGGCCGCGACCTGCGCCAGCGCGTCCCGCTCCACCCGCGCGTAGTCGCCCGCCGCCATCTCCGCCATCAGCAGCTTGCGGCCGGTGGGGTTGATCCGCTCGCCGATGATGCAGAAGGGCTCGTCGAAGCCGATCGCGACCTCCCTGGTGGCGGAGCTGATGAGGGTGCGTGTCATGGCGCCTCGGTATCCTCGCCGGCGGCGGCGGCCGCCTCCATGAAGCCCGCCAGCTCGCCGTAGCCGACATGGCGGTGGACGTAGCCGAGACCCAGGCGCTCGGCCGCGGCGCGTGCGCTCGCCTCCAGCGCCGCGTCCCGGACCTGGGAGATGTAGACGCAGTTGGTGTAGTTGCCGAAGTAGTCGTCGCGCAGCTCCGGCCAGCGATCCAGGCCCAGCCCCGCGATGATGAGCCGGTCGAAGTGGCGCACCATGTAGTCGGTGAGGAAGAACTGGGTGGGGTCGTCGTCGGTAATCGCGGCGAAGGCCTCCTGCCCGGTGTAGAAGGCATAGCAGTGCGGCCCGTCGATCCGCTCGACGCCCTCCTCCCGCAGCATCGCATCCAGCAGGCCGCCGGTGCCGCAGTCGCCGTAGGCGACGAAGATCGCCCGGTAGCGGTCCCTGTTGGCGCGGATCTTCGCCCGCACCGCCTCGGGAATCAGGTGCGGCCGGTTGTGCAGCTTGGCCGGCAGGCAGGTGATGTCCAGGTGCTCGAAGCCGTTGGCCGCGCGGAAGTCCACGATCTCGCGCGCGAGCGCGCCGCAGGCGATGACCAGCGCACGGGCGGGGCCGGCGCTCTCGAACGCGGCCTCGGCGTCGACCGAAAGGTCGGCCTGCTCGGGCGTCGCCATCTGCATCGTCATGGGTGCCTAGGCGGCGTTCGCCCCGGCCGCGCCCAGGTTGTGGCGGCGCTTCATCAGCTCCTTGGCCGTCTCCACCGTGATCGCGGCATCGGAACAATAGGCGTCGGCGCCGACCGCGTCCGCGAACTCCTGGTTCAGCGGCGCGCCGCCCACCATCACCACGTAGTCGTCGCGGATGCCCTTCTGCTTCATGGTGTCGATCACGACCTTCATGTAGGGCATGGTCGTGGTCAGCAGCGCCGACATGCCGAGGATGTCGGGCTGGTGCTCCTCCAGCGCCTCGAGGTAGTTCTCGACCGGGTTGTTGATGCCGAGGTCGATCACCTCGAAGCCGGCGCCCTCCATCATCATCGTCACCAGGTTCTTGCCGATGTCGTGGATGTCGCCCTTGACGGTGCCGATGACCATCTTGCCGGCGCGGGGCGCGCCTGTCTCCGCCAGCAGCGGGCGCAGAATGGCCATGCCGCCCTTCATGGCGTTGGCGGACTTCAGCACCTCGGGCACGAAGAGGATGCCGTCGCGGAAGTCGATGCCGACGATGCGCATGCCCTCGACCAGCGCGTCGGTGAGAATCGTGTAGGGCTGCCAGCCGCGCCCGAGCAGGATGTTGACGCCCTCCTCGATCTCCTCCCTGAGGCCGTCGTAGAGGTCGTCGTGCATCTGCTCGACGAGGTCGGCGTCGCTCAACTCGCTGAGAATGATCTCGTCGTCCGGCATGGGCTCAGTCCTGATCCGGGCAATGGCAGGGTCGGGCAGTCATCCGAAGGCGCCGCGCGCTGCCCGCGGGAAGCTGCCTTACAGGAACACAACTCGGTCCATACGGTCCGCTCTCTCTTCAATCATATTATGCGGATGGGACGGCTGTTCAAGACGCGACATTGGCTTGCCGCCCCGCGACAAAGCGCGCGATATCGCCCGGCGGCCCCGGCCGCCGCGGCATGAGCGAGCCACCGGCCCGGCGCGGACGCCCCCTCACGAAAGGGCGCTCGACACCGGCTGCGACGCCGGCAGGGCGGCGTCGTGCGCGCGAAAGGGCGTGGACCCGCTGGCCAGCCGCTTGGTGTCGCGCGGCGCGTGTCCGAATTGCAGGCGATACGACTTCGAGAAATGCGAGGCCGAGACGAAGCCCGTGGCCAGCGCCACGTTGGTCACCGACATGCAGGTCTGCTGCAGCAGGGCGCGCGCGCGGTTGAGCCGCATCTCCAGGTAGTAGCGGCTCGGCGTGCAGTTCAGGTACTTGAGGAAGAGCCGCTCGAGCTGGCGGGTGGAGAGGCCGATCGCGCGGGCCAGCTCGGTCTGGCTGAGCGGCGCCTCGATGTTCTCCGACATCACGTTGATGCCGGAGAGCAGCTTGGGCTGGCTGACCGCGAGGCGCAGGCGCAGTGCCATCCTCTGGTGGTCGTCCTCGCCCCTGATCCGCTCGCACACCAGCGCTTCGGAGACCGCCGCGGCGAGCTCGTAGCCGTGGTCGCGGTTGATGAAGCTGAGCATCATGTCCGACGCCGCCATGCCGCCCGCGCAGGTATAGCGGTTGCGGTCGATGACGAAGATGTCCTCGCTCACGTCGATATCGGGAAAGTCCTCGACGAAGCCGGGCAGGTTCTCCCAGTGGATGGTGCAGCGATAGCCGTCGAGCAGCCCGAGGCGGGCGAGGACGTGGCTGCCGGTGCAGAGCGCGCCGAGATTGGTGCCGCGCCGCTCGCTCTGCCGCAGCCAGACCGCCAGCCGCGCGTCCTCGAAGAGGTGGGTCTCGATCCCGCCGCAGACGAAGACCGTCGACAGGCGCTCCACCGCGCTCCCCACCGAGAGGTCGGCGGCGACACTGAGCCCGGCCGACGAGGCCACGGCCTCGCCGTCGGCGGAGACCGTGCGCCACTCGTAGAGCTCCCGGCCGCTCATGTAGTTGGCGAGGCGGAGCGGCTCGATCGCGCTGGAGAGCGCCCCGAGCGAGAACTTCGGGACCATCAGGAAGCCGAATTGGCAGCCGGGATCGCTGGTGTGCATGGCGTCGCCGCCGCTCGGGCGTCTCCCCACGGCGCCGGGTGGCGCCCCAACGGCGCCCGCCCGCGCCTTCTGTTCAAATTACGACAACATTCGGCGCATCGGGCAACAGGTTTCTTGCCCCGCGGCCGGGGCCGGTCTCGCGGCCGCCGCCGTTCCATGCGCGCGCCAAAGGGTCTACAACCGCGGCTGCGCTTTCATCGCAGCGGCGCGCAGGCGGGAGGGTTCGGCCCATGAGGGACTTTCAGCAGCCGGGACGGTCCATGGTTCACGGCACGCGCGGCATGGCGGCCACCTCGCACCCGCTGGCCACGCTGACCGCCGTCGAGATCCTGCGCGCGGGCGGCAACGCCGTGGACGCGGCGGTCGCGGCCTGCGCCCTCCAGGGCGTGGTCGAGCCGCAATCGACCGGCATCGGCGGCGACTGCTTCGCCCTCTACGCCCCCGGCGGCCGGGTGCCGCCCGTCGCCGTCAACGGCTCCGGCCGGGCGCCGGCGGCGGCGAGCGTCGAGTGGTTCCGGGCGCAGGGCATCGACGCCATCGGCTTCGAGAGCGCCCATGCCGTCACCGTGCCGGGCGCGGTCGGCACCTGGGCATGGCTGCTGGAGCAGCACGGCAGCATGGGGCTGGACGCGGTGCTGCAGCCGGCGATCCGCTACGCCGAGGAGGGCTTCGTCGTCCACAGCCGCGTCGCCCACGACTGGGCCGCGAACGCGGACAAGCTGCAGGCCTGCGAGAACGCCCGCGCCATCTACCTGCCCGGCGGGCGCGCGCCCCGGGCCGGCGACCTGCACCGGCTGCCGCAGCTTGCCGAGACCCTGCGCCTGATCGCGAAGGAGGGTGCGCCCGCCTTCTACCGCGGCCGGATCGCCGACGAGATCGCGGCCCATCTCGCCGCCCAGGGCGGCCTGATGACGGCGGACGACCTCGCCGCCTTCGCGCCGCAGGAGGTGGTGCCGATCAGCGCGAACTACCGCGGCTACGACATCTACCAGTGCCCGCCCAACGGCCAGGGGATCATCGCCCTGCTCATCCTCAACATCCTGGAGGGCTTCGATCTCGCCGGCCTCGACCCGGTCGGGCCCGAGCGCCTGCACCTGGAGGCGGAGGCCACGCGCCTCGGCTACCGCGACCGCGCCGCGCTGATCGCCGACCCCGACGCGGTCGACGTGCCCACCGACGCGCTGCTCTCGACCCGGTACGCCGAGGCCATGCGCCGCCACATCCACCCCGGGCGCGCCATGCCGGCGGAGCTGCCGCCCGGCTACCCGGCCCACGGCGATACCGTCTACCTCACCGTGGTGGACGCCGACGGCAACGCGATCTCCTTCATCAACTCGCTCTTCGCGGCCTTCGGCTCGGGCCTCTGCACGCCCTCGGGCGTGGTGCTGCAGAACCGGGGTGCGAGCTTCGTCGTCGATGCGGACCACCCCAACGGCATCGCCGGCGGCAAGCGGCCGATGCACACCATCATCCCCGGCATGGTGGGCGAGGGAGAGCACGCGACGATGCCCTTCGGCGTGATGGGCGGGCACTTCCAGGCCTGCGGCCACGCCCACTTCCTCGCCAACGCGATCGACTATGGCATGGACCCGCAGGCGGCGCTCGACTGCCCCCGCGCCTTCCACTTCGGCGGCGTGCTCGCGCTGGAGACCACGATTGCCGAGGCGACCGCGCGGGCGCTCGCGGCCCTCGGCCACGATGTCGCCTGGGCCGGCGTGCCCCACGGCGGGGGCCAGGCGATCCGCATCGACCGGTCTACCGGCGTCCTCAGCGGCGGCTCCGACCCCCGCAAGGACGGCTGCGCCCTGGGGATCTGAGGGGGAGCGGCGCCTTCCTGCCGGGGCAGCGCGCCGCCGGCCGCGCGCGGCTTAGCGTGGCCCTTGCGAGCCCCGGGACGCGCCCGGCGGTCCGCACGTGGAGCCGCGCACCTTGATCTCGCCCTGCAACCGGACCGAGGGAATCGGCGTGCCGTCCTCGAGAAAGTCGCAGATCGCCTGCGCGGACTCCTGGCCCATCGCGGCGACGGGCAAGCTCATGCAGGTCAGGCGCGGATGGCTGTGCTCGGACCAGGAGATGTGATCGAAGCCCATGATCGACATGTCCCGGGGCAGGACGAGGCCGCTCCGCTGAAGCTCGAACATCGCCCCGAGCGCGACGAGATCGGTGACGCAGAGCAGCGCCGTGGGCCGCCGCTCCCACGCCAGCGCCTCCCGCGCGGCGACGGCGCCGCCCCCGACGCTCAACTCCGTCTCGATCGTTCGCAGCGAACGCAGGCCGTCTACGGATTGCGCGCCGCGAATCCTGTAGCGGGCCCGGTCGTTCTGCGCCGTGGGCCCGGAGACCAGGGCGACATCCCGGTGGCCGAGGTCGAGCAGATGCCGCATGGCCTGGCGCCCGAGCTCGACGTTGTCGTAGCCGATGGTCGGCAGCGGGGCGGAGGCCTCGTAGATCGAGGTCGCGACCACGGGCGCCCCGAAGCGCCTGGCCAGGCCGGTGAGTTCGGGTTCGTGATCCAGCCCGGTAACGATCAGCGCCCTCGCGCCCATCTCCAGCAGCGACCGGGCGCGCCCGAGCTCCACGCGGGGGTCCATGCCGGTCGTGGCGATGAGCAGGCGGTAGCCGTTGGCGTCCAGTCCGGCCTCCAGCGCCTCCAGGAAGGCCGCGAAGATCGCGTGATTGATGGTGGGGATCACCGCGCCGACCGTGTTGGTGCCGCCTGCGTTGAGCGCGCGCGCGAGCGGGTCGGGCGCGAATTCGAGTCTGGCGAAGACCCGCAGCACGTCCTCGCGGGTTTCCGGCGAAACCGATGGCGAGCCGTTCAGGACCCGCGACGCGGTGGCGATCGAGACCCCGGCCTCGCGCGCAACGTCCCGCAGGGTGATTCGTCCCGAGGACTGCTTGCTCCGCAGTGGCCTGCGTTCGGCCATTCCGACTCCGGTGCGTATCGTGCAGCGGGCGCTGCGGCCGGGACGGCGCCTGGCCCGCCAGAGCCGCCCAGGCAGCCGCAGTATATCCCAAAGTCCCGAAATCCTGTCGTTCGGCGACAGGTCGGTCAAGCATCCGGGCGCAGAACAAGGGTCTAGCCCGCCTTTCTCACCATGGTCATGGTCTGCGCGACGCTCTCCGGCCGACAGAGTAGGAGCGGCGCGCAGCGCGATGTGGTGCATCGGGCAAGCGTCGCGACGCACGCTGTCGGCCGGAGAGCGTCGCCCTTCGGGTCGCCCCCAGGCGTCCGCCCGCGGCGTCGCGGGCCTCAACCGTATTCCCTGATACGCTTTTCGGCCCGCTCCTTGCGGATCGAACGCCTGGGGGCGACGCAGGCCGTGACCATGGTGAGAAAGGCGGGCTAGAGGCCGGCAAGGACCTCTTGTCCTGCCGTGGAGCCCTGCAACGGGCTTTGTGTAACCGGTCACAAATGCTATGGTCCCTGCATGTAACCGGTTTCATCGCATGTAATCGGTTGCATGCGTCGAAAGAAAGAAGGGCTGCGTGTGCCCCGAATCGGGGCCCCGGTGCGCTGGCGGAATGTCGCCGCGACCGCATCGGCAACCAGCCCCGGACGCATCGCTGAAAGGCCAAGTCGCACAAATGGCCGGTCGTACAAATTGCGCACAGGAAGGAGAAATCGGCATGAAACGCACGGGATTCATGGCAGTCGTCGCAGCGGGAGTGGCGATGCTCTTCGCATCGTCCGCCTCTGCCCTCGACAAGATCACGGTGGCCTACTTCCTCGAGTGGCCGACCGCGAACCAGGTTGCGCAGCTCGATAAGACCTATGACGAGGCGTTGGGCGTCGAGGTGGAATGGCGCGCCTTCGGCAACGGCAACGAGATGAGCCAGGCGATGGTCTCCGGCGACGTGCAGATCGCCTATTCGCAGGGGCTGGTGCCGTGGGTGGTCGCGGTGACCAACGGGCTGCCTCTCAAGCTCGTCGGCGTGGCGGTGAGCTACGCCGAGGCCGACAACTGCGTCGTCCACGCCGACACCGGGATCACCCAGGCGAATGCGAGCGAGCTGGAAGGCAAGCAGATCGCCACCCCGATCGGCAACGTCACCCACTACAAGCTCCTGCGCACGCTGGACCATCTGGGAGTCGACGCCTCGAAGGTCGACATGGTGCAGATGAACGGCGCCGACGCGTCGGTCGCGCTTGCGCGCGGAGACGTCGCGGCGGCCTGCGCCTTCGGCGGCCCGCTCCAGCGCATGAAGGAGTACGGCGCCGAGCTGATGACCCCGGCGGAGCAGGAGGCCATCGGCATCCGCGTCTTCGACGTCGTCTCGGTGCACGAGGACTTCGCCAACGATCATCCCGACCTGCTCAGGACGTTCATGGAGGTCACCGATCGGGCGAACGCGGCCTACAACGCGGATTCGGGGCCCTTCGTGGAAACCATCTCCACGGCCGCCGGCATGGACCTCGCCGCGACGCAGGACATGCTGGCCATGTTCTCGTTCCCGTCTGCGGCTGACCAGAAGTCCGAAGCCTGGATGGGCGGCACCGTGCAGGCCTTCACCAAGGAGGTGGCCGACTTCTTCGTCCAGCAGGGCCAGCTCGAGAGGGCGCTCGACAGCTACGACTTCGCGATCGACGCCAGCTTCCTCTAGGCCCGAGCGGGCGCGATTGCGGCCGCAGGGCTGCGGCGGCGCACCTCCTCCCTGCCTTCCCCGGCCGCCGGGGAGGCAGGGAGGACGCGCCGGCGTCGGTAGCAACCGGTCCCTCGCCCGTGGCGGGGCGGGGGCGATGCCGCGTGTTAATGGCGCGGGGACCCTGCGGCTGTTACGGTCCGAGTCTTGATCCGATGCGGGAATGAGGGCGCGCGATGGACGGGCTGGTCATCGATAACGTCTCGATGGTCTTCACCTTGCCCGATGGCGGCAAGGTCCACGCCCTCCAGGACGTTTCGCTGCACCTCAAGCCCGGCGAGCTGATGGCCGTGCTGGGCCCCTCGGGGTGCGGCAAGACCACGCTGCTCAACATCGTCGGCGGCTTCCTGGCGCCGACCGCAGGCCAGGCGCTTCTCAACGGCCACCAGGTGACCGGCCCGCACAAGGAGCGCGGCGTGGTGTTCCAGCAGGGCGCGCTCTTCGAGTGGATGACGGTGGCCCAGAACGTGAGCTTCGGCCCCCGCATGTGCGGCGTGCCCCGCGCCCGGATCAAGAAGACGGTGCGCCGCCTGCTCGACATCGTGGCGCTGCAGGGATTCGCCGACAAGCCGGTCTATCAGCTCTCCGGCGGCATGCAGCAGCGCGTGGCGCTGGCGCGATGCCTGGCCAACGACCCGGACGTGATCCTGATGGACGAGCCGCTCGGCGCGCTCGACGCGCTCACGCGGGAGAAGATGCAGGGCCTCGTGCTCAAGCTCTGGAAGGAGACCGGCAAGACCATCATCCTGATCACCCACTCGGTCGAGGAAGCGCTCTTCCTCGGTGAGCGCCTGGTGGTCATGGCGCCGCGTCCCGGCCGCATTCACAAGGAATACGCCCTCCCCTTCGCCGAGCAGGGGGTGGAGGGGGACGCGCGCGCCATCAAGGCCGAGCCCGACTTCATCGCCGCCCGCGAGGAGATCCTCTCCATGATCTGGGAGATGGAGGAGGAAATCATGGGCGGTGCGGACGGGCGCTGACGAGCGGACCGTGGCGGCGCGCAGGCAAAAGGGGCAACCCTCGCGCTGGGCCATCTGGCTCGGCATCGCGGACAACAGCTTCACCCGGCAGAAGACCGTCAAGTTCGGCGACGCCTCCGCGGTGAACTCCGGCCGCCTGTGGTCGGCGCTGACCCTGATCGTCCTGATCCTGGCCTGGTGGATCGCGACCATCGGCGGGATCATCGACCCCCTCTTCTGGCCGCCGCTCGAAGGCAGTCTCTATCCCTGGGACAACCCCGACCGGGCCCGGCCCGGCGTGGTCGACCGCTTCGTCAGCCTCTTCGTGGACGGCTATCGCAACATCTCGCTCTGGGAGCATGTGGGGACCTCGGTCAAGCGCGTGCTCCTCGGCGTCATCATCGGCGCGCTGGTCGGCATTCCGCTCGGCTTCGCCATGGGGCTCAACTCGGTGGCGCGCGGGCTCTTCGACCCCGTCGTCGAGTTCATCCGCCCGATCCCGCCGCTGGCGCTCATCCCGCTGGTGATCCTGTGGCTGGGGATCGACGAGGTCGCCAAGATCTTCCTGCTCTTCCTGGCGGCGCTCTTCATCATGCTGATCGCGGCCCGGGCCGGCGTGAACTCGGTGCAGATCTCCAAGGTCCACGCGGCCTATTCGCTGGGCGCCTCGAAGTTCCAGGTGCTGCGCTACGTCATCCTGCCGAACGCCCTGCCGGAGATATTCACGGGGCTGCGCACCTCCATGGGCGTCTGCTGGGGGACGCTGGTGGCCGCCGAGCTGGTCGCGGCGGACCAGGGGGTCGGCTCGATGATGATGATCGCGAAGAACTTCCTTCAGACCGACGTGGTGGTGATCGGCATCATCATCATCGGCGCGATCGGCTTCGCCATCGAGATCTTCATGCGCCTGCTCGAACGATGGCTGATCCCCTGGAAGGGGAAGGGCTGACGCCCCGGCCCCCGGCCGGGCAGCGGGATGGTGGCGCGGCGGCAAGGCTCCGCAGCCCTGCGACAACGAAAAGGAACGGGAACGGACTGACATGAAAATGACGACTGAAGAGGCCTTCGTGAAGGTGCTGCAACGGCACGGGATCGAGCACGTGTTCGGCATCATCGGCTCCGCCTTCATGCCGATATCGGACCTCTTCCCGAAGGCCGGGATCGCCTTCTGGGACGTGGCCCACGAGAGCAACGCCGGCTTCATGTGCGACGGCTACACCCGGGCCACCGGCAAGATCGCCATGTGCATCGGCCAGAACGGCCCGGGCATCACCAACCTCGTGACGCCCGTGAAGACCGCGTACTGGAACCACACCCCGCTCCTTCTGGTGACACCCCAGGCGGCGAACAAGACCATCGGCCAGGGCGGCTTCCAGGAAGTGCCGCAGATGGCGCTCTTCGAGGAGATGGTCTGCTACCAGGAGGAGGTGCGCGACCCCTCCCGCATGGCGGAGGTCCTCAACCGGGTGATCGAGAACGCGGTGCGCCAGTCGGCGCCGGCCCAGATCAACGTGCCGCGCGATCTCTGGACCCAGGAGGTCGACATCGAGCTTCCGCCGGTCGTGCACCTGGAGCGCCCGGCCGGCGGCGAGGGCTCGGTCGCGGAAGCCGCGCGCCTTCTCTCCGAGGCCCGCTTCCCGGTGATCCTCGCCGGCGGCGGCGTGGTGATCGGGGACGCGATCGACGAGTGCCGGGCGCTGGCCGAGCGCCTCGACGCGCCGGTCTGCTCCGGCTACCAGCACAACGACAGCTTCCCCGGCTCGCACCCCCTCGCCGCGGGCCCGCTCGGCTACAACGGCTCCAAGGCCGCGATGGAGCTGATCGCGCAGGCCGACGTGGTGCTGGCGCTCGGCACCCGCCTCAACCCCTTCTCGACGCTCCCCGGCTACGGCATCGACTACTGGCCGAAGGACGCGGCGATCATTCAGGTGGAGCTGAACCCGGACCGCATCGGGCTCACCAAGAGGGTCTCGGTCGGGATCTGCGGCGATGCGAAGAAGGTGGCGCGGCAGATACGCGACCGGCTCTCCCCCGGCGCGGGCGATGCCGGCCGGGAGGAGCGCCGCGCCGCGATCCACCAGACCCGCTCCGCCTGGCTGCAGACGCTCGCCAGCATGGACCACGAGGACGACGATCCGGGAACCACCTGGAACCTGGACGCGCGGGAACGCGAGCCCGACCGGATGTCGGCGCGGATGGCCTGGCGCGCGATCCAGGCCGGCCTGCCCGGGGACGCCATCATCTCGTCGGACATCGGCAACAACTGCGCCATCGGCAACGCCTATCCGACCTTCGAGGAGGGCCGCAAGTACCTGGCGCCCGGACTCTTCGGCCCCTGCGGCTACGGCTTCCCCGCCATCCTCGGCGCCAAGATCGGCTGCCCCGACCTGCCGGTGGTGGGCTTCGCCGGCGACGGCGCCTTCGGCATCTCCATGAACGAGATGGTCTCCGTCGGGCGCGAGGGCTGGCCCGCGATCACCATGGTGGTCTTCCGCAACTACCAGTGGGGCGCGGAGAAGCGGAACTCGATCCTCTGGTACGACAACAACTTCGTGGGCACCGAGCTCAACCCCGACCTGAGCTTCGCCAGGGTCGCCGACGCCTGCGGGCTGAAGGGCGTGGCGGTGAGCACGATGGAGGCGCTCACGTCGGCGCTTCGCGACTCCTGCGCAGCCCAGGCCGAGGGCGTCACCACCTTCATCGAGGTCATCCTCAACCAGGAGCTGGGCGAGCCCTTCCGCCGGGATGCGATGAAGAAGCCGAACGTGGTGGCGGGCATCGACGGCGCCGACATGCGCCCCCAGTAGTGGACATCGTCGCGCGTCTCGTCGAGAGCGCGAAGCAGCGGCCACGCACCCTCGCCCTGCCCGAGGGCGAGGACCCGAGGATCGTCGAGGCGGCGCGGCGCCTGCACGACGAGGGCATCGCGCAGCCCCTCATGATCGGCGCGCGCGCGGCGCTGGAGGAGGCCGCCGCCGCGGCCGGCGTCTCGCTCGACGCGATCGAGAGCGTGGCGCCCTCGGAGAGCGAGGCCCTCGGCGCCTACGCGTCGCTCTACCTCGAAGGCCGGCCCAGGGCGCGCGAGGGGGTGGCGAAGCGCTTGCTCGCGAAGCCCTTGTTCTACGCCGCGATGGCGGTGAAGGCGGGCGACGCCGATGCCCTGGTGGCCGGCGCGAGCCAGCCCACGGCGCGGGTGATCGAGGCCGGGCTGATGTCGGTGGGCCTGGCTGACGGCATCGCGACGCCCTCCAGCTTCTTCATCATGGTGCCGCGCGGCGGCGGCGCGCCGCTGGTCTTCGCCGACTGCGCGGTCAACGTCGAGCCGGACGCGGAGATGCTCGCGGACATCGCCATCGCCTCCGCCGCGAGCGCCGAGCGCCTGCTCGGGGCGCCGGCGCGGGTGGCGATGCTCTCGTTCTCCACCCGCGGCAGCGCCAAGCACGAGAGGGTCGAGAAAGTGCGCCGGGCCGTGGAGATCGTGCGGGCGCGGGCGCCCGAGATCGCCGTCGACGGCGAGCTGCAGGCCGACGCCGCGCTGGTGCCGCGGGTCGCCGCGCTCAAGGTCGAACACGCCGGCGATGTCGCGGGCCGCGCCAACGTCCTCGTCTTCCCCGACCTCGACGCCGGCAACATCGGCTACAAGCTCTGCGAGCACGCAGGCGGGATGCGGGCGATCGGCCCCTTCCTGCAAGGCTTCGCGCGGCCCATATGCGACCTCTCGCGCGGGGCGAGCGTGGACGACATCGTGGCCGCCGCGGCGATCGCCGCAGCCATGGCGTGACGCCCGCCGGGCGCGCGATACCGTGCCTGGCCCTCCCGGGTGAGAAGCGCGTTGCCTCCCATCTCGCGCAGATAGATCCGCACCGAATCATCTGTGCGACCAGGATCGTCCTCGCCGATCCTGGACGCAGCGGCGGTCGGCTTCTCTTCCGGCCGCTTCTCCACGGCGGCGTCCTCGGTCTCCTCGCCCTCGCCCGCTCGACAACGAACCGGCCGCGGCTCTGCCAGACCGCATAGCCTCGCGGCGGGATCGCCGGCGTGCCCTGCTGGACGAGGGTCCAGAGGGTATCGGCGATCACTGTTGCATTCTCGATGACCAGGCCGATCTTTCCCGCGCGATGCTGCCGGTGAACCCGGCAGCCGATGTCACACGGGCTTCTCCGGGGCGCTTCCCGCGGACGAGCACGACCCGCAGCGGCCGGTGGCGTTCCGCAACCGGACGAGGCAGGCCGGGGCCGTTCCTCCCTTCAGCTAACCGCGATGGCCAAGGCGATCATGGCGGCGATTGCCGCAAGGAGCGAAAACAGGGTCCAGCGATACGCGCCGGTGCCTTCTTGAACGGCCGCTTTCGAGAGCCTCATGGCTATTCGCTCCTTAGTATGGTGAGTCGAAGCGGCCCCCGACTGCGGCGGCCGACGCCGTGTCCAGCGCATTGGCGCGAAAGGAGCCCGATCCCCACGTCGACGTACTCAAGCGTATTCCTGCCAATCTGGAGCAGTCCGCTTGGGAAGGCGCGCGTTTTCGATATGTTCTATATATGGGGGTCACGTCACGAGGTTCAAGGTTCCATCGCGTTTGCGTGGCTTGAGTGAGCCCATCCCGCGGCGGCAGGACGCCAGGGCAAGGCCGCCCACCAGCATGAAGGGCCCATCGTACGCTTGCCCTCCTGTGTCGAGGATGTCCGTCAGGAGGACGTGCTGCTGCTGTTCAGCATCTCCGAACAGGCCTTGACGACGTCGCGATCAGCTATTTCCGATCCCGCCAGGATGACGGTGAACGTCTCCGCCAACTCCTTGCGCGCATCGCGCCCTTGGTACCCGGAGAGATCGCTGACATCGTTGCTGGCGTGCCGGTGGGCCTTGGCCAGTGAGTCGCAAATGGTGGCCTGCCCGTCGATCCAGGCGATCCGCACCTGGTCATCCCTCGAGCCGCTGGTGACGACCCAGCCAGTCGCAGAGGCTACGATGGCGATGGCAGCAGCGCCGCCCACAATGCCCAAAACAAAGGGTTTAATTTGCTCGCGATTGATCATAAATCCTCCCGTGAGGTTAGTTGAGACAACTGTGTGGTAAATACCTTACGCACAAAGGGAGCGGATAGGCAAGATTTTTATTTATTATTTCTCTAAAATAGAACTATGAATACTAAGACTCGATACGATTGTTTCATAAAATCAAGGGAATAGCTTCCAAGAAATATTCTGTAGACCAGCATTCTATTGGTCTTTTTCGCAGTTGATCACAGTTCCACGTCGGGACCCGTTCGGCAGCGGGGTGATCGCAGAGTGGCCCTTCGGAATTTGAGGGTTCGCCTCCAGTCCCTATTGAACCTGCATCCGGCAGTTGCACCCGCATGACGGCGAGCGACAGGGCCAGCCGCAAGGCGGCACGCAAGCGCGCACGCGATCTCATGAAGAGCCAGAAGCCCGGGGACACGATGGACCAGGTTCTCACGCATGCCGGGGTCGAGGCCGGCTGCGTCGTTGCCTTGCCAGGCCAGGGCAGGGGGTACCGGACGCCGGCACTCACGCAGGCAGGCCGAGCGGCGAAGGCGGCGGACAAAAAGAACAAGGCCGCCATCCCGCCAAAGCACACCGCCACGAGCGCATCCCTGGCCGCAGCCGGGGCGCTGTTCCTGAAAGACGGGGAGTGAGCCGGGCAAGCACCGCGCTTGCGCCAGGCAACCTCACCCTCCGCATCGATAACGCCCTTCATTCAGCGCCAGAGCCCGCGCCTCTCGCGGGTGAACGCAGTCGCGCCCAACGCGATCCCGCCGCCGAGAGCGACCCGATTCACGTCTGACGCGCAGACGACGCCTTCGTCTGCGCTCCCAAGGAGTCGGCAGGAGCCGGCGCCTGGCCGCGGCAGTGCGGCCTAGGGCCTGTTTACACTACGCACGGCATCGTAGATGAGTGTGAAGTGGACGAAGCCGAGGAAGAGCGCATCGAGCTTTTCGAAGGGCGGAGAGAGGCGGCCCCGCCCCTCTCCCCGGACCATGGTGCGCTGCACGGCGCCGGGCGCCGGCGCCACGGTCGCGCCATGCGGTGCAGAATTGCAGAGGCAGCGGCGGGCGCTGCCGCCGACGGCGAAAACAAGAATTGCAAAACGAACCCAATTTCGCATAGAGCCTTGATTTACAACGAAGAATGACGATTACCCACGCTCCCCGATCGGGACGTAGTCGCGGGCCTCGGGCCCGGTATAGAGCAGGCGCGGGCGGATCAGGATGTTGTTCTCGAGCTGCTCCATCGCCTGCACGGTCCATCCCGGAACGCGGCCCATGGCGAAGATCGGCACGAAGAGGTCCTCGGGAATCCCATGCAGGTAGTAGACGACGCCTGCGTAGAAATCGACGTTCACGTTGACGCCGTGCCGGGCGTAGGGGCGCATGGCCTCGACCAGCGCCTCGAGGATCGCGTGCCAGTGCGGCTCCCCCATCTCCTCGGAGAGGCGCTTCACGCCCTCGCGCATGTGCCGGGCACGGGGGTCCTCGGCCCGGTAGACGCGGTGGCCGAAGCCCATGATCGGCTCGCGCGCCTTGCGCTTCGCCTTGACGTAGTCCGCCGCGCGGGCGGGGTCGCCGATCTCCTTGGCCATGCGCATCACGTTCTCCGCCGCGCCGCCGTGCGCAGGCCCGGAGAGCGCGGCCAGCGCCGCGGTGATGCCGGCGTGCAGGTTCGCATCGGTGCTGACCACGACCCGCGCGGTGAAGGACGACGCGTTGGAGCCGTGCTCGGCGTGCAGCACCATGTCGGTGTCCATCAGCGCGCAGGCGTCCGCGCTCGGCGCCTCGCCCTTGAGCATGTGGAGGAAGTTCGCGGCATGGCTGAGCGCCGCGCTCGCCGGCACCGGGTCCCGGCCCCGGCGGATGTGGTGATGCGCGGTCACGATCATCGGCACCTGCGAGGTGAGGCGGATGCCCTTGCGCCGCGTTGCGTCGGCCGCGTTGTCGCCCGTCTCGGGATCGAACGCCGCGAGCGCCGAGACCGCGGTGCGCAGCACGTCCATGGGATGGGAGTCCTTCACCGCGCGGATGATGTCGTGGATCGCGCCGGGCAGGGTTCGCGCCTCCTTCAGCGCGGCGTCGAAGGACGCGAGCTCGGCGCCCGTCGGAAGCTCGCCGTGGAGCAGCAGGTAGGCGGTCTCCTCGAACGACGAGTGCCGGGCGAGATCGTGAATGGAGTAGCCGCGGTAGCGGAGCTCGCCGGCCCGGCCGTCGATGAGCGTGGTCGGCGAGCGGTCGAAGCACAGGTCCTTCAGGCCGCGATGGACCTCTGGCTGGCTGGCATCCGTCATGAGCCCCTTCCCCTCCGCCTTGTGTGCTCCCGAATCCTGACCGGCCCGGCGGGCCGGGCAATCGTGTGCTCAGCAGAGCTTTGCCCGGAGCGCGCGTGCGACCCCGGAGGGCGTGTCGAGCACCTCGACGCCTGCCGCCTCGAAGGCCGCGCGCTTCGATGCGTAGGTGCCCTTCCCGCCCGTCACGATCGCGCCCGCGTGCCCCATCTTCTTGTCCGGGGGCGCGGCGCGGCC
>LXNJ01001087.1_pt1 | contig 16769 bp, 16 predicted proteins | sample 809081 | NCBI WGS metagenome assembly LXNJ01 (sample SAMN04870510, study PRJNA318959) | sponge metagenome | biome: sponge; feature: marine sponge reef; material: water | host: Petrosia ficiformis | place: Greece: Milos, Mediterranean Sea | collected 2013-05-29 | depth 5-7 m
TTCTCCGTATCGATCGAGAAATGGGCCAGCATCAGCGTGTCCCACACATGCATGTAGTCCACCCATTCGCAGCCGGCAATGATGTGATCGGCGTTCCGGCTCCAATAGTCGACCCGCTTGGCCACCTCTCTTCTGCGAAGAAGTGTCGTCTTGTACTGCTGTGAATAAGCGTGCTTGAAATTCAAATTGTGTGACAGGGCCATGTCCTGAACATCGCCGCCGTAAGGCAGGAGAACGATCTTGACTCCGGCCAATTTCAGGAGCTGCGCCTCGAAACGCCAAAGTATCCGATCATGCCCAAACGGCCCTCCATCGAAGTAAAGGTACAGACACCTATAGCGAAACATTGTCCATATAGATGCAGCAATTTGTAACAGAGCGCGAACAAAGAGATTCTTGCTAAACAGGATGCGGTCAAAATCAGACGTTATGTAATACAAATCTGTTACAAAAGTCTCCGCAATATAGCCGCGATGGCTCAGTGCGGCCTTGTGATATATGTTGTTGATGAGGGGATGTGGACCAAGACCGATATCGATCGGTTTTCTGACAAGGCGGGCACATATCGCAATGAGAAAAAAGGGGACAATCAACAGTAACCCAACTAGGCGCCATACCGCTCTCAATAATATTCTTGTGCTCATTTATGCGCGCATTCTTTCGCTTCCCGATAACCCATAGTAACGAGCAAGAAACGCGTCATGAGTCATCGCGCGATAGCGCCGGGCCAGGCGTTCGCGGTCGCTGGCGGCCAAACCGTCGGCGGGGAACGCGTAGGTCCCCTCGTCGTCGATCAGCGCAACGCCGGCCACGCGGACGTACCAATCGCAAAGGATCGCATCGGACTCGCGTCGTTCGTCAATCCAGAAGCCGTAGTCGAAGCCGCGAGAACGATAAATTCCGTGCCCCATATTCCCCGGCAGGAACTCCAGAGCGACCTGCCGCTCTTTCAGGGAAGAGACGGCCTCCACCAGCGAGAGGCGGCGACCGTCTTCGACGAAACATACGTTGAAGCTGGGATCGTAAAGGAGCCAGCCCTTCTCGTCTGAACGGACTTCGACGAGCGTGTGGCCATCGTCCTGTCCACCCCACGGGGCGAGTGTGGCGAGCGCCACCGGTCGCGCCGTGACGCCCGCTGACGCAAGCAGCGCCACCGCGAGATGCGTCAGGCAACTACAGGCGGCCACGATCACCCGCCGGCGCACCGCGGCGAGAGCGGTGAGCGCTTCGATCGGGTCGTCCACCCACCCGTAGACCCAGAGATAGCCGAGCATGGAAAGAAGGGAGTCGAGACCGCCGTGCCAGACGATGCGTTGTTCGCTCAATCGCGGCAGCCGGTAGAAGCGGTAGACGCCTTCTTCGTGGAGATCGAAGACGCAGCCGTCGATGCTGACGAAGCCGGGCGGCTGGAATATCGACTCCGCGAGGCCCGCGGTCTCGCCAGGTGCGGATGCCGCCGGCACCGGATGCCAGCGCTCGACTTTGCCAGCGAGGCAGCGATGCGCATAGAGGGGGTTCGCGTCAGGATCGACATCCGGATCCGGTCGCCGAGCGGCGGCAGCGAGCCTGCGGGCGAGACCTTTAGCGGCGCGCTTCACGGTTTGCATCAATTCCTTTTGAGGCCAACACCGAATAGTCTCTCAAGCTTCGTCCGGCGCGCCACTGCACAAAACTGTGCATCCGCTTGGCATCAACATCGAATTTCGAAGAGATTGGTACACGAACCTGTTACCTATTCCAGCATAACATCTCGTCATCCAGCAAATGGATAGTTCTGTGTCATTAACGAATTCAGAACTTCGCTTCTCTTTCAGCCCTTTTCCTATCTGTCGCACCCTAAACCGAACTGCTAGAATCGCTGCTCACAAGCGATGCCAGAACCAACTTGATTGCAGGATAATTTCGCCAGACAAGAAGCGAGATGATGGAGCCGAACCCTAACGTGATGTAGAGGCGCCCCAAAATCGTACCATCGGGCGGAATTAGGCCCGCCTCGTAGCCGATACACGCAACCACTGCCAACGCGGCTGCCACTAGGGCGGTCGAGAGGCGCAGACGGAGGTTGGCAAGCCATACATACCCCAGGAGCAGCCAACAGGCGAAAATGGTGAATTCGGAAAGGGCCGTCGCCATTCCCGCGCCGCGCGGACCGAGCTCCGGAACCAAGACAAGACATGCGGCCACGTTGACGGCCAAGCCCAGTGCGTAGATGGGAAGGTGAAATTTGGGGGTATCGGCAATCAACACGGTGGCAATCTGGACTAACGAAAGTGTCGACAGCGCGCCGCCCAGAAGCAGCCAGGGGACGATCGCCGCCGCTGCCAGGTAGTGCGAGGGGAAGACCAGATCGATCACCGGGTCGGCCCAGATCGTCCCGAAAACAGCCAGAGAGAACATGACAAGCGCAATCAGGTCGAACGCCCTCTGCAACTTTGGCAAGTAGATGGATTCGTCCTTGGTCGCGATCCACTCCACAACATGGGGACCCCAAACTCGTCCGAACCACGCCTTGAGCATCAACGGTGCCGAGCAAATCGATACCGCGAGGACATAGACCGCCGCCTCCGAAGGCCCACCCCACTCGCCGATAATCAGGCGGTCGGCAATGACCGTAAACGCATAGAGCATTCCGCCCGGGACCAGTGCGATGCCATACCGTGTCAATCGCTTTCCCAGAGCCCCCGAAAACTCTGTCGTATCGCGCCCAAGGCCCGCGCGCTGGATTAGTCGCCGCCCGAACAGCCACGCGAGCCAGGCGACCCCGGCGCCGACGGCGATGCTGACCAGCAGTCGATCCTGTTGCTCGGCCAGGTAGATCAAGGGCAGGGCCGCCAGCACCCCGACCACACGGCCGAACAACGTCAAAACGACGAAATATCCCGCCCGATGCTCGAACCGCAGGAGATAGAGCTGCCAGCCGATCCAGCTGGCAGGGAGAAGACCGACCGCGAAGACGATGAACTCGATGCTGCCGACTTGGGCGAGTTCCCTGATATAGGGCATCGCGAGACCGCCAGCGCCGAAGATGAGTACGAGACCCAACGCCGACAGCATTGCGATGCGGGTTGACGTACCGATGACAGATAGCCGCGGTTCCTTCCCTTGTGCTCGGAAGAACGGAAAGGCGGAATCCATCCCACCGTATTGCAGCGATGCGAGGATTGCCCATGCCGCGGCCATTAGCGGAACCGCACCGTACTGTTCCGGTGTCAGCAGCCTGGTCATGATCGGCGACGTGAGCAACCCGATCATGGCGCCACAGATATCGGCCACGGCAAACAGCATCAGGTTGCGTCCGAATCGGTTCATTGCCCAGCCGTCGCCTCACGCCCAAGCCTCCTGCAAATTGCTCGCTGTCCGCTCAATCGTGCGTACCGGCTTTCGCAGGGCCTCCAAACAGAGCAAGAGTAAGTTCAACTTCCGTCACGACTTCTTGGCGAGAAGTTCGACGATGGCGGGCAGGCTATAGTAAGAGGCTCGGTACGCTGGTGGCACAGGCGTCGTTGAACACAAACTGATGCTTCCCTCGGCGCCTGTGGCCAGCACGTGAAGGCCGTTCCGCTCGGCAAGTCGCTGCAACTCGCTGGCCGAGATGATGCGGTATCGATCACAGCGCCGGATTGTTCTGGCAACCGCCCGACCAACTTCTAAAACCAAGCGATACTGACCGCTCGCGAGGCCACGATCGATCAGGAGGTGTGCGTACCAGCCCACGGCATTGCCGTTCAGATAGATCGATCCACCGGGGCGCGTGACCCTGACAAACTCGGCGAGTGTCTTCGACATCGCCGTAAACATGAACGCTCCGTAACAGAATACGGCGTCAAATGAGTTGTCAGGATGGTCGAGCATTTCGATCGGGCCAACAGAGAAAAAGCATTTGGACACGGGCATGTCCTGGGCCAACTGGCGGGCGGCATTAATTCGGTCAGTATTCAAGTCGATGCCAACGACCTCGCGGTTGAGCGTTGCCAGTGCGCACGACCACTGGCCGATGCCACAGGCCGCATCGAGCACGCGCTCCAGTCCCGAGAAGCCGATTTGCTGTAAGCGACTCCGATAATAATCAGGTGTCTTCCTTCCACCCAGCTCTTTTGCCGCGAAATCCTTCTCATAAGCCGATTTCGCTTGCCATATTTCGTCCGACACGCGCCAACCGTTCTCGCGAATTCTTGCGAGTGCAGAATCCTCATTCATTCGACCGAGTCCTCGACAACGGGGGCTTCCGACGCGTTGAAGGACGCGAGGCGCCGCATCAAATCCGGCAAGACCACATCAGGGGCATGGTTGCGAGAGATCCAGACCGCTGCTGCCCGCCCCCGCTCCTCGAGATCGATCTCCCCAGATGACACTCTGTCGATAACTCGCACGATACCGTCGACATTTTCGGCATTGAGAACCGGGGGCGGTTCCCAGCCGCAGGCGCTGAAGGCCTCGTCGTCGATCCGCATCACCACCGGGCATCCGTGGGCCATGGCTTCAACCGTCGTTGTCCCGTAGGTCCCCATGCGAAACTGATCTACGCAAAGGTCAGCAGCTGACATGAAATCGACAAGCAGCGGTCTGGAAAGAGCGACAGGGAGAAAAGTGACGCAATGCTCGAGCCCGTTCTCGATAACGAACTCCTGCGCTTTCGGATAGTCGACACCCCAGCCGCATACGTACCAATGGATGTCTGCTCCCGCCCGGCGGGCGAGGGCACGAAGAAAAAAGTTGTGTCCCTTCCAGTAGTAGTCGACGCGCGAAGGGATGAATCCGCATAGCGGTTGCGCCGGCATTCGAACACCGATTCGCTCAAGCAATTCCGACAGGGCACGGCGACGTGCCGGCGCTGGGCGCCGCGGCACGACTTCGCTTGGGATTGCAACTTTCGCAAACCGCAACCGGCCTATGAACTGGTCGAGCGAAGTCTGTCCGATTGCGCTGCCCTTGGGGTTGTGGCTGCCCACCAGATTCGCGCGGACGAACGCATCTCGCAACGCATAGCGAAGAAGCGCGTGCCTCAGCCTGCCGCGCACATTCTTGGGTCGGCCGCCAACACCCGCTGCCAGCCGGACATCACCGCCGTGCGGCAAGATGGCATAGGGCAAGCCACTGGCTGCCGCCATCAGCGCGCCGTCGACGGTCCTGACGATGGCCACGTCGGCTTGTTTGAGTGTCTCGAAAGCACGCGCCCACGGTCCATTTCGTTGCCGGCGACGAGCGAGCATCCTGATTGGAACGGAGCCGCCCACGCTTGTCCGGCGGGTCTCGGTGGCGTGCAATGGATCGTGCAGCCAGTCCGGCGCCCGCCACCCGCACTCGCGCTCGATTGTTGTCCACCGATCGGCATCGAAATGCGGGTTGGCCAACTCCTCGTAAGGCAGGGTCAGTGGCGCGTCGTCCCAGATCGGTTGACTGAAGGGGTAGCTGTCGCCACGGTCGCGCACGAAGCAGACGTCCTGTCCTGCCGCGTGCAGAGCCTTGGCGAACACGTACAGGTTGTTGGCCATGCCTCCGAACAGCGCGATCCTGATGGTGCGTCACCTCCACGGCTTGGCGGGCGTCGGCGCTCGCCCGTTGGTCACGGCCATATGTCCGGCAAGCGTGCAGGAGCCACGGAGACCGAATAGCGCCCGGTCTCGTCCGGACCGTTGACGACGAAGGGGAGATCGTTGCCGTGGCAGCGCAGCTTCATCGGCCGGGCCGTGTCCACGTAGAGCGTCAGCCCCGCCAGATCCGTGGCCGGGTCGTCAGGCGTCCAGTCGAGTTGCAGCTCGAGCTCTCCACTCTTTGCGGCGACGAGCTCCACGCCCTCGAGCAATTCGCGATAGGCCAGCAGCCGCGCGAGTCCGACCACCCACAGGCGGCCCTCGTCGGCTTCCCGCGCCAGCCGGCGCCACGGTGCAAGGAAGACTTCGGGGCGCGCCTTGACCGCTTCGACCGTCGCCGGGACACACTCGCCCGCGACGCGGTGCAGGACGCCAAGATGCTGATAGAGCACGATCGACTCATGCTTGTTATAGAGAGCATCCCAATCGATGAGGTCGAGCTGTCTCTGTAGCGAGGAGAGATTCGGCGCGTTGGCGCCGGTTCCCCGCAATCGGCGAAACCCGCGAAACGCGGTGCCGTCCCGCATCGTGCGGTCTTCGGTCGTCAGGAACGGGAAACCCCCTCTCTGTCGCCACCGCTGGCGAATTCCCTTGGGACGCGCCCGGTATTCGTCTGCCATGCTGTCGGTCCAGACGTGCCGGACCCCGTGCCGCGCCAGCAGGTCCGTGTGGTGCGCGTCTTGATCGGGCACGTCGCCCCGGTGATAGGCCGCATCGCCGCCGATGTTCTGGACGTTCTTGTCGTCGCCATGGTTGGTAAAGACCTTGAGGCGCACGCCAAGGCGGTCGAGCTCTGCGAAGGAGCGTTCCGAATGGGCGCGCTCGAAGCCTCCAACCCGGTCGAAGGCGCCGTAGGCATGAATCGTGTCGATCCATCCCGACTTGAGGTAAACCGCAAGCCGTTCTGCTACTGACGAGCGCTGACCTCCCGGCAACGCGCCGTCGAAATACGACATGGAATGGGCATGCGCCGAGTAGAAGAAGACGCTCGATGTGCATTCGAGGCCGAGCCCACGCCCCCACGGTGTCTCGCCCCGCCCGTTCACGAACGCCATTAGTGTTTCGAAGAACGGAAGCGACAGAAACTCGGCATCGTTGGCGATCGCCAATGCACCGCGGTAGGGATAGGGTAAGCGCCGTATCGCTGTGTTGCGGTCGACTGTCACGTCGCGCGCTCTCCCGGTTCGCGCTTACGTCAAGCCCGATGTTCCTGCGAGATCGACGGTGTACGCGCTTCCACGGTAAAGTGCTTCAGCAGCGACATCACGATGTCCCGATAGTCCGACTCGATTGCACGGGAGAAGTTTGGGTGCAGCCCGATCTCGTGACCCTCTGCTGCCGCATCTCGCAGCGCCGCGCTGGCATGGGTCGCGAAGAAGGTCGCTCGCACTCCCGCGCGTTCGAGAAATAACAGCGTGTCCTCGATCACCGGGTCAGGTGCCCAGTCCACGTCGAAGGTCAGGCAGTACACGCTGAGGCATTTCGGGTCGTTCGCCACTCGCGAGCATTCAGGTTGAAACGCGCACAAGCTGCCCACGGATCGTCGCCCAGTTGCGCGCGCACCATCTCGATTTCCTCCGATCTGAGCTCCGGGGTCTCGTGCGACAGATTGTCGACCAGGCGCCGCACCCATGCTCGTTGCTCGTCGCCAAGGCCCTCGACTCGCGGCCGCGCACCGCGGCGCAACGCTTGCGTCACGGGCGCGAACGCGGGACCGAGACGAGAGCGAATCTCAGCCTGAAGCGCGAGATCGACGACCGACGGCACGCTGAAGCGAGGGACCGGATTCACAGCAGGGACTACCGAGATTTCGAGAAAACGCGCAACCTGCGAAAACACTGCGGCGGCGTCACGCCGCATTTCCTCCATGGTCAGTACCAACAGGCGCTCAAGTCCAAACAACTCGACGAATGGATCGAGAAGCGCCGCGTACCGGCTGCGGGCAACGTAGGCATATGGACGTACTTCTCGCCAGCGCTCTGTCAGGGCGGCTTCGCGCCGTTCCTCGCATTCCAGCGCATCAAGGAACGCCAACTCCTCTAGGCCGTTGAAGCAGGTAAATCGATAGTTCGCGTAGGCGCGTTCCGCTGGATCGCGCAACAGGAAGATCAGCCGCACGTCGGGGAGCGCATCGCGCACCCGCGACGCGACCGTGGCATCAAGCATGTAGGAGGTGGACTTTTCGCCGACGGCCAAGAACCCGTCAGCATCGGCGAACCATCGTGCGCGATACCAGCCGAGATCACGGTGGCGATATTCAGAAAAGTAAAAAAAGTGTGGTTCAGGCACCAACGGTCGGGCCAGATATACCTGCGGATGTGCAGCCAGCATCTCTGCAAGGTGGCTGGTTCCTGACTGCGCAGCGCCACAGATGAGGAAGTTGGGCAGTTTCACGCTGAGGAAGCCTCGGCGGTGACCAACGACTGCGCGAGTGCCTCGCAGACCCAGTCCACATCTAGCTCGGTCATAGCCCGGAAAAGCGGACCCGCGAGCGAGTGCGCGGCACGTGCCAAGCATTTGGCAGGTCGCCCGGACAGTAGCCGAAGCGGGCGTATGACTTCTGCGCGTGCAAAGCGCAGGCGCCAATGTTGATCCCGACACCGTTTCGACGCATCTGCTCGATGATCACAACTTCACGGGATTGTGCAGGCGTCGAAGACGGCGCACCAAGTCTTCTGTTGTGCGTGATCAGTATCCCGCCCTCGCCCGTCGTGACGATCTTGCGGGGATGAAAGTTAAACGAACCGTCGCTGGGCCGCGCACCCGCCGCCCGGTTGCCGTGTATGGTGCCTGCTGCGGCTGCGCGCCGAGGAAGCAGCGACTCCATTCCTCGACGTACAGCACCGACCGGATCAGCAAGGGGTTGCTGTGCCGGTCCGAGAGGTGCTCATGGATGGGGACGGGCTCGTTCTTCATGGGCCTCACCACCGCTCTACTCGCTTGCTCCAATAATATGTGTTCCGGGCCTGTCAATTCGCTGTACGCGCTTCCGATATCCAGCGATCAAATGCGATCATGAACACATCGGGTTGGAATTCATGCGCTCCATCATAACGAATGACACTTCGTTCGTCGTGAAGAATGTCCTCATAGAAAACTTCGTAGGTTTCCTGAAGGCAAGATCCCAAAGCCAAGAAGACATTCTTCATAGCAGAGACACGGATGAAGTCGCTCAGCGGAACGCCAGGAAAGACCATCTCCCAATTCCAGTTGAACAAGCTGGTGTCAGGATCGGTTTTGAACCATTTCTCCGCAGGATGAAAGCCTTCAATCGACAATACAACGCCTATGCGGGGGGCGAGAGCGGGCCGATCTGTTTGAATTCTATCCCACACCAGGGCACTGAGTCCGCCTCCGTTGCTGACACCGGCCAAATGAACATATTCGTAACGAGGCGAAATTTGCTCCACCAACTGGAATATTCTCCTGACGTCCAACTCCTTCGGGTGATCGCCAGACATGGATGCTAGCCGTCGTCTGCTATTCTGGAATCTGGAATTGTGGGTAGCGTACGGAGCGAATACGTCGAAGCCCTCGTCGTAGAGGTGTCGTCCCGCTTCATTCAAATAGGATCCCGTATCCGAAAAGTATCCGTCCGGCATGCTCGAGTTTCCATGAACCAGAACGATCGCATGTTGCGCAACCTTCTGATGCACTTTACTCACGTATTGCACTAGAACGTTGCTTGAAATCAGGAACTCGCCTTCGGACGGAAGCGGCTGCTCCATATTGCCATAGAAGTTATAATCATTTTGCAGAGTTTCCTTGTATTTGAACGACGATTCCGCAAGGGATCCATAAGTTATCTCGGAGCTATCGTTAATGATATCCAGGTTGGGTCGATAGGCGCACTTATCTGGCTTAGGTTCCGGAAACCCGGAGGCTGAGTAATTCTCATCGTCGTGGAACTGGTAAACCACTGCAGCAATCCCAAGGGCGATAACTGTGGAAAATGTGCCGAGCACGATGACACGCTTCCTCAAGGGGCGTAGTCGCATCAAGTCCATCGATCCATCGCAGGTCGGCTAGAATTCGGTCGCTAGCCAGCACTGAATCCGGCTAGCCGCGCCTGTTGCGCCTGCGCGCCGAGAAAGCGGCGGCTCCACTCCTCGACATAGAGCAGCGACCAGATGAGCAGGCGGCGGTTGCGTTGGCCCGAGAGGTGCTCTCCGATGAGGCCGGTGACCGTGTCGTAATCCATCCAGTCGTAGATGCGCGCCGTGCGGTCGAGCAGGCGGTCGCGCACGTAGTCGATGCTCTCGCCCCGGAACCAGGACTCGTCGGGGGCGGAGAACCCCTGCTTCTCGCGCTGCACCGCCTCGCTGCCCACGTAGCGCCTGAGTACCTTGCGCAGCAGCAGCTTGCCGTCGCTGGTCCGCTCGAAGTAGCGCCTCGTCTTGGGGCCGGGCTCGTTCTCGTTGAGCTTCACCACGGCGCCCAGGTTGCCGAGCTTGCAGGCAACCGGCAGGCGCATGGCGAAATCGATCAGGTCGCTGTCGAGGAAGGGCACCCGGCTCTCGAGCGAGTGCGCCATGGAGAGCTTGTCCTCCACCACCAGGAGCCCATGCAGGAAGGTCCGGGCCTCCAGATAGAGCGAGTGATTGACGTAGTCCTCCGGCCGGGCGAGCACGTCGGCGTGGGAGGCGAAGGCGTCGCGGAAGATGTCGCGGGTCCAGACCCCCTCCATCCGCCCGGCCGCCGGCCGGAACACCCGGTGCAGGACCTTGTTGGGGATCAGCCGTTGCCAGTAGCGATAGTACTTGTCGATGTAGTGCTCGAAGTCGTCGTTGACCACGGCCCGGTAGTAGCGCCACGGGTAGCCGCCGAAGAGCTCGTCGCCGCCGGTCCCCGACAGCACCACCTTGCCGAAGCGGCTGGCGAGGCGGGCCGCGTAGTAGTTGGGATAGGACTGCCCGACGCGCGGCTCCTCCAGGTGCCAGACGAGATCGCCGATGCAGCGCTCCATGTCGCCCGCCTTGAGCACCATCTCGTAGTGCTCGGTGGCACAGAGGTGCGAGAGCCGCTCCGCGTTCACCCGCTCGTCGAACATCTGCTCGAGCCCGGACGCCGACGAGGACATGTCGAAGCCGACGGTGAAGCTCTTGAGCGTCGGGAAGTGGCGCGCGGCGACGGCCGTGATGGAGCCCGAGTCGATTCCGCCGCTAAGGTAGGCGCCGACCTCCACGTCCGAGACGAGCTGGCGTTCCACGGCCTGGCGGAAGAGCCGGTCCAGCTCCTCTTCGTACTCGGCTTCGCTCGCCGCGTCCTCGGGCTCGCGGAAGTCGTAGTCCCAGTAGCGCTCGATCCGGGGCGCTTCGGCCACGCCCGGGCGGATGCGCAGGAGGCAGCCGGCGGGCAGCATGGAGACGCCGGCGAAGAGCGTGCGCGCGGAGAAGAAATTCTGGAAGGTGAAGTATTCCGCCATGCCGGCGAAATCGACCTCGGCACAGACGCCGGGGTGCTGAAGCAGGGCCTTGATCTCGGAGGCGAAGAGGAAGGCGTTGCCGGCCTGCGCATAGTAGAGCGGCTTCACGCCGCAGCGGTCCCGCACCAGCATGAGTTCGCGCGCCTGCCGGTCCCAGAGGGCGAAGGCAAACATGCCGTTGAAGCGCGGGACCGCATCCGCTCCCCACGCCGCCATGGCCTCGAGCACGACCTCGGAGTCCGAATGCGAGCGGAACGCGTGGCCGCGCGCCTCCAGCTCGCGGCGCAGGGTGCGAAAGTTGTAGACCTCGCCGTTGTAGGTGAGGGCGAAGCGCCTGTCCCGCGTCTCCATGGGCTGGGCCGCGGCAGGCGAGAGGTCGATGATCGCGAGCCGCCGGTGGCCGAGACCGAGGGCGCCGTCCACGAACTGCCCCTCGCCGTCGGGGCCCCGGTGGCGGAGCGCATCGGTCATGCCCTGCAGCACGGCCGGCGATACCGGCGCGCCGTCGAGGTTGAGGATGCCGACGATGCCGCACATGTCGCCCGCCCTCAGACTGCCAACTGTCGGATGGAGTCGGCAACATGGGCGTAGTCTTCTTCGCCCATGGCGTTGTGTAGCGGAATCGCAAGGGTGTTCCGATCGCAGGCATACGCCACGGGATGGGACTCGGGCGGAATGCCGTAGCGCTCGCGGTAGTAGCCGAGCATGTGGACGGCGTGGGTACCGGGCCGGGTGGCGATGCCGGCCGCGTGCAGGCTCTCCATCATCTCGTTGCGCGGAAGCGGCGCTCGCGCGGGATCGACCGTGCAGACGAAGGCCTGCCAGGCATGCCGCCCCTGCGCCGGCTCCTGCGGCAGGCGGAGCCAGTCGAGATCGCCGAGGCGCTCCCGATACCACGCCGCCCGGCGCGCGCGCTCGGCGACGAAGCCCTCGAGCTTCTCGATCTGCACGAGGCCGAGCGCGCCCTGCAGGTCGGTCATGCGGTAGTTGAAGCCGAGCACGTCATAGTCGGCCATGAGATAGGGCTTCGGGCCGGCGTGTCGCTGCTCCTCCGGGATGCTCGCGCCGTGGTTGCGGAGCCGGCGAACGCGCGCCGCGAGCGTGCCGTCGTCGGTGGTGACCATGCCGCCCTCGCCGGTGGTCACCGACTTGCGCGGGTGGAAGGAGAAGGCTGCGGCGTCTCCGAGACTTCCGGCGAAGCGCTCGCCCGAGCAGGCGCCGGCGGCACAGGCGGCATCCTCCACCACAGCCACGCCCTCCGGCAGACCGGCGCGAAGTCGCGCCACGTCGGCACAGAGCCCGAACAGGTGCACCGGCATCACCGCGCGAGTCCGCTCGGTTAGTGCGGCGAACGCTTGGTCCACGTCCATGTTGAAGGTGATCGGATCGACATCGACGAAGACCGGGGTGGCGCCGCAGTAGAGCACGGCATTGGCGGTGGCGACCCAGGTGAAGGCCGGCACGATGACCTCGTCGCCGGGGCCGGTGCCGACCGCGAGCAGCGCCAGATGCAGGGCCGTCGTGCACGAGGTCGTCGCCACCGCATGGGTCACCCCGTGGAGCTCGGCGAAGCGGCGCTCGAACGCTTCCACCTGGGGGCCTTGGGTCAGCCAGCCGCTCATGATCGGCTCGCGCAGGGCCTTCCATTCCTCCTCGCCCACGCAGGGGCGGGCGATGGGGATCTCGCGAGGGCGCGGGGTCATGAGGCGCGGCGCCGCCTCGCCTCGACCTCGGCCTTGTGCGCGGCGCGCCATGCGATCAACTCACGCAGGCCCTCCTCAAGCGGCACCCGGGCGGTGAAGCCGAGCTCGGCCGCCGCCTGCCTGGGGCAGCCGATGCGGTTCTTCACGAAGACCCGGTCCGCGGGCTCGTAGTTGACCGGCAGGTTGGAGCCCGAGAGCCGGAGGATCAGCTCCGCCAGCTCCTTGACCGTCGTGCGGATGCCGGTGCCGACATTGTAGAAGCGGTCGACGGTCTCGGCCTGCATGGCGCAGATGTTGGCCTCGGCGCAGTCACCGACGTAGACGAAGTCGTAGGCCTGGCTGCCGTCGCCGTGGATCGTCGGCGGCTCGCCGCGGTCGATCCGGTCGAGGAAGTGCATGATGACGGCGATGTAGGCGCCGAAGTAGTCCTGGCGGGGCCCGTAGACGTTCATGTAGCGCAGGCCCGCGTAAGGCAGGCCGTAGCGGTGGTGCAGCGCCCGCGCCATCGCCTCACCGGCGATCTTGGTGGCGCCGTAGAAGTTCGTGTTGTTGAAGGGATGCGCCTCGGTCATCGGCTCCTCCACCGCGTCGCCGTAGACCGAGGCCGAGGAGGAGTAGACCAGCCGCTTCACGCCGTTGGCGACACAGGCTTCGAGGACGTTGAAGGTGCCCGCGATGTTCACGTCGAAGGCCGAGCGCGGGAACTCCTGGCACTGCAAGAGCCAGAGCGCGGCGAGGTGGAACACGCCGTCGGCCCCCTTGAGGGCCGCATCCAGGATATCTGTCTGGCAGATGTCGCCGCCCACCTCGTAGACCTTCACGCGCGGGTCCTTCAGCGCGTCGTGCAGGTTCTCCGCCGTGCCGCGGGCGAAGTTGTCGTAGACGACGATCTCGCCCACGTCCTCGCGGGTGAGCGCGTCCACGATGTGGGAGCCGATGAGGCCGGCGCCGCCGATGACGATCAGGCGCTTGCCGCGAATGTCCATCGCCCTGCCTTCACGAGTCCTCCTCCAGCAGCCCCTCGTCGTTCAGCCGGTAGCGGCTGCCGTCGAGGGGGCAGACCAGGTCGTCGCCGAGCTTCGCGCCGGCGCGGCTCATCCAGCCGACGCGGCGCGCAGGCACGCCGGCCATGAGCGCATGCGCCGGCACGGCCCGCGTCACCACCGCGCCCGCGCCGATGAAGGCGTAGGCGCCGATCTCGTGGCCGCAGAGGATGGTGGCGTTGGCGCCGATGGTGGCGCCGCGCCGCACCGGCGTCGGGCGGAACTCGCTCTTGCGCTCGATCTCGGCGCGCGGGTTGTGGACGTTGGTGAAGACGCAGGAGGGGCCGCAGAAGACGCCCTCCTCCAGCGTCACGCCGCTATAGAGCGAGACGTTGTTCTGCACCTTGCAGCGGTCGCCGATGACGACGCCCCGGCCGATCATGACGTTCTGACCGATCACGCAGTCCCGCCCGATGCGGCAGTCCCGCATGATGTGGCTGAAGTGCCAGATGCGGGTGCCGGCGCCGATCTCGCAGGGCTCGTCCACGTAGGCGCTCTCGTGGATCGCAGCCGTGGGGTGAACGCCGCCCATGCCCGGTGGCTGCCGCTCACGCCGGGCGCGCGAGGAAGGCGTGCTGCTCCCCGCTCTCCGCCTCCACCGCGGCCTCCCTGATGCGGGCGACGGCCTCGATGGAGGGCCGCGCTTCCTCAACGCCGAAGCCCTTGCCGGCGAGGATCTGCCGGTAGCTCTCGCTGTGGAGGTCGGTGAACCCGTCAGTGAATTCGAACGCCTCGCCGTCCACGGTGATCGAGCGGTATGTGGAGCCGTTCCGCCCGGCGTGCTCCGGCAGGTCGTCCCGGTCGATGGAGAGGAACCAGCGCACGCGGGCGCGCTCCAGCTCCAGCCAGCCGGCGCTGCGCCTCTCCTCGTTCAGGTGGACGACGTTGCGCTCGATGGCGCCGAACACGTGGATCAGCATGTCGAAGAAGTGGATGCCGATGTTGGTGGCGATGCCGCCGGACTTGTGCACGTCGCCCTTCCACGAGGCGCCGTACCAGCGCCCGCGGCCGGCGATGTAGGTGAGCTCCACCTCGTGGGTGCGGTTTCCGCGCTCGCCGCCGATCCGCTCCTTCAGCGCCTGCACCGCCGGGTGCAGCCGCAGCTGGAGGATGGTGTGGATGCGCTGCCCGGTGGCCTGCTCCATCTCGGCCAGGCCGTCGATGTTCCAGGGGTTCAGCACCAGCGGCTTCTCGCAGACCGCGTCGGCGCCCGCGCGCAGCGCGAAGCGGCAGTGGGCGTCGTGCAGGTAGTTGGGCGAGCAAACGCTGACATAGTCGAGCGACCGTCCCTGCCGGTGCAGCAGGTCCACGTGCCGGTCGAAGCGCTCGAACTCGGTGAAGAAGGCGGCATCGGGGAAGAAGGAATCGATGATCCCCACCGAATCGCTGGGGTCGAGCGCCGCCTGCAGCGTGCCGCCGACATCGCGGATCGCCTGCATGTGGCGCCGCGCGACGTAGCCGGCCGCGCCGATCAGGCCGAAGCTGCTACCGCCCATGAGTCCCGTGCCGTCCTTTCCCGAACCTGTTGCCTGCAATCAGACACGCTACCGCCCTTCGGGTGAAGCCGCCTTCACCCGTTGAAATACCACCAACGTTCCGCGCCGGCCGGGGCCGGCGCGCTCAGGCGGCCGCGACGACCGCCCGTCTCGGCAGGCGGGCCGAGACCCGGCCGCCGAGCACCTCCAGCAGAACCTCGACCCGTTCCCCCGGCGCGAGCCGCAGGACCACCGCGGCGCATTCCACGAAGGGGCCGGCGGCGATGGTCACCGCATCGCCCGGCCGCAGATCGGCGGGCGCCGCCGTGCTGAGCCCGTCGCTGCCGATCGCGTCCTGCAGGGCGGCGACGAAGTCCTCGGGCAGCGCCTGGGGGCGCTCGCCGTCGCTGAGCAGCCAGCGCACGCCGAAGGTGCCGTTGATGGTGCGCCAGCGCTCGCGCGCGACGTCGAGCGCGACAAAGAGGTAACCGGGGAAGAGCGCGGTTTGCACCGTGTCGATCCGCCGTGCGTGCCGGCGCGAGCGCTCCATCACCGGCAGCCAGACGCGAAACCCCTGGCGCACGAGGTTGGCCTCCGCGCGGTGCTCCTGATGGGGTCGCGTGTGGACCACGTACCATCTGGTCGCGGGCGCAGTCATCGGCGCCCCCCGGCCGTCTCCACGTCCGGCGGCGCGAAGTCGAGCGGCTCGCGCATGATATGCAGGAAGGGCGGCGTCAGCACCTGCCCCTCCGGCACGGCGTCGCGCAGCCGGTCGAAGGCCTCCTGCGGATGGCGCGACTCGGTGATCACCAGGGCGTCCCACGCCTCGGCCTCGTCGAGCGAGCGCAGCACCGGCAGGCCGTGCAGGCGGCTGGCATTGGCCTTGCGGTCGAGGATGCCGACCAGCTCCGCGTCGGCCTCGAGCGCCGCCAGCAGGGCGATCTCCGCCACCTCGCCGCGCCCCACCAGGACGAAGCGGCGAAGGCCCTTCTCCTGCCCGTCGACGAAGAGCTGGCGATACTCCAGCCGCACCGTGCGGAAGAAGGCGAGGGAGGTGTCCAGATAGCGCGCGACGAGCCGGCTCTTCTCCTCGAACCCCTCGGGCGTGACGTAGTAGGCCCAGCGCTTGTAGGGGGCGGCCTTGGCCTTCACCAGCCCCTTGCGTGCGGCCCGCTTGAGCAGGGCGTTGACCATGCCCACCGAGATCGAGAGGCGCTTGGCGAGCGCCGGCTGCGTCACTACCTCGCGCCGCTCGAGAGCGGAGAGGAGCTCGATCTCGGTCTGGAGTCCGATCTTGTCGGCCATCCGCCTGTCCTGAGTTTCACGCCATGAATAGCGAATTGGCGACAAGATAACAACCGTGCGCTCCACAGTCCTGAAACCGTCTTGGAGTGGGTTCCTGGGGCCGGACAGTTTAAGGTGGACGGCGCGCAGGGATCGTGTCCCAGCCGGTGGTGTAAGAGCCTGGCGTCCTTTGCGGTATCCGGCGGGTAGGGCCGGGACGCTCAGGCTGCCACGGCGGGCAGCTTGAC
>LXNJ01001088.1_pt1 | contig 16768 bp, 12 predicted proteins | sample 809081 | NCBI WGS metagenome assembly LXNJ01 (sample SAMN04870510, study PRJNA318959) | sponge metagenome | biome: sponge; feature: marine sponge reef; material: water | host: Petrosia ficiformis | place: Greece: Milos, Mediterranean Sea | collected 2013-05-29 | depth 5-7 m
AACGGAAGGGAACGCCAGGCTCCGGCACAGCACCATGGCTTGGAACGCCGGCTTCAGCCGGCACCCGCGGCGCGAGAGGGCCGCGGAACGCGACGACGCTCCCCGCCCTGACCGCACGAACGGAAGGGAACGCCAGGCTCCGGCACAGCACCATGGCTTGGAACGCCGGCTTCAGCCGGCACCCGCGGCCCGAGAGGGGCGCGGAACCGGACCACGCTCCTTTCCCCAGCAGCGACGATGCTCGTCCGCAACCCTCCGGAACTATTGCGGCCTCGGAAGCGCGGCCTGAAGCCTCAGGAGGAAATCCGCCGACGGCGGCGCACCCAGCCGCTCGGCTGCCGCGACATGCTCCCACGCAGCGGCGAACTCCCCTTCCGCCGCCAGCACGATCGCGAGGTCCCGATGCACCGGACCGTCCCGCGGATCGTGGGCGAGCACCGCGCGGTAGTGCCGGATGGCCGCTTCGTTGTCCCCCTGGTAAGCGAAGAGCCCGGCCAGCGTCCGGTTCGCGTCCGGATCGGCCGGATCGTCTTCCAGGGCGCGAAGGAAGTGATCCACGGCCTCGTCCCGCCGGCTCAGCATCAGAAGCGCGCTTCCCAGGTTCACCCGAGCTGCGACGTGCCCGGGGCGGGCTTCCAGAGCCTCTTCGTAGCGCTTCGCGGCTGCCTCGAACCGCCGTCCGCGCACGTGGAGGTTGCCGAAGTTGTAGAGGATGTCCGGATCGCCGGGGCGGAGGCCCAGCAGATGGTCGTAGAACGCCTCGGCCGCGTCGAAATCTCCTGCGGTTTCGGCCCGCAGCGCCCGCTCCTGGTAGCCGCGGGCGGACACGGACTCGTCCCAGACCTCGGTGAGGACGGGATCGTCCACGGGGACCAGGTCGGGTAGCTGGCGGGAGGCCGCTCCCGCCGCCCGGGCAGCCTCCGCGTCGCCCTGGCGGGCGTAGAGGCGGGCGAGTTCCGCCCGCACCGGGCCGGCCCGCGGAGCGAGCTTGGCGGCCCGTTCCAGATGCTCCTGCGCCGGATCGAGTTCTCCGCGCCGCAGGAGCAGCCGCCCGACCCCGAGTTCGGCGGGAACCGAGTCCGGGTCAACCGGGAGGACGCGGCGGTAACGGTCCATCGCCCGTTCGGTGTTCCCGGCGCCTTCGAGCAGTTCCGCGGCCAACAGGTGGACGGGCGCGTAATCGGGCTTCAGGCTCGCGGCGCGCCCGACGGCGCGAAGAGCCTCGTCCGGCCGAATGCTCCGGAGCGAGGCCGCCCGGAGGTACGGCCAGCGAAAGTCGTGGGGATCGAGTTCTTCCGCCCGGGCGTAGGCCGCGTCGGCCTCCGGCTCGAGCCCGTGGGCCTGGAACGTCCTCCCGAGGGATCCCCACGCTGCGGCCGACTCGCGAGCGTTCTCGACGAGCCGCCGCTCCCGGGCGATCTTCTCCCGCACCTGCGGCTCCATGGCCGCGGTGTCCGGATCCGGGATCGGGGCAGGTTCTCGCTGCGCGAAAGCCCCGGAGGCGGCCGCGACGGTCAGCGCCGCGGCCGCAAGCGACCCTCTCAGCGCGACGCGCTCCCATCCGTGGAGCCGATGGTGATGGACCGCTCGTGCCGGCCGGCGCGCTTGGCCCACGCGTCCACCGTGACTTCCATCGGCCCGTCTCCGCGCACCGTCCAGGAAATGGTCTTCCGCGACTCGTCGGCGCCCGATCCCCAGCGGCGGATGTAGGCCAGCTTGCCGAGGATGTGTCCGGCGTCCACCTTGGCCGGGCCGCTCACCTCGCCGCCCTGGACGCGGATCTCGGCGAGGATCGGGTAGTCGAGATCGATCTGGAGCGCCTTCCGGGTCACGTAGGTCGAGAGGTATCCCGTGTTCTGCATGACGGCCGTGACCCGGTGTTCGCCCGGGGAAACCTCTTCGGCGTCCAGTTCGATGATCCGGAGCAGCGGCGACCGGCCGGCGATCTCCATCAGGTATTGGTAGTGGATCTCGCACTCGAACTTGAGGCGGTCGTCAATTCCCTGGGGCAACCCCCGGTAGCCGCCGATCTCCACCTCGCCGAGTTCGGGATGCTGGTAGGGCGTCCAGGGAGCGAAGTAGACGCCGTCCTTCTCCTCGTCCACCCAGCGCAGGATCTCGTACTGGGTGGTGTAGCCGTCCTGGTCGTAGTCGCGCCCCGCGCCGGAGATCTCGGGCAGCAGGCTGTGGATGCCGACGTGCATGTAGGCCCAGTCGTTCGAGAAGCCGTGCATCGTCTCGCCGTAGCGGCCGGCCTTCACCTCCTGGGCGTACCAGTTGTTGTTCATCACCCCGCCCTTCGAGAGCCAGGACCAGATGGCCCCGAGGCGGGTATAGAAGTCGTTGTCCTCCGGCGGCATGTATTCGAAGGGGTGGCTCATCGGCGGCCGGACGATGTAGTTCCGGGCGCCGCCGCCCGAGTGGATCGTGTAGGTGAAGAAGATGTTCGGGTGGGAGATCGTGAACTCCGCGACCGCGCGGACTTCGGGCAGCGAGAACGGATAGGGGCCGGCCCCCGGCTCGTGCCGCTGCCATTCGGCGGACCAGTTCCGGTTGAAGTTGGGCTCTTCGCGCTCGTCGGTCACCTCGGGGGTGAGGTTCTGGCCTTCCGTGTAGACGCGGTAGCGGTTCTCGGGAGCGGCGAGTTTCTCGAAGTCTTCGGGGTCCTCCAGCGTGGTGGGAACGAAGTTCCAGCGGCCCCCGTCGCGGGTCCGGGTCTGGAGCATGTGGCGCTCGTCGATCCAGCTCGGGTAGGAGTTCCCCTCCGGGTCCTTGACCCGCATCCGGGTGATGTAGCCGTCGCCGTCGAGGTCCTTCCCGTTGTGCTCCTCCGGTTTGTGTTCCGGCCAGGCGGGATGCCGGGTGAGGGCCGCTTCCCCGCCGTCCGCATCGAAGATGGGCATCACGTAGAAGGTGCGGGTGTCCAGCATGCGGGTGGCCACGGGATCCTTGCCGTAGCTCGCGAGTGCGGCCTCCGCGAAGTACCACATCATCTGGCGGCCGGTCACCTCGACGGCGTGGATGTTCCCGTCGAACCAGAGCGCCGGTTTCTCCTCGCCCGGCCCGGTCTCGAAGTTGGTGATCTCCAGGACCACGAGATCCCGACCCTGCCGGCTCTTGCCGATGACGTGGGAGCGGGCGAGGTTCGGATAGATCTCCGCCAGTTCGTGGAGCCGGTCCGTCACCTCCTGGTGGAGGGGATAGGGCCAGCGCTCGAAGTCGAAGTCGACGTCCTCCGGGATGCTCGCGAACTGACCCGCCTGAACCGGCAGCGCGAAGAGCAGCAGCGAAGAAAAGAGAAGGTTGCGCATGACCGTCCTCCTGGGTCGCCAGGTAGCGACCGGGTAGGGACGGGTGTACCACACGGGCGCCACGGCCCGCGAATCGGTCTCGGAGCGCCCGCCTCCTGGGTGACGCCGTGGCCGCGGGCCGCAGCCACGACGTCTCCACCGAGCGGCACGGCAGAAACGGCTAGGAGCGCCGGCTTCCAGCCGGCATCGACCGCCGAGAGGCCGTCGAAACTGCAACCCGCCATGCACCCCCACAGCCGAAACAAAAGGGGCCCCCACCGGGAGGACTGGCCGCCGGCCTTCGGGCCGGCACCCGCGGCCGCAGGCCGCGGAACAGGACCACCCCGCCTCGGAGCGCCGGCTTCCAGCCGGCATCGACCGCCGAGAGGCGGTCGAAACTGCAACCCACCATCCGCCCCCACAGCCGAAACAAAGGGGACCGCCGGCCTTCGGGCCGGCACCCGCGGCCGCAGGCCACGAAACAGGACCACCCCAACTGTCTCCACGGCAGAACCGGCCGGGAACGCCACCTCGGCTCAGCCGGGGGGTGGCCCAGTTTTATCTGTCGCCAATGTCGAAGCGGCCTACACCCGTCAATCACAAACAGACCATCCCAAACACGGGATTTCTGACACTCCTTTATCGACCGGACCTCCCGTCGCTGACCCCGGATATCGACCGGACCCCCCGTAGCTGACCGCCGATATCGACCGGACCTCCCGCTGCCGACCCCGGATATCGACCGGACCCTCCGTCGCCGACCGCGGATATCGACCGGACCCTCCGTCGCCGGCCGCGGATATCGACCGGACCCCCTGTCGCCGGCCCCCGATATCGACCGGACCTCCCGCCGCCGGCCGCGGATATCGACCGGACCCTCTGTCGCCGGCCCCCGATATCGACCGGACCCTCTGTCGCCGGCCCCCGATATCGACCGGACCTCCTGTCGCTGACCTCGGATATCGACCGGACCTCCCGTAGCTGACCGCGGATATCGACCGGAGCTCCCTTCGCCGGCCGCGGATATCGACCGGACCCCCCTGCCGCCGGCCGCGGATATCGACCGGACCTCCCGTCGCCGGCTCCGGATATCGACCGGACCTCCCTTCGCCGGCCGCGGATATCGACCGGACCTCCCGCCGCCGGCCGCGGATATCGACCGGACCTCCCGTAGCTGACCGCGGATATCGACCGGACCCTCCGCCACCGATCCCGGATATCGACCGGACCCTCCGCCGCCGACTCCGGATATCGACCGGACCTCCCGTAGCTGACCGCGGATATCGACCGGACCCTCCGCCACCGATCCCGGATATCGACCGGACCCTCCGCCGCCGACCCCCGATATCGACCGGACCTCCCGTAGCTGACCGCCGTTAACGACCGGACCCCCCGTCGCCGATCCCGGATATCGACCGGACCTTCCGCCGCCGATCCCGGATATCGACCGGACCCTCCGCCACCGATCCCGGATATCGACCGGACCTCCCGCCGCCGATCCCGGATATCGACCGGACCCCCTGTCGCCGGCCCCCGATATCGACCGGACCCCCGCCACCGACCTCGGATATCGACCGGACCTCCTGTCGCTGACCTCGGATATCGACCGGACCTTCCGTCGCCAGCCCCGGACATCGACCGGAGCTCCGTCCGAAGATCGCTTGTCTCAGGGGCCTCGTTCGAACTCGGAACGGGGGACGCCGGATTGCCGAATGATCGAGAGCCGGGTGCCGATACGTAACTCGGAGTGATCGGGAATCGGCACCGTCGGTGTGCGGCCGGCCTCGACCTTCTGGACCACTACATGGCTGCCCCGCCGCCTTACCTCCATGAAACCATGGGAGGCGATGATGCGGCAGACATCCCGGCCGGAAGGAACGTGCAGCCTACTGAGCGGCGACCTCGACCTGCGTGACGTAGATCTCTCTGCCAAGGTGCCGGTCGAGTTCCCCCGCGGAGGCGGTCTCGAAGAAAAGGGTCAGGGCTTCCGTCAGGTTCGCGCGTGCTTCGGCAACGGTGTCTCCCTGGCTCGCGACATCTACTTCGGGGCACAGGGCAACATATCCGTCACCCTCCCGTTCAATGATTGCGGTCAGGCGGCGAGTCATCGCACCCTCATCCTATCGCCAACTTCCTGTGGGGCGGACCCGCAGTGCCGAGCGGTGTTATCGACCGGACCCCCCGTCGCCGGCCCCGGATATCGACCGTCCGGGGCCGACCCACCTCCCTGCATTTCTTCAAGACCCGGAAGGTTGTCCCGGTACGTTACGTCGTCAATTGTCATTTGTGAGTAATTGACAACTCACTCACATATAGCCGTTTACGAAGTACATCCATGCTTTCCTCTTCGGTATGCTCGCCCTGCGCATGGCAGGTCTCAATCTGCGCGGCGAACCGACTGCTTCCGAGGAGCCGCCGCTGTCGGAAGAGCCACTCGGTCTCGATCTCATCCGCGGCTGGCTCGCGAAGCCGCGGCCCCGGCTCTACCGGCTCTGGCTCTGGGTGCCGCTCACGGCACGAGGCGTCCGAAAGGCCCACGGCTGGCTTCGGGCGAACGCCGGCCCGGCGCTCCGCCGCACCGCCCGGACGCTACGCGAGGCGGCAGCAGTCGCCCACGCGTTGCGCCGGGCCGCGAACCGGTTGAGAGCGCGATTGGAGTCGGCGTTCCCACCCGGGAGCCGAGGCCGCGAGGTGGCCGCGCACCTGGCCGACGGCAGCCGTCTCCTCCTCCGCTCCGCGCTCTTGCTCGTGGGCCTCGGGCGCGAAGCGGAGCGCCTCCCCAGCGTGTTCGAGCGTGGGCGTGCGCCCCGCCAAAACCCGCCCGAACGCGAGCACCTACCGCGCGAACGCCCACCTGAACCCGAGCGGCCGCCCGCGGGAGCGGCCCCGGAGCCCGCCCCCGGAACAGCGCCGGAGCCCACCCCCGGAACACCGGATCGCGCGGCGTTGGACGAACCGGGTACATCCACTGCCGCGGGTCCGGCCGGCCAGGACGACGATCCTGCTGCTTCCCCCCGTCCGGCGGAGAGCGGCGATCCTGCTGCTTCCCCCGGCCCGGCGAAATCGCCGACAAACGAAGTCTCCCAGCCGGCGCCGTCTCCACCAGGGCCGTCTCCACCGGAACCGTCCGAATCGGAACCGGCCCAATCGGAAACGGTCCCCGAGGATCCTCCGGACCCAGGCGCCGCGGAACCCGCGCCGGACGATCCCTCCCCCGTCCCCGGCTTCCCCGCGGGGCCGCGCGCCGACGCCCTCGCGAAGCTGTCGACGAACCTGCGCGTCCGGATCCGCACGCTGGGCAAGCGGCCCCGCAAAGCCGTGCTGCGATACACCATCTGGTGGATCCTCAACGAGTCCGGCGCGCGGACCTCCGAGGAGTTGGGGTTGCTGCTGGAGATCGATCCCGCGAACCTCGCGAAGCGCCATCTCAGCCCGCTCGTCGAACAGGGAGTCCTCGAACGCACGATTCCCGACCGCATCAACCACCCGGACCAGGCCTACCGGGCCACGGGCCGGCCGCCGGGGGCTGACCGGTTGCCGCCTGTCGGCGAGTAGCGCGCCCCGGCCGCGGGCCGAAACGGCCGGTGGCCGCCGACCTCCCCGTCGGCGTTGCCGGAATCGCCGGCCAGGGCCGGCGACCCGGCCGGGAGCGGCACGGGTTCATTTCGTAACGACGGGATGTCACGTTCTGTCATGCACACCGGCGATACTGCCCCCGTGCCTCTGATCGCGCGCCTTCTCGCCCCGCCCCCGACGGCCCCGACCGCCTGCGGCTCCTACCTCGCGAGCACCGGGCTCGTGTCGGAGCCGTACAGTTGCGCTCTCGCATCATCCTCGTCGTGTCGAACCGGCGGGGCTCCATTGAAGCGTTTGCCTGTGATTTCGCTTCGGCGGACAGGAAATCGCATCCGGGGCCACCGGCCCCGGCCTCATTGCCGCCGAGCAGGCGCGGCCTGCTGTCCGCCAGAGCTACCGGCGCGGGCGGCTGCGGCATCGTCCGGCAAGTTGTTCCTGTTTCTCTCTGTCGTTTAAATCACAGGCAAACAAACAGGGCTATGCTGACTGTCAATCCGCCCGGCCGGCGGCGCCCCAATCAGATCCATAAGGAGTCTCCATGAAACTCACTCTCACGAAGCTCATTGACGCCGTGCGCGATGCGGCCGCCCTTCGCCGTGTCCAGCGACTCCAGCCCGTCGGGGGGGCTGAGGATGCGTTGTTTCCACCCACCTATCCCGCCGAGGAGAAGGGTAGGCCGCCCCGCCACGTCTTCGAGCGGCGGATGCGCACCGCTTCGCACAGTCGCGCCGAATCCGCAAACGGGGCCAACGGAGACGGTTCGCGGGAGGTCTGGACGGTACTGTTGGACAGCGTACAGGCCCAGGCAAACCGGCTGGAGGAAGCGCTACTCGATGCGGCCGCCGACGGGCTCCCTCTGCCGTTCGCCACGGTGGACTTCAGCGGGGCGGACCTCCGTCCTCTGGAGCGGATTACTTCGCTCGACGCCCCACACCGCGTGTACGACGCAATCCTCCGAGACAGTTCCCTTGCGGACAAGCCGTTCATGGACAGCGAACCCGGCAGGCGCCTGGCCTCAGCGAAGCCGGGCGATGCAACTGCACTCCTGGAGCTGTCGCCGAACGCCCTGCTCTTCGGAGCCTGGCATTCCCAGGGCCAAGGCGGTGGCCTTGGCGCCAAGTTTCCCCGGGTGCTCGTCTCCGAGATCATTGGGGTGGACACCCCGGTTGACGAAACGGTCGTCAATCGGGCCACCGGCGAGATTGATCCACGGCCAGCCGGCCGCCGTCCCGGAAGTCGGATTGATCCTCTCGGCATCCGGGCCGCCGTCCCGATCTTTCAGGACAAGGACGACCATTGGAACACCACGAAGGAGGGGCTCGGTGCGCAAATCAAGAAGTTGAAGCCTTCCAACGTGAATCACGGCAATGTGAAGCCGAGCGTCGAGCCGCTGGGGGTCACCTGTGCCTTCGCGGAGCACCGCGTCGTGATCACCTGCGCCGGGCTCCGCCGTCTCCGGTTTGGCAGTCCGGCCCGTAACGACGCTGGACGCGTACTGCTCGCGGCGCTGGGCCTCGTAGCTCTCGCCGAACAGGACGCTCGCGGCTATTGCCTCCGTTCCCGGTGCGATCTGGTGTGCGACGGAAGGGCGGTGCTGGAAATCGTTCATCCTGACGGAAGCGCCGAGCCGTTCCAGATCGACCGTGAGACCGCCCTGCGCGTGTACCGCGAGGCCTACCAGAACGCCGAGGCCGCCGGGTTCCGCTTTGAGTCGCTCACCCTGGTTCCACAGCCCAAGCTCGTCGAGATCATCCGGCAAAGCCGGTAGATGGCGCTCGCCGGTCGCGGGGAGGAGGAAGCCGAAGCGTGAGTCTCCTGCTTGAAGTCGAGTTCCTCACCGGGGCGTATCGCGGGACCTCGGAGCCAGCGTCGGAGGAAGCGGACTGGCCGCCGCAGCCGGACCGGGTTTTCTCGGCACTGGTAGCTGCGTGGGGCGCGCGTGGCGAGTTGCCTGAGGAACGCGAGGCGCTGGAGTGGCTGGAACGCCAGGATCCGCCTGCGATCCACGCCGCGCCTGCATCCCCTCGGACCGCGCCGACGGTTTTCGTTCCGCCGAACGACGCGAGGCGTTCCCGGGCAGCGAAGACCTATCTGCGGGTTCTCCCCGACCGGCGCGGCCGGCAGCCCCGGCGGTTTCCTGCGGCTCGCCCCGGGCCCGCTCCTTCCAGCGGTGTAATCGATCCATCGGTGTCTCTCGTCTTCGCCTGGTCCGTCGATCCCGACCGGCGGTTCCTGCCGGCGCTGGAGTCGCTGGCGCGCGACGTGCCTTATGTCGGGCACTCCGCCAGCCTGACCCGCTGCCGATTCGTTCGCGGCGTCGCCGAAGACCTGCCGTTCGACGCGCTGCCTCCGAAGCGGCGCGTCTATCCCGGGCGGCTCGCGGAATTGGTCCGGGCGTACAACACCAATCCCGTCCGTCCTCCCATCCGAGTCGGCGCGTCGGTCCCCGCACCCGAGGTTGAGCCGCCGCCGAGATCTGATCCGGGCTGGCTGGTTCTGGAAGCGCTGAGCGACCGGCCGCTCGACCTCCGCGCCGCCGCTCCGATCTGCCGGTTACTGCGCGACACGCTGATGTCCGGCTACGGACGGAACGGCAGCGGGGAGTCCATCCCGGAGCTGGTCTCGGGACATACGCCGGACCGGCGCCCCACCAGAAAGCCTCACGTTGCCATCGTCCCGATGGCCTACGTCGGCTCCGAACATGCGACCGGCCGGATCTACGGTTTCGCTCTCGTGCCGCCAGTCGGGACGGCCCTCGGGGACATTCCCGGGCTCGCGACGGCGTTCCGCCGCGTGACCCGCTACCAAGCGGCCCAGGAGCGGCGGGTAGTCACCGTCCAAGGTGGTCCGCTTGACTGGCCCCTCGATCTTGCGCCGACGGGCGATGAGTTCAGCCCCCTTTCTTCACTGCGGCCAAAGCCCTATTGCACCTCGGCCCGAGTATGGGCGACGGTCACCCCCATCGTCCTCGACCGCCACCTGAAGAAGAGGACCGACGCGGAGATCCGCGGCCTGGTCGCCCGCTGTTGCGCCAATTCCGGTTTGCCAACCCCCGATCCCGACAGGATCAGAACGGGACGGCACGCGACTCCCCGGGGAGTGCCGCCGGCGCGGCCCCATCGGGGCGCTCCGCCCTGGTCCCGCTGGCAGGTCCCGAAATCATTGGCGAGTCGGCCGCTGGTCCATGCGGTGATCGAGTTCGGGGAGGAAGTCAATGGGCCAGTGCTGCTTGGCGCCGGCCGTTTCACCGGGCTCGGACTGTGCCGCGGCCTGCGGAGCTGACGACATGGAACTGAGTCCCCGTCACTTCCGTGATTTCTTTGAGGCGATCCACGGGTATCCCCCGTTTCCCTGGCAGCAACGGTTGCTGACGTGTCTTGCGGAAACGGATGTCTGGCCGGATGTCCTCGATCTCCCCACCGGCACCGGAAAGACGGCGGCGCTCGACATCGCGGTGTTCCACTTGGCCCTCAGGGCCGGTGATCCGTCCCGCGCGGCGGTTCGAATCGCGCTCGTGGTCGATCGGCGCCTGGTTGTGGACGGCGCGCATGAACGCGCTTGCAGGATCGCCAGCGCCCTGAGTCCAGGCGAGGGGATGCGGCACCCCGTTCTGCAGGCCGTCGCCGCGCGACTGCGGACGCTTGCTGGTGAGGGCGAACAGCCTCTGGTCGCTGCTCGTCTCCGCGGTGGAGCGCCTCTGGAGCACATCTGGGCCCGCAGTCCGAGCCAGCCCACCATCCTCTCTTCCACCGTGGATCAGGTGGGTTCGCGGCTGCTGTTCCGGGGCTACGGAGTGTCCGACCGAATGAAGCCGATTCATGCGGGACTCCTCGGCGAGGGATCCGTGATCCTGTTGGACGAGGCCCATCTGTCCGAACCGTTCCGGCAAACGCTGACGGCCGTCCGCCGGATCGGACGGGCCGGGGTGAAGAGCGTCCTGTTGACAGCGACCCCCGGCGTCGAGGGCGAGCGCCCGTTCCGTCTCTCCCGGGAGGACCGCGCCCATCCGGTAATCGCGAAGCGTGTCTGCACGGCAAAGCCGACCCGTCTGATCCAAGCCCCGAAGGCCGTCCCCGAGCGGGCGTTCGTCAGGGAGGCGGCGGCGATGATGGAGCGTCTCGCGCAGACTTCGCCACAAGGCCCCGCAGTCGGTGTGGTGGTCAATCGGGTTGCCTTCGCTCGCTCCATTTGGGAAGGCTTGCGGGAGGAAGCGGATGGCGAAGTGCTCCTCATGATCGGCCGCGCCCGCGGTGCGGACCGCGAGCGGATTGCCCAACGACTCAAACCGTTCATCACGGGGGCGACGAACCGGGCGGGCGCCAAACCGACCTTTATCGTGGCCACTCAGTGTCTCGAAGTCGGAGTGGATCTGGATCTCGACGGCCTGGTGACGCAAGCGGCCTCACTCGACGCCCTGCGCCAGCGTTTCGGACGCCTCAATCGGGCGGGACGGTCCGTCAACGCGGAGGGGCGCATCCTGGCGCTGCCGTCTGACATCGCACAACGAGCCGACGATCCAGTGTACGGCGACCGAATTCGCGAGACATGGAATGCGCTGGCGGACGTAGCCACAGAGAACTCCTTGGACTTCGCTTCCGAAGTGCTGGAGCAGACCATCGGCGGAGTCGCCGCCCCCCTTTCGGCGCCCCGCCCCGACGCCCCTGTGGTGATGCCCGCATATCTGGACCTGTGGGCGCAGACCGCGCCGGTCCCGGCATGCGACCCCGAGGTCGGTCTCTTCCTGCATGGCGCCGAAAAGGCTGAGGCCGATGTCTCGGTGGTGTGGCGAGATGACCTGTTGAAAGTCGAGATGCGACCGGAGCGACCGGAGCGCCAGGCGGTGGTCCGGGAGCTTGGCGAGCGACTGTCGTTGTTGCCGCCGCGGCCCGCGGAGATGCTTCAGCTTCCGATCACGGCGGCTCGCCGCTGGCTGCGGTGGGGGGCCGTCGCAGCGGGGCAGTCCCCGGAAATCGCCGATGTCCCGCAGCGAGGCCCCGAGGAAGAGGACCGCGTGGGTCGCGGTGGGCGGCCCGCGTTTCGGTGGGCCGGACTTGGGGACCCGAGGACGGCTTTTCTCGAACCAACTCAGTTGCGGCCGGGGGACCTCATCGTCGTTCCCGCCACCTACGGCGGCTGCGACCAGTTTGGCTGGAATTCCGCATCTTCGGCCCTGGTCAGGGATCTCGCTGACGAGTGCGCGCTGAGCTACCGGGCGCACCGCTACGCCGTTCGGCTCAGGTCGTCCCGCTTCGGGGAAGACGACGCGCGCTGGCGCCGAGTATCGAACGTGCTCGCCCGGAGCGAGGACATGGACGATCGGGATCTGTTGGTCCACCTGCTTGACGCGCTTGGCCCCGAGCCGCTCCCCTCGGAAGACGGTGCTGGCGGCGATGCGGCGGTCGAACCCATCCGCCGTTCACTTGAGATCCTCAAGGGAGCGAAAGGTACGCTGGAGCGCGTTCCCTACGGGGACGACATGGGAGATGGCATGGTTCTCGTCGCCCCACGCGGCGTCCGGGACGCAGCTCCACCGTCGGGACTGGTGCCCACCACGGAACAGGACTCGTTCTCGCAGGGTTACGGGTGTTCGGTGAGCCTTGACTGTCACGGTCGTCACGTTGCCGATCTTGCTAGGGACATTGCGAGCGCACTTCGGTTCGAGGGCGCGACGATCTCGGACCTCTGGCTCGCGGCGTGGCTGCATGACGCCGGGAAAGCTGACCCCCGATTTCAGGTTTTTCTGTCGGGCGGGGGAAACCCCTGGAACATTCCTGATGCGGCCGACGAGGTACTCGCGAAGAGCGGTCGTCCAACGGCGCGGGGCGCGTGGCAACGAGCCGGTCTTCCCGACCGCTGGCGCCACGAGTCCTTGTCGGTGCAGATGGCGCGGGTGCATCCGGACTTCGCGTCTGCAAACGACCCGGCCCTCGTTCTGTGGCTCATCGGCACTCATCACGGTCTGGGAAGGCCGTTATTCGGGTTCACCGACGCCGTGCCGCAACCGCCCTTACCGGCCCTTGGTTTGAACGCCGGTGAGGTAAACACCGCAGAACCGGGTCCACATTCGCCGGCCTTCGACTTCGAAGGACTCGATTGGCCTGCGCTCGCCGATGATCTGAAGAAGCGCTACGGAGCGTGGCGGCTTGCCTTCTACGAAGCGGTAATTCGTCTCGCCGATCACCGGGCGTCCGAACGGGAGCAGGAGGCTGACCAATGAACCGGGTTCCGATCCACCGGCTTGATGGACTCGAGCCGGACAACCTGCTCGGCTTTCTGGCCTTGTTGGGCTTGCTGCGCGCAATCGAAAACTCGCGCCCAAAGTGGCGGCCGCGGGCGCGGTGGACCGTTGACGAACCGCCGACGCGCCCAGCGCTCCACCTGCGGGAGGCCGTCACACCGGAACAGGTCGCCGAAGGAGCTGCCCAAGGCATCCGCAATCTGGCGGAGGCGCATGTGTTTCCAGAGAAGGACCTGTCTCTACTTCCGGATGATGCCCGTACCCTTCTTCAGTCCGCCGCAGAGTGTGGGGGCTACCGATCCGCGCTCTGGGCCGCCCTTGTCAGTGACAAGGCGAGTCCGAGACACAGGGACATCGTGGAGCGCACACCGTTTTGCCTGATGTCGGGTCCGGGACACCAACATTTCTTGGAACGCCTATCTCAGGTACCACGGACGCCAGCTCCGAAGCCCGAGGGCCGGGGCAAATCTCGCCGTTCTGTCTCAGAAGTGGAGTGTCTTCGGAATGCTTTGTTCCATCCCTGGCAAAGACGAGACTTGACGGCATCCTTCCGGTGGGATCCGACCGAAGACCGCCGCTATGCGTATCGCGCAACCGAGCCCTCGTCCGACAAACCGCGAACGGAGCACGGTGCGAACCGCCTTGCCTCCGTTGGGCTGGCCTCCCTGACGGTGGTTCCGCGCCGCGTGGGACTCATCACGCGGCTCGGCGTACGCGGGGGTGCCCGTACGCGGCGGGGGTTCACGTTCGAGTGGCCCATCTGGCTAGACCCGGTGAGTCGCGCAGGTATCGAAGCCATGCTGTCGCACCCTGCACTCGACAATCCGGGCACAGCCGCGTCGCTTGGTGTCGTCGAGGTCCAGCGGGCTGTGCGGATCTCGGTCGCCGACAGGTACCTGAACTTCACCAGGGCCTCCCGTTTGCCGCCCGCTCAACGGAGGGATTAGGCGCCACTCTGCGCGATCGGACACTTCTCTTGGACACTGGCGACAACGTGATGAGAAGGAGCCCCATGCCCGGCCCGCCGGCCCTTGGGTACGCCAGCCATTTCGGCGTCCGCCTCGTTGTGCCCGAGGACGATGGCAGCCCGTAGATGCCGGACGGGATGGAGTTCGTGAAGCTGCCCAAAGCTAACTGCACCCCCGACGGGCGCAACCCCCGAATACGCACCGTTTGGATTACCGACTCCGATCACGCCGCTCCGTGCCTCATCACGGCGCACCCATTGAGGAAACACGATGTTTGAAGGACATGACCGGATCGTTCTCACCGAGGACATTGCCGTCGCCGGCCTGAAGGCGGGCGACGTCGGCACGATCGTGCACGTTCATCGCGGCGGCGAGGCCTTCGAGGTGGAGTTTCTTGCTCTGGATGGCAACACGGCGGCAATCGCGACAGCGCTGGCCGCGATGATTCGTCCCGTAACGGCGACCGATCTGACCCACGCCCGCGTGCTTGATCACGCCGAGCGGCGCGCGTCCGGTCTCGGCGGCCGCGCTGGTATCGCCTGAGATTTGGCGCGCCGCGTGGGGCGAGGCGGGGTTGGGGGACGACGTTCGGGAATCTCGCCCTGGCCCGTTACTGGATGACCGTGGCCTCAAGACCTCTGATCCGAGCGGCCTCCGGCTTCGCCATATGACTCCACCCGGCGGACCACGGCATTCGGACCGGGGCCCCGGGTCGCCGGTTCCCCTCATCCCCGTCCGTATGGTGAACGAGTGGGTGTACTGCCCGCGCCTCGCATATCTCGAATGGGTGGACGGCGAGTGGGCCGATTCCGCTGACACCGAGGATGGCCGGCGCACCCACTCCCGGGTGGACAAGGCATCGGGACGCTTGCCGCCTCTCGGCGACATTCCAGACGAGGACGCTCCGCCGTTCCGGACCCGATCCGTCACGATGTCCTCCGAGCGGCTCGGGATCATCGCCAAGATGGATGTGATCGAGGGGGCCGGTCGCCAGGCGGTTCCGGTGGACTTCAAGCGCGGGAAACGGCCCCACACGGCCGCCGGGGCGTACGAGCCCGAGCGCGTCCAGGTCTGCGCCCAGGCGCTGATCCTCGAAGATTCCGGATACGAAGTCGCCGAGGCCGTGCTCTGGTTCTCTGGAAGTCGCGAGCGCGTCCGGGTTGAACTCGACGACGAGTTGCGGACGCGGACCCTCGAAGCGATCTCTGGGCTACGCGACGCCGTGCAACGGAGGGAACGGCCACCCCCGCTTGAAGACTCGCCGAAGTGCCCGAAGTGCTCCCTGGCCGGTATCTGCCTGCCCGATGAGGTGAACTTCTTCAAGGAGGAGAAGCCTCCCCGGCCCCTGAATCCGGCGGACGATGCGGCGTTGCCGCTGCATGTGCAGACGCCCGGCGCTCTGGTGCGCAAGAAGGGAGAGCGGCTGCTGGTGGTGGCGGACGAGGAGGTCAAGGCCGTCAGGCTTTCCGATGTCTCCGAAGTCAGTCTCTACGGTCCGGTTTCCATCACGGCGCCGACGATCGGCGCCCTGCTGCGGCGGGAAACACCCGTTTCCTGGTATTCGACAGGGGGTTGGTTCCTGGGTCACGCGCTGAGTCCCGGGAGACGGGCGCTCGATACGCGCCGCGCCCAGTTCCGGCTTGCCGATGACGCCGCGGCGTCGGCGCAGATCGCCGCGGGACTCGTGGCTGCCAAGATCCGGAATCAGCGGACGATGCTCCGGCGGAACTGGAAGGGGGGAGACGATTCCGCCGAGAGCCGGGACCGGATCCTCAACCGCCTGCGAGGTCTTGCGGTCCGGGCCGAAAGAGAAAAGGACCCGGAACGGCTGCTCGGGCGTGAAGGCGAGGCGGCGTCGCTCTATTTCGGCGCATTCGAGAGGTTGATTTCGGCCGATCGGAACCTCCGCGGAGAGTTTGCCTGGACCTCCCGCTCGCGCCGGCCGCCAACGGATCCTGTGAATGCGCTGTTGTCCTTCAGCTACGGGCTTGCGGTGAGGACGTTCACGGTCGCACTCGAAACCGCCGGACTTGATCCGCTGCTCGGTTTCTTCCACCGTCCGCGCCCTGGCCGGCCGGCGCTTGCCCTGGACATGATGGAACCTTTCCGCCCCATCCTGTGCGACAGTACGGTCATCATGGCCATAAACAACGGCGAGGTCAGGGAGACGGATTTCGTCACGAACGGTCCCGCCTGCGCCATGAAACCATCGGGCCGCCGCGCGCTGATCGCCGCGTGGGAGCGGCGCCTGGATCAGGAGGCCGTCCATCCCGTGTTCGGCTACCGAATCAGCATGCGGCGCATTGTCGTCGTGCAGTGCCGCCTGCTCGCCCGCCACCTTCTTGGCGAGATCCCCCGCGTCCCGCACTACACCCCCCGCTGAATCGTCCGTGCCCGAAGAACGTCTCTTCATCGTGGCGTACGACATTGCCGACAGGAAACGCTGGCGGCGCGTTCTGACGATTGTCGAAGGCTACGGCGACCGCTTGCAGCTCTCGGTGTTCCAGTGCAGGCTGACCGCCCGGCGACGCATCGAGCTGGCCGCGCGCCTCGAAGAGGTGATACGCGCCGACCGCGACAGCGTGTTGTTCCTCGACCTGGGACCCGCCGACAAGGTGACGCCGCGCGTGGAGAGCCTCGGGCGACCGTTCGAGGCCATTCAGCGGCGGGCGCAGGTCATCTGAACCGCCAATGCG
>LXNJ01001089.1_pt1 | contig 16750 bp, 10 predicted proteins | sample 809081 | NCBI WGS metagenome assembly LXNJ01 (sample SAMN04870510, study PRJNA318959) | sponge metagenome | biome: sponge; feature: marine sponge reef; material: water | host: Petrosia ficiformis | place: Greece: Milos, Mediterranean Sea | collected 2013-05-29 | depth 5-7 m
GGCCGAGGGCGGAGTCGCTGCCGCCTTGGCAAACGTTGACACCAAGGACAACTGGGAAACCCACTTCAAGGACACCATGAAGGGCGGGAAGATGCTTAACAACTGGCAGATGGCCCTTTACCACGCGCAGGAAGCCCCCGAGAGGGTGCGCGAGCTTGAATACTGGGGAGCCCTTTTTGACAGAACGAAAGAGGGAAGGATAAACCAGAGGGCATTCGGCGGACACACATGGAAGAGGCTTGCCCACGTGGGCGACCGAACCGGTCTTGAGATGATAAGAACCCTTCAGGAAAAGGGAATACACTCGGGCATAGACGTCTACATGGAATGCACCATTACCCATCTCATAAAGGACGGAGACAGGGTGACGGGCGCTTTCGGCTACTGGAGAGAGAGCGGGAAATTCGTTCTTTTTCGCGCAAACGCAATCATTCTCGCAACAGGCGGGGTAGGGAAGGCCTACAAGTACACTTCTAATTCCTGGGAGTACACGGGCGACGGCCACTCTATGGCGTACGAGGCCGGGGCTGAGCTTATAGATATGGAATTCATACAGTTCCATCCCACGGGGATGGTCTGGCCCCCGAGCGTAAGGGGAATCCTTGTTACAGAGGCGGTACGCGGTGAGGGAGGCATACTCACAAACAGCGAGGGCGAGCGCTTTATGGAGAAATACGACCCCGAGCGCATGGAGCTATCAACCCGCGACGTGGTCGCCAGATCCATATACACAGAAGTGGAGCAGGGCCGCGGTTCTCCCCACGGCGGAGCGTTTCTCGATGTCTCTCACAGGGGAGCCGATTACGTAAAGCGAAAGCTCCCGAGCATGTACCACCAGTTCATGGAGTTTGCCGATATAGACATAACAAAAGGTCCGATGGAAGTATTCCCGACCACCCATTACGTCATGGGGGGAGTCAAGGTTGAAGGAGATACCTGCTCAAGCACCGTTCCGGGGCTTTTTGCCGCGGGCGAGGTCGCAGGAGGAATGCACGGCGCAAACCGCCTAGGCGGAAATTCCCTCTCGGATCTTCTGGTTTTCGGGAAAAGGGCGGGCGCGGGAGCGGCAGCCTACGCCAACGGGAAATCCCACTCATCCATACCTGCCGAGCTTGTTGAGGGATTCGCAAACGAGCTTCGAGAGCCTTTTAACAACACACAAGGGGAGAACCCCTACACGATCCACCAGGATCTCCAGGACGTGATGCAGCTCTACATAGGGGTGTTCCGAACGGAAGAGAACATACAAACGGGCATAGACAAGATAGAGGTACTCAAGCAGAGGGCAAAGACGCTCAAGATAGAGGGTTCGGTGATGTTTAACCCAGGCTGGCATCTCTGCAGGGATCTTAAGTCCATGCTGATTGTCTCGGAGGCGCTCGCTAGATGCGCGCTTGCGAGAAAAGAGAGCAGGGGAGCTCACAGCCGGGTCGATTATCCTGAAAGCGACGATGAGGTATTGGGCAAGCTTAATTCCATTGTTTCCTTCAAGGACGGGGCGATGGATGTCGCAACGCGGCCGATTGTGGAGATGCCCGAGGAGCTTTCGAAACTGTTTACGGAGGATAAGTGATGTCGGTAGCCAAGCTGAGAGTTTTTCGCGGTGATTCCCAGGGTGGAGAAGAGAAGGAGTATGAGGTCCCGGTAGATGAGGGAATGGTGGTCCTCGACGCGCTTTTCTACATACAGGCAAACTACGACGGCGACTTGGCGATAAGATGGAACTGCAAGGCGGCAAAGTGCGGCTCCTGCAGCACCGAGATAAACGGAAAACCGAGTCTTGCATGCAAGACCCGCATGGACACTTTCGCCGAGGGCGAAACTATTACCGTTTACCCGATCAAGGCGTTTCCCGTGATAAAGGACCTCGTGACCGATGTTTCTTGGAACTACGAAGTAAGCAAGAAGATTCCTCCGTTTACCCCCGCCGAGGATACCGAGTGGATCATGTACCAGGAGGACGTTGAGAGAGGGCAGGAGTTTAGAAAATGCATAGAGTGCTTCATGTGCCAGAACGTCTGTCACATACTTCGCGACCACAACAGAAAAGACGCGTTTGCCGGCCCCAGGTTCATGATAAAGATCGCCGAGCGGGAGATGCATCCCCTGGATGTCCTTGACAGAAGGGAGTTTGCGCGCGAGGAAGCAGGAGTCGGCTTCTGCAACATCACCAAATGCTGCACGGAAGTATGCCCCGAGGACATACACATAACGGATAACGGAATCATTCCGCTTAAGGAGAGGGTGGTTGACAAGTACTATGATCCGCTTTCCTGGCTTTTAAGGAAGATCAAGGGAAAATAGGAGAGGGCATTGAACGTACACGAATACCAGGCCAAAAAGCTTCTCTCTGATTCCGGGGTCAAGGTTCCGGGCGGACAGGTTGTTTTCAGCGCGGATGAGGTGTCGGAGGTGCTCGATACCCTCAACTCTGCAAAATATGTGGTAAAAGCCCAGATTCACGCTGGTGGCCGGGGCAAGGGAGGGGGAATAAAGGTAGTTGATAATTCCCAGGACGCCACACATGCCGCGGGAGAGATAATCGGCATGAACCTGGTTACCCACCAGACAGGCCCAGGGGGCAAGACGGTTGGAAGTGTACTGATTGAAGAAGCCTCAAATATAGAAAAAGAGTTCTATCTTGGCATGGTGATTGACCGCTCCCGGGAAAAGGTGGTCGTTATGGGAAGCCCCGAAGGCGGGGTTGAGATCGAGGAAGTGGCGGCCAAATCTCCCGAGAAGATAATAAAGGAGCACGTAGACATCTCTTTAGGCGTTCAGCCCTACCAGTGCCGGAAAATCGCTTATTTCATGGGTCTTGAGGGCGGCGCCGTAAGGCAGGCCGTATCGTTTATCTCATCCCTTTACCGGGTGTTTATCGAAAAAGACTGCTCCCTTGCGGAGATAAACCCGCTTGTTCTTACCTCAGACGAAAACATAGTGGCGCTTGATGCGAAGATTAACTTTGATGATAACGCTCTTTTCCGCCACCGCGACATCGCGGGGTTAAGGGACAGAGACGAAGAAGACCCGCTTGAGCTTGAAGCAAGCGACGCGGGGATAAGTTTCGTTAAGCTTGACGGAAATATAGGGTGTCTGGTTAACGGAGCTGGGCTTGCCATGGCAACCATGGACATCATCAAGCACCACGGCGGAGAGCCCGCAAACTTCCTTGACGTTGGTGGAGGGGCCACCACGGAGCAGGTAACAAAAGCCTTTAAGATGATCCTGAGCGATGAGAACGTAAAGGCCATATTTGTTAATATTTTCGGTGGCATCATGAAATGCGACACCATCGCCGATGGTATCGTGGAGGCAGCGGGTGAAGTCGGAATAAATGTTCCTTTAGTAGTTAGGCTTGAAGGAACCAACGTTGAAGCCGGAAGGGAAATTCTTTCTAACTCAGGTCTTGATATCCAGACCGGAGCCGACATGAAAGAAGCCGCATCTAAAGTGGTCGAGGCCGCTAAAGCTGGCTGATTTCAGCAAGTTATCATATTCAAAGATTGGGGGAATGAGCGAGTTAACTGTGACAAGATTGTTACTCCTATAGTGTTTTTAGATTACGAATTTGTTAGTTTTTTCAGCTAGTTATATCTAAGCGTACAAAATGATTGTTTGCCTTAAGAGGAAGGACTAACTTTTGAAAATCAAGCATATCGAAATCGCAAATTTCCGAGGAATCAAGTCACTTTCTTGGCATGTGGAAGGGAACTTTAGTTGCATCATAGGTGCAGGAGATACCTGTAAAAGTACAATCTTGAAAGCTGTTGATTGTGCGCTATGTCCCCATGCGTACCTACCTTTTTATGACTCCGATTTCTTTAATCAAGATATTGAACAAGATATAGTCATTCAGGTTACGTTAGCTGATTGGGATGAGCAACAGACGGAAATCAAAGACTTTTTCCGGGAAAGCAGATTTGCTCGATTCAAGTGTGGTCTTGATAAAACCGGTCCACTCGCCGAACCACCATCTGATGATCAGGTTGCTATTTCAGTTTCCCTGCATGTAGACAAAGACCTTGAACCCGAGTGGTTTGTCGTTAAGGGGCGTTATGGTGAGGCAGATGACAGTGACAAAAAGAGCATCTCAGCGGCTAACCGTGCTACTCTCGGGGTAAGTCGATTCGATACCCTCCCCGACTTTCACTTCACATGGAGTCGCAACAGCATTCTAACCCGTCTTAGCAAGGACGATGTTAATGAATTGAGCACAATCTTGTCACAGCTTGTCCGCGATATAAATCAAACTGATATCGCCAAAGACATTACTGAATGTCAATCCGTTGCCGAGACTGTCAAAACAGAATTGTCCAACATAGGTGTTACGCTGAAAAACCTCTCGCCAAAGATCAACATCCAGCGACAGTCCATGAATGCCGGCATTTTATCTCTCCATGAAGACAATGTGCCGCTGCAAAATAAGGGTAGTGGCTCCAAAAATCTCATAGCAATTGCCATGCAGATGAAACTGCATGGCGGAAAGAACATTTCCCTTATTGATGAGATTGAGACAGGGTTAGAACCACAACGCATAAGGGGCCTAGTCTTCAAATTGAAAGATTCCGAACAGCAGATATTCACAACTACACACTCTCCCGTTGTGATCAGAGAATTAAATGTCTCCGACAACGATCTCTATGTCTGTAGACGTAATGCGGAGGGAGTAGTCAGCCTTAACAGCCTCGATACCGTACCTGATATACAAGGGCCGGTTCGTAGTAACGCGGAGGCTTTCCTAGGGAAGAAAATCGTTGCATGTGAAGGTGCTACTGAAATCGGCTGCTTGCGTGCTTATGATATCTACAAATTCAAGGGAGAGAATATTCCTGTCTGGAGTCTTTCTACATCATATTTCGACTCCCACGGTGCGGATAAAATAAAGTCGGTCTGCGAGCAACTTGTTAAGCTTGGTTACCAAGTTGCCATGCTATGCGATAATGATGCACCAGAGAAATTAAACAGAGAAGATATTGAACATCTCATTGCTATTGGTGTCCACGTCTGTCAATGGGAGTCAGGAAATTCAACTGAAAACCAGCTTTTTTATGATTCTTCTTGGTCTGAAATTCCTAAACTTTTGAAAAAAATAACCGAGAATCACGATAGGCTTGAGTTTGCAACTGTTATAGATTCTATAAAAAAACACCCCTTGATTGCCGAACATCATCCATTGGATAATGACCCGGCCAAGTGGTCTGAAAGCCTGAATCTCCGGGAAGCCATGGGCGATTTAGCCAAAAGAAACGGTTGGATTAAACGCGTGGACTATGCTGAGAAAGCCTTTACTTTCGCATTTCCTTTTTTATCGAGAAGAACTGTGCTCATGTCGCGACTGGATGCGCTCTGGAACTGGATACAAAAATGAGTGACAGAGTTTATAAGGCGATTGCCGATGCTTCGTCGGGATTCGTAGAATCGCCTGCGGGTTGTGGGAAAACCGAAGCCATAGTTCGAGCGGTTGAATATTGCACTGGTCCGCAACTTGTCCTAACCCATACACACGCTGGTGTTGACGCATTGAGGCAGCGTTTTCGGAAACTCGATGTCCAGATTCCGAGAAATAAATACCATATTGACACTATTGCCGGGTGGTCATGGAACTGGGTCAGGAGATATCCTAATAATGCGAACTATTCAGTTTCAATAGAGATTCCTGAATGGAATTGTATCTATAAGTCAATGGCGGACCTTCTTCAGAAAAAATTCGTCAGTCAGGGCATTCTTAATTCCTATGCGGGTGTAATTGTTGATGAATACCAAGATTGTACGATCCCGATGCACCACTTGATTGTTCAGCTTAACAAACTTCTGCCGTGTCGGATTCTTGGTGATGATCTTCAGGGAATTTTTGGTTTCGGCGGTTCGGCGGTCGTTGACTGGTCGGTCGTAAGAAGCGAATTTGCAAACAATCTTGGTGCCCTCCAAACACCTCATAGGTGGATAAAAGCTGGAAATGAATGTCTTGGACACTGGCTGCTAAAAGCGAGAAATGATTTCAAGAATGAACGAGAGCCTGATTATCAAAACTCTCCTGTAGATAAAATCAAAATCAAATATTCCGATCTCAGGAAGACATTTTTCAAAATTAACAAAAAGAAGGAGGGACGTATATGTGTAATCGGTCCGAAAGCAAGACCTTTACATTCAGGAATAGTAACCACCTTGGTAAAAAGTCTAGATTACCGAGTCTTGGAACCAAACGACCTCAGTACTCTCCAAGATCTTATCGTCAAACTATCTGATGGAACACCTTCCGATGGAGTCAATGCATCAATGAGCTTTCTTGAAAAAACCCACGGAGGTCTCTCTAATGAAAAAGATTTTATTGAGAAGTTCCTTAGAGGGGACTCTCAAACTCCTTACCGCTCGGACAGAAAAGCTTTATGTGAGACTTATGGTCAAGGAACACTAGTTCAAAAGCTGTTAGGTCTTATTGAGTATATTGGGTCAATAAGCAAGGCTACACTTAAATTGCGGGCATCAGTCAGTGCCCTCAAATGCATTCTTGAGGAATATATCGAATTTGGTGGAGACTTAAAATCACTTTACGCCGATGAAATCACAAAAAGAAAGTACCGAAGGCAAAACGATGTTTATCGCTGTATCGGTAGTACTTTGCTTGTCAAAGGGCTAGAGTTTGATCACGCTATAATTATCCGCGATTCTAACTGGCGTAGAAATTGGGGCAATAATAGGGATCTTTACGTAGCATTGACACGCGGTTGCAAGAGCGTAACTTTGATCGAAACCGAAACATGATCAAAAACAGGGCAGGATTCGATGTTTATATTGAATCTTTTTGTCTCTCGGGAAATCCAACAGTTTGTTGATTACTGCCAGAAACCCATTGACAAAAAAATCAGATTCTATATCGTCTACAATATGATGCCATAGATATAATAATTGGAGTGAGTTATAACTAATACTTAAGATATTTTCTATTCTTCTGCTCTTCCCCTATATTTTGCTCCGAAACCTTGACACGGCCCGTTTGATGATTAGTTTGAGAAGTGGAGGTACATGCTATATGCAAACGGCAGTTGCAACGTGCGATTCTCTTTCGGTTTTCATGCGAGAGATGGAGAAACATCCGCTTCTCTCAAAAGATGAAGAGTATGCGCTTGCGGTCAGATATTACGAAAACGAAGATCTTGAAGCGGCCAACAAGCTCGTAGTGTCAAACCTCAGGTTTGTAGTGAGAATTGCTTCTGAGTACAGATCTTACGGTTTTCCGATGATGGACCTTGTTCAGGAAGGTTCAATAGGACTGATGCGTGCCGTCCAGAAATTCAACCCTTACAAAGGGTACAGGCTAATATCCTACGCAGTGTGGTGGATCAGGGTAAGGATTCAGAACCACATAATGAAATTCTGGAGCAACGTGAAGATCGGAACAACGCAGTCCCAGAGAAAGCTTTTCCAGAGAATAGAAGGGGCAAAGCGCAAGCTCGGGATAACCGCCGCTCGCATGGAAGATGACGATATAAGCCGCCTTGCGGACCATTTCGGCGTCAAGGAAGAAGAAATCTCCGAGATACAGGTCCGTGCCTCCAAAAGAGATCTCTCCCTCTCGGAGCGTCCCGCCGGGGACGATTCCTCGGCCACTTACGGGGAGTTGCTCCCTGACCCGTCGGATAATCAGGAGCAGGTGCTGGGTGAACTCGGGTTCGACAGCCTTGCCAGGGAGAACCTGCGCCAAGCTCTCAAGATGCTTTCAGAGAGGCAGAAAAAAGTGATAAACGAGAGGTATTTCACCGAACCTCCAAGAAAACTCCACGAAATAGCCAGTGATCTTGGGGTTTCCCAGGAGAGGGTAAGGCAGATACAGGCCGAGTCCATAGGGAAGCTCAGGGGATACATGGCCGAAAAACTAGAAATTCACCCGTAACAAGAAGAAAACCCAGGAGGAATTAAATGGCTTCTAAGATAATAGGAATAGACCTTGGAACGACTAATTCATGCGTTGCCATCGTTGAGGGCGGCGAACCGAAAGTGATAATCAACGAGGAAGGCACGAGAACCACCCCTTCGGTGGTCGCGTTTCTAAAGGACGGAGACGAGGTTCTGGTCGGCGGACCGGCGAAGCGCCAGGCCGTGGCCAACCCCGAGAACACCGTCTACTCTACCAAAAGGCTTATGGGCAGAAGGTTCGAGGAGATATCGAGCGAAGCTGACAGCCTTGCCTACAAGGTAGTGAAATCGGGCAAATCAGACGCCTGGGTCGAGGTCGAGGGAAAAGAGTACTCTCCCCCGCAGGTCTCAGCGCACGTGCTCACGAAGCTTAAGAAGGCTGCCGAGGATTACCTGGGTTCAGAAGTCCAAGAAGCCGTTATCACCGTTCCCGCGTATTTTAACGACAGCCAGCGCCAGGCAACGAAAGATGCCGGAAAGATAGCCGGTCTTGACGTAAAGCGCATAATAAACGAGCCGACCGCTGCGGCTCTTGCCTACGGGTTTGACAAGAAAAAAGAGGGAATGATAGTGGTCTATGACCTTGGGGGCGGAACTTTCGACGTGTCGGTGCTTGAGGTCGGAAACAACGTCATAGAGGTTAAGTCCACAAACGGGGATACCCACCTCGGCGGAGACGATTTTGACAAGAGGGTCATAGACTACATCGTCTCCGAGTTCAAGAAGGATTCGGGGATAGATCTCGGGGCGGACAAGATGGCCGTGCAGAGGCTTAGGGAAGCCGCAGAGAAGGCCAAGATTGAGCTTTCAAACACCGTCGAGACGGAAATAAACCTGCCGTTTATAACGGCCGATGCAAGCGGTCCCAAGCATCTGGTGCTTAAGATAACCCGTTCCAAGTTCGAGCAGCTGATCGAGGATCTCGTAAAAGGCACCCTAAAGCCCTGCGAGCAGGCTCTTAGGGATGCGGGGCTTCGCCCGGGTGAGATAGCCGAGGTAATACTGGTCGGCGGATCGACCAGAATTCCGTTTGTGCAGAAAGTCGTGACTGACTTTTTCGCAAAGGAGCCGAGCAGGGGAATAAACCCCGACGAGGTGGTTGCCATGGGAGCTGCCATACAGGCGGGCGTGCTCGGCGGAGACGTAACCGACATGCTTCTCCTCGACGTGATACCACTCTCACTGGGTATAGAAACCCTTGGAGGGGTCATGACCACCATAATCGAGAGAAACACGACCATTCCCACAAAGAAAAGCCAGGTTTTCACCACGGCCGAGGACAACCAGAATTCGGTTGAGATCCATGTGCTGCAGGGAGAAAGGCAGATGGCGGCCGACAACAGGACGCTTGCTAGGTTCATCCTGTCGGGAATTCCCGCGGCAGCAAGGGGGATTCCCCAGATAGAGGTTACTTTCGACACCGACGCCGACGGAATACTCCACGTATCCGCGAAGGACAACGCGACCCAGAAGGAGCAGAAGGTGAAGGTCGAAGCCTCAAGCGGGCTAAGCAGCGACGAGATCGACTCCATGGTCGAGGAAGCCGAGAAGATGTCCGAGAAGGACAAGGAAAAAAGTGAACAGGTCCAGAAAAGAAACCAGCTCGACGAGCTTGTCTACAGGACCGACAAGAGCTTCCAGGAACTTGGCGACGGTCTCTCCGAGGATGAGAAAAAGGAACTCGAGCAGGCCCTTGAGGAAGGAAGGGAAGCCCTTAAGTCGGATGACCTGGGCAAAATAGACCTCGCGACGGAAAGAATAACCGCCGTCTCTCACAAGCTTGCGGAACTGATGTATAAGAAGCAGCAGGAAGAAGCCTCCGCGGGTGCCGGGGAGGGCGGGGCTGAGGGTCAAACCTCAGAGCAGGGGAATTCCACCTCGGGCGACGATGTGATAGACGCTGAATTTACCGAACAGAAGTAATCGAGGGGAAGAGCTTGGAAGAGAACCCCAGAAACTGGACTTAGTAGTTACACCGAGATAAGTTTCTCCGAGTTTTCAGTGAAAGGTGATGGCACCGATTTCTTCAAAGAGTTGCTTGCCCGTGTGAATAAATTAGTTTTTCCCTATATCTTAGCGCGGTAAAAAAGGGTTTTTACGTGGTTGAAACGGACACCTTCGATAGATTCACCCGTATCGAATTCAAGCGATTTAAAGCCTTTAGGACTTTCAGAATCGACTTGAAGCATTTTAACATACTGGTCGGTCCGAACAACTGCGGCAAATCAACCGTGCTCACGGCATTTCGTATTCTGGCTTCCGCTATGCGTCTCGCTAACGCGCGAAAGCCGATACATAGTGGTGAACTGGGTTTCGGTTATACGGTTGATTTGTCAGACATTTCCATAGCGGAAGAAAACATCTTCTTCAATTATGAGGACGAGCAGGGCGCCGAAATAAAATTCACTCTGTCAAACGGAAATACTTTGACGCTTCATTTTCTGGCGCCGGGTTCCTGCGTACTCACACTGGACACTCCAAGAGGTTCTCCAAAGACTCCGTCAAACGTAAAGAGAGAATTTAAATGCAGGATTGGTTTCGTGCCGATTCTCGGACCGGTGGAACACCATGAACCCTTGTATCAAATGGAGGCGGCACGCCGAGCGTTGTTTAACTACAGAGCTGCGCGGAATTTTCGCAACATCTGGCATTATTACTCTGAACAGTTTGAAAAATTTCGCGAGGTTTTGACCGAGACATGGCCTGGGATGGATATTCAGAGACCCGAGATTGATATGACACATCAACCGACGCGACTGCACATGTTCTGCCTTGAGGATCGGGTTACGCGGGAGCTGTTCTGGTCGGGCTTCGGGTTTCAGGTCTGGTGTCAGATGTTAACGCATTTGATACAATCAGCTGATTCATCGCTGTTCTTGATTGATGAGCCCGACATCTATTTGCACTCTGAGCTGCAGCGTCAGTTGCTCCTACTCCTGCGTGACTTGGGTCCAGATATTCTGATTGCGACCCACTCGACGGAAATAATCGCCGAAGCCGAAACCACAGATATAGTCTTTATCGACAAGTGCTTAAGTTCCGCTCGTCGATTGAAAAACCCGTCTCAACTGGTTGAAGTGTTTGCGGCATTAGGCTCGACTACCAACCCGACCCTTACGCAATTGGCAAAAACGCGGAAAGCCGTTTTCGTGGAGGGCAAGGACTTCCATATTCTCGGTGCATTCGCGCGAAAATTAAAAAAAGAAAGTGTAAGCAATCGACACGGCTTCGCGGTAGTTCCGGTTGGTGGTTTTAATCCGGACCGCATTAGATCTCTAAAGGAGGGTATGGAAACTACCTTGGAAAGCGGTATCCTTGCCGCCGCTATACTTGATCGAGATTACCGGTCGGATGAGGAGTGCGAGGAAATAGAAAACAAGTGCCGGGATTTTTGTGAGTATGTGGAGATTCTTGACCGTAAGGAAATCGAGAATTTTGTGCTTGTGCCATCCGCTATAGACCGGGCGGCAAGAAGAAGGATCTCGGATCAGGTGCGGCGAACGGGAAAGGAAATCGAATATGTGTCTGAGGCGGCGGTGATATTAGACGAGTTTGCGGCAGATAAAAAAAGTTCAGTGGAAGCTCAATTTCTGTCTCACCATAGAAGATTTGCTCGCTCTCGAAGGACTAAAGCTGATGATGCACAAATAGATGTCGAAAGTTTGGAAAAATTCGAGGGGTTATGGAGTGATCCGGTCGAACGTTACAAGCTTATCCCGGGCAAAGAGGCGATTAGTGCCGTTAATGAATACTTGCAGGATAGTTATGGTGTCAGCGTCACTCCGGCCGCAATTATTGACGCCATGCACGTTGATGAAATTCCCTCGGAAATGCGGGAACTCGTAGAAGAACTAGTTTTGTTTGCTTCTTTGCGAAAGAGTGGGTAATCGATACCCTCTATAGCCTAAAGGTTAAACGTGAAGATAGCCTCAGTTATGGCTCCCCTCCTTCCTCCAGTCCCCGCAATGACGCTTGAACGCGAGACCTGTCGGTAGCTCGCATTCTTGTACAAATCTCTTACGCTCTCGTGGTCGGCGTTCGTGACAGTGATAAAGCACCCTCTGTTTGCAGCGCGTTCTAAGGCGTTGAACAATCGTTCCTGATCCTGCCAGGAAAATATATCTTCGTTATATTGAATAAACCCATTTAGATTGTGCTTAACCGTGTATGGTGGGTCGGCAAAGATAAAATCGTTTTTTTTCGCTTCATCAATCACGTTTTCAAAGTCAGAACAACGCAAGCTAACATTCTTGAGCACTTTGGACATTTCTGCATAATCGTCATAATCGAAAACCACTTTTTGTTTTGTTCCTATGGGGACATTGAAACGGCCTTTACTGTTCACTCGATAAAGACCGTTCCAACATGCGCGGTTAAGATACAGAAATCTGGCCGCTCGATCGATTGCACATCTAGGTTCTAGGTTGCGCACTTCATAGTAATGCTCTTTGCGGTGCAGTAACTGGTGTTGTCCCATCTTTTTTTTTATCTTGTTGGGATAATCACGCACAACCCTGTACAGATTTATCAATTCAGCATTTTTATCGGAAATAAGTCCATTAGTTGGTTGCAAATAAAAGAAAATTGCTCCACCGCCGAGGAATGGTTCGTAGTATACTCCGTACCTTTCCGGGATAAGCAATTGGCCTGACCGCACAAGCCAGCGTTTACCGCCTGGCCATTTTAGCAAAGGTTCGAGCGGTGTTTTCGTCATTCTGGTATTTTAGGTGAGACTTCCGTTCTAAGCCACTCGACGAACTCCAAATCCTTGTCTGTATAAGTTCTAATCTGATTCTTGTGAGCAGCTATTCTTCGTAGTTCGTTAAATTGTCTTATCCAATCAAGATAATATTTCTTTCCCTTACGTTCATTTACCATCGGATTATTGAAAACATGCTCAAAGTGGTCCCAATTATTTTTCTGTTTAACTATTTCTTGGAGGTCAAGTACATCTAGATATCCTTCCTTTGGTTTTCGGCGTTCCTTATCTTCTTGCTGTTTTTTGTAAGCGTTACTGCGAACACTATCATTTTCCACTCCAAGTTCCCAAAACGCTTGTTCTCCAGATTGAAGCCTATGGGTTCCATGTATTTTCTTTAACGTATCGATTACGTAGTTTGTCAGCTGTTCGGAAAGTTCCATTAAAAAGTGATTTACCTCTTTGATTTTGCCAGAATGGCTTTGTTCAATCCACGTGCGAAATTCATCCGATCCGAAATCGGGATGAGTCTCTACAAGAACTTGCATTAAATGGTATGCGTATGTTTTTACTCCACCTTCACCAAACTGGCGAGAAAACATGCTCTTGATTTCATCATCGGGTGCCTTTTCTATGAATCTGAAGATCGGTTGACAAAATTCCGTGACATGACCAGCGAAGTCTTCTGCTTTCAATGTGCCGAAATCAAGTGATCTCTTGTGCTCAAGATAGGATACAACCTCTGAGATCACCATTAGGTGTGCTCGAATACCCGGATTCGTAGAGATATGTGCTTCTCGACCTGCTTCCCAGCGTTCAGGATTGGCCGTTCTAATCCATTCAAAGTATGTGTTAAGCACTGATGATGCACGTACTATAGTTTCTTCATCCGTGGTTCCTGAAAGTGAGCCTGGTGCGAGCGTCTTCCCAACTACCTTTCCGACAAGACCAGAGCGACGCAGACCTTTGACAGTTTCCGCCACCGTCAGATTCTGCTTAGGTTCAGGTGGCATGCCATGTTTGGCGAATCGTCCGGCCAGAGGCCCTGTTTCGTCTCCGTCGAGTGTGCGCTGAATAGCTGAACCCAAAGCCGATAGAGCGGTTGAAGGATCACTGTCACCCATCCTAATGTCTGCAAGCAAGCTAACTAGGAGGCCTCTCGGTACACTTTTTTGCTTGCTGTTGATATTAATAAAAAGGTCGGCTTCTTTTTCTACCGGCATTTTTGAAAAGGCCAAAACGAACAGACTTTGGTCTAGGTAGTCGCTTGGAAGGTGAGAAAAGCCGTAGAGGCGATGCTGTCCGTCTATGATCCATGCGGAACGGTACCGTGATGGAAGTGTTATCCAACCAAACTTGATATTTGGGTCGGTGTTGTCTTTATTCGAGATTTTATCAAAGCGTGGTTCATCAGAAAAATTGACTAGTATATTGGTTGGGAAATATCCTCCTTTCTGGATAAACTGACCAATATTCTTTATACGCGAGGCACTGATCATGCGTTGGTAAGCCGGCCTTCCGTCTGGATGATTGAGAGCTTGATGATTGATAAATGCGATTTTCAGCAATGTTCTTGGTGTTGCGACAAAACTGTAGTAAGTTTCTCCACCAATCTTCCCACGAATTGCCGGGAGCTTTACATCCGATAGACCGGGAATTTTTTGGCCTTTGAGAAATTCGCCTAGTATTTGATAACGGCCAGCTGGTCCCATATGTTTAAGAAAAGCTTCAAAATATTGCAATTCGTTTTCTGTAACTCTGTAGATATCATATGACTGGGCACGCTCAATATCCGGCGTTGACCAGAGAATATTGTTAGTGGCATATATCCATATGATCTTTGGTTTCGTCCCGTTTTTAAATCTGCTATTGATAATTGAATTTCTGAATCTGGATTGAAGAGAATTTGTTTCTTCAATGTCTTTTTGTAAGGATTTTCTGCCTTTGCTTAATCGTGATTTGCATTCGATGATGACAGCTGTTTCATCTTCCTCTGCGTATACGTCAACTTGTTTGGCAGCAGTGGATCCATCGGGTCGGGTAAAGGAAATCTTAAAGTTTTTTCCATTTAGGGTTTTATAGCCCATACGATAGAAAAGACACCAAAGACGATCTTCAAGCCACCGGTCATGAGATTTTTTTCTTTTGAGGCGTGACTTGCGTTTTCCGGGAAGATGAAGTTCCCAACCTTTGTTTTTTTCTTCTTCGACTTCGGTAGGATGAACGCTTTTTAATTCAAATGCGTTTTTTCGGATACGGTAAGCAGAAGCAAGCTCTCTAGGATCGGTTAATAACGGTGAGAGGATGGGTTTTTCTCCTTTCTGGGTAGTAAGAAGTCCGTATTAAGGACTTATTGTACCTACAAGCTTGTGGGGAATCCAGAGGTATAACAGACTTGTTCCGGTGATCTCCAGAGACACACCGAGAACAGTTGGACCGACTAAGGAAATGATTTGAACATTAACTAAACAAGCCTTAGCTAGATGATTTAATATCGAGGTCTATTATTTATCAGCTTGGAATCAGCCTTAATTTTTTATCCTTTATTATGTGCACCCTAGATCTGGGAGCAACGTGTCCGGCTGAGTCTCAAGTTCATCTTGTTGTGCATTTGGTAAAGCATGGAAAAAATTCAGACCGGTTTTACTTTCGATTATACGCGTGCTGGTGGTAAATCTCTCTTCGCAGAAATTTGCTGTGCGTTCAGTCTTCTGATCAAAAAGAAAAGCAGCAACTTTGATGCTGCTGCTTTTTTTCATAGAGATTATCTTCCAATAACCGCTGGGAACTTTATGATTTTCGTCGGCCTTTGGCAAGACGGGCATTTTCCGTTCGTACAAAGGCCCTGTCATTACATAGACAGCATCTGTATCAGGGTCTTTGGCCAATGCGCGCACCTTGGCTTCTAATTTTTTCCATGGACCTTGGTTAAGTTTGCTTTTCTGTGGCGTGATGTTGGAAAGATAGTTTGTGGTTTTCCAAGTGGGCGTGGCGGTGAAACTGGCTAGCGGGGCTTGGTGGCCACGGTCGGTTTTCAGTACAGATGATGCACCATCATAATCTTCTGGTTCTAGAGTTTCATCGTCGGCAAGCCAAGGGTCCGCTTTCCAGATTCGCTTCTGCGTCTGGTCGATAGTGTCTTTCGTTACGCGGTATGCTACCCAGTCGGCGAATTTGGTTGAGTCGTTTGAGCTGAGGATATAGATGTCACGGATGATGATATCGTTGGTTGGTGGCGAACCGCTTGGGCAACCATACATACACAAATCAGCGTGGATTTCCTGCGCACTGGTTTGAATGGTTAGAAACGTTGCCATAGTCAAGACGCATACGGCTAACGAAAAATGCATGATACACCTCGAAGAGTTAAGAAGTAGAAAAGTAATTGTCTCTAAGACTTAAGCTATTGTCCAACTAGTGATATTTTTTCTCCTGCGGTTAAAATGCTTTTCCGAATTCAGGTTCCAGCTTCGGACTAGGAGTACCGCTTTTAGCGTTTGAGACCGGGTTCTCAAGTGTAAAGACAACAGGGTTTTTCATGTTATAAATTTCCCCGCGACTCCGCTTCGCTGCGTTTTGCATGGATAATGGAAGAAGATCCTCAAATATCGGAAGAAGAAGCTGAAGATCGGGAGTGGATCGAATCGCTTGAATATGTGATCGAGAATTCCGGGCGCGAGAGGGCAGCCGAACTGCTCAAAAAACTCCGGATATACTCCCAGAAAAAAGGCGTGCAGATTCCCTACGCCGCGAACACCCCCTACGTGAACACCATTTCCCTCGAGGATCAGCCTCCGTATCCCGGCAACTACAAAATAGAGCGCAACATAAGAAGCATAATAAGGTGGAACGCCATGGCTCTGGTCGTGCGCGCAAACAGGATAAGTGACGGAATCGGCGGACACATCTCCACCTACGCCTCGGCCGCGACGCTCTACGAGATAGGTTTCCATCATTTCTTCAGGGCCGGTGGCGAGAACAGGGAAGGGGACATAATCTACTTCCAGGGACACGCCTCGCCGGGCATATACGCAAGGGCGTTCCTCGAAGGCACGGTATCTATCGAGCAGATGCGCAATTTCAGAAGGGAGATTGGCGGAGAAGGCCTTTCTTCCTATCCTCACCCCTGGCTCA
>LXNJ01001090.1_pt1 | contig 16732 bp, 15 predicted proteins | sample 809081 | NCBI WGS metagenome assembly LXNJ01 (sample SAMN04870510, study PRJNA318959) | sponge metagenome | biome: sponge; feature: marine sponge reef; material: water | host: Petrosia ficiformis | place: Greece: Milos, Mediterranean Sea | collected 2013-05-29 | depth 5-7 m
CAGAACGGGGCCTTTCGGCCCCGTTCTGGAGGTTGCGTCCGAGACCAGGCGCTACACGCGGTGGCACCGTACGAAGTGATCCTCGACGATCTCGCGCCATTCGGGGTCTTCCTCGCGGCAGATGTCAATTGCGATCGGGCAACGCGTGTGGAAGTTGCAACCAGGCGGAGGCGCGATCGGGTTGGGCACGTCGCCGGTGAGGATCAGGCGCTCACGTCGTCGTTCCAACGCCGGGTCGGGAATTGGGACAGCGGAGATCAGCGCCTGGGTGTATGGATGCAGCGGATTGTCATAGAGCTGGTCGGATTGAGCTAACTCAACAATCTTGCCCAGGTACATGACCGCGATGCGGTGCGAGATGTGTCGCACGACCGACAAGTCGTGAGCGATGAACAAGTAGGTGAGGCCGAAGTCCGACTGCAAATCCTCGAGCAGGTTGATGATCTGCGCCTGAATCGACACGTCGAGCGCCGAAACGGGCTCGTCGCAGACAATGAAGGCCGGCTCGACGGCGAGCGCGCGAGCGATACCGATGCGCTGGCGCTGTCCGCCGGAGAACTCGTGCGGGTAGCGGCTGGCGAAGTACGGGTTGAGACCGACCGTCTCGAGCAGTTCGCGGACGCGCTCCTTGCGCCGGCCCTTCTGCAAGCCGTGGATCACCATCGGCTCGGAAACGATGCTGCCGACGCTCATGCGCGGATTCAAGGACGCATAGGGGTCCTGGAAGATCATCTGCATCTGGCGGCGGTAGGCGCGCAGGTTGCGGCCAGCGAGCGTGGTCAGATCGACCGGGCCTCCATTGCTGTCGGCGCCCGGAAGGCTCACGGACTCTGCGCCGCCGTCGTCGTCCGCGCCAATGTGCGAGGTGAACTGAGGCGGCGACATGAACACATTGCCGGCAGTCGGACGATAGAGCTGCAGGATGGCGCGGCCGGTCGTGGACTTGCCGCAACCCGATTCTCCCACGAGACCGAGCGTCTCACCCTCGCGAACGGCGAACGTGATGCCGTCAACGGCCTTAATGTCCGCGACCTTGCGCTTGAGCAGCAGCCCGGCCGTCACCGGGAAGTACATCTTGAGGTCCTGGACCTCAAGCAACGTATTGTCGTGCGGCTCGGTTCGCCCAGTGGCGATTAGGTCGGCAATTGCGGCAGTAGCCTGGCCGACCGATGCGGCCGCTGCGGCGCGCATGGCCTCCGGCGTCATCGTGCCGGCGCCGGCCTCCTGTTGTGACCCTTGATCGTCCTGAACCTCGGGCTCCTCGGCGACATCGGGTTGTTCGTTCTCAGACATTGGCCGTCTCCTCTTCCAGGATTTCCTCGGTGTGGGCGCTGGCCAGGATGGTGTCGGCCTCGAGGGCTACCGCTTCCGAGTTCCAGCAAGCGACGAGGTGACCCGGTGCGAACTCTTGCAACACGGGACGTTCTTCGTTGCATTGGTCGGTCACGAATCGGCAGCGCGGGGCGAAAGCGCAGCCGTCAGGCATATTGGTCAAGTCTGGCGGCGTGCCCTCAATCGGAATCAACCGGCCGGTCCGTGCGTCAAGACGGGGCACCGACTCGAGCAGTCCGAGCGTGTATGCGTGCTTGGGGCGAGCGTAGATCTCCGTCGCCGCGCCGCTCTCGACGATGCGACCGCCATACATCACGTTGACGCGGTCGGCGTAGCGGGCAACCACACCGAGGTTGTGGGTGATGACGATCACGGCGGTGCCAAGTTCTCGGCTGAGACGCGCCATGACCTCAAGCACCTGCGCCTGAATCGTCACATCGAGCGCCGTGGTCGGCTCATCAGCGAGCAGCAATTTGGGATCGCAGGAGAGTGCCATCGCAATCATTACGCGCTGACGCATGCCGCCCGAGAACTGGTGCGGAAAATCGAACAGGCGCTGCTCTGCGGCCGGGATACCGACCATGTTGAGCAGTTCGATCGCGCGCTCGTTGGCCTGTGTTCGGCCGAGGCCCATGTGCAACTCGATCGCCTCGGTGAGCTGGCGACCGATCGTCAAGACCGGGTTGAGCGAGGTCATCGGCTCCTGGAACACCATGGCGATGTCGTTGCCGCGGATTTCACGCATCCGAGAGTCGTCAACGTTCATCAGCTCTTCGCCATCAAACCAGACTTCGCCATTGACGATCTTGCCCGGCGGATTGGGGATCAAGCGCAGCAGTGAGAGCGCCGAGACGCTCTTGCCGGAGCCTGACTCGCCGACCAGGCCGAGCGTTTCGCCGGGCATCAGGTCGTAGGAGACGTCGTTGACCGCCTGAACGACTCCTTCAGAGGTGAAAAAGCTGGTGGAGAGGTTCTGGACACTCAAAAGCGGGTCAGCCATGAGAGCACTCCTTTAGCGACGCCTGTGGCTCCAATGTTCGCGCCACGACCGGCCGGTTCTCGGCCGGTCGAGCGTTGGTGGGGAAGAGGAGACTCGAACTCCTACGCCTTGCGGCACATGATCCTAAATCATGCTCGTCTGCCAATTCCGACACTTCCCCTGCATGCGTGAGGAGGGCCGGTAAGCCGGCATCCTCTGGCGAGAGGTGCGACGAGGCTGACAAACTGCTCATTCCATTGGTGTAACTGGTGAGCCGCCAGGGACTCGAACCCCGAACCTGCTGATTAAGAGTCAGCTGCTCTGCCAATTGAGCTAGCGGCCCCCACGCGTCAATCCCGCCCGGCACCGGGTGTGCCGGGGCGTCTCCCAATCTTACACGGCCTGCGCGACTCCAACGCCGGGTGGCTGGCTGGCTCAATGTTGCGTCCCCAAACCCACTCAATGTTCGCTTGTTCGTCGCCGCCCTTACGTCGGCTTGGCCTGCAAGCTAGCCAACGATGCGCAGAACGTCAACGAGTTGACAGCAATTGTAGTCGCTGTCGACGGCGCATTGTGGTCGGGTCAGAGAGACGCAGTTCGTTGACCAAGCGAACGGGCGCGGAATACGATGAACCGACACCGGACAGGTGCGGGCGGTTAGCTCAGTTGGCTAGAGCGCTGCGTTGACATCGCAGAGGTCACTGGTTCAAGTCCAGTATCGCCCACCACGCTCCCGGCAAGATTCTCGGCAGCGGATCGCTTTGCGATCTGCGCGGAGCCAACGCTGATGGCAGGTGGATGGCAGACGACGGGTTGGACGCCGAAGCAGCCCTCGAGGCGGACGAGACCGGTGCCGTTGGGGTCGCTGGGCGAGACGACGTTGATGATGCGGAATGGTTGCGGCGTATGCGCCATTCGGCCGCTCACGTGCTCGCCCAGGTGGTGCTGCAGATGTTCCCCGACGGCAAAATCGCGATCGGCCCGCCGATCGAAACGGGTTTCTACTACGATTTCGACCTGCCTCGTCCCCTAACACCTGAAGATCTGTCCGAGATTCAAAAGCGCATGCGCAAGGAGATGCGCCGTAACCATCGCTTCATCTGGGACGAGATTCCCGTCGAAGCAGCGCGGCAACGCTTCCAGAAACAGCCGTTCAAGCAGGAATTGATCGATCAGTTCTCGGTCGATTCAGACCAAGTCGGAATCTGCACGCACGCCGAGTTCACCGACCTCTGTCGCGGAGGACACGTGGAGTCGACCCGACAGATCGGACCGTTCCGCCTAACGAATGTCGCCGGTGCATACTGGCGCGGCGACGAGAATCGGCCTCAGCTTCAGCGGGTCTACGGAGCCTTGTTCGCTACGAGGGAAGAGCTCGACGGGCACTTCGCACGGATCGAGGAGGCGCAGCGCCGCGACCATCGTCGCTTGGGCCGCGATCTCGAGCTATTCACCTTCTCCGAAGAGATTGGCGCGGGTATCCCGCTCCTGCTGCCCAACGGGGCGATCATCCGGCAGGAGATGGAGCGCTTCATTCGAGAGCTCCAGGATGCGCGCGGGTACCACGAAGTCTGGACCGGCCACCTCGCCCGCGGCGAATTGTTCCGTCGCTCCGGGCACCTTGAGAACTACGCCGACGTCATGTTTCCCGCAATGCGCGGAGACGACGGGCACAGCAGCGATGAGGCGAGCTACTTCCTCAAGCCGATGAACTGCCCCTCGCACATGACGCTCTACAACACGATGTTGCATTCCTATCGTGAGTTGCCGCTCCGCTATGCCGAATACACCACCCTCTATCGCTACGAGAAGTCGGGCCAGCTGTCCGGCTTGACCCGGGTCCGCTCACTCACGCAGGACGATTGCCACATCTTCGTCGCTCCGGAGCAGATCTCCGCCGAAGTCGCAAGGGTGCTCGAACTGGTGCAAACCCTGTTCCGCACCTATGGCATGCCGAACTTCCGCTACGAACTCTCGCTCCCGAGCGAGGCCGGCAAGTATTCCGGCGATCCGGATGTCTGGGTACGCGCAGTGACGGCGCTGCGCCAGGCGCTCGACGCCGCTGGAGTTGATTATGTGGAGCAAAGCGGCGAAGCCGCGTTTTACGGCCCCAAGGCTGACCTCTTCGTCTCCGATGTGATGGGCCGAGAGTGGCAGCTTTCGACCATCCAGATCGACATGATCCAACCCGCTCGGCTCAGCTGTGTCTATGTTGCCGAGGACGGTGAGCGAAAGACCCCGGTCGTGATCCATCGCGCGATACACGGATCGTTCGAGCGGTTCTTAGGAATCCTAATCGAACACTACGCGGGCGCGTTTCCACTCTGGCTGGCGCCAATACAGGCTCGCTGCATTCCGATCGCCGATCGGCACCTGGAATGGGCCCGGGAGGTCGCCGCCGATCTGAGCCAGGTCGGTCTCCGAGTTGATGTCGACGACGGCAACGAACGAATGCAGGCCAAGATCCGCAATGGCCAGCGGCGCAGGATTCCCTACATGCTGGTCATCGGAGACCGCGAAGTCGAGTCCAAATCGGCGGCGGTCAGGGTTCGGACCGGAGATGATCTCGGAGCGTTGCCGCTGGAAGAGATTCGCGTGATGTTGTCGGAGCAGTATCGGTCGCGAGCAATCGAGCCGTCCTGATCCGAGTCGTGAGCTGGATAGTCTCCTCGTGTCCCGACGGGTATGATCCATACGGCCGCTGGTATGGCGGCGTCAGCGGGCGCCGACCGACTCTGGCTGCAAGGCTCACAAACCAAGCAAGGCTCCCGAACCAAGAGAGCAGGGGATGACGGACTACCAGCGGCCCTTCAAGAAGCTCCTGATCGCCAATCGCGGTGAAATCGCCGTCCGCGTCATCCGCGGCGCGCGCGACCTTGGCATAGAGACTGTGGCCGTGTTCTCCGATGCCGACCGGCGGGCGAGGCACGTCCGAATGGCCGACGAATCGGTTCGAATCGGCGGGCCGGCGCCGGCGGACAGCTATCTATCGATCGAAGCGGTCATCAAGGCTGCGAAGGACACCGGGGCGGAGGCGATTCATCCCGGCTATGGCTTCCTCTCGGAGAATGCGAGCTTCGCACGCGCCTGCCGCGAGAACGGCATCGCGTTTGTCGGTCCCTCGCCCGAGGCGATTGAGCTGATGGGTGACAAGATCGAGTCGCGACGGACGATGAAGCAGGCCGGCGTTCCCATCATTCCCGGCGCGATCGACCCGCTTACGGACCCGTCCGCAGCGCGCCATTTGGCCGACGAGCTTGGCTACCCGGTTGTGATTAAGGCGGCCGCCGGCGGAGGCGGACGCGGCATTCGAATCGTCGAATCCCCGGACGAGATCGACCGGGCGGTTGGGCAGGCGCAAGAAGAAGCGATCACGGCGTTCGGCGACGGAGCGGTCTTTGTCGAGAAGCTCCTGCGACCCGCGCGTCATATCGAAATCCAGATCGTGGCCGACACTCGCGGCAACATCGTCTGTCTAGGCGAGCGCGACTGTTCGGCCCAGCGGCGCAGGCAAAAGCTGGTCGAGGAGTCACCAGCCCCCGGTATGTCGCCGCAGCTGCGGGCGCGCATGGAAGAGGCAGCGACCAACGCCGCACGAGCCTGCGACTATACCTCGACCGGCACGGTCGAGTTCCTGGTCTGGGATGACCCCGACGCTCCCGACGGGCGGAACTTCGCCTTCCTGGAGATGAACACTCGTCTGCAGGTTGAACATCCGGTGACCGAGTTAGTCAGAGGCGTCGACCTCGTACAGGACCAGCTCAGGATCGCCGGCGGATTTCCGCTTGGCTACACGGCCGCCGAACGTCCGATTCGCGGCTGGGCGATGGAATGCCGAATCACGGCCGAAGACCCGTACAACGGCTTTTCTCCGTCGGTTGGACCGATCGCCTGGTTCCGCGAGGCCGATGGGCCAGGTGTCCGGCTGGACTCGATGCTGGCTCGCGGAGTCGGAGTCAGCCCATACTACGACTCGCTGATCGGCAAGTTGATCACGTGGGGCGAGACCCGTGATCAGTGCATCCGCCGGATGAAACGGGCCTTGGGTGAATACCTGGTAATCGGCGTGAGCACATCGATTCCGTTCCATCAAGCGCTGATGGACAACGATCGCTTCCGCGACGGAGAGATTCACACACTGTACGTCGAAGAAAACGAGATCCTCGATCCGGCCGCCCGCCCGGCCCATACTGTGGAGGCGGCGCTGGCCGCGGCGCTGTTCTTCCACACGCAGGGCGAGCGGGCCGATCTGGAACGTAACGGGCCGCAGCCACGCAGGCGCGCCTGGGCTCAGTCCGCGCGCGGTCGACGATTTCCCGTGGAGCAGGGATGGCGAAGAACTACCGGCTAATCGTGCAGGGCGGGCTGCAGGAAGTTGCCATCGATGACGACGGCAACGGAACCTACCTCGCCGATTTCGGCGGCGAGAGATACTCGCTCGAGCTGGAATCGCTCGACGACAGCACCCTCTTCCGACTCTGGATTGACGGAGAGAGCACGCCGTTGGCAATCCGGCGTGACGGCATGACGCTTGAGTTGTTCATCGGCCCCGACCGTTACTCCGCCGAGATTGAGCGCAGCGCCGGCGTGCTCAGTCAGTCCGGGCCGGCGATTGAAGGCGAAGTGCGGCTGACCGCACCGATGACGGGGCAGGTCACCGAAGTTTTGGTCGCCCCGGGCGATCAGGTCGATGAGGGCGATCCGTTGCTCGTCATCGTGGCAATGAAGATGAACAACGAGATTCGCTCGCCCGCGGCTGGGACGATCTTGGAAGTTGACGTAGAAGCGGGTGATGCGGTCGATCAAGGCGATCTGATGCTGGTAATCGACACTGAATCGACCTGAAAGAGCGGAATCAGCCGCCTGCTGTTTGAAACCGCGCGTTGACAGACGTAGCATTTGCCTCAACGGAGCTAATCACGGACCGGCTCGCAGTCAAGGAGAATTGCCCTGGCAGTCAAAGACCAACGAGAGCAAAAGGAGCAGCGCGTCAACGAAGCGATCCGCATTCGAGAAGTGCGCGTGATCGGTGCCGAAGGCGAACAGCTGGGCATCATGCCCACCGTGCAGGCGCTCGATCTCGCCCGGGCTCAGGGCTTGGACCTGGTTGAGGTTGCGCCCAGCGCGCGCCCGCCGGTCGCCAAGATGATGGACTACGGTCGCTTCAAGTACGAACAGTCGAAGCGAGAACGCGAAGGTCGCCGACGTCAGAAGGGATCCGCGCTGCATCAGATCAAGATGCGCCCGAACATCGGCAGACACGACATGGAAGCCAAGGGGCGAACTGCAGCTCGGCTGTTGCGTAATGGCGACAAGGTCAAAATCTCCATCACATTCCGCGGTCGAGAGATTACGCACCGGGACATCGGGCAAGAACGGATTCAGGAAATGCTCGACACGCTCGAGCATTACGAGGTTCCGACGATCATTGAGAAACCGATCTCGACCGAGGGTCGGTTCATGTCCGTGATCGTCGCAGAGGACAAGGTCAAGGCCAAGGCGATTGCAGACGCGAAGGCAGCAGCAGAGTCCGAGCAGGACGACGGACAAGCCGAGGCGGCCAGCCAAGCGGCGAGCTAGTCGACAGGCACACACGGGGCCAACCGTTATCACGTTCGCCATCAATCGCTGCAACCGTTGACCGTCTGATCCTCTAGCTCTTTTGTGTCTGGTCTGATTGGACTGTGTACGATTTGCTCCTAAGCTGAGTAAACGCGCAACTGCGTCGTCGACTATGAGCGGCTGTGCTGGAGACGGTCACCGATGCCGAAGATGAAGACCCACAAGGGTGCGGCCAAACGATTTCGCATTACACGAACCGGCAAGGTGCTGCGAATGAAGGGCTACCGCGGCCACAACAAGCAGAAGAAACACAAACGCACCTTGCGGGCGCAAAGCCGGATGCACCAAGTCAAGCGCTCCGGCGACCAGAAGCGGGTCAAGCGTCTGCTGCCCTACGGCTCGCCCTAGCGACCCTCCGCAGAACACTGCAGAACAGGATCCCAACTCATGCCACGAGTCAAGGGCGGCCCGCGAGAACGCCGCCGGCACAAGAAAGTCCTCAAGCAGACCAAGGGGCATCACGGCGTACGGCATCGCCTCTACCGACGTGCCTCCGAGTCCCGTCTGCACGCGCTCTCCTACGCCTACGCACACCGCCGTGAACGCAAGGGAGATATGCGCCGGCTCTGGATTCAGCGAATCAATGCTGCTGCCAGACTGAATGGCACGACATACAGCCGCCTGATCCACGCGCTCAAGCAAACAGGGATCGTGATTGACCGCAAGGTCCTGGCCGAAATGGCCCTGCATGACCCGGAAGGGTTTAGCGCCGTTGTCAAGCAGGCCAACGCCGGCTAACCATCCTCCGAAGTCAAGAAACGGAAGCGCCCGGCGCCGTTCAGAGGCTGCCGGGCGTTGATTTGCCCTGAGACTGCGTCGCTCAGGACCCCGTTGACAGCGCCGGTGTCTCGCTGACGTCGAACACCAGATCGGTCGCATCGGCGTCTGGCAGGTGGTCGACCAGCCAGTCGGCGACATCGTGCTCCTTCAGCCAAGGCAGAATATCCGTCAAAGCAAGGAACTCGCGCATGTGCAAGGCATTCTTGATCACGTCGAATTCGATCTCGCGGTTTCGCTCACGCCACTCTTCAGGCAGGTCGATGTGAGCGTCGGCAAACGCCCGGGCAGCGACGCGGGCATCCTCGACACTGAGCTGCAAGAAGGCGCGCAGTCGCCTGACGACCAGCTCGTGCGCCACGTGCCAGGGTGCGCCACCCTCACGTCGAGCCATCGCGCGCATCACGCGTCGCAACTCGATAGGGGGCAACGTGGTCGCGTCGTAGAGGGTTGCGGCAAGCTCGATGTGATTGCTCGCATCATTGAGACGATGCCTCAGATCATCGAGGTCAAAGGCGCTCCCATAGTGTTCGGAGAGGTTCGGATGCACATAGGTCATGATCGGGGTCCTTCCGTGGCCATCGTCTTCAGATGCAATTCTGGCACTCTCTCAAGGAGAGTGCCAACTCCATGAGGGCGATCTGGACGTCGACCGCAAAGCAGGACACAGAAGGAGGATTCCTGAAAGGACGGGCACCTTAGGAATCTCGCAGCGTCGCCTTGAACTGGGACTCCAGACGTCGCACGATTCCTCTTCGCGCCTTCTCCACGTCGCCCTCGGTCAGCGTTCGATCGGGCGACCGATAGAAGATGCGAAAGGCCAGCGACTTCTTTCCCGATGGAATCTGATCGCCCTCGTAGATATCGAATAGTTCGACCGCCTCAACCAGTCCGTTAGCTCGGATGGCCGAAACGAGTTCACCAGCCGTCGTCTGCTCCTCAACAATCAACGCCAAGTCCTCAACGGCGGCGGGATAGACCGACGGCGAAGGAACTGGCTCTGATTCCCCCACCAAGGGAGCGAGTGCCGCAATCGATAGTTCAAGCGCAAAGACATCGCCTTCAATCCCGAACTGCCAGGCAAGGCTCGGTGCGACCTTGCCGAGCACTCCTACTGGCCGACCGCGCACAGAGACTTGAGCGGACTCCCCGCTGACAAGCGCGGCGTCATCAACGCCAGCCTCGAGGCTAAGATCGATTTTGAGCCCCGCTCCGAGTTGCTCGAGCACGCCTTTGCCGTCATAGAAGTCGAGGGGCCTGGCCGCCTCGCCGTGCACGGACGCCAACACCTCGCCGCCGAGCAACGCGAGGACCATCCGCTCTTCGGCCGGTTGGCGACCAGCTCGATGCTTGAACGTCTTGCCGACCTCATAGATGCCGAGTCCACCTCGAGCTTCGCGCTGATTGGAAGCGAAGGTCTCAAAGCCGCGCGGCCGAAGGCTTGTCCGCAGGCGATCCTGTGCTGCATTCATCGGATTCTGAAGCCTGACCGATGATCGGCCTGCGTCCGACTCAGCCGCGGTTGCGGCCACCTCCGACTCCCCGACCGACACGTACGTGATGATCTCGCGTAGTCCGAGACCTGTCAGGAGATCGCGTATTCGCTCGCCCCGCTCACGCTCAGGATCAATGTCCGGTTCGGGCACAGCGCCAGGTAGGGATTCCGAAGGCAAGTTGTCGTATCCGAGAATCCGCCCGATCTCCTCGACCACGTCGTCCGGGACATTGATGTCCGAGCGCCAGGGCGGGCAACTGACCGCATACCGATCCGGCGGCAGCCAGCGGTTTGGGATATCCAGAGCCGAAAGGATGCCTCGCACCTCTTCGACGCTCGGCTGGACCGAGAGGATCTGCTCGATCCGGCGCTGAGTGACGATTACTTGTGAAGGGTGCGCCTTACCTGGATAGGTATCGACCATTCCCGAGTATGCAGTTCCACCCGCGGTCTCGATGATCAACGCAGCCGCCCGTCGGGCGGCGAGTTCGGCCAATTCTGGGTTGAGCGACTTCTCGAATCTGCGGCTCGCCTCGGTGCCGCTTTCGGTGTGCCGGGCTCGGCTGCGGCGGATCGACGACTCCTGGAAGTTTGCGGTCTCCAGCAGGACGGACGTGGTGGCGTCCGAGATCTCCGAATCAGTGCCGCCCATGATGCCCGCCAACGCGACGGCTCGATCCGCATCGGCGACAACCAAATCGTCCGTCTCCAACTTCAGCTCGGAGCCGTCCAGCAGTTTAATCCGCTCTCCTGGGCGTGCACGGCGCACGACAATCCGACTCTCGCCAAGAATCTCATAGTCGAATGCGTGTAGCGGTTGTCCCCACTCCAACATGACATAGTTGGTCACGTCGACGATGTTGTTAATCGGCCGCATGCCAGCCGAGGCGAGCGACTCTTGCATCCACTCCGGCGACGGCCCAACGGCCACGCCGTCGATCACGATCGCGGTATACCGAGGGCAGCCCTCGGCGTCTTCAATCTCGACGCTGGTCCGATTTTCGGCCGGGACATCAGATTCCGGGTATGCGGCCGACGGCTCGCGAACGCCGCCGCCCGTCAATGCGGCGACCTCGCGAGCAATGCCAAGAATCGAGAAGTGGTCTGGCCGATTCGGCGTCGGCTTGATGTCAAGCACGACGTCGCCCAGCACATCGGCAAGCGGCGTGCCCAGCGCAGCGTTCGTATCGAGTACGAGGATGCCCTCGTGCTCGTCTGACAGTCCAAGCTCACGTTCAGAGCAGACCATCCCCAGCGAGGTCACGCCGCGGATCTTGCCCTTTCGCAATCGACGCGGTTCCCGGCTATTCGGATCGATCAAATGCGCGCCGACCTGCGCGAACGCGATGGTCTGGCCATGAGCCAGGTTGGGCGCTCCGCAGACGACCTGCAGCGGTTCGTCGGCGCCAAACTCTACCGTGGCCAGACGCAGCCGGTCGGCATTGGGATGCTGGTCAACCGCAACGACCCGTCCGATGACGACGTGTTCCCATTCGCCGCCGCTGCGCTTGATCGCCTCGACTTCGGCTCCGGCCATGCTGAGACGATGCGCCAGTTCCTCCACCGACATGTCCCAATCGATGTACTGCGCCAGCCACTTGAGCGGAACGTCCATCAGCCACGCCCCTCAAACTGGCGCAGGAAGCGAACGTCATTGCGGTAGAAGTGGCGGATGTCGCGGACGCCGTAGCGCAGCATCGCGACGCGCTCGACGCCCATGCCGAAGGCGAATCCGGTGTATTGCTCGGAATCGAGACCGGCATCTTCGATGATCTGAGGATGGACCATCCCGCAGCCGAGGACCTCAAGCCAATCACCGTGCCAGCGGACGCCCAGCTCGGCGCCGGGCTCGACGAAGGGGAAATAGTCGCAGCGGAATCGTGTCTCAATGTCGGAGCCGAACACGCGCCGGACAAACGCTTCGAGCGTCCCCTTGAGGTGCGCGAAGGAGAGATCGCGGTCGATCACCAGCCCTTCGATTTGAGTCAGCATCCACTCGTGAGTGGCGTCCGTCGCCTCGTATCGGTAACACGTGCCGGGCACGATCACCCGGATTGGCGGCTTGCGACGCTCCAGATAGCGAATCTGCATCGGCGACGTGTGTGTGCGTAACAGTTGACGGGCACCGCCGGAATCATCGTCGGCGACCCAGATCGTGTCCCACATGTCACGCGCCGGATGGCCGGCCGGGATTCGTAGCCGGTCGAAGTTGTACTCCTCCAGCTCGACATCCGGTCCTTCGACTACGTCGAAACCCATATCCCGAAAAGTCCGCTCCATCATGCGCCGGGTCAAAGTGATCGGATGCAATGAGCCCAGCGGCGGCCGTCGGCCCGGCAACGTGACATCGATCCCCTTTCCTTTGTCTGCTGCCTCGAGCAGTTCGGCTCGACGAGCCGACACAGCATCCTCAAGTGCGCCCTTGAGCCGATTCGCGCCCGCACCGATGATCGGTCGTTGCTCAGCGGGTAAATCCCTGACCCCGCGCAGCACGACCGTCAAGCGGCCGCGCCGCCCGAGCCATTCCACTCGCCAGGCATCAAGATCGGCCTCGTCGCCCGCCTCGGCGAGCGACGCCCGAGCCTCTGCCTCCAACGACTCAAGGTCGACCACAGCGCCATTCCAGCAGTGAAAACTCAGCCGTACGCTACGTATCGTACCCGTCTACCTCTTCGAGACAAACGACACTGATAGTAAACTGGTCCCATTCTCACGGTCGCGCGTGCAATCCGAGAGCCTGGAGTTATCGACATGGCGGTAAAGAGCTACATCCTGATCGAAACGGAAGTCGGCACGGCCAAGCAGGTAGCGCTCTCGCTCGGCGAGATCACTCACAGCGAGGGCGAAATCAGGACGGTCGAACTGGTAACCGGTCCTTTCGACGTCATCTGTCTGGTCGAAGCGGAGAATCTGGAACGCCTGGGCAGTTGCATAACGGATTCAATTCAGACCGTTGCCGGTGTCAAGCGCACGACGACCTGTTTGACCATCCAAGTCTGATCTGGAACAGCAGCTTCTTCATGTCCACGCAGAAATCGCCTGTACTGCGCTCGACAGAGCCGCCGGTTGACATGCTTCCGGTTGAGGATGCGGTCGAACGCATCCTCTCGTTTTGTCGGAAGCTTCCGTCGGAAACACGAGCCATTGATGAGGCCGTCGGGCAGGTACTGGCGACCGACATCACCGCGCCCTTCGACATTCCGCCGCACGACAACACGGCAATGGATGGCTACGCCGTGCAATCGGTGAGTACCGATGGCGCCACAGAGTCCACACCGGTCCGTCTGCGCGTGATTGGTGAGCTCGCGGCGGGCTACCTCTACGAGGACACAGTCGGCCCTGGCGAAGCAGTGCGAATCATGACCGGCGCGCCGATGCCGGACGGTGCCGACACAATAGTCCCGTTTGAAGAAACGGACGAGTTGGGCCTTCGGGCACCGGGCCAGGAGCACGAAAAGATCGAAGATGTCGGCATCCAAAAGGCAGCTGAGCCAGGCAACAACATCCGACGCCGTGGAGAGGACGTTGGCCACGGTCAACAGGTATTGAATGCTGGAACCGTGCTGCGCGGGCCAGAGGTTGCGGTCCTCGCTTCACTCGGCGTTGCCGATGTCGAGGTCATCCGCAGACCTCGGGTGGCGATCCTCTCGACCGGCGACGAACTGCTGAATCCCGGAGAAGCGCCAGCGCCCGGCAAAATCTTTGACTCCAATTCCTATGGTCTGAGCGCTTTGGTAACTCAGTACGGTGGCATCCCCCAACGCTTTGGCATCGCACAAGACACCATTCCCGCGCTGACCGCAAAGATCAATGAGGCGCTAGAGTCCTGCGACCTCGTGATCACCTCGGCCGGTGTCTCGCGCGGCGACTTCGATGTGGTCAAGGAAGTACTCGCCCGCGAGGGAGCGATTAACTTCTGGACCGTGCGAATGAAGCCAGGCAAACCGCTCGCCTTTGGCGAGTTCGAGGCTCCGAATGGTCGCCGCGTGCCGCACATTGGCCTTCCGGGAAATCCGGTGTCGTCATTGCTCGCCTTCGAACTCTTCGGACGCCTGGCGATCTACCAGATGATGGGTCGCCGGCCGCAGCCTCGACCGATCGTCCAGGCAATCGCCGACGAAGACATAGTTAACACCGATTGGCGCCGAGTTTACGCCCGCGCCATCCTCGACCAGGACGAAACCGGCCGCTGGCACGCACGACTGACCGGTCCGCAGGGCAGCGGCGTGCTGACCTCAATGGCGCTCGCCAATGGGTACGCTGTTTGTCCAGAGGATCAGGAACGCATCCACGCCGGCGAGGAGTGCGATGTGATCATGGTCGACTGGGATCAACCGCTCGACTAGAACACTCGCCGATCAAGATTGGATCGAGGGAAACATGTCACTGGGAACCGCCATCCGCTCGGTCGTTGCGCCGGTCTACATCAAAGCCAAGCTGGCGCAGGAGAGGCTTCAGTCCGGGGTTGTCTGGTACCCGCTGGATCCAAATTTCATCGCGAATCCATACCCGACCTACAAGGAACTCAGGGAGCGCGACCCTTACCATCACAGCCCTTTGACCGGCGCCCTCGTGGTGTCCAGATACGACGACGTTGACGATGTGCTGCGCAACTACAAGGTCTTCTCCAACAACCGCGGACCGGTCGGCACCCGCAACCGGCGCAACATCGGCGAGCAGATTGAGAACGAGTTGCAGCCATCCATGCTCTCCCTCGATCCGCCCGACCACACCCGACTGCGCGGTCTCGTCAGCCGAGCCTTCACCCCGCGTCAGATCGCCAAGATGGAAGACCACATCCGCGAGACGGCCCACGCACTGCTCGACGAGGTCGAGGCCGAGAACGAGTTCGACCTGATGGCCAACCTCGCCGCATTGCTGCCGACCGTCGTCATCGCCGAGATGATCGGCGTCCCGACCGGCGATCGCCAGCAGTTCAAAGTCTGGTCCGACCGCTTCGCCCGCGTCCTGGAACCCAACCTCTCCCAGGACGAACTCGGCGTCGTCTTCGACACCGCCAAACTCTTCGACGAGTACTTCAAGGGCATCGTCGCCGAACATCGCGAGGAACCCCGCGACGATCTCGTCTCCCGACTGATCGAGGCCGAGGAAGAGGGCGACAAGCTGACCGAAGACGAGATGATCGTCACCCTCCGGCTCCTCCTGGTCGCCGGCAACGAGACCACCACCAATCTGATCGGCAACGGTCTCAAAGCGCTGCTCGAACATCCCGACCAACTCCAACTGCTTCGCGAGCGTCCCGAACTGATTGACAATGCGATCGAAGAATTGCTCCGCTACGACTCTCCCGTCCAGGTCGACGGACGCACGACGCTGGACGAGTTCACGATGGACCGACACACGCTCAAGCCTGGCCGACCGGTTTCACTGCTGATCGGCGGGGCGAATCGCGACCCGGAGGAGTTCAGCGATCCGGAGACCCTGGACATCACCCGGGAGGACGCAGGCAACATTTCCTTCGGCCGCGGCATTCATCACTGCCTCGGCGCCCCGCTAGCGCGCCTGGAGGGCAAGATCGCCTTCGAGGCGTTGCTGGAGCGGTTCGACGACATTCGCTTCGGCGCTCGCACGCCCGAATACAAGCAGAACATCGTTCTGCGCGGACTCAGGCACCTCGACATCCGCGTCGAGCGAGCGAGCGGCAGGTCGTTTGTGGCGCCAAGTGCCGAGGCCGCCGCCGACTAACCGGAGCCTGCTAGAAGATCGTCGCAAACCGGCGGAATTCGCCGTTGGCAATCCCCCACTCGACCTTGGCGCCTCTCACGACCGCGTGAGCCGGACCGACTTTAAGCTCGTCCAGAAACTTTTCCAACGAGTCCCGGCGTCCCTCGGCCACCACTTCCACTGTCGACCCATCGGGCAGATTGCAAACGGTGCCACTGATTCCGCCTATTCGATCAGCCGTGACCTCGGCGAACATTCGGTAGCCGACCATTTGGACCCTCCCGTGCACGCGGACGGTCATCCGGACCATCAGGAGATGGCCACGACTGCGTCAATGGCGTCTGACACGACCTCGGGCGGCACGTCGTCGCGCACGATCGGCGAGCCAACGCTCTCCAGCAGCACCCAGCGTTGCTTGCCGCCAACGACCTTCTTGTCCCGCGACATCGCCTCGACGATTGCGGCTCGTCCCAGCCCCGGCGGACTCTGGGTCGGCAGGCCGAAGCGTTCGATCAGCCGTCGATGGCGGCTGACCAATGCTTCGTCGATCAATCCGAGCGAGCAACCCATCTCGGCGACGGCGATCATGCCCATCGCAACTGCTTCACCGTGCAGAACCGTGCTGTAGCCAGTGACGGCTTCGATCGCGTGCCCGAGCGTGTGTCCATAGTTGAGGATCGCTCGGATATCTGACTCTCGCTCATCGGCTGAGACCACCGCGGCCTTGATCGCCTGGTTGCGCGTAACGATGTCGACCAGCAACTTGCGACGGGACTCGTCGATCAACGCGGAGGATGGGTCGAGCAGCGCGTCGGCCGAGACGTCCAAAAGGTCCAGCATGG
>LXNJ01001092.1_pt1 | contig 16727 bp, 12 predicted proteins | sample 809081 | NCBI WGS metagenome assembly LXNJ01 (sample SAMN04870510, study PRJNA318959) | sponge metagenome | biome: sponge; feature: marine sponge reef; material: water | host: Petrosia ficiformis | place: Greece: Milos, Mediterranean Sea | collected 2013-05-29 | depth 5-7 m
ATCGCCCTGATGGTGGGCACTTCCGGCGCCATGAGGGTGATGAGGCGCGCTGCTTCGTTCACCGTTCCCGACGGACTGTGGTGCTACCGGTCCGACCGGGGCAGGATCCTCATGGGCGGCGCCTTGAGCAACGGCGGGAATGTGTACGGCTGGATGCGCGACACGCTGCATCTCGGCAGCGGCCGGCGTGTCGAAAGGGAACTTTCCGAGATGGCGCCGGACAGCCACGGTCTCACGGTCCTCCCCTTCTGGGCGGGCGAGCGCAGTCCGGGCTGGCACGACTCCGCCCGTGCGACCATATCCGGCATGACGCTCCACACCACGCCCCTCGATGTCATGCGGGCGAGCCTGGAGGCCACGGCTTACTGTTTCGCCGACATTTACGACCGGTTGAAATCGATCCGCGGCGATTCCGGCGAGATCGTCGCGTCGGGCGCCGGACTCCTGCAGTCGCCCGTGTGGCTCCAGATGATGGCCGACGTACTCGAGCGGCCCATTACCGCCTCGGCCGTGACCGAAGCTTCAAGCCGCGGGGCCGCGCTCCTGGCGCTCGAATCCATCGGGGCGCTGGAAGACCTGTCCACGGCACCCGCGCCCATGGGGCATACCTACGACCCTGATCCCGCGAAACGGGACCCGTACCGCGAAGCCATAAACCGCCAGCGTGACCTGTATGATATGATGATGGACAGTTGAAAAGCCGGGTTGTATCTTTAGCGGGCCTTACGACACCATGCGCACATTCCGGCATCATGCGCACATTCCGGCACCATGCGCACATTCCGGCATCATGCGCGGGCACCGCGGCATCGTGACCGACAAAAAACGAGTCGAATTCAACAAACCGAACCGAAAAGGACAATAGACCGTGTCAGCGAACGATCTCGAGCAACGCTGCATCAACACTATCCGCATGCTGGCCGTCGACGCCGTTCAGCAGGCCAACAGCGGCCATCCGGGCCTTCCCATGGAGGCCGCGCCTATCGCCTACGTGCTGTGGACGCGACTCATGCGGTACAACCCGCGGAACCCCGGCTGGGCGAACAGGGACCGTTTCGTGCTCTCCGGCGGGCACGGTTCGATGCTGCTCTATGCCATGCTCCACCTGACGGGCTACGATCTTTCACTCGACGAGATCAAGAACTTCCGGCAGTTGGAGAGCCAGACGCCCGGCCATCCCGAGTATGGCGATACGCCCGGCGTGGAGACCACCACGGGACCGCTCGGCCAGGGCATCTCGAACGCCGTGGGCATGGCCATGGCCGAGGCCCACCTGGCGGAGCGGTACAACCGGCCCGGCCACGAGATCGTGAACCACCACACCTATGTCATCGCCAGCGACGGCGACATGATGGAAGGGGTCGCCTCCGAGGCCTGTTCCCTCGCGGGGCACCTCGGCCTGGGCCGGCTGATCGTCATCTACCTGGACAACAGCATCACGATCGACGGCGGGACGGACCTGGCCTTTTCGGAAAACACGGGTTTGCGGTTCGACGCCTATGGATGGCACGTGCAGCGGGTCATGGACGGCAACGACCTGGCCCGGGTGGAAGCCGCGGTGGAATCGGCGCGGCAGGAGACCGGCCGGCCCTCGATCATCATCTGCCGGACGGTCATCGGATACGGAAGTCCCAACAAGTCCGGCACCTCCAAGGCCCACGGCGAGCCCCTCGGCGAAGAGGAAGTGGAACTGACCAGGCAGAACCTGGGCTGGCCGCTCGAGCCGAAGTTCCTCGTACCCGACGAAGTGCGGACATTCTTCCAGCAGATGGTCCTCTATGGCAAGGGATGGGAACTCGCGTGGCGTCAGACCTTTGACGCCTACGCCGCCGTCTTCCCCGAACTGGCCGAGTCCTTTAAGCGGGCCGTGGCCGGGGAACTCCCTGCCGGTTGGGACGAAAACCTGCCTTCCTTCTCTGCCGACCAGGGACCCATGGCCACGCGGCAGGCGTCCGGCGTGACCATAAATGCCCTGTCTCAGCGCATCCCGGGGTTACTGGGCGGTTCGGCGGACCTGGCGGGATCCAACAACACCATGGTGGAAGCGGAATCGGATTACGCCGCCGGCAACTACGGCGGCCGCAACCTGCACTTCGGCGTGCGCGAACACGCCATGGCCGCCGCGCTCAACGGGATGGCGCTCCACGGAGGCCTGCGACCCTATGCCGGCACCTTTCTGGTTTTCTCGGATTACATGCGCCCGGCCATCCGCCTGGCGGCACTGATGGGCATCGCGCCGGTCTACGTATTCACCCACGATAGCGTGGGCCTGGGCGAGGACGGTCCGACCCACCAGCCCGTCGAACACTACATGGCGCTGAGGGCGATCCCCAACCTGACCCTCATCCGCCCCGCCGACGCCGCGGAGACGGCGGAAGCGTGGGTGGCCGCGCTGCGGCGAAAGGACGGACCCGTCGCGCTGCTGCTGACCCGCCAGAAACTTCCCGTGCTGGATCGCCGGGGGCTGGCTTCCGCGGATGGGCTCCATCGCGGCGCCTACGTGCTGGCGTCCACCGAAGAACAGCCGGACGTGATCCTCATCGCTTCCGGGTCCGAAATCTGCCTGGCGCTCGAAGCCCGCGACGCGCTGGCCGAAGACGGCGTCGCCGCCCGCGTGGTCAGCATGCCGAGCTGGGAGCTGTTCGAAGCACAGCCGGAGGAATACCGGGAGTCCGTACTGCCCGCCTCGATCACGGCCCGCCTGGCCGTGGAACCCGGCGTGACGCTGGGCTGGGAGCGGTACGTGGGACCCCTGGGCGGCGTCATCGGACTGGAACGTTTCGGCGCTTCCGCCCCCTATGAGGACGTGTTCGAGCACCTGGGTTTCACCGCCGCCAACATCGTCGTGAAAGCGAAGGCGTTGGTCGCGAAAGCCGGGTGATCCGAAGGCGCGTATCGCGGTTCCGGGCCAATCAGGAATCGCCGGGCGTGACCTCTGGATTTACAAGGCGCAGTCTCCTAGAACCCAACCTCTTTGAATACCTCCAGCGGTATCTCCCTCTCCAGGTCCTTGAAGTACTGGTAGTTGGTATCGACTACCCGGTACCCCATATTCGTGTACAACAGAATCGGCCGAGGGCTGCCCGTATTCGCCTGGGTGGTCGCGTGGCGGTATCCGAGCTTGCGCATCTCCCGCAGCAGGACTTCCATCATGTACCGTCCGAATCCTTTCCCCTGCTCTCCTTCGCTCACCCGTCCTCCCACCGGACTGCCTTCGATGTAGAACCACGGGATGTAGAAGGTTTCCTGCGCGTTGGGCGACCGGCAGAAATCCCCCAACGACTGGGCGAATCCCTGCCCGATGCACTGGTCTCCCCGGAAGAGCTGGAATTCCATGTTGGGCAGCCTGCCCCGTCCTGACTTGATTTCGAATCGCGTGGTTACACCGGGGTCCGGCAATTCCGGATCGGGTACGGTGAAATCCGGAAGTTCGAGGAGGATGATACCGCGCGTGATGCGGTAATCGTTCATGCTGAGCAGGGCGCCCACGTGGCCCATCCTGTCGGATTGAAAGGCGTGGCAGAAGCGGTAGAACCGGTAACCGAAGTAACTGAATGCCCGTATCTGGTCAATGCCCAGGTCTCGCAAATGCGCTTCCGCCGCTTCCAGGAGCGCCTGGCCCGCCGGCCGGGCTCCGGCCCGGTAGTGGAAAAACCGGATGAGGCCGATCCGGTCCTTCAACAGTTCTTCGATCGGATGGAGTCCGATGCGGCCATACTCCTCGCCCTTGCGGCAGATAGCCACGTGGGCGAAACCCGCAATGGCGCCCTCATCGTCTTCCGCCACCAGTATTGTTTCATCCGAAAGGTCTTCATAGGGCTCGTCATCCCGTTCTTCGTGCCACCAGACACCGGTTTCGAATTCATCCGGCGTGACGGGATAGCAGTACGGCAAGTTGGAGAACTGTTGGTTGTAGAAGTCCGCCAGGACGGATGCCTGGTCGATTTCGAGGGTAATGATTCTCATGGGATGGTCCTGGCGCGTGAAGCGATGACCGGAATCATCGGGGTGCTAAACTAATACTTATTGGGATGCATGGTATAGTATACAGGGGTTTTGTAGGAAATTGCTTTGAGGTACCCAGAGGTGCTTAGGAGGTACTTCAGAAGTATAGTCCTGCGAAAAAAACCCCACAAGGTGGTAGTGCCTCCCCCCAGTAAAAACCATCTAATGATAATCCATTCAAACACGTGAATAACAACCATAAATACGAGATTATTCACAATATTTTGACAATAACGAGTGAATATTTTAGATTAACCCTATGGCCGCGTCCCGCCCAATGAAAAACCGCATACATTCGCTGAAACGTGAATACGACACCTTGCGTAAAGGCAGGGATTCGCTATTGTCCATGATCGACGAGGTGGAGATCCCCGAGAGCGTATACAACTCGAACGCCATCGAGAATTCCACGCTGTCGCTCGAGGAAACGGAGCGGATTCTGTTGGAACAGATGTTGTCCCGGAGTGTATCCATTCGTGAAGTCTACGAGGCGAAGAACCTTGCCCGGGTCCTGGAATACAAGCGTATCAGAGCGAAAGACAGCGAGTTGAGCGAGCATCTGATTATTCGGATTCATCAGATGCTGATGGGCGGCATCGATGATTCGATCGCCGGGCGATTCCGTCAACAGGGCGAATACGTTCGGGTGGGGACGCATATCGCACCGGCGCCCGAGCACGTGGAACGCATGATGGAAAACCTCCTCATCGATTACGCCAGCGATCTCGATGCTTACTTTCTGGATAGGATCGCGCTGTTTCACCTGGGTTTTGAGTATATACACCCATTCTGTGATGGAAACGGCAGACTGGGACGGGTCATCATGAATTTCCAGCTTCTGCAGCTCGGTCTGCCCCGTATCATCATACGCAATTCCGAGAAGGAAAGGTATTACCGGGCGTTCAGGGAATATGAAGACAGCGCCTCGACCAGGACTATGGAAAGTATCATCTTCCTTGGGCTTGTGGAATCGCTGCACAAACGGTTGAGTTACTTGAAAGGCGCAGAGATCATTCGGCTTTCGGAATACATCAGGCAGAACGGCCTGTCTGCGCCTGCCGTCACCAACGCAGCCCGGCGGCAATCCATTCCAGCGTTTCGTGAAAAGGGGGTCTGGAAGATCGGGCGTGAATTCGAATACCGGAGACAGGACTGAACGTAGATCCCGTTGTGGAGATCGGATCGATCCGGTCGGGTATAGAAGGCCGCAGGCCGGGTTTGGGTCAAGAAACAACTACTTACTGTCGAGTGATGTATTTACCATGTTGTTTATTGTGAATATCCAAGATGTCGACGCCATCGATAACAAGGATAGGAGAAGGGAATTAAAGTTATGTTGACCTGGAATTTTGTCGGAACCCCGACTTCGATACAACGCTTCCGCGCCTTGCTTCCCCTGCTCGCGGCGTTGCTCTTCTGCGCACCTGCCGCGCCGCAGGTTTTCGCTCAGTCCTTCGCCCCGGCGAGCCCCGAGGAGGCGGGCGTTTCTTCCGAACGGCTCGCACGGATCGATGCGGCGCTTAAAGCGTACATCGAGGAAGAGCGGCTGCCGGGCGCTGCGCTCGTGATCGGGCGGCGCGGGCACGTGGTCTATGCCAGGGCCTTCGGCTACCGGGACCGCGAGGCGGGGGAACCGCTCGAGGTTACGGACCTTTTCCGCATCGCTTCGCAGACCAAGGCGGTTATTTCGGTGGGCGTGATGATACTGCAGGAGCAGGGGCGCCTGCTTATCGACCAGGACCTGGGTGACTTCATCCCCGTATTCGACAGCACGACCGTCGCCGTGAGCAAAGAGGACGGGGGCTTCGAGACGGTTCCCGCCGATCGCAAGATCACGGTGCGCGACCTGCTCACACACACCGCCGGCATCGGGTATGGCTGGGGCCCTGGCGCCGAGCGCTGGGAGGAAGCCGGCATAGTGGGCTGGTATTTCGCCGATCGCGACGAACCGATCGCCGATACCGTGGAGCGCATGGGGAATCTGCCCATGGATGCTCAGCCGGGCGAGAAGTTCGTGTACGGCTACGCCACGGACATCCTGGGCGTGGTGATCGAGCGGGCTTCCGGGATGCCGCTGGACGAATTCCTGCGGGCCAAGATTACCGAGCCGCTGGGCATGGTGGATACGCACTTCTACGTGCCGCTGGAAAAGGCGGACCGGCTCACCGTCGTATACTCTGTGACGGAGGACAACGGGATGGAGCGCGCGCCCGACCCGGGTCACATGGTCGGGCAGGGCATGTATCTAGAGGGGCCGCGCAAGAGCTTTTCGGGCGGCGCAGGGCTCCTCTCCACGCCGGGAGATTACGCTCGCTTTCTCGAGGCGCTCCGGCGAGGAGGTACACTCGATGGGGCGCGCATCCTGTCGCCCAAAACCGTGGAGCTCATGACCGTCGATCATGCCCACGATGCGTGGCAAGGAGACGGCGGCGGATTCGGCCTGGGGTTCGGCATCACGGAGGAGATCGGCTGGAGCGGGTTGCCGGGTTCACCGGGGACTTACGCCTGGGGCGGGGCCTATCACTCCACGTACTGGGTCGATCCGGCGGAAGAACTGGTGGTTTCCTACATGACGCAGGTCATCCCCGCCCAGGGTCTCGACGACCATCAGCGTATCCGGGTGCTCATCTACCAGGCGCTGGTGGACTGAGACTTCTTTTCGTAATATCGGTCTCAGTTTCCTGAAACTCGTGAACGCTATCAAAAATAACGAGATTATCCACCTCATTTTGACTATAAGAAGCGTGAGGTTTGATATTGACGTCGACCCTTGCGGTAAGTTACTTGCAAATATACCTCCCGTTCCCCCCATAGCCTGATTCTTTTCCGAGGTGCCAAGATGGCTAAGGACTCCAAAAAGGATGTTTCCTACATTCGCGTTCGGGAATACGGTGGGTTTGAGGTTGATATAAACTCCTATGTCAAGAAACCCGAAGTCCGTAAAACAATAAGTAAACTTCGCGACATAACGGACAAGAAGGAGTCCGATGGGAGGAATTGAATCTGTATTTATTCCGGCGTTGAGTGGGTACGTTTATCACAGAACGTCATATAAATACAGATCGCAGATCAACAGAGAATCAGGATACCATGTCCTGTTTCGATCTGCAGTAATTGGAATCTTCTCTTATCCAGTTGCCTACCTGATCGCCTGGTTACTGTCTTCTTACCTGCCAAACATTCTCGTTACCCACATACAGTTTTTAACTGGCTGGGTTCCCGCCGGTAACATCCCTGCTATCCAATTTCAGTTTTTAACTGGCTGGATTTCAATCGGTCTTTGTTGGGGCGTAGCTCGGATCAAAAACCGGCGTTCGGATAAGGAGGAAGTAGAGGCAGAGGTGGCTACCGAAATGGGGGATTTCCTGAGTCTTCTGATGCGGGAATGCAACAAGCGTGATAAGATGATTGAGATTACATTGAAGAATAGAAAGGTCTACGTGGGTCTGCCAATTAGTAGTCCGGGACCCAGATTAAGCACGGAGCAGTTCATACGCATTCTACCTTTCATGAGCGGCTACCGAGATGAAGAGACTCTGGAACCGCATTACAGCACGCACTATGAGTGGGTAAGTGAGCCTACATATGAAAGGTACCTCAAAAACGTATTAGGTTTGGAATCCGGTGATTTTGCCGTGACTATCTCAAGGCAGGAAGTTGTTTCAGCCCGTGTTTTTAACGAGGAGGTTTATGTACGATTCCTGACCGGAGAATGGCGATGAAAAGTTTCGTAGATCCCGGGATTAACGTTCTCCATACGGTGTTTCGGTCCACGCTCAGTATAATCTCAAAACGGTAGTTGCTATCGTTGATGTAGTCGGTTGTTGGTTCTTTAACCTGAGTTAGACGGTCAATCGGTGAGTTGTGTATTCTTGCGTATTTCACTACACCTCGAACACCTTCTCCAACTGCGTGAGGTTCTCGCAACCGCTTTCAGTCACCACCACATCGTCCTCGATGCGCACCCCGCCGCCGAGGCCGGGGTAGTAAAGACCCGGTTCCACGGTGACGACGTGTCCGGCAACGAGGGTCTGCGATACCTTTGAGATACGGGGCGGTTCGTGGATCTCCAGGCCAAAGCCGTGGCCCGTGCCGTGAAAGAAACCCTGCATGCGACCGTTCTTCGCGCCCGTCTCATAGCCCCTGCTTTCGAACAGCCGTTCCACTTCCCCGTGGATCTCCTGGCCATCCACCCCGGCCCTTACTCGCGAGAGTGCGGTTTCCTGCCCTTCCAGCACCGTATCGTACAGCCGCTGGAACGCGTCGGATACCGGACCCTTCGCCACGGTGCGGGTGATGTCGGCGAAGTACCCGGTCTTCGTGGACTTGGGAAAGAGGTCGAAGATGATGGGTTCGCCCGCGCGCAACGGTCCGGATCCGCCATTGTGGGGATCGCAGCCCTGGACGCCCCCCGCAACGATCGTGTGTTGGGCGATGCAATCCCGTTCCAGCAGATACACGTGGATGCGCGTACGGATGTATTCGGAAGTCAGCGGACCATCCGGACCGTGCAGGACGCCGTCCTTCACGGCGGCCTCGGAGAGGATGCCGAAGGCCATGCGCAGGGCGTACTCCGTGTGGCGCGAAACTTCCGAGATCGCCGCCACCTCGTCGTCGGACTTCACCGGCCGCTCGTCCCAGAAGGGATCCTCCTTCGCCGCCACCTCGAATCCTCGATCCCGAAGTTTATCAGCGTACCCCAGGGGGAAGCCGTTCGGCACCCTGACGCCCTTCACTTCCCGGTCCCGGAGCAACTCGATGACGGCGTCCACGAGTCCCGGGTCCGCCTTTCCGTTTCCCTTCGCGCGGTCCGTGTAGTCCGTGAGCGACACGACTTCATCGACCTTCGACTGGGCTCGTGCGCGGTCGATCTCCAGGTCGCTCATCATGATGGTCGACCGGCCGGCCACCCTAAGGTAGGTGAAAGGGTCCGGCACGAACAACCCCGTTGCGTACAGCATATCGGCACTGCTTTCGCTGTCCGCGATAAGCAGAACGGCCTCGTTATCGGGTGAAGCAGTCATCCGGATGCCTCTCGCTTTGGGTTCTGTCCTGCTGAATATGTAACAACTGCAGGCAACATACCTGCAGCGGTATGTATTGTACAATTGTACATGTTAAATCAAGTCCGATCAACTCAGATCCAATCGACTCAGATCCAGTCGACGACACAGACCGCTCGATAACATTGCCTCCTGCATGTGCTACGTCCGGATTGATCGGCTTTGCGCAGTTCAATCATACCCGTAGAACCCCTGCCCGCTCTTCCGGCCGTTCATGCCGGCGGCGACCATCTGGCGCAGCAGGGGCGGGGCGGCGTACCGGTCCGTGCGGAAAGCGTCGTAGAGGACTTCCGCGATGTACAGCGTGGTGTCCAGGCCGATGAAATCGAGCAGCTTGAGGGGACCGAGGGGGTGTTGGCAACCGAGGACCATGCCCGCGTCGATGTCCTCCTTCGTGGCCACGTCCGATTCGACGAGGCGCACCGCGTCCAGCAGGTAGGGGATCAGGAGGTAATTGACGATGAAACCGGGCGTATCCTTGACTTCGATCACCTGCTTGCCCAGCGATTCGCCGAACGTCCGGGACGCTTCCACGGTCTCCGTGCTGGTCTGCAACCCGATGACCATCTCGATGAGCCCCATCACGGGCACGGGGTTGAAGAAATGCAGGCCCAGCACCTGCCGCGGCCGGTCCGTCGCGGCAGCCAGTTCGGTGATGGAAATGGACGAGGTGTTGCTGGCCAGGATGGCCTCGGGCGGCGCGATGCCGTCCAGTATACGGAAGACTTCCTGCTTGGTCTCGAGGTTCTCGGTGACCGCCTCGATCACCAGGTCGCAGGCAGAAAGATCGTTGAAATCCGTCGTGCCGGTGATGCGACCGAGTACTCCCGCTTTTTCGTCCTGCGTCATCCGTCCCTTTGAAACGTTGCGAGACAAGATTCCGTCTATGCGGCCGATACCACCATTCACGAGATCGTCGGTCGCCTCGCGGACGATCGTCCGGTAACCAGCCTGGGCGCACACCTGCGTGATGCCCGATCCCATCAATCCGCATCCGATGACGCCGACGGTTTCTATGGCCATGCCTTTCCCCCTGTTTTCTGTTGCTCAGATCCGGCGATACCGGCGTAGATCTGCCACCTGTTTAATTGTCATCCGTCCTGTTTAAGCGCCGCCGCGCAGCGCAGTCACGGCTTCCTTGAACCGCTGGCCCCGTTCCTCGAAATGGGTGAACATGTCGTAGCTGGCGCAACCGGGCGACAGCACTACCACGTCTCCAGGCCGTGCCAACTCGGCACCCTGGCGGACGGCGTCATCTAGCGTTTCGGCGCGGGCAATGACTGGTGTCTCTGTTGCCCCGACTGCTTCAGTTGCTTCAATTGCCTCGGCTGCCCGGGTTGCACCTTCTTTCCTGATCGCGGTCTCGATCGCGCCGGTGGTTGCGCCGATCAGCACGACGGCTCGGGTGCGACGGCGAATTTCCGCGGCCATGCCTTCGAAGGCCGCGCCCTTGTCGTACCCGCCCGCGATCAGGACGACAGGATTGTCGAAGGCCCGAAGCGCAGTAATCGTCGAAGCCGGCGTGGTACAGGCCGAGTCGTTATAGTAGCCTACGCCGTTGATTTCGGCCACCTCTTCCAGTCGGTGCTCTACGCCCCGGAACCTCTCGACCGTGGACTGGATGACCGGTGCCGGGATTCCTTCCAGGCATGCGACCGTCACGGCGGCGAGCAGGTTGGCCCGGTTGTGTGCACCCGGCAAAGGGAGGCTGTCCGCGGAACATACGACGCGTTCGCCTGCTGAATCGTCGACGTATGCCGTGTCGACTGTGCCCGCCGCGCATCTTTCGCCCGCCGCGCATCTTTCGCCCGCCGCGTCGCTCTTGCCCGTCGCGCCGTTTCCGCCCGCTGGGCTGCTTGCTTCTGCTGGGCCGCGGTAAACCACCTGGCCATCGCGAAGGTAGCAGCCGTTCTCGACCGGTCCCTCCATGCTGAACCATGACACGCGGCCCGGGCAGCGATCTTCCCATCCGCGCAGCCGCTCATCGTCGGCGTTCAGGACCACGCGATCCTGCCCGGACTGGTACCGCACGATATGCTGCTTGGCCTCTTCATAGGCGTCGAAGGTCCCGTGCCAGTCCAGGTGGTTGGGCGACAGGTTGGTCACCACGGCTACCCCTGGGCTGCGCCGGGTCCATGCGAGGCGTTGCAGCTGGAAGCTGGAAAGTTCCAGTACAACGGGGCTGGAGGACGCTTGATCGTCGAGTTCGTTCAGCACGGACCGGGCGATGTTGCCGCCCTCCAGCGTGGCCGGGTCGACCGCGCGGAAGAGGTCGCTGACGAGGCGGGTGGTCGTGGTCTTGCCGTTGCTGCCCGTAATGCCGACGATGGGCCGCCTGCAGTGCTCGAAGACAACGTTGATCTCGGTCGTAAGCGGGACGCCCCGGTCTATCGCCAGTCGCAGGAAGGGACTGTCGTCACGGACGGCGGGGTTGACCACCACGAGGTCCGCTCCGGTGATGTCCTCCTCGCGGTGTTCCCCGAGGACGTATTTGATCGGCCAGGGCGACAGGGCGCCGATAGAGGTCCGCAAGGCCTCCGCGGGCTTCAGATCCGTGACGGTAACCTCGGCCCCGCGGGCGGCGAAATACCGTGCTGAACCGGCCCCGCCGGTGAACACGCCGAGACCCAGGATAGTTACGCGTTTGCCGGTGAAATCCCTTGACACCCGAAGCCAGCCCGGTTTAATATACGGCGTTGATTCGCGCGTTCAATCCGCGATGTCGAGACGTTCGTCGAGCGCAGCAAGAAACGCGTTGGTTTGCGGCGTGTCGACGGTTTTCGGGCCGCGCATCAACTGCACCAGATCTTCTATCGTATCGATATCGAGCAGGCGGTAGTCGTCGAGCACCTCGTGGGTGATTCGACGGTCCCGAAGCAAAGCGACGGTCTCCTCGAGTTCAGAACCCGAACTCCAGCGCGATATATCGAATATCCGATGCGGCGTGCGCATGCCGATAAGATTGTACGCGCCGTCCTGGGCAGGTACAAGTACTATATCGTGGGATGAGAGGGACGCGCGGACCCGTTTGATAACGGTTTCGTCCAGGCGTGGCATGTCGCTGCCGGAGATCAGCACGTACCGGTAGCGTGGGAGCAGGTCCTCGAAGATTCCGAGCATCATCTCGCCCATGTTGGCTCCCGATACGACAAGGTACGGCACGTCCGGCCCGGTGATCGAACGAAAGGCATCGGCGCATTCCGGCTGGGACGTGGCCAGCAGGACGTCATAGTCCCGTCCCCGGTGCGCCTCGAACCGGTCGACCAGGAAAGCGCGGTACATCTCGGCCGCCAGGCGGTAGGCTTCGGTCTGGCCGATGGCCCGCCCGGAAGCGTCGCGGGCGTCTTTGAGACCGGCATGGCCGTTCTCCTCGGTACCTTTGACCAGCCGGGTTTTCACGCATCGAGGTTCGGGGTACTTGGCCGGCAGGACGAGCGCGGTGGACGGGTTCGGATTCATTGGCCGGATGGGCACGGATTGGCGCGATGGGGATCGCGTAACGGCGACGCCACGGTATCCATGAACATCGATAAAGATAATGTAGCGGAGTTCGTTCTTACAAGACATCTTTTGGACCCGCCGCCGGAGGGATCCTGCTCGGTGGAAGAGCTGGGAGGCGGGTTTCTGAACACCGTGCTGCGGGTCTCTGCGGCAGACCGGTCGGTCGTGGTGAAGCAGGCGCTGGATGCGTTGCGGCTCTTTCCGGATCTCAAGGTCACCACGGACCGGATCGTATACGAAACGGAAGCGCTCAGGGTGCTGGACGGGCTGTTCCCCGCGGATACCGTACCGTCCGTGCTGGACTTCGATGACGAGGACCGCATCCTGGTGATGTCCGACCTTGGAAAGCGGCCGTCCCTGGAATCGGATCTGGTACAGGGAGAGGTCGACCCGGGCGTGGCGGGACGGTTGGGAAGGTTCCTGGCGGAATTGCATCGACAGACCCGGGATGATCCGAAGCTGCGGGACCGATTCGACAACGAGTCGATGCAGGGCCTCAGGTACCGGTACTGCTTCTATTTCGTCGAAGATCCGGAGCTGAACCGCGTCGCCCGCCGGTTGGCCGAGACTTTCACGGAGACGAAACGGGTGCTGCTCCACGGCGACTTCTGGACCGCCAGCGTGATCGCCGCAGAGGAGCGGGTGCATACCTTCGACCTGGAGTTCGTCAACTACGGGCACCCGGCCCAGGACGCCGGCTTCATCATGGCCCACTACCTGCTGCACGCGTACAACAATCCACGGGTAGCAGCCGCGGTCTTCGACGCTGTTGATTGCCTGTGGAGCGAGTACGCGGACGGAATGGGCGGATTTTTGCTGGAAGACACGGAGACGACGGCGCTTCGTCAGGCCGGTCTCGAAATGCTGTTCCGTATCGACGGGATCAACCAGGTCGGATACATTACCGACGACGAGGTCAAGGACCGTATACGCCGTGCCGCCCGGCCCATGATGCTGGATGGCGGGATAACGGTACCTGGATTGAGGCGGGTGTAAGACCGTCCGGGACAAATAGAATAATACAGAACCATTTTGGGGGCGCGGGGTTCTGTGATTTCACGATACGTCCCCTACACAACGGGCAAGGAGTGATATTTTGGGCAGATTCAGATCAACACTTTTCATTGTAGCCATCGCCGCGCTGGGACTGTGGATACTCAGCGGATTCGGTTCCACCATCTGGGTAGAGGCGCTCTGGTTCGATCAATTGGGATTCAACGACGTGTTCTGGACGACGATCGGCGCAAAGTTCCTCACGGGACTGGTATTCGGGCTGGTCGCGGTGGCCGGTCTCGGCACGAATGTCTACCTGGCGCGGTACTTCTCGACGCGCCTCACCGAACTGCACCTGTTCAACGAGGAGATGTCCGAACTCGAACAGCTTTTCTCTTCGTCGAAGCTGATCGAGGTCGTGACGATCATCGGCATCCTGGTCATTTCCGCCATCATGGGTCTGATCGGCCTGGCCAACTGGGACGGCATGCTACGGTATTTCAATCAGGAAGCCTTCGGCGCCACGGACCCCATATTCAATCTCGACATCGGCTTCTTCGTATTCTCGCTGCCGATCCTGCATTTCGTCCGGTTCTGGCTGCTGCTCCTGGTCGTGGCCTCGGCGATCGCCGTAACCCTGTACTACCTCTACCGCGGCGCCGTCACTATCGAGGAACGCGGCATACAGATCCGCTCCTACGCACGGAACCACATCTGCGTCCTGGGCGCCATCGTTTTTCTGCTCATGGCCTGGGGCTACCGGCTCGACATGTACCGCCTGCTCTACTCCGAATCGGGATTTGCCTTCGGCGCGGGATACACCGATCTGCACGCCCGGATAAACGCCCTGTGGATCCTGCTCTTCGTGGCCATCGCGTGCGCGGGCCTGTTCGTGATGACGCTCCGCTCTCAGCGCCGCAACCTGCCCTTCATCGCCATCGGCGGCATGATCGCTTCGTCCCTGGTCGTCGGTTCGGTATATCCCGGACTCGTTCAGTACTTCCTGGTGGCTCCCAACGAGTACGACCGCGAAGCGCCTTACATTCAGCATACCATCAACTACACGCTGCAAGGCTACGGGCTGGACAGCGTCGACGAGGTGCCCTTCCAGATCCAGGAGAACCTCACGTCGGAGGATATCCAGTCCAACATCACGACCATCAACAACCTGAAGATCCAGGACAAGCGTCCTTTGCGCCGGACGTACCAGCAACTTCAGGAGATCCGAACCTATTACGATTTCTCCAACGTGGACGAGGACCGGTACCTGATCGACGGACAGTACCGACAGGTCATGCTGGCCGCACGTGAGCTGAACTACAACCAGATCCCGTCGCCCACGTGGCAGAACAGGCACCTCTTCTACACGCACGGTTACGGTCTTTGCCTTAGCCCGGTGAACACATCCACGCCCGAGGGACTCCCGGACCTCTTCGTGAAGGACATCCCGCCCGTTGCCATCAGCGACGACCTTGCCGTGCGGCGTCCGGAGCTGTACTTCGGCGAGAACATGGACGCCTACGCGGTCGTTAAGACCACGCAGGAAGAATTCGACTACCCCGAGGGCGACGAGAACAAGTTCAGCCGGTACGAGGATGACGGAGGGGTGGAGCTCAGTTCCTACTTCCGCCGCCTTGCCTTCGCCCGGTATTTCAGCGAGGCCAACTTCGTCATCAGCCCGCTCATCACCGAAGAAAGCCAGGTCATGTTCTACCGCCGCCTGCAAAGCCGGGTGGAGAACGTCGCACCGTTCCTGGACTATGACCACGATCCCTACCTGATCATCGCCGGCGGAAAGCTCTACTGGATGATCGACGCCTATACGACGACCGGTTCCTATCCCTATTCGCAACGCTTTAGCGGGCTTCTGCAGATGCCGGACACGGGCGACCTGGGCACCGGACCGCAGTCGGATATCCCGGGCCTCAACCAGGCGCCGCAACGGCGGTTCGTCCAGAACCAGCCTACGCTGCAGAACATCAATTACATACGAAATTCGGTGAAAGTGGTCATCGACGCCTACTCGGGCGAGACCGACTTCTACCTGGTGGACGAGGAGGATCCGCTGGTGCGGACGTACCGGAACATCTTCCCGACGCTTTTCAGGCCGCTGAGCGAGATGCCGCAGACGCTGAAGGACCACATCCGCTATCCGCGAGACATGTTCGCCATCCAGGCTGCCATGTACCGTATCTACCACATGCGCAATCCCCAGGTGTTCTACAACAAGGAAGACATGTGGGCGGTTCCCCAGCAGGTCTACGCCGAACAGGAACAGCAGGTGTACCCGTACTACGCCGTGATGAAGACGGCCCAGATGGACAAGGAGGAACTGCTCCTGCTGCTGCCCTTCACACCGGCCAACAAGGAGAACATGATCGGCTGGATGGCCGCCCACTGCGACCAACCGCTCTATGGCCGCATACAGGTCTACAACTTCCCGAAACAGGAGCTGGTCTACGGTCCCATGCAGATCGAGGCCAGGATCACCCAGGACGCCGATATCGCCAAGGAGCTTACCCTCTGGAACCAGGAAGGCTCGCAGGTGATCCGGGGTGACATCATCGTCGTGCCGATCCAGGAGTCGCTCCTCTACATCGAACCGCTTTACCTCCGGCAACGGTCCAGCCGAGGCGGGCTGCCCGAACTCAAGCGCGTGATCGTCGCCTACGGCAACCGGATCGCCATGCGGGAGACGCTGGACCAGGCGCTTTCGTCCATCTTCTCATTCGACGAGGGCACGCTGGCCCGGCAGACCAAGACGATCGTCGACGGCCAGGAGGTGATCCATACCCGTCGTGCCACGCTGGACGAACTGGCTAAACGGGCGGTAGCCCATTTCGCCGACGCGCAGAACTACCTGCAGACCGGCGACTGGTCCGGTTACGGGACTTCGCTGCAGCAGTTGGAGAACGTCCTGCAACGCCTGTCCGACGAAACCGGCGAGTTGGAGTAGGAACGGGTCGAACGCGGACCGGGGATCGTCATGCCCGTTCAGACGCTCAGCTTTCCCAATGACCACGGCGACCAGCTCGCCGCGCGGCTCAGCCTGCCGCCCGACGGCAGGCCGGTCGCCTACGCGCTGTTCGCCCACTGTTTTACCTGCAACAGGAACCTGAACGCCGTCCGGCGCATCAGCCAGGAGATGTCCGACCACGGCCTGGC
>LXNJ01001093.1_pt1 | contig 16715 bp, 9 predicted proteins | sample 809081 | NCBI WGS metagenome assembly LXNJ01 (sample SAMN04870510, study PRJNA318959) | sponge metagenome | biome: sponge; feature: marine sponge reef; material: water | host: Petrosia ficiformis | place: Greece: Milos, Mediterranean Sea | collected 2013-05-29 | depth 5-7 m
CGGACCCGCAGAATCTGCAGCCGGGTGAAGACCTCAGCCGGTCCCGATATCAGATCCTTGAGTTCTTCACGGACGCGAACCACGTGGGGCTGGGCGAAATCCCGGACATCGCGGACAGGATGAATCCGCTCCGGCCAGGCGACCTGCGCGATCTCATGCTGCGTGTATTGAAAGGCGGCGACGTCGCCGATCGAAACGTCCTGTGCGGCCGGATCGCCACTGAACTTCCGGCCGGCGTCCACCCGGAACTCAGGGGTCTCACCCTGTTCGGCGTGGAGATCGCCCTGCTCGACCTTGCCGGAAAACACTACGGCGCCCCCCTTTACGAACTCCTGGGCGGGCGCCGTCACGAACGCGTTGACGTCTGCTGGGTGGGCTACATGCGGCGGGGCGTCTCGCTGCAGGAAGAGCTCGACGCGCTTGAAGATGAAATCAGTACAATGGTCTCCGGAGGACTCCGGGCATTCAAGCTCAAAGTCGGCGAGGATCACTCACGCGATCTGGACCGCATCGCACGATGTCGCCGTGTGGCGGGTCCCGACGTCTACCTCAAGGCCGACGCCAGCGGCGCTTGGGACGAGGACGAGGCCATCGAAAAAATCCGGGACATGGCCGCCGCCGGCATCGATGCCTGCGAGACGCCGGTCGTCGCCGTGAACCGCGCCGTCGCCAATGACAATCCCGAGCGGATCAATGAAAACGCCGATGAAGCGGCCTGCTCCCTGGCCCGCGTCCGGAAACAGACCCCCGTTCAGATCATCGAACACGTGGCCGATATGGACGATGGTTTTTCAACCGCCCTGATACGCCACCGGGCCGTGGACGTTTTCAATGTCATCCCGTCCCAGGCAGGCGGCATTCTGCGCAGTCAACGCCTGATCCATATCGCGCAGACGGCCGGCATCCCCGTGCTGCTGGGCAGCACGGTAGAGATGGGGCCCGGCACCGCCGCGTTCGTCCATCTGGCCGTGGCGTCCGAAAACGTAACGGTACCGTCGGACCTGGTCGGACCGGCCCTCCTGGTGGACGACGTCTGCAAGACGCCGTTCAGGTACCGGGACGGCGCGCTCGAACCCTTCGAAAAACCCGGCCTCGGCGTTGAACTTAACGAAGAGAAGATGAAACAATGGGCGGTCTGATGCCTGAAATGGCAATCACGTCGGCGGGGAATCCCGATCGCCGGGGCCCAGCGACTCCGCCTCGCAGTACTTCCTCAATTTGCGCATCGCGCCGCCCACCTGCCGCCCCCCGCGTGTAATGCCAAACAGGTGCTGGCTGACCACGCGGCGGGAGATCCCCATGATTTCGGCGATCTCCCGCTGCGTCTTTCCATGGCAGAAATACAGCAGCGTCGCCTCCCTCTGTCTGTCCGTAAGGCAGTGCGGCAACGCTTCGATAATCCGGACTGACACCGCCGCGACGCGATCTTCCCACACATATCGCAGTTGCCGGTCTTCGCGCGACTCAAACCAGATGCCATTCTCGTTGGGGACCTTCTCCAGGTCGCGCTGATTCAGCCGGACTTCCCAGAAATCAGAATTGTACATAAACCCGATCGCCACCTCCGAATAACGCCAACCCGCGCTTGCGGGCACAAAAAAACCACGGGACAAATCCCTACCCGCGGCTCCGGAGGGTCAATCGAGTTGCTGCTGGAATGGCCGTAATTCCGTCAGTTGCGCTCAGGAGGCGGATAGGTTGCGTAGAAGATTCCGGTCAGCCTCATGTTTCGCCTCCCTTCTCGTTGTTATTCCCGGAAGTTGGTGGAAACGTGAAAACTCCGTACTCAGTCGGCCGAAGTCGATGCGGGTACGGCAGGCATCCATAATTTACACAATAGCGGATGCACCATTCAACGCTAAACGTCGTCCGGCGCGCTTTCCATCCGTGACTTTCGCCTTCTCAACGCGTCCCACCAGTCCATCAGTTCCCGGATCCTCTGTTCGTAACCCCGATCGGAGGGACGATAATAGACCCTTCCCTCCAGATTCTCCGGCAAATGGCTCTGCGCCACAACCCCGTCGGGGTCGTCGTGTGCGTATTGATAACCCCGCCCGTATCCCAGATCCTGCATCAGGCCCGTCGGCGCATTTCTGAGGTGCATCGGTACGGGCAGATTCGGCTGCTCCAGGACGTCCTTTTGCGCCTTTCCGTAAGCCGCATAGACCGAATTGCTCTTGGGCGCCGTGGCCAGGTACACGGCCGCGTGCGCAATGGCCAGATCCCCTTCGGGACTGCCCAGGAAATCGTACGCGTCCCTTGCGGCCAGCGCAATCGAAAGCGCCCGCGGGTCCGCGTTCCCGATATCTTCGGACGCGAACCGGACCATGCGTCGAAGGATATAGTGCGGGTGCTCGCCCGATTCCAACATGCGCGCCAGCCAATATAGCGAAGCATGCGGATCGCTGTCCCTCAGGCTCTTGTGAAGCGCCGAAATCAGGTTATAATGTTCCTCGCCGCTCTTGTCGTAGAGTAGCGCTTTAACGCCCATCGCCGCATTGACGGACTCCGCAGTCACCCTCGCGCCGTTCTCCAATGACGCCGAGACGGTTTCAAGTACGTTAAGCGCGCGCCGGGCGTCACCCTCCGCCGCGGTGGCAATCGCCTCCAGGGCGTCGGTGTCGGCACGGAGGCCCGGCAGTCCGTGCCCGTCTCCGTCAAGCGCGGCATTCAGGATTCCGCATATCGCCGGGACATCCAGCAGATTCAACACGAACACCTGGGTCCGCGACAGCAACGCCGCGTTCACCTCGAAGGAAGGATTCTCCGTCGTGGCTCCGATCAGACTGATGGTGCCGTCTTCCACATGCGGCAGAAACGCATCCTGTTGCGCACGATTGAACCGGTGAATTTCGTCGATGAAAAGGGTCGTCCGCTGCCCCATCCGGCGGTCCCCTTTTGCACGCGCGACGATTTCCCTCACCTCCTTCACCCCGGAGGTGACTGCGCTGAATGCCACGAACCGGCTCTTCGTGGACCCGGCCACGAGACGCGCCAGCGTGGTCTTGCCCGAGCCCGGCGGTCCCCAGAAGATCATCGACGGGGCCCGGTCGCTCTCGATCAGCTTGCGAAACGGCGCGTCCGGCGCGGTAAGGTGATCCTGCCCCCGCACTTCATCCAGGCAGCGCGGTCTCATCCGGTCCGCAAGCGGCGCCTCCGGTTCCAGAGCGGCGAACAGGTCATCCCCACCCATACCTTCTCCTCGACGGGTTCGACAACGACTTCAGCTTTTGCACCAGAGCCCTCTCGTTTACACGGTATGCGAACACTTCTTCGCCGTTTACGTACACGACCGGTACGCGGTCGTTATATCGCGCAACCAGATCAGGATCGCTGTCGACGTCGACGATCTCCAGCCGAAACGGGACACGCCTTCCGGCCGACTGGATGCGCCCTTTCGCGACGTCGCACAGATGGCAGTCGTTTCTGGATAATAGCCTGACCACGGGAAGGGTTTCGGACATCAGATCCAGGGCCCGCAGGACTGAAAACAGGCGGAGAGAATGCAAAATGGACGACGCGATCCGCCGAAAAGTTAACCCGAGAGCCACGATGCGTCAAGCGGAAAGGGTGCGTGAATGCCTGCCCTGATTTCGCTTGTCCCATATCGTATAACCCATATCTTAATTTGCCCGACGTCCTTACGCGCCGCCAGGAAATGCCTCGCTGAAACACATCTTCCCACGCGCGCAGCCGCCCCGCGAACGGACCTCCGGGCAGCTACAGTCAACCGCATCCGAAAGGGAAGATTGAGATGGGCGACGCGGGAATTCGCGAACGTTACGGGTGGGCGGAGATAGATCCCGAAGGACCGGTCACGGCCGGGGCTACCGGCACGTGGCGCATCATCTATCACGCAGGCAGATACGGCGTGGATGACGGCGGCGTCATCAAAATCGCCTGGCGCGACGTAAGCGATTGGCAGACGCCGCAGTTCGGCGAACCCGATGCCCCCGGATACGCTTCCGTATCCACGACGGGACCCGCGTCGCTCAGACCCGCCTTCGAAAAACAGCGCTACGTGCGACCGTGGCGCCTGTGCGTCACCATCGACGTCTTCGACGACTCTCTTTCTGAAGGCGACACGGTCACCCTCATCCTGGGAGACACCTCCGGCGGATCTCCCGGGATCCGCGCGCAGACCTTCTGCAAGGACCGGTTCGAATTCCGCGTGGCGGTGGACTGGTGCGGAACCTGGGTCTACGAGGAGGTCCCGTCGCCCGCGGTGCCCATCGTCAGCGGCGCTCCTCACAAGCTTGTCGCCATCTGCGCTTCGGAAATCGTGCCTGGCGAATCCGCGTGGGCGGGAATTAAGGCGGAGGACGTGTGGGGAAATCCCTGCCGCGATTACACGGGCGAAGTCGCTTTGAATGCCGGCGGCCTTTCGGGGCTCCCCGAGACGTTCCGGTTTTCGCCGGAGGATGGGGGAACCCGTCGGTTTGAAAACGTCGTCGCGCCCCGAAGCGGTATTTTTCGCATCGGGGCCGAGGACAGGGCTCTGGGCCTGGTCGCGGAAAGCAACCCTTTACGGTGCGTCGAATCCGGGAACGGATACCGGCCGTACTGGGGCGACCTGCACGGGCAGAGCGAAGAGACCGTGGGAACAAACCCCGTGTCGTCGTACTTCCGCTTCGCCCGGGATTCCGCCTTTGTCGATTTCGCAGGACACCAGGGGAACGATTTCCAGATCACCGAAGCCGTCTGGGAGGAAATCAGACACCAGGCGAACGTACAGAACGACCCCGGCCGGTTTGTTGCCTTTGTTGGGTACGAATGGTCCGGAAACACGCCTGTCGGCGGCGATCACAACGTATACTATCCAGGCGATACCGGACCCCTGCACCGCTCCAGCCACGTGCTGATTCCGGACAAATCCGACCTCCACACGGATTGCCTGCACGTATCCGACCTTTACCGGGCGATGAAGGGAAGAGACGTCCTGCTTGTGCCTCACGTGGGCGGCCGCTACGCCAATCTGGACTGGCACGATCCAGAATTCGAACGCCTGGTGGAAGTCTACTCCGAGTGGGGCGAATTCGAATGGTTCCTCAAGTGGGCCCTCGAAAACGGCTATCGGGTGGGGTTCATCGCCGGAAGCGACGACCACAAGGGCAGGCCGGGCGCCGCGTACCCCGGCAGCGGCTCCTTTGGCGTGTACGGGGGCCTCACGTGCGTCTTTGCCGCCGAACTCAGCCGGCACGGGCTATGGGAAGCGTTGAAAGCCCGGCGCTGCTATGGCACCACGGGTCAGCGAATCCTCGTGAACGTCGCCGCCGACGGACACCCGATGGGATCGGATCTCAAGGCGTTGCATCCGCCCGAAATCGCCGTTGACGTGATCGGTACAGCGCCCATCGAGCGCGTTGAAGTCTTCAGGGGCCTGAAGCTCGTATACAGCTTTCCCGAGACCGTACCCCGTGCAGGTGACAGGGTCCGCATTGCCTGGTCGGGCCAGCGAATTCGTGCGCGCAACCGCCTGGTTCGGTGGGACGGCGGCCTTACCCTCCGGCAGGGCCGCATACGCCACGCTGAAGGATATGCCTTCGATTCGGCTTCCGAGGGTATCCAGTCCGTTTCAGACCATGCCGTAACCTGGAAGTCCGTAACCACTGGAGACGCCGACGGCGTCATACTCACCGTCGACGCCCCGCCGCGGGCGACCATTGACTTCAGAACCGACGTCGTCTCCCACGCCGTTACCCTTCGGGAAATCGCGAAGGGGCCTGTGCGGATACCCGCGGGTGGAATCGACATTGCCGTCGTCTTCGAACTGGCGCCCGACGGCGCGGGAAGCGAAGCCAGCTTCACCTGCCGGGAGCCCGAACTGCCGGACGGCTGCCACCCCTACTGGGTTCGGGTGACCCAGACCGACGGCGCCAAAGCCTGGACGAGTCCCATATATGTCACCTCCGGAACCGGTTCCCGTTAACACCGTCACCCGAAAAACGCAGTCCCGCCCGGGCTGTTCCTTTCCGGCGGAACGGTTTTCGACAACCGAAAATCGACATTTGGCAAAAAAACCCTTGACCTGCGCAAGACGCGCTTATATTATCGAACCTGTATATACGTAGATTTCGTGCGTTTGAAGGAGGTCCGCTTTAAGTGTCAACCACGTTTGAGGAGGCCGCGGTCGTCGGCCAGCCCGAAGCCGATGCCGCAGCCGTCAACGTATTGAAAAAAGGCGGCAACGCCGTCGATGCAGCCGTCACGTCCGCCCTGCTCTCCTGCGTGGTCACGCCGCACCACGTGGGAATCGGCGGCTACGGCGGCGCCCTGATGGTTTGCATGAACGGAGAAATCGGTTGCATCGATTTCAACACGGTCGCGCCCGCGGCAGCCACGAGCAGGATGTACCAGGTGGTCCGCTCAGACGGACGTTTCGGGTCGCTGGTCAGCAACAGGGCCAACGAGATCGGCTGTCTCGCGATTTCCGTTCCGGGCGTACTCGCCGGGCTGGCCGCGGCGCTCGAGAAATATGGTAAATTACCGCTGGATCAGGCGCTTGTTCCGGCCATTCGCGCGTGCAAGAACGGCTTTCGGGTTTCACCCGAGTACGCCGACGCCGTGGGAGAGAACGAAAAACGGATCCGCACCTTCCGGGACACCGAACGGCTGCTGCTGATTGACGGTGCGCCGCCCACAACGAAGGACAGGGCGGCCAATGCGAGTCTGGGGCGGATCCTCGAACAGGTCGCAAAAAACGGCGTGGATGAGTTCTATCGTGGGAAAATCGCCGGGAGAATCGTCAAACACATTCGGGAAAACGGCGGGATACTCACGGAAGAAGACTTCGGGAACTATCAGCCCCGCCACGTCGAACCCGTCCACGCTTCCTGTCTGGGGTACGACCTGTACACCCCACCCCTCTGTTCCAGCGGCCTTGCCGTACTCCAGATGTGTCGCATCGCCGAAGCAGCGGAACTGGACCTCTGGGCCCGCGACGCCGCGCGTCTCGCCCACGGGCTGACCGAAACCATCCGCGCCGCCTGGCTGGACCGGTACAGGCATTTCGGCGACCCGCGATTTGTCAAAGTACCGCTGGGAATTCTGACTTCGGATATCCAGATCGGCGCAACAGGCCGTGAAATCGCCGACCATGTGTCGGAGGGTACGCGCGGGCAGGCGCTTCTGCGCCCGCTTTCCTACGGCGGAACCACCCACGTCTCCGTTGTAGACCGCGACCGCAATATGGCTTCCCTGACCCTGACCCACGGCCCCGGTTTCGGGTCATTTGTCACCATTCCGAGGATGGGACTCATCATGAACGCCGGCATGTCCCGCTTCGATCCCGGTTCCGGGCTGCCCAACTCGGTGGAGGCGGGCAAATCGCCAGTCAACAACATGTGCCCCATTTTCATCATGATTGACGGCGAGCCGATGATGACCCTCGGCGCGTCGGGAGGAACCCGCATCCCGTCGTCCCTGTTTCAGGTACTCACGCGACGACTGGTACTCGGAGAGGACCTGGACTGGGCCGTCAGCGCGCCGAGAGTGCACTCGGAAGGCAACGAATGGGTCACGGTCGAAGAAGGGTTTGGAGAAATCGCGCCCGAATATCTGAAGTCTGAGATCAGATACGCACTTGGCAAGGGGAGTGCGGCCGCCAATGTCCGGGCCATTGAAATCACGGAAGACGACGAACTTCTCGCCACGCTCGACCCCAGAATCCGGGGCAAGGAAAGAGGCGTCTGAAACGCTGCCGATGACGGATGCCGGCCCCTGCATGCCGCAGGTACGACCGGAACAAACGGCACCGGATGACCATTCGATAAAGGAAATGAATTCGGAGTGAAGACATTCCCCTTTGGCAGCGGCCGCCCGGACCCGGCCTCGTTTCCCAATAGAGGTCTGGCCGAAGCCGCAATGCGCATTCTGCCGGAACTGGGCGCTGAGCTGGCGTGTTATCCCGGTTCGCTGGGTTACGAGCCGCTCAGGAAGCTCATGTCGCGGAGGTTTGCCCGCCGGGAAGGCGTTGCCCTGCCCGTCGACCAGATTGTGCTTACCACGGGATCCATGCAGGCGGTTACGCTGATGGCCCAGGTATTCGTCGAGTCACCCGGCGACGTGATCGTGCTTGAGGAATACTCCTATTCGGGCACGCTGAGCGCATACCGCAAGGAAAAGGCCGAACTCGTCGGCATCCCGCTGGACGACCATGGCATGCGGATGGACGCCCTGGAAGGAACGCTGGAACAGCTTGTATCGAAGAACAAACAGCCGAGATTCATCTATACCCTGGCAACCTACCAGAACCCCACGGGTTCGATCATGCCGCTTGGCCGGCGCCGCGAACTTCTGGATATCGCCGGCCGTTACGCCATACCGGTGGTTGAAGACCATTGCTACGCCGACACCGTTTACGAAGACCATCACGAACCTGCCCTCTGGACACTCGAGCACGATACGCCGGTCATTCACATCGAATCCCTGTCCAAGATCCTGGGCCCCGGAATCCGTCTGGGTTACCTGGCGGCGCCTCGAGGTCTGCTCGACCGGATTCTTCAGTATCGGCGCGACGGAGGAACAAGCACGCTCAGTGCCGCCGTCGTCTACGAGTATTTCAGAGAAGAACTCTGGTCGCACGTGGACAGAATCAATGCCATCGTCAGGAAGAAACGCGATCTGATGTTTGAGATGCTCTCGCGTTTCCCGGACGCATTCGAATGGTTCAGCCGACCCAAAGGCGGTCTCTTCATCTGGGTCAGGCTGCCCGATGCTACGGACACCGTAGCGTGCGAGCAACTCGCGGAGTCCAGAGGTGTTGATTATGCGACCGGCAAGGCCTTCCACGTATCCAGTCTGGATGTGCCGTACATCAGGCTCGCCTTCGGGTTTGCCACACACGACGATATCCGCACGGGTATACCCATTCTGGCCGATTGCATTCGAAACAGCCGGAAAAAACCCGATTGAACGTGGTACTCACCCCCGTCCCGAGGAAGCCCGAAATTGAACAGGCCTGCAGACGTCCCTGAACCCGCCCCGATTCCCGGGATCCGGCGCCTGATCGCCGTTGCCAGCGGCAAGGGCGGCGTGGGTAAATCCACCACGGCCGCCAATCTTTGCGTGGCGCTGGCCCGGCAGGGCGCCGCGGTAGGTCTCATGGACGCGGATATCTACGGCCCGAACGTTCCAATCATGATGGGCGTGAACGAAATGCCGGGCATGGATGCGAATGGCGGGATTCTTCCCCTCGAACGCCACAATGTAAAGATGATCTCCCTTGGCCTCATCACCGAAGCGGGAGCCCCGGTGATCTGGCGAGGTCCCATGCTGGCCAAGATGGTGGTGCAATTCCTCCGGGACGTTGCCTGGGCGCCGCTGGATTTTCTCATCATCGATCTGCCGCCCGGAACGGGTGACGTCCAGCTGACCCTGATTCAATCCGCGCGCCTCGACGGCGCCGTGATTGTAACAACGCCCCAATCCGTGGCGCTTGAGGATGTGCGACGCGGCATCCGGATGTTCAACACGGTCCACGTTCCCGTTATCGGCATCGTCGAAAACATGAGCGTGTATATATGCGGCAACTGCAATACCCGGACGGATATCTTCGGGCAGGGCGGCGGCAGAAGGATGGCTGCTGAATACAGCGTACCGCTTCTGGGTGAAATCCCTCTTGACACGCGGATACGCAGGGGTGGAGATACCGGAGCCCCGATCACGGCCGCCGACCCCGAATCCCCGATATCCAGACGTTACGACGAAATTGCGTCGAGTATCAGAAAGGGCGTGGGAGGCTGATTCAACCCGCATTCGACCAGCGCGCCTGAATCCCGCCCGTCTGGGCCGTCGCACCAATGGCGGCCCAGTGGCTTTTTTGCGAAACATCCGAGCCGTCTGGGGAGTCAAAGATTGTGGGCAGTTTCGCCCTGGCGCGACATCGGACGCGGCTATGGGTTCCATATATTTTCCACTTATCGCCCGGCAAGGATTTACGGATGACGGTTATACGCGTTAGGAGGTGCCTGGTTGTTCTGGCAGTCGTTTCTGCAGGATGGGCGCTCACAGGGTGCGGTGGCGGTAAATCCGGCGAACAGGACAAAGCCGAAGCCGCGGCCGATTCCACGAAAACCGATTCGACTGCGGTCGATACAACCTCGGCCGTGAAGAAAAAAGAAAAAAAGACGCCCGAAGGCGTACCGGTAAAGGTCCACCGCGTTCAACAGGGCTCAATATCCTCATATATGCAGTACAATGCGAAGGTAGAGGCCGAAGAGACGGTGGACGTTTACGCCCACGGATCCGGGCTCGTCAAACGCGTGCTGGCCGAAGAGGGCGATCAGGTTGAAGTGGGCCAGGTCGTTGTCCACCTGGTCGACCACCAGCTCAAACTCGCTGAAGCGGAAGCACAAGTCGCTTACCGTAAACTGGAGAGCAACTTTAAGCGCAACAAGAAAATCTACTCCAGGAATCTGCTTTCCAAAGAAGCGTATGAACGTGACGAATTCGACCTGGAACAGGCCAGGATCCGTTGGCAGCGCGCCCAGCTGGATCTGGATCATGCGTCGGTTCGGTCTCCAATAACGGGGATCGTGGCGGAACGGATCGTCAAATTGGGCGACAGGATCGGGCCGACGTCCAAACTCTACGTCCTGGTCAACATGAAGAGTCTGATATCCAGAGCACACATACCCGGATCAGAACTGCCCAATATCTCCCTCGGCCAGCCGGCCCGCATCACCACGGATCTCATGCCCGACGTCGATTTCGCCGGCCGCATCATTCGCATCAGCCCGGTTGTCGATCCGAACAGCGGTACCTTCAGGGTAACGCTGGCTATCGACGACGAGGAGGGGAAGTTGCGTCCCGGTTTGTTCGTCACGACAAAAATCGTCACCGCCACGCACGACCGGGCCTTGCTGGTCCCCAAACGCGCCATCGTCTACGATGACGGATATCCTCATGTATTCATCGTCCAGGACAGCACCGCACGCAAGATTCAACTCGACGTGGGATTTGAGGATACCCGGAATCTGGAAGTTCTCAGCGGCGTCTCACCGGGTGACAGCATCGTCGTCGTAGGGCAGAATGGCCTCAAGGATCAGGCCCGGGTCCGGGTAATCGAAGGCAAGGGTCTGCGCATTCCGGCCGAACCGGATACCACTGAGCAGGAACGGCAGGAATCCTCGGGCTGACAGTTGGTGCAGTTGACTCAGGACCAGGAAAAAATGGACGACGACACCACTTCCCGAAATCCCCTCTCCCGCACCCGGGAGCAGATCTCACGCACGTTTGAAATAACCACCCGCAGGCCGGTGGCCATTTTTATGGTCGTTCTCGCTGTCGCGGTCTTCGGTTACATCTCCTACCAGCAGTTGCCGCTCACCCTGATGCCGGACATCGCCTACCCCACCCTCACGATCCGCACGGATTATCCCGATACCGCGCCGGAGGAAGTCGAAAACCTGATTTCCCGGCAAATCGAACAACGGCTGGGCGTTGTCAACAATCTGTCCAGCATCGTTTCCATTTCCCGGGCGGGGATGTCGGACGTCATCCTTGAATTCGGCTGGGATACGGACATGAACGACGCGGTTCAGACGGTACGGGAGAACCTGGACCGGCTGAACCTGCCACGGGGCGTCAACAAACCGCTGATTCTGCGTTTCGATCCCACGCAGGATCCCATCATGCGCATCGGTCTCTACGGCGATGCGGATCTGTATGCGTTGAGGTTTGTCGCCGAGGAAGAAATCAAGCAGGCGCTTGAAGCGATGAAAGGGGTGGCGGCGGCACGGGTACACGGAGGCCTGGAAGAAGAAATTCGCGTGGAAATCAACGAACGGCAACTCGCCATGATGGGGCTCGGCATTGGCGACATCAACAGACGTCTGCGAGAAGAAAACGTCAACCTCGCCGGCGGCAGTCTGTTGGACGGCCAGACCCAGTATATGGTGCGCACCCTGAACGAGTTCCGGACGGTGGATGAAATTCGCGACCTCGTCATTGGACAGAAAAGCGGAGCGGACATACGACTGAAAGACGTCAGCGACGTTGTACGCGGCCACAAGGATCGAGAGATCATCACCCGTGTCAACGGCGTGGAGAGTGTGGAAATCGATATCTTCAAAGAAGCCGACGCCAATATCGTTGCCACGGCACAGCGGGTACGGGACCGTCTGTACGGCACACCGGAACAACTGGCCTACGTAAAGCAACTCGAAGCCGGCGAAATCAAACCAGCCGAGGCCACAGACCGGAGGGCGCAGGTGCGGCAGTTCGTCAAGCTGAAGGAAATGACCAGTTTCATTTCCTATTCGATGCCGTCGGGAATGCAGGTGGAAGTCCTGTCGGACCAGTCGCAGTTTATCCGGCGATCTATCGATGAAGTGAAACAGACGGCCGTTGTCGGGGGCATCCTTGCGATCCTGGTGCTATATGTCTTCCTGCGAAATCCCTCGCACACCGGCATCGTGAGTCTTGCAATCCCCATTTCCATTGTCGCAACGTTCGCTCCCATGAAGATATTCGGCGTCTCTTTGAACATCATGTCGCTGGGTGGCATGGCGCTGGGTATTGGAATGCTTGTCGACAACTCAATCGTCGTACTGGAGAGTATCTTCCGATGCCGCGAAGAGGGCGACGACATGGCAACGGCCGCGGTCCGCGGCACCAGCGAAGTGGGGGGCGCTGTCTTTGCCTCCACGCTTACCACGGTCGCGGTCTTTTTTCCGATCGTTTTCGTCGAAGGCGTGGCGGGCCAGGTCTTCGGCGACATGTCTCTTACCGTGGTCTTTTCGCTCCTGGCGTCACTCGCTGTCGCGCTCTTCTTCATTCCGATGCTCGCTTCCCGGCAAATACGGATCGCCGGCGCAGGAAGCGGCGGCACGGGCCCGGCAGTCGGCGACATGTTCAACTCGGAACTGCTGCAGTTCAGTTCGCTCGCCCGGCTTAAGGAACTTTCCCGAGGCCGATCTCCGAAACGTGTTCCGGCCCTGGCGCTCAAGGGCCTTTTCTATGTGCTGTGGCTGGTCTTCGAATTCATCTGGCGCACGCTCTGGGTCGTGCTCGCCATCCTGATTCTTGTTCTGAAGGCGGCGCTCGTGATCCTGGCCCCGGTCCTGTATTTCCCTCTCGCAGCCCTTGTGCTGAAGATCAGGAAAAAACCCGCGCGGGCCTGGAAGGACCTGTGCGCGTGGTCCGAAAACCCGACACCGTTCGGATCCGGAATCGTCCACGCGATCTGGCACGATCTGCTGGTTTTCAACGCGCCCGTCGCGCTCGGCGAAGGACTCGCCGGCTGCATTCGATGGACCTGGAATGCCGTCCGGCGCACGTGCCGATGGCCGTTGCGCGACAGGACCATGGCCACTCTCCTTCGTATGCCTTCGGCCGCCGCCGGCGTTCTGCTTCTGTGCGCACTCTTCGTGCTCGGACCTGTTTATGTCGTCCTGCGATTTTTGGTTTTCCAGTCCGTATCCCTGTTGGGCAAGCTGCTGATCCTGCTTCTGATGATTACCTTTCCAGCCGGGCTGACGGTCGTGGCCCTGCTGGCTGTCGTCGCCATTCCGCTGCTCACGCCCCTTATCCATGTCTTTGAAGTCGGCTTCGGCGCCATCAGCCGGGCCTATCCTTCCACGATCCGGTGGGCGTTGAAGAACCGGCTTGCCATCGTTGTGATGGCCATCCTCCCGTTCATTTTCTGCTGGTACTTCCTGGTGCCCCATATCGGCCGCGAACTCATTCCCGCCGTCCACCACGGCGAATTCGACCTCGAACTCGCCATGCCCGTAGGTACGCCGCTGGAACGCACCCAGGAGACCGTTGCCGACGTGGAGTCCAGGGTTCTGAACGAACCCGGCGTTGCACGCATTGCCACGATTGTGGGCGTGGACAAGACCTCCGTTTCCACCTCCGACCAGGGAGAACATACCTCCAGGGTCACCATTGTCGTATCCGATGAATCCACGAACGGCGTTGGCGATCCGGACCGGTTCCTGCAGGACGTCAGCAGTCTTCCCCGAAGAGTCTGGGCGGGCATTTCGGGTAATACGTTCCTGGCGAAACGCGAGGCGGATCTCATGTCACGACTGCGGGACAGTCTGGGCGACCTCCCGCAGGTCACCGTCGATTTTTCGCGTCCGGCGCTGTTTACGTTCAAGACGCCGGTGGAGTTGGAAATCCGAGGCTACAATCTGGACAACCTCGCCAGGCTCGGGCGGAACGTGGAACGCGCCCTTTCCGGAATTCCGGGGCTGTACGACGTCAGATCCAGCCTTCAGCGCGGGAGTCCGGAAGTACAGATCGTCTACCGACGGGACCTGCTTGCCTCCTACGGCCTCAATCTGCGAAGCGTTGCCACGCTGGTCCGGGAAAAAGTGCAGGGTGACGTGGTCACCCGGTTCAGGGAGGCCGACCGCCGCATCGACGTTCTTGTTCGCGTGGACGAAGCCGATCGGTCCGGCGTATCCGATCTGAAACGCCTGGTTGTCAACCCCGAAGGCCAAGCTCCAATCTACCTTTCGGCTGTCGCCGACATTCAGGTACGGGAGGGCCCCAGCGAGATCCGGCGTATCGATCAGCAGCGCGCCGTACTTATATCCGCAAACGTCGCCGGAATCGATCTGGGGACCGCAACAGGGCTGATCCAGCAGGCCCTGGAGGGTATCGACATCCCCGCGGACGTGTCCTTCGTCATCGGCGGCCAGAACCGTGAAATGCAGACGTCGCTCCAGAGCCTGATCTTCGCTCTTTGTCTGGCGGTCTTTCTGGTCTACATCGTGATGGCCTCGCAGTTTGAATCCTTCGTCCATCCCTTCGTCATCATTTTTACGATTCCTCTCGCGCTGATCGGCGTTCTGTTCACGCTCTACGTAACCGGAATCTCGTTCAGCGTCGTGGTCTTCCTGGGCCTGATCATGCTGGCGGGAATCGTCGTGAACAACGCCATCGTCTTTGTCGATTACATCAACCACCTGCGTGCGAACGGCCAGTCCAGGAACGACGCGATCGTACAGGCGGGCTCTGTGCGCCTGCGACCGATTCTGATGACGACCGCGACCACCGTTCTGGGACTCCTGCCCATGGCGCTGGGCCTGGGCGAGGGATCTGAAATCCGCACGCCCATGGCCATTACGGTGGTTGCCGGCCTTATCAGTTCCACCGCGCTCACGCTCATCGTCATCCCAACGGTCTATTCACTGCTGGATCACGGGGATTGACGCCCGAAACAGGGAAACGGTGCGCTATCCCACCCGTGAACGCCCGACGTCCGGGACGTATCGCAGGTCCTCGTTCACGGAAGTTTTCACTTTCCTTTTCCGCAGAATTCTGTTTTCTTCTTATCTTGCCGACGTCGGCGCGGGTCAATTTGCCCGTAACTTTTTTTCATTTTGCGCTGTCTAAATCAATGGGCGGCATCTCACCGGTACTGCCGTCGGCCCGAACAGTCGATGCGGCGACCGGCGTTTCCGGTTGTGCAACCTTTTCCCGAGATCGAACGAACCGGCAAGAGTCGAGACGAAAATAGGAGCGCCACGTATGTCACACGTGCTGAAAACAGCGCTGCTGTTCGCCGTTGCCGTTGTCCTTTCCGCGCCGGTCCCGGCGGAGGAGACGGCATCCAGAGACATGCATCTCGGCCTCTCCGAATGCATTGAAATCGCTCTGGGAAACAACACGGCTATTACGCAATCCCGTTTCTCACGGGAGATTGCCGTCGCCCAGATCGATGCGCGCCGCAACGCCTTCCTCCCTTCGCTGAGCAGCAACTACAGCATTTCCAGAAGCGTGACCGGCCCCAGGGAAGGCGCAATATTCGATCAGACCACGCAGACAATCGTTACCACCCTGGGCGAAGACCGCGTGGGCGGGTCTCAATCCGTAGGATCGAGTCTGAGTATTACCATTTTCAACGCCGCCCGACTTGCAAATCTGGCGGCCAGCAAGAAGAATGCGCGTGCTGCTGAGATGGACCTGTCCGGCAGCCGCCACCAGACGGTTTTCCAGGTGAAACAGCGGTATTTCATCCTCCTGCAGAGATTAGAGCAACTGGAACTGGCGAAAGAGCAAGTCTCCGTTTCGGAAGAGAGCCTGCGCCGCGAAAAAACGATGTATGAAATCGGTTCCCGCACGATCGCCGACGTCCTTAGCGCAGAATCTCAACTGGCAACTGATCGCGTGGCGCTGATCGCCAGGGAAAACGACGTTGCCATCGCCCGGTCTCAGCTCGCGTTTTCCCTCGGGCTCAGTCCCGAGGTCAACATTACGCCGACTGAGAAGACATTTTCGATTGCGCCGCCGCCCATCACGTACCGGGAGTCGTTGGAGCGGGCGCTGGAGGGACATCCCGAAATTCTGGCGCAACGTCACCGGATGCTCGCAAGCAGGGATCAACTCAGGGCCACAAAGTACAGCGTACGCTTTCCAAGTATAACGGGTAACGCACGGTATGGCTGGCAGCTGAACCGGGGCGAGAGTTTTTCGGGCGTGGAGGACCTCTTCGTCAAGAATTACTCTTACAGTGCGGGCATCGGCGTCAGCGTGCCCATATTCAACGGGTTGACTGCCGAAAACGACATCAAAGTTCAGAAGTTGGAGTACCTGAGGAACCGGGAGCAGTTGGACCAGGCGAAACGTCAGCAAGCCATGGATATCAGGCTGACGTTTCTGAACCTCGAACGCCTGCGGCGAAGCATAACCGCCAATGAAGCGGCGGTGAAAGCAGCCGAAGAGAACTTCAGGCTTCAGGACCAGCGTTACAACCTGGGCGG